>Ga0210392_10000849_pt1 | contig 17038 bp, 14 predicted proteins | sample IncBWC30OmetaG_FD_161057 | JGI IMG/M metagenome (GOLD analysis project Ga0210392, IMG submission 161057) | Forest soil microbial communities from Barre Woods Harvard Forest LTER site, Petersham, Massachusetts, United States - Inc-BW-C-30-O ...
GTGCCCGCAGCCACCGGAAAGTTGACCAGCTGCGCGGCGAAGATGAAGGCAGCCGACACGCCGAGCAACGCGCTGGTAACGCCGGCGCGCCCCACCCGCAGCCGGTAACAAGCCGCGCCGACGCCGGCGAAGGCGAGCAAACCGTAGCCGGCTGCCACTCGAGCGCTCAAGAATCCGTCGGGAATATGCATGGCAGCGACCAGCGCGGCCGGAGGATGCCACGATCCTCACAACGGTGCTACCTCGCCGCGCGCCCCGCCAAACCAGCGACCAGCTCGACCAGCTGCAGCGGATCGACGGGTTTCGAAACATGGCGCTGGTAACCCGCGTCGAAGGCGCGCTCGGCGTCCGTAGCGCGGGCATACGCAGTCAAAGCCAAGGCCGGGATCTGCCCGCCGTGCGCGGGGGACAATGAGCGCACTTGGCGCATCAACGCGTAACCGTCTTCGTGAGGCATGCCGATGTCACTGACCAGAATCGACGGATGCTCGCTGCTGAGCAACGAAAGCGCCTCACGAGCCGAAGCCGCCAAATGCACGGTCGCGCCGGCCGCCTCGAACGCTTCGCCGACCAATTCTCGCGCGTCGGCTTCGTCGTCGACGACCAGCACGCTCACGCCGTACAAGCGCGGGGCGCCGATCGGCAGAACCTCGATCACCCGGCTGCCCGGCGGCGTCGCGCGGACCGCCTCCGTCGCCGCGCGCGCCGGTAAACGGACCACGAAGGTTGCGCCGCGTCCCTCACCCAAGCTGCTGGCCTCGACGGTACCGCCGTGTGCCGCCGCGATCTGCTTGACCAGAGAAAGCCCCAAACCGAGCCCGCCGTGGCGGCGCGTGGTCGAGCTGTCTGCTTGCCGGAAGGGCTCGAAGACGTAGCGCAGTGCGCCTTCGGGGATGCCCTCACCCGTGTCGCTGACGTGGATGCGAACCTCCGAGCCGACGCGCTCCGCGAAGATCACGATCGAGCCGCCCTTGGGCGTGAATTTGACCGCGTTCGTGAGCAGGTTCCACAAGATCTGCTGCAAGCGATCAGCGTCGGCGGTGATCGTCAGAGCGCGTTCGTCGCTCGGTTCGTCCACGGTCAAGGTGATGCCCTTGGCGTCAGCAGCCGGGCGCATGCCGAGCACGGCCGCGCGCACCGCTTCACCGACGTTTACCGCGCCGAGCGTGAGCGCCATTTTTCCGTTGACGATCCGCGACACGTCGAGCACGTCCTCGATCAAGCGAGCCTGCGCCCGCGCGTTGCGCTCGATCACGCCGAGCGCGCGCTGAATCTCGGGAGCGACGCCGCGCTCGCGCAGCACGACCGCCCAGCCGAGGATCACGTTCAGCGGCGTGCGCAGCTCGTGCGAGACGGTCGCCAAGAAGTGATCTTTGGCCGTGCTGGCCAGCTCTGCCTGCTCGCGCATGGCCTGCTCGCGGGCTCGCGCGGCCTCGACCTCGGCCAAGGCGCGCGAGTTTTCGATCGCCAAGGCGGCGCGACGCGCGAAGTCCTCCGCAAAGCGGAGATCGTCCTCGGTGTAGCGTCGGCCAGAATCAGCGTAGATGAACGTGATCGCGCCGAGGCTCTGCCCGGCCTCGCTGCGCAGCGCGACGATCATCGCGGATTCGAGCTTCAGCTCGCGCAAAATCCGCAGGTGCTCCGCGTCCACCGCGGCTGCTTCGACGAGCTCCAGCGGGATCACGGAATACAGCTCGGATTTTCCGCTGCGCATGACTTGCGCGGCCCCAGTCGGTGCCTCCAAGTCCGGCGGATAGCGCTGCGCGACCTCGCGCGCGAATTCGACCTTGGCCGGGTCGTGGTGGGCCACGGCGATCTGACGCCGCCGTCCGGAGCCAGGGTCCATGATGTCGATCGTGCACCAGTCGGCGAGCTCGGGGACGACCAGATCGGCGACGCGTTTCAGGGTCGTGCCGAAGTCGAGCGACGAGAGCAAGGTTTCCATGGCGCGGGCCAGGAAGGCGCGCCGCTTCTCGGCGCGCTTTTCCACGGTGACGTCGCGAAACACCATGACGACGCCGTAAATCGTGCCGGTTTCGTCGCGAATCGGCGCACCGCTGTCGTCGATCGGGATTTCGCTGCCGTGCTTGGTCCGCAGCAGCGTGTGGTTCGCCAGCCCGACGACGGTTCCTTCGCGGAGCACCTTCGTCACCGGGCTCTCCACCACCTCGCGCGTGATTTCGGAGAAGATCTGAAATATTTCGGTCAGCGGACGACCACGCGCTTCATTTTCGGCCCAACCGGTGAGCCGCTCGGCAACGCCGTTCATGAACGTGATGCGACCAGCGGTGTCCGTCGCGATCACCGCGTCACCGATGCTTTGCAGGGTGGTCACGAGCCAGCGGCGCGCAGAAAGCTCGCGTTCGCGACGCACCGCGCGGAGCAACGCCTGCGCGCACAGCTTGGCGAAGGTCTCGACGAAGCGTCGGTCTTCCAGCGAGAAGCGCTGCTCGCGGTGAAACCCCATGCCGAGCAATCCCACCGGATGTCCCTCGACCACTAACGGCACGGACCAGAACGCCTGGGCGCGAGCGCCCGAAGCGCGAAGGCGTGCCACCTCCGGAAAGATGGCGTCGTACTCGCGCGCGTTCTCGGCCCAGACCGAGACGCCAGTGCTCAGCGTCTCGAGCACGCGCGGGTTACCTTCGGTCTTGCTGATGCGCAGGATTTTTTGCAAGACCTCAGCGGCGACGCCCCGCTGCGCAAGCAAGTCCAGGCATTGGCCGCTTTCGTCGAGCGTGTACAGCGTGCAGATGTCAGCGCCGGCCTGGCGCATGCCCTGCTCCACCACCAATTCGGCGACCTCGGCCGGCCCGATCGCACCAGACAGCGCAAAGGCGAGCTCCATGAGGCTCTCGAGGCGCGCTTGCACCACGGCTTGCTCTGCGCGTGTCTGGTCTTCGGAGCCCAAGGCTCGCACATTACATAGCAAGCGCGCCGGCTCGTCACCTGAGACTGCGCGCACGGTCTCCGCCGCTCGCGCTCGAACGCCTAGAAACGGCGCAATTTGCCACAAATGTACACCAAACCGCGCATCGTCTGCTAAGAGCTGCGGCGTGAGCTCCACGGGATCTGTTCAGGTTTTGGTTGGCGAGCGGTTGGTGCCGATGCCCGAGCTCGAGCCGGGCGACCGCATGGTGGCTCTAGCCGAGCTCGGCGAGCTTCTCGTGATCTCCAAAACGGCCGCAGACGCGGCTCGGCAGGCAGTAGCCCGCGCCAGCGAAGCATTGACCGCGCTGGCCGAGGTGAGTGACGGTGCGATCACGCATTTCTTCGAAGAATTCGCGGCTCGGCTCGAAGACGAGACCGCATTTGCCGAAGTGCAGCGCGCCAACCAGGCCGATGTCGCCGCCGCGAAAGCGCGCGGTCGGGCCGTCGCTCGGTTGGAGCTCAGCGAGCGCATGCGGCGCGACATGATTGCCGGGCTGCGCGGTTGGGCAAGCTCGCCCACACGCGTCGGCGAAGTGATCGAAAAACGGCAGGGAGTGGGCTACCTGATCGAGCGTCGGCGTGCGCCGCTGGGCGTCGTTGCGTTCGTATTCGAGGGTCGGCCCAACGTGTTCGCCGACGCGGCCGGCGTGGTCCAGAATCGCAATACCGCCGTGTTCCGGATTGGCGGAGACGCGCTCGCCACGGCCATCGCCATCGAAGAGCATGCCCTGCGCCCAGCCCTGCTCGCCGCGGGGTTACCCGAGGGCGCGCTCACTCTGGTCCGCAGCAAAGAGCACGGAGCGGCGCACGCGCTGTTTTCGGAGCGAGCTGTGCGGCTGGCAGTGGCGCGCGGTTCCGGGCGCACGGTGGCGCTGCTCGGCGCGATCGCCAAGCAACACGGAATTCCGGCCTCGCTCCACGGCACGGGTGGCGCCTGGATGCTCGTCGAGTCGAGCGCCAGCCCCGAGCTGGTGAAAAATGCCGTGCGCTTCAGCCTCGATCGCAAAGTGTGCAACACACTGAATGTCTTGGTCTTGGAGCGCAGAGCGGTGGAGAAGCTCGGCCCGCACGTGGCCGAAGTGCTCCGCGAGCTGTCCGCCAAGGTCGCCGTGGTCCCTGGCTCGGAAGGCGTTGTGCTTGGCGCAAGCACGATCTCCGAAGCGGAGCTGGGAAAAGAGTGGGAGTGGGAGGGCACGCCCGAGCTATCGCTGGTGATCGCGCGGGATTTTGCGCACGCAGTGGCGCTGATCAACCAGTACAGTCCGCGCTTCGTGGCCTCGATCCTCTCCGAGCGCCCGGGCGCTTTCGAATCGTTCTACGCGGCGGTGGAGGCGCCCTACGTGGGCAACGCGTTCACGCGCTGGGTCGACGGCCAATGGGCGTGGCATCGCCCCGAGCTCGGCCTGACGAATTGGGAGACCGGGCGCCTCTTGGGTCGCAGCGGATTCCTTTCTGGGGACGATCTGACGTCAGTGCGCGACGTGTTCATCGACCAAACCGGGCGCGCCGAGCACAAGCGCTGAGCGCGCTCAGCAACTGTCGCCGCTGTTCGTGTAGCGCTCAGCGACCGACGCGCCAAGCCTCGGCACCCGTGGCCGGCTCATACGCCCGCAGCGCGCCCCAATTCACGGCCACCACGTATTTGCCGTTGTATTTGAAGAATTCCGGACTGTCGCTCGAAGAGTCTGAGATGGGGAGCTCGTACAGCTGACTGCCAGTCGCCTCGTCCAGGCCGACCAACAAGCCCTTGTTGCGTTCCGACGGCTGGGCGGCCCACAGCATGATCTTGCCCGGTGCCACGGCGATCGCCGCGCCGAAAGTACAGCTCGCGTAGGTCAGCTCCTTCTCCCACACGGGGCGGCCGTTGTCGGTGACTTTCACGGTCAAAATCTCGGTGCCCGAGGCGCGTTGGGTGAGGTTGTATTTGCGCGCTCCAACGCTGAGCTCGGTGCCGTGATCAGTCAGGCCCATCATGCCTGGCGCGCGCTCTCCGTAGTAGCGATGCAGCGTCGTGGCGGGGCACGTCAGCGCAGCGCCGCCCGGCAATTGGATGCCTTGTGTGGTTCCGTCGTCGGTGCGGAGCTGCACGCAGCCACTGCCTTCGCCGTATTGGCTCACCTTGTCGCGAGCCATGACTTGGGTCCTTCCCCAGGGACTGCGCGAAGTGAAGAAATCGACCTGAAAATTGCCTTCGACCACGAAGAAGCCGTTCGCGCCCAAGCAGCCGAGCTGCTCAGCCTTCTTGACCGCTGGAGCCGTAAACAAAACCTGACCCGTCTTGCCGTCGACGACGGTGGCTTGATTGGTTTCGGAGGGACCGGTGAGCCCAGCGACGTCGGAGATGCCGTCGCCGTTGGCGTCGATGAAGCAGCCAGCAGGCGAGCTGCTCCAACTACCCACGCTCGCACGCAGCGCGCCGACGGGCGACGTCACTTTGCCGAGCGCGGCTTGTACCGCTGACGAGCCAGTGGCCGTCAGCAGCGGCACGACGCCTGCGACCACACCTGCCAAGATACCAACGGTGATGATCAGCCCAACGAGCGCGCGGCCGAAACGATTGCGCGTCGCGACCGGCAGCGGACGCTGCGCACGATTCTGGAACGCCGGACCGTAGCCGTAGCTCGGCGGCGGCGCTGGCGGTTGCGGCGCCGCTTGGAGCGCCGGAGCCGAGGCCGTGGTTCCGCAGTAGGGACAGCGGATTGCAGAGCCCGCCGGAACCTCGAGGGGCGCGCCACAACGCTCGCATTTGAGCAGCATTGGCGCCGACGATAGCGCGTTTTGGATTCCGGTTATAAACAGTTCGCACGATGCAGCCCATTCCCCGGCGACGATTTCTAGAGCTGACGCTAGTGTCAGCCGGCGCGGTCTACGGTCCGGTCGCCTGCGGCTCGGACGACTCGAGCGGGCGCAGCCTCGACCAAGCCCTGACCTTTCCGCAGTCCGTCGCCTCCGGCGACCCGCGCCCCACGAGCGTCGTGCTCTGGACGCGAGTGGTGGATGCCGACAACCCCGACAGCGATCTGTCGCTGACGCTCGACGTCGCAACGGACGAAGCGTTCACGCAGCGAGTGGCGCTCGACGGCGGGCCGAGCGGCACGCTATTGGCCCAGGCGGCCTTCGACCATTGCGTAAAAACGCGCGTCGAAGGCCTCGACCCAGCCACGACCTACTACTACCGCTTCCGCTACGCCAAACACGGAGCCAGCACGAACAGCCGCGTCGGCCGCACCAAGACCGCGCCCGCAGAAGACGCTGATGTCAGCGTGCGTTTCGCTGTCGTGTCCTGCCAAGACTACGCGGGCAAATACTACCACGCGTACCGGCACCTGGCCGGCCTCGAGGTGGACGTGATCGTGCACCTCGGCGACTACATCTACGAGACCACCGCGGACCCGTCGTTTCAGGTGGCCAATGCCGCGCGCCAAGTGACGTTCGGCAAGCCGGACGAAGCGCTCACTTTGGGCAGCGGCGATTCGCAGTATCAAGCCGCGCAATCGCTCGACAATTATCGCGACTTGTATCGCCTTTATCGCTCGGATGCGGATTTGCAGGCCGTACATGAGCGCTTCCCGATCATCGCCGTCCAAGACGACCACGAGTTTTCCGACGACTGCCACGCGGACGTCGCCACCTACACCGACGGCCGCACGGACGAGACAGAGACTCCGCGCCGCTTGGCCGCAGATCAAGCCTGGTTCGAGTACATGCCGGTCGACTTGTCAGATGCGCCGACCAGCGACTGGGATGCCAAGCAGGCCTTCCCCGATGAGCTCAGGTACTACCGGAGCTTCGTGTTCGGTCAAAATCTGGAGTTGGTGCTGACCGACCTGCGTCGCTATCGCCCCGACCACTTGGTGCCCGAAGACGCGTTCCCTGGCTCTATCTTCTTGAACCAAGCCGACTTGACCGACGTGCTGGGTAGCCTACCAGCGGACGCCGTGCCTTACGTAGCCATCGACGACTATCAAGGCGGTGCCTACAAGAAAGCGCTAGCCAAGGGCGCGAGCGCGCTCAACATCCAGGACACGAGCGTCACGGGTAACATCAGCGTGCCGTTCATCAACGACTCCCTGACCACACTCGGCTTAACCAAGCCCGCGCCCATCCCACTCGACACTGCAGGTCTCGAGCTCGGCTACGCCTATCACCAGCTGCTCAAGACCGATGAGTTTTCGCGTATTGGCTCGCGCTACGTGCTGGCGCTGGGTCCGTTCAATGCGCTGGCCAAAGCGGCGTTCCAGGCGAGCTCCGGCGCTAGCGAGCAGCTGATGGGCGCGACGCAGCGCGCCTGGTTCCTGGACACGATGAAGGCGTCGACGCGCACGTTCAAAGTCTGGGGCAACGAGGTTTGCATGATGCCACGCCACATCGATCTGAGCGCGGTCACGCTCGCGCCCGAAGCGTTGCGCATCAAGATCACGATTTCGGCGGAAGACTGGGATGGCTTTCCCAACGAGCGCGAGGCGCTGCTGAGCGAGCTCGCCGCGCTCGACAACGTCGTGATCGTGTCGGGCGATCTGCACTGCTTCTTCGCGGGCACCCCTTATGCGAACGACGATCCGACCAAGCGCGTGGTCGAGTTCGTCACCGGCAGCCTGACGTCGACCACTTGGAAGAGCGGGCTCGTCTCGCTGGTCGACAATGACACCTCGCTGCCACCGTCGGCCAAGCTGCTCGCGGCCTCGATCGGCACGCTGCTCGTCGACCCGAAGGCGCGACCGAATCCGCATTTGGCGTTTCAGAATCTGGCCGAAAATGGCTACGGCGTGTGCGAAGTCAACGCGCAGAAGTTAGCCGTAAGCTTGTTCAGCTTGAGCTCTGACGCAGTCGCCACCGCGCCGGAAGCGCTGACCCTGGCCGTGAACGACTTGTTCACCGAACAGCGCTTCGAGGTCGACGCAGGTGCGGCGGATTTGTTCCGAAGCAACGGCGACGCGCGCGAGCGCTGGGATATCGCCAGCATGAGCTGGGTCAGCGCCAGCTGAGTGATGGCGCGCGCGAGCAGTGGGCATTTTCGCGGCCCATTTCCAGCGTGACCGTGACAGCCCATCGACACCCGGGGCATTCGACCGTATGACCGCTGCACCAAAGAAGGAGGACACGTGAAGACTTCGTCATTCGCAGTGATTTTGGCGTTCGGAACTATCGGTCTGATCAGCGCATGCGGTGGCTCTACGGAACCACCCGCGGCACCGCCGCCGCCGCCCCCACCCGCTGCGAGCGACGCGCCGCCTCCGCCTCCACCCGAGGCTGCTCCGGCTCCGGCTCCCGCTCCTGCTGCCGAAACCCCGAAACAAGAGCCGCCCCGCACGCTCGAAGTCGCGATCGAAGCCAAGAGCGGCTCGAAGCTCAAGGGTAAGGCCACGCTGACCGAGACCGACGGCGGCGTTCACGTCGTGTTGTCAGTGGAAGGCGTCAAGCCCGGCGGCGACCACGGCGCGCACGTACACGAGAAGGGCGATTGCAGCGCGCCTGACGGCAAGAGCGCTGGCGGCCATTTCAATCCGCAAGGCAACGACCATGGGCTACCGACCGTGGCCAAGCGCCACCTCGGCGATCTCGGCAACCTGACCATCGGCAAGGACGGCAAAGGCTCGCTCGACATCACCATCCCCGGCGCAAACCTGAAGCCGGGTGACCCGAGCTCGTTCGCGGGCAAAGCGATCATCGTGCACGCCAAAAAGGACGACGGAGGGCAGCCCGTGGGCAACGCGGGCGAGCGCATCGGCTGCGGCGTAATCGGCGCGTAACTCCCCAATTTCAGGGCCGTTGCGGCGCAGCGCGGGGCGCGGACACGATCGGTAACCGACGTTTCTGTGTCCCCGCGTCGAGCCGTTCCGGAGCCGCGTTCGTATCTAGGTCGCATGAGTCGAGGACTGCGCTACGCTTCTGACTCTCGAACGATGTCACCTTCCCGCTTGCTCCGCGCTGCGCTGTTGGTCGCGTTGGCTTCGGCCTCGACGCTGGCGTACTTGCCCGCGTGCTCATCCAACTCAGAGGACCCAAGCAACTCGCTCACTGCGGGCGTGTTGCGCCAGGGGGATCCAAGCGACGCTGCGGTGACGCAGCTCCTGAGCTACGAGGCAGACGACTGGGGTTGGGCCGGCGGCGTGTTCCAAGCCCCCCCGACAGACCCCACCGACTCCAGCATCGACGTCACGTTGCCAGCCAACGTGCCGTTCACATTCGTTTGGCATGCCGACCCCGTGCCCTCACCCGAAGCGGGCGCAGCTGGCACTCTGAACGCGGCGAATGGCACCGGGTTCACGGGCGTGGCTTTTCTACTCGTCTTCAGCACGCCCAGCGATCCGAAGCTCCTCCGCATCGTCACCACGGATTCGAGCTTCACGCCCAGTGCAGCTGACTGGAAGAAGCTGACTTCATCGAGCGAGCCGGTCACCTTCAAGCTCGCGTCGGGCACGTTCGAGAACGACGAGCTGACGGCTGAAGGCGGCCCGCATCAAGGGCAAGAGCTGAACCTGTCGTTTGTCGGCCGTCGCGCGCCGTAATTACGTCATTTGGTGAACCTCAGGTCGTCCAGCCAGAGGTCGTAGTCATTGGCTCCGTTGAAGGAGAGCTCCAGCCCGAACATCTTTAAACACGAGCGTCGCGCGCGCTCGACGCGTTCCTGCGCGCGACCGTGATTAGCAACGTCGTTGAATGCGATCGCGCACTTCGCGCTGCTCGCTCGAGTCGCGTACGTCGAAGCTCTCAGCGGCGACCGTGCGAGACCGCTCTCGGCCGAATCGCGCTTTCCCGGAAGTCCGCCCTGGCGTTTTTTTTTCAGCTGGGCCTGCCGCGCCGCACCGACTCAACCAGTTGATATCAGAAGTAAAACCGCCGCCGCTCCGCGGAATCTGAGGCAAACAAAAATCTAGTAACGTGGTAAACAGCTTGCTATTGTAGTGTCACTGCAACCCCCCCGGGAACAGCCAGAGGAGCGAGCCTTGCCCATCGAAGTACCGAGCGTCCGAATCCTAATCGTGGATGATGACAAAGAGATCCGCGACTTCATGCAGTCGCTACTCGAGAAGGATGGCTTCGTCGTCAAGACCCTTGGCGATCCCACGCTCGTCGAAGACGAGATTCGTCAGGGTGATTACCACGTGATGATCCTCGACCTGATGATGCCCAAGCTCGACGGCATCGAGGTCCTGAAGAGGATCCGCTCCATCGACAGCGACATCGCGGTCATCATCTTCACGGCGCACCCGAACCTCGATTCGGCGGTTGCCTCGATGAAGCTCGACGCCGTCGACTACATCAAGAAGCCGTTCAACGTGGACGAGTTCCGAGAGGTGCTCGCACGCGTGATGAAGAAGAAGGGTCTAGCGCGCACGCCCGAAGAGCAGCTGCACAAGATCATCGGCGACACGATCCGAACCATGCGCAAGGAGAAAGAGCTCACGCTCAAGCAGATGAGCCGGCGCACGGGCCTCAGCATCTCGCTCCTGTCGCAGATCGAACGCGCCGAATCGAGCCCGTCGATCTCGAGCTTGTACAAGATCGCGATCGCGCTCGACTCGAAGATTCAGGATCTGTTCGGCAACAACTGAGGCGCGTCAGCCACGGCTTTTGCGCAGAACCGAGTGCCTCCAGCTCGAGAGGCACTCGGCAGCCGCCCGCGCCGCGCCTACTTGACCGGCGGTTCTTGGATGATCGTGCCGCAGTTGGTAAATTCGAGATTGGTGTCGACGCGGAAGTTCGATTGGTCCGTGTGGCGTTCGGCGTGGAACAAATCCAAATTGTACGCGTTGCCAACCTTGATGCCGAGCTTTGCCGCGGCCATATCGAGCGAAACCGAGAGGCTGGCCTTCGGATGCAAACCACCGAGGTCGATCGCTAGCTTGTTGTTGATGAATACCCACAAGTCGTCATCACCAGTGAACGAGAAGGTCTCGCCACCCTTGTAGTTGAACTGCGTGTGCACCTCGGTGGTGAAGCCGAAGTTGTGCACTTGCTTCGGGCAAGTCGCGCGGGGCCCGGTCGAGTCGGCATCCGGCTCGTTACAGCTGTTGCCCCAGCCTGCGCCGTCCAACGGGAAGAACGCCGTGCTCTGGAAGGTGAGCACGCCCGCGTTCGGCTGAAAGTAGAAGTAGATGATATACGGCTTGTTCACGTTCGGCGTCGCCCGGTACCACTGATCGAAGTTCGCCTTGGTCGTGGTTTGTGGACCGTTCCTCGGATCGACGAACGCGCCCGTCGACGAATACACCGGCTTCTGATCGCTCCCGAGATCCGCATTCACGATGCCGAGCGAAGGGCCACTGCCCGAGAAGTGCTCGAAGTCGGGGTGCCCCATGGGCTCATTGATGCCCTTGAAGTCGCGCACGACGCCGAGGATCTGCGTGCCGCAGCCGGTTCCCGAGGTACCGGTCGAGGTGCCCATGACGCCGGTCATGCTCGGGTCTTCTGCTGCTCCGAGCTTGAACCCGCCCAACGTCGCCGGGGTGAAACCGGCGGGCAGCATGTACGCGCCCGGCGTCGTCACGCTGCCTGTGCCGCCGGTGCCGCTCGAGCTACCCGCGTTGCCGCCCGTCGTCGGATTGATGTTCGGGCCCGTTGAAACAGGCGGGAAAGTCGACCCTGCCGAATCCCCAACCTGCGAGGCATCAGCGCTACCGCCGCAGCCCAGCGCGCCGCAGAGCAGGGGCGCCGCAGCGACGAGCAGAGTGGAATTCTTCATGCGCATGGAGCGCGGCACACTGTGCTTCGAAGGGTCATTAAGCTTGCGCATGGTGTCTCCAGACAATCGGGTTTGATTCACAGATGTCGCGCCGCGCACAAAAGGATCAGCTGCCGCGTCCGTCCGTCACCGAGTGGTGTTCGTTTCCGGCAATTTGGCTGTTCGTTACTAAACCGACCGAAACTTTCCGCGCGCGTGGCAAGCGCGGGTAAAAACACTCCATTGTTGTAGCTGATTTTTGCGCACTTCCCAGCGAGCCGGAGCACCCAGCCATCGCGAACGTCACGCAGAGCGCGGCCGTCGCGCGCCAGTGAATCTTTCCAGCGGAGAACGGCGCGTAGCGCACAGTGTGCGAGCACGAACATCGCCTTCGGGTGCGACTCGAGTCCCGCTCGAGCCGATCGAAAAACAGGGTGCGGCCTTTGACCACCGTCGAGCGCGAGCTCAAGGCAGGGCTTGGATCTCGACGTGCCTGAAGAAAATCTCCGCGCCTTCGGATTGCAGCTGCACCTTGCCGCAAGCAAGGAGCGACTCGGGTTGTCCGGGCCAGTCGAGCCGAAAGTCCGACGCGCGGGTAACCTGCTCACCATTGAGCCAGCTCACGACGACGTTGTTCTGGTGGATGATCTCGACTTGATTCCAAGCGCCGGCAAGCTCGGGCCCCTGCACCTGCGACGTCGAAAACGCGATCGGTCCGAGGTTGTACAGGCCGCCCACGGCCCCTGGAGCGATCTGGTACTCGACTGAAACCATGAATCCGCCGCTACCGATCGGATCGGACAGCGCGTTGCCGCCGGCATTCACCGCTCCCAGCGGCCCCGTGGAGAGGATCATCAGCCCGCTGTCTTCACTGTTCAGCGGCGGCCACAGCGCGGTTCCCCATTTGTATTGCGCACGCAGATCGAAATTGCAGAACTCTTCCTCGGAGATCAGTGAGCCCCAGTCTTGACCACTGATGCGGATCGCTGGCTCGCCATCCGCCACTACGACGGAGTAGACGCCATGCGGATCGTTGTTCAATCCGAGCGGAGGCTCTGCCGGCGACGGTTTACCGAGGTAGCGATCCCAGTTCGTGAAGTCGACTCCGTTGAAAAGCTCACGCACGCCATCGACTCGGCTACCGCCCTCGCCCGCTGCACCAACCGCGTTGTCGATGCCGCCGTCGCTCGTCTGGCCCCCGCTTGCGTCGCTCGACGTACCTCCCGAGCCCGAGCCCGCGTCACCAGCGTCAGCGCCGGTCGAGTTGTCGCCTCCGGCACCGCCGTCCGTCGTGCTCGCCACGTCGCCACCTGAGCTCGAGCTACAGCACGCGAGGCAACCAGCCAAGAACAGCGGCCAAGAGCCGGCAAATGTTCGGCGCATACGAGACAGGCTAGCTGATCAATTACGATCAGCAATTAGCTTCAAATTGGCTGGGGTGTGAACGGGTAAAGTACTCCGCGAGCAGCTCGACGAGCTCGGCATGTCGGCGAACGCGCTGGCCGCGGCACTGCACGTCCCAACGAACCGGGTCACTGGCATTCTGAGCGCGAAGCGCGCGTTTACGCCCGACATAGCACTGCGGCTCGAGCGATACTTCGCGGGCAAGACCGCGCAGTTCTGGCTCAATCTGCAGACGAGCTTCGACCTGTAGATCCCACTTGTCGAGGGTCACGTCTACGCCCCTCGCTCGGAGGTCCGTCAAGGCAGTACCCACGCCCCGTGATCAGGATTGCTCCAGCTATATGTTCAACGCAGAGGAGATCCACGCCTTCACGACTGAGAAACCGATCGCTGGCGCCCCACAGCTCACTCGTGCCGGGAAGCACGCAAGCGAGGTCCGTTACTTCGACAGGGAACGCGCTCGCCGGTTGGACCAGATCCTCGAGACGCTCACGAACCCAGCGCGAGCTATTCAGGGACCCCCGCGCCGTGTGCGTGTATGGACCGCCGCGTGAGGGCGCCCAACGCATGTGCGTGATCGTCGGCCCCGAAGGGGCATCGGGGTGCTGGTACGTGCGGACTGCCTACCCCGTGAGTGCGGAGGCTTTCCGAAACGCTCTTCAGAGCATCGGCGGCAAGGGCTCGAAGTGGCCACCCTAGATCCCGGGGCGTTCATAATGAACGGTCGCCAGAAAGCGATGAGCCCCGTGATCTTGCGATCGATCCTCTCGACCACGACCTTTTCAGGCGGTGGCTGCCCAACCGGCTCTCGCCGGCCAATGCGATGGGCTCAAGGAATATGCGCTCGCGCGGATTATCTGCGCAATGGCAAAACCCTCCCGAAGGCAGTGCGCAGGCAATGGACCCATGACCTACCAGAAGTTACCGCGGTTTTTCAACGGTTCAGCTCGGACTCCAAACGCACCAAAACCCGGCCAACCTTTGACGATTCAGCCGAGTTTTTCCGTAGTGCCGAAGGGCGGACTTGAACCGCCGACAGCGCGCTTATGAAGCGCGTGCTCTAACCAACTGAGCTACTTCGGCTTGAGGGCGCGGGAATATGGTCGGGCAGGCCTGGGGCTGTCAAGCCAGGAGCGCAGGGGGGGAATAGGGCCTGGAAGCGCCCTGAATTATTGGGTTTGGCTGGTCGTCCCGTAGCCGCCGGGGCCTGGGCCTTCGCGGCCGATCACGTGGTTCAGGGAGTCGTAGCTCATGGTGATGAGCGCGCGCTGGCCGAGGGCCTTGGGTAAGGGGCCGAAGGACGCGATGCGCCGTACTCCGGTGAGCACGTTGCCGTCGTACTCGTCGATGCCGCTCGGGCGGACCATGCGCACGTGCTCCAGGCGACCGTCTGCGAGCAGGGCCAGCTCGAAGATGACGTGGCCGCTGCGACCTTGCTCGATAGCCCAATCTGGAAAGGAGCGCCGCAATTGCTCGTCGACGCGTTGCTTCAGGCCGGCGATGAAGCCCTGGATGCCCGGATCGTTCAGCGCGTCCGGGCCTGGCCCGAAGCCGCCTGCGGCGGAGTGCGAGCCCATGCCTTCGTTGCCCGAGCGACCCGGACGGCCGCCGATTGGTTCGCCTCCAACGCCGGGCCCGAGCGGAGCGCCGATGGTGCTGGCGTGAATCAGCGCGGCAACGCGCGCGGCGACGGCTTGCGAGCTGTCGTCGGTGTCGCTGGGACGGCCGCGCAGCTCGGTTGGCAACGCCGGCCGCGCGCGCATCACCCAGGGCCGCGCGAGCAGCACGGACGCACCGCGCGAAGGCAGTGCGCCCGGCGCGGCGCTGACTGCGCCTTGCAACGGCACTGCTTGGTGCGAGCCCGCCAGGGCCGCGCCGCGGAGCGACTCAGCGCTCGCTCCGTCCGCTCCGTCTTCACTGGCGGCGCTGCCAGGCGCGCCGCCGAGTGGCGTTGCGAAGGCGCCCGCAACCGAGCCACGCGCTGCGTCTCCCGGGCTGCGCCGTTCGCGCGTGCGGCCGGAACCCGTGGCCAGAAAGGTGAGCTGCATGGGATTGGGCGTGGCCCGGTGATCGTCCCAAGAGCGCCGCTCGGCAGCGGTGCGCAGCCGTTGAACCTGACTGCGATCCAGGTGAGTCAGCGGATCCGTCTCCAGGTTGATCGGGTCGATGTGACTGTCGAGATTGGTGGCAGCGAGTTGCGTCGTGCGCGAGCCGCCGCGCCCGGCCTGCTCGGTATCGGGATGCCGCTGCAGCGGTCCGCCACCGGCGGGCGGAGGCTCGGGCTGGGTTTGCGATGGTTCGCGCTCGCCCTCGCGCTCGGTGTCGGACGCGGACGGGTCGAAGCGCGGCAGCTCTACCTCTACCTCCGTCGGTGCCTTCAGACGCATGGCTTCGCGCTCGCGAGCTCTGTCCCGGAGCGAATGCGACAGCAGCAAAGCGCCGCAAGACAGCACGAGCAGGTGGGCAGCGACCGATGTCGCGAACGCTCCCGAGCCGACCCAGCGCCGAACCATTCCCGCTAGTTTGACAGAGCTTTCAGCTCACTGCCAGCGGGACCCGGAAACAGCGCCGCGCGTTGTCGGTCGTGAGTGCGGCAAGGTGCGCTTCTTCGACGCCGCGCAACTTGGCGACGTAGGCGCCGGTGTGCACCACGAACGCAGGCTCGCAGCGCTTTCCGCGCATCGGCACGGGAGCCAGGTACGGGCTGTCCGTCTCGACCAGCACGCGATCTGCGGGCGCCCAGGCAGCGACCTCTTGAATCGCGCGGGCAGTCTTGAACGTTACGATGCCGGAGAACGACAAGTAGAAGCCGAGATCCAACGCGCGCTTGGCGAACGCGATATCTTCACTGAAGCAGTGGATCACTCCGCCTGCGTCACGCGCGCCTTCGGTTTCCAAGATCCGCAGCGTGTCCTCGGCGGCGCTGCGCGTGTGGATGATCAGTGGCTTTTGCACTCGGCGAGCCAGGGCGATATAGCGCCGAAAGACCTCCGCTTGGGTGTCGCGTGGCGAGTGGTCGTAGTGATAGTCGAGGCCCACCTCTCCGACCGCGAGCAGCCGCGGATGCGCCCAGAAGCGCTCGAAATCCAAGCCGGCGTCGCGAGCGGCGTCGTGCGGGTGCACGCCCGCGGAGGCGAACACATCCGGATGACGCTCTGCGATTGCGAGAGTTTGTTGGGTTTGCTCCATCCCACCCACGCCGACGCACAAAAAAATAGAGACTCCTGCTTCTCGTGCGCGGGCGAGCGCGGCATCCGGCCCGTCTGGGTTGTGTTCGGTGTCGAGATGACAGTGGGTGTCGAACCAGTTCATCGGCGGAGCCTCGCGCGCACGAACCATAGCAGAACGGCGACGCCGAGAATGCCTGACATCACGACCAGCTCGGCGCGTTCCACCGCCCGCGCGACCAGGCCAAGCGCGACCAACGCCAGCGGCGCGAGCAGGCCAGCTCGCAGGGTCAGGCCATGCTGACGCTTGAGCGCGAGCACGCCCAGCGAAAGCACGCTCACCGAGTATTGAAACAGCACGGCCACGCTGGACAGCACGAACAAGCGACTGAGCGCGCCGACCGACACCAAGACGACGACCAGGACCAGTGTCACGAACAGCGCGCGGCGTGGCACCTGGCTGGGCGCTTCTTCGGCCAAAAAAGCGCTGGCTGCGCCGCCGCCGCTGGCCTCCAAGGCCGCCAAATAGCGGGGGGTCATGGCCATCATGCCAAAGGCAATGCCGATCGCGGACACGTTCGTGCCGGCGCTGACCAACCCCGAAAGCCGCGCGCCCCCAAGCGAGCTGGCTGCGGCTATCAGCGGCGTATCCACCTGCGCCAGCCCGACCACGGAGCGCACGCAGGCCCAATGCAAGAGCGCATACAACCCCGCGCACAGCACCAGCGAGCCCACCGTGGCGATCGGAATGGCCCGCGTCGGTGAGCGCACGTGTGACCCCGGTACAGGCACGATCTCGAAGCCCTGCATCGGAAACACCAACACCAGCACGGCGCGTCCCCACGACAGGCTGACCCCCGAGTCGCTGGCA
>Ga0210392_10000851_pt1 | contig 17002 bp, 18 predicted proteins | sample IncBWC30OmetaG_FD_161057 | JGI IMG/M metagenome (GOLD analysis project Ga0210392, IMG submission 161057) | Forest soil microbial communities from Barre Woods Harvard Forest LTER site, Petersham, Massachusetts, United States - Inc-BW-C-30-O ...
AAGTAACAATGGTTTCCCGCCACGAGGGACAGTCCGCGCCCGGCGACGATCCGCTCGATAGCGGGCTTCAACACGGCGTAAGCCCAGTACAAAAGTTCGCCAACCGAGATCGTCCACGAGCGCACCGGGTCGCCGCCTGCGCGCGGCTGCACGATCAAGACGCAGACACTCTCGATGGACGCGGCGAGTTCCGGTCGCTCGCGCATCAGTCGTCCCAAGACGCCGACCGCGTAGCAGAGCATCTGGGTGTTGCCCTCGGGCCTGACCGCTTTGCCGCGCCCGTATTTGAAATCGACGATGTAGAGCGTGATCGCGTCGCAGGCGGCGAAGTCGGCGGTTCCGAACACCTCCTCGGGCAGCGCGGTGGCGCTCCACAGCCAGCCGAGAGACACCTCCTCCTCGACCATGCGCCAATCCGAGAAATCCGAGATGCGTCCTGTTGTCGCCGCAAAAAGAGACACGGCGTTCAGCATTTCCTGCGTCACTTCGATCTCCTCCCCGTCGACCATGAACTTCATGCCCTCGGTCCACGGCACCGCGTTGAGCTTGAGCGCGGCCTCGCAGAGCGCGTGCGCTAAAGTCCCCTCTTTCGCGGCGAAGCCCACCTGTTTCGGCGGATATTTCGCCCACTCGGCTGGGGCGCCGAGACACGTCAACCAGATGTCGCTGGATGACGGGCCCAGGCGCGCGTGGCGCTTGGCGTCGGCCATCAGACGACCGGCAAGCCCGCCGCTTGCACCAGATCATAGAGCGCCGCTCGGTGCTTGTCCTCGGCGTTCATCACGAATTGGAGCCCGGTCGCGTCCTTGAACCCCGGCAGGAGATCGAGGATCGCTTTCGAACCCTCCCCTTTCTGCGCCAGGCGCACGGCGGCGGTGACAACCGACTTGAGCGTGTCGAGCGGCGGCAGATCCGCCGGAGGCGGAGCTGGGGCCGCCGCAGGAGCTGGCGCTTCGGGGGGTGGGACCGCAGACACGCGCGGCGCCCGGGGGGCTCGCGCTCGCTTCGCGGGCTCCGGCGTCGGCGTCGGCGTCGGCTCGGGCTCGGGATCCGCGCCGTTGCCCTTGGCGTGTCTGGCTTCGTCCTCGGCGGCGTCTTCGGCGTCGATCTGTTCACGCGCCTCGGCTTCGGCTTGCAGCGCCTCGGCATCCAAGGAAGCGCCCAGCCAGGACGGCGGCTTTTTGTTTTGCAGCGCGTAGTTCAGCACCAGTTGCAGCAGCTTGTCCGGGGTTTCCGCTTCAAACACTACAGAAATTTTGCTCATTGTCGCATCGTCCCTCTGTCTTGGCGTTCTCCCCCTAAATTGTCGTCGCCGCACAATCATTCGGTGTTCGGAAACACGTACTCGGTTTTCTCCTCTTTGCTGGGCGCTCCATCGACGACCTGGGCGATGTCTCGGGTCTTGCGGGCGACAATCGCCATCAATCGCGCGTCGAGCGTGCCTGGCAGCAGGACGAACCGCGCCAGCACCGGATGTTTCTGGCCCTTGCGATGGGCGCGGGCGATGGCCTGGTAGTTCTTGGCAGGCACCGGGGAGGGTTCAGCCACGATCACGTTGTGCGCCGCGTGCAGCGTGATCACCTCGCCCGCCGCCTCGATGGCGAGAATGATCAGGCGACGGCGCTCGTCGTTCTGGAATTGTTCGATAGCGGCGTCGCGCGCTTTCATCGGCGTGCCGCCGTGGATCACCAGGGGCTTATAGAGCCCGAGGCGATCAACCAGCCCGTCGATAACTTCGCGGTGATGCACGAACACGATAACCTTGTCGTCCTCGGCGTCGTCGAGGGCGTCGGCGACAAGGCGGGCGACGCCTTCGATCTTGGCTCGCCCGATCAAACGGCGCACGGTCGAGAAGGCGACGCCGCCCGCCTGGACAGCGCCGAGCAGCGCGTCGTCGTCGAGCGTGTCTTCGAACCCCTGCTCGCGCAGATCAGACATGGCGTTGGCCAGCTCGATGCGCAGGCTTTTCTCGATGGGCGTGTCTGGCGGCAAGAGATAATCGACGATGCGCAGCTCGGGCATGTCGAGGATCACGTCCTTGAGGCGTTTGCGGTCAATGCGCATGGATACGCCCGGCCAATTCGTGGGTGTTGCGCCCGCCGCGAATGCGAACGCCGTAGGGTGTCTGCTGGGTGACGCAGAAACGGTCGGTAAACACGCTTTCAGTCATCACGCCAAACCCCTGGAGGATGATCATGTCTGGCGCCAGCGCGTGCAGGTGGGTCCAGAACTCCGCCGGGTGGTTCAGAAGCGGCGTGCCGGTGAGACACCAGACATGCTCGGCGTTTTCGAGCGGCGAGCCCTTGAGGTCGATCTTGGATCCATAGATCGCCTGAGTGCGCTGGGCGCTGGAATTCTTGAGGTAATGGGCTTCGTCGATGATCACCACGTCCCAACGCTCTTCCAGCGTGGCGTTGATGACGCCGACATTGGGCCGCGCCCGCGAGTACGGGATAATCCGAACCCCTCCCCCGGCGGCAAAGCCGTAAGGTTTGAGGGCGCTGAAGCTATTCATCACACGGATGTCCCGGATGTCGCTCCAGTCCTCGAAGTGAACACGCCAGACGGCGGTGCCTATGGGCGGGCAAAACACCAGGATGCGCGCCGCGCTCGCCAAGAGACACGCGCGCACGCTGGTCGGCGTCTTGCCGACGCCGGGGTCCCACACCAGCATCGCCCGGCGTGACTGCGCCAGGAGCTTCGCGCCCTCTTGCTGGAAGGGCATGAGTTCGAGCCCGGGCTTCATCGGGGCGTATCTTTAAGCATAGCCACCGCCTTGTCGGCATAAGCCTCGGCATTGAAGCGGCTCATCTCGACGGCGGAATACTCAAGATTTGGCTCGTAGCCCCGCCACAGGAAGATGATCGGCCACTCTATGGCTCGGATCGCCCACGCCTCGCTGTTGACTGTGAGCCAGATATGATCGTCGTGTTGTTCGCTCATACGAATTTCGCCCCGGTCTCGGTGTCCAAAGCGAACCGCGCCAACAAAAGAGCGTCCGCGCGTCCGTGATGTTTTTTCAGGCCAAGCATGCGCGCCGCGCCGGGATAGAGCCGGATCGCCAGCTCACGCGAAGCATCCTTCGGCAGCCCCGTTAGCCGGAAGTGTGTCTTCCATCTTGAAGGCGTTACAAAAGAGACAGGAACGTCCGAACCTCCCGCCACGCCGATGCACACGCCGTAGGCAGTCCCGAACGTGAACGTGCTGGCGACGCCCTGGCCGGGCATCGAGGCAACTTTCTCGATCACGGCGAGTTTGGGCCGGTGCATGCTGAAGATTGCCGCCAGTTCCACTGCACTGAGAAGCTTGGCGAACCGGGGAAGCTCGCCCATGTCGACGAACTCGCCTTGTCGCCCAAGCACCGCGAACGCGCCGTTCACGCCGGGGTCTATCGCGAGGATCTTTGAACGTGGCTCGGGCGACATTCGCGCTGGCCTTGTCGCAAGAAAACTAAGGTTTGTCGGGCTCGGAAGACAACCTGCCAGACGCACATCGGCACGTCAATAGTTTTGTCCGTTCCTGTGTATAATTTCCTCGGTTGGTTGAAATCCTTGGCGTTTTGCAATCCGATGGTTGTAGTCGACTATAATGCTAATGGCCATATTCATAGGGAAAAATACCTACGGGCCTTGATTTGTCTTGACATGTTTTGTATGGACGTGTCTGGTTTGCCTGTCCAAAATGTCTGATGTTGTCACAAAGTGTTCATAAAAAGAAACTGACAAATGTGTGGAGAGGAAAGTGCTCAGGGAACCGCCACAGGGAGAACCTACCGTGAGAGCGCCAACCAGAAGACTACCGCCCGCGCCAGCGGGCGCGGCGGGTCGCACCCGCGTCATGCAGATGGAGCTAGAAGCTTTCGCCAGCAGACTACAGCACTTGCGCAGCGAGAAAGGCTGGTCCCAATCGGACCTCGCACGAGACGTGTGGGGCGTAATAAAGACTAAAGCTGGACGAGAGGTCGCCAAGAACCGCGACCGGATCTCGGCTTATGAAATGGGGAAAAGTTGGCCAGACCCTCACAACCTGATGAAGATTGCGGAGGCGCTGGGCGTGCCGCCGGAGGAACTCGCGCCAGACATCACGGCGGCGACAGTGGACAGGCAGAACCCCGAGATCGCTATCATCGCAGTCGCGGGGCACGCGGACAAGGTGCATCTCAAAGTCAACAAGCTGGTGTCGATGAACATCGCGACGATGATCATGCAGCTTCTCGACTACGCGAATTTGCTGAACCACGGTCAAGCCGATCCGCACGATCCGCCGCGATTGCATCTGCCCGACAAGCTCAAGATCACGCAATTGGGCTGCGCGCCTTCCTGACCGACAGCGAGGCTGGCGCGCTGGTCAAGCGCAACGCGGAGACGGTCGCCAGATGGCGGCGCTGCGAAGGTCTGCGCTTTGTCCCCGGACGCCCGTGCCTGGTCGAACTCAAAGATTTTCTCGACTTTTTGGAAGCCCGTAAATGCACGAAGCACAAACATCACCTTACAAGCTCGCCCTCAACCGCAACGCCCTCTGGGAAGTCCGCTGGAGCGAACACAACGGCAAGCGATGGGTCGTCCGCACTTGGAGCACGGGCGCGTCAGAGCGCGCACAGGCGGACGCTGCGGCGGAGCAGTTCTGGGACACGCGCCGCCTTGTCGTAGCTCAGACAGGCGCGACGCGAGTTGGCGATTGCCTTGAAGCCTATCTGCGCTGGAAGCCCAACCAGCGCTGGCCGCTCAAGCCAGTGCAGGATTTCTTCGGACGCAAAGCGGTTATCGGCTTGAACGGCGACAAGAACCGAGACGACATCGCGGATTACCGGGAATTGCGCACTCGACGCGGGATCAAGCCGGGCACGATCCGGCGGGAACTGGGAGCGCTGGTCGCGGCGCTGAATTGGGCGGTCAAGCAAAAAGGCTACGGCCTTACCAAGCACGACCTACCCAACATCGAGCTAGGCGCGTCCTCGCCTCCTCGTCTCGTGTTTCTTTCGAAGCTCGAAGAGAAAGATTTTTGGAACCGGGCGCTGGCGGACACGACCAATGCAGGCGAACTCTCCCGGGTCGCAAGGTACGTGGCCTTGGCGTTGGGCGCGGCGCAACGCAGCGAGGCCAACCTCGATCTGACCTGGGATCGCGTCGACTTCGGGCGCGGGCTGATCGACTTTCGCGTGCCTGGCGCAGTCGCCACCAACAAGCGCCGCGGCGTGACGCCTATCGCCGACAGGCTTCTCCCCGTGCTCAAGCGCGCCCGTCAGGAGAGCATCGCTCGGAGCGAGCCCTTGAGCGCGCTGGTGTGCGGTCCCGGCGCAATCAGGAGCGCGTGGGAGACTTGGCTCGCCAAGACGCCCTACAGGCACATCCATCCGCACGATCTGCGTAGAACGTGGGCGAGCCTCGCGGTGCAAGCGGGCGTGCCCATCTACGAAGTCGCTTCGGTGCTCAACGACGACGTGGCGACGGTCGAGAAGCACTATGGCGTGTTGCGCCCTGGTCACTTAAAATCCGCCATCAATGCGGTGTAGGAGAACCCCCTGTGAGCGATCCCGCCACTAAAAACGATCTCGATCAACTCGAACAGCGCATCGAGCAGCGTATCGACACCAACATCGCCGGGCTTCGGCAGTGGATGGTCGAGCGCGAAGTGCAGTCGATCCGCTGGTTTGTCGGCACGCAAATCGCCTACGTCGTCGTCACCCTTGGCGCGATGTACTTCATGCTTCAGCGCCTTCATTAGGATGTGGGATGGCTGAAGGCGAGATCGAAAAGCTCGGAACCAGCGGCGGCTACCGTCTTGATCGTGTCTAGTGTGTCTGTTATGTCTTCCTCTCGCTTTATAAACGAGAGGGATATGTTATGGCAAGAGTTCCTGGAGCGTCGCTCGGGATATATCCTACGACTGTTAACAGGTGGAACCGCCCCTCATCTGAACCCCCCAAGCGGACCACAGTGGGTGTCGCGCTCGACGACGTGACGCTTGAATGGCTTATAAAGCAAACTCATGTCGAGCGCAGATCCCTTAGCGAGATCCTCCGGCGGGCAATCCGTTTCGAGCAGGAGCGCGTTAAAGCCCTCGGAACCAGTCCTTCAGCTGATGATTTTGACTTTGGGCGGGTTTAACTTCGCTTTACAAGCGATAATCCGGTTTTGTCACTTTTTTCGCGAAGGCTGGAAAAAGTCTTTGTAAATCAGTTTTCTATGACATCCTACCTTCGTATCCTTCTTTACCTTACTGAAATATAAATAGTTACGTATATAAAGGGGAGACAGGGGCTTCCTGCGCGTGACGCGCTACGCGCACGTATGCGAGCATTTCAAAAAACGGTGAGGATGCGAAGGTTCGTAAGGCGCCCTTTGATTTAACAGGGCATTTTGGCCTTCGCTTTTGCTTTCGGACCCTTCAATTTGCGAAGGTCGCCCGGATTTGCGAAGGTTGCTTTTGCCCCTGTTATCAATGGCTTATGCCACAGAGGGGTTCTTCTGAGGTAGGGGTCGCACAGACCGGGGTCCATGTCAAGGGGTTTGTCGACACCGACCGACACGACAGGATTTCGGTTTGATTTTAATGGCTTGGCTCGCCAGGATTTCCGGGGCCGCTTTTCGCTCTAAGGCAATTCGTTTCCCCTGGAGGGGTTCGGCTGGGTCCGCGCCCGGGGCCCTTTTGCCCTATAAGGCGTTGATTTTCGGGCCTGTAACGGGCGAGGGCCCGCCCGCGTTCGGGCCCGTCGCACGCCCGCGCTCGCGGGTCGCGCCCGCGCCGTTCGAGCGCCCGCCGGGTCGAGGGAGGGTTCAGAAACACGGCGCGCCCAAGCCACAGCGCGGCCCGCCTATAGGGGGGTAAAAAATTTTCGGTGTCCCACACCCAGAATTTAAAACGCCCGTCCTGGGGCTTCCTAGGGCTTCTTAGAGGCCAAACGAAAACGCCCGCCTTTGGGGCGGGCGTTTGGGGCTCAATCGCGGTGGATGCGTTGTGCTGCTTTCCATCGGTCTAGCCAATGCTCGGGCTCGGGCTCGGGCTCGAGCTCGGGCGGCGGATGGCCGCGCGCCGCGTCTCGTTCTCGCTTGCGGCGGTTTTCATCCTGGACGCAACCGTAGAAAACGAGACCCGCCGCTATTACAACTAAAACTCCGATTAGCATCGGTTTTCCTCCCTTCACGCTACGCGCGGCGCGCCTTCGTCGAGCGCTTTCACCAGTTCCGACAATCCCACATTCGAGAGTTGTGAGCAATCGCGGACCATGACGGCGCGTCCGTTGAACGTGCGGGCGAGATTGTGCGTCAAGAGCCCGATACCGACAATCTCCACGCCGCGCGACTTGTACCAAGCGCAAAGCGCCGCGTTGGCTTCCGCCGGGAAACTGTCGTCCCCATCGGTCAACGCCAGCAGGATCCGGCGCGACACGCCGCCGACTTTCAGCAGGCGCTCGGCGCAAGTTTTCATCGCTGGCAACATGCTTGTCCCGCCCGCTGTCTGTAGTCCCGCCACGGCGCGGCGCGTGTCATTCGACCATGCTTTGGCGAAGGGCTTAGGGGTCCACAGTCGATTGTCGTCAAACGCCGTAATCTCAAACTTGACGCCCGCCGCCTTCAACGCATCGCCCATGTGCAGCGCCATCGCCTTCGCAGCTTGCAACCGAAAGCCCTTCATCGAGCCCGACACGTCGAGCAAGAGCCCGACTGCGGCCTCGCGGCCCTCGTCTTCGACGCGGCGCTTGAACACCGTGTCACGGCCCGACATGATCCCAGACAGGTTGCGCAGGTCCAAGCGCCCCGAAACTTGTCGCCGCTCGACGCCAACGCGTTCCGGCGATTTGACGGCTTGCGTCAAGTGTCGGCGCAATTTCGCGGGCGAAGCAATCGCGGCGCTCGCGCGTTTGGGGTCCCCGCCACGGTCAAGCAGCGCCTCGCGATGCGGCGTAGCGTTCAAAACGATTGCCGCATGTGCAGCGTTCGCTTGCACCGTCGCGAGGCGTTGTTTCGCCTCGCGCGCCGCGTCCTGCGCCAAGTCGTCTAGGTTTGCTTCGCTGTAGGTTTGCGTGGCGTCGGTCAAGTCTTCGACGGGCGCGCTCATTTCAACTTGCGCGCCGCATCCGCCAACGTTTGACGCGCCCTCGCTTTGGGCTTCGCTCTTGGGCTCGTCTTCGCACTCAGACGCGCCAGGAATTGGCTTGGGCTTGTTCTCGGGCTTGTCGCCTTCGCTCTCGCTCTTGGGCTTCTCTGGCGTTCCTAGCGGTTCTGGCGCGCCGTCATCGTCTTCGCTCTCGGGCTCGGGCTCGGTAATCTCGCGTTCGCGCGGCGGGAGGGGTTCAGATGGGCGCGCGCCGTCGCCCTTGATGGGTTTGGGCTTCGTCTCGGGCTTTGCCTTGGGCTCGGGCTTCGCCTTGGGCAGCGCCGCAGCCATCGCTTGCAACTCGCGCGCCAGCGCCAATGCATCGCCAGTCGAGCCTAGCCCGTCGAATCGCGCCAGCGCATGGTCGAACAAGGGCAACCACTCGGGTTTGACGCGCGAGCGCCAATCGCTTGGAAACGTCGAGCGATAGCCCAACTTTTCCGAGAAAATCACGATGTTGAGCACGAACGAAAATTGCTCGGGCGCGTCAATCGCGAAACCCGGCGCGTTCATGGCTCGCGCCACAATGTGCGCGTTCAACGCTTCCAATAGTCGGCGGGCTTCGCTGACTTGCAGCAAATCGCCGCGCGAAGCTTTCGCTTCAATGCGATTGTCCTCAAGGGCGTTTGTCAAACCGTGCAAACCGTTGCGCCGTGACTGCGCCACGGCGTTCCAATCGGTCCACAACGCGTGAAGCAATTCATGCACGGTGTACGCCGCTACGAGGTCCGCTTTCCAACGCGGTAGGCGTATCTCAAGCGGAAACGAGGGCATGCACAAAGTGAACGATGGCGGGCGATACCCGTCGCCTTCGTCGCACGCAATCGCCGCCGTGCCAGGATACGGGCGAATGCTCCATTTCGCCCGCGCATCGCCGCCGTTGGCGACGTACAAGCGTAGACACGTTTCGCGCGCTGCGTGATAGAGTTCCATCGGTAGAACCATCTTTGCCATTGTCGTTTAGTCCTCAGTTGTCAGTTGCAAAATAAGACACGGGCGCGAATCATTCGCGCCCGTCGAGCGCCTCAGAGCGTGTCGTTATCGTCAGGAAACTTGAGCCCGTCGGCGCTCACTGCGCCTTGCGCCCGCGTGTCGGGCGCGTTGGGATCAATCGTCCCGCGCGCAACGCCGTCAATCGTGGCGTGTTGAGAGCGCAGCGACTGCGCTTCCAGCATCAAGATTGTCTCGCGGTCTTCCGGCGAAGCGCTGGCGACGATGCAACTCTGAAACGCTTTCGCGCTCGACACGCCAATCTGAACCGCCTTCGCCCAGCACAGCAAGCGCCTAGGCGTCAGGCCTATGGTCAATTTGCCAGCGTCAGCGTTCGACCGCGTCAGCGAAGCATATTCGACCATGAGGCGCGCGCACTCGGGCGCAATGCCCGTGTGGCTTGTCAACATGGCGATTTCGCTCGACGCGGGCAGAAACGAAAATTCGACGCGAAACGCGAACCGATCCATGAACGCGACGTTCACAGCTGCAGTGTCGACGTACCGCCCGCTATCGTCGCCGCAGCCTGCGGTGTTGTCGCAGGCGACGATGAACACGCCGTCCGCGGCTCTAACCACTTCGCCCGTCGGCAAGTGGATCTCGCGCGTGTCGAGCGCCGTTTGAAACACCGCCAGCGAGCCCGAACGCAAGAGCGTTGGCTCGTCAATCAAGATGACGCAATGCGGAACGCGAAACGCCCGTGTTAACTTGCCGTCGCGCCATTCCATGCCGCCGCCTTTGCGCGGCATTTCTTGGCCGATGATCTCTTGCGGCTCGGTTGTGCGGTCAATCGGTATCCTAACGAACGGACGGCCTAACCTAGCGGCGTATTGGCGAACGCCTTCGGTCTTTCCCGTGCCAGCATGACCGAAAGCCCATGCGTTCATCCCGGTTGCGTCCGCCGCGCCAAGCTGCGCCAACGCCTCGACGTTCCAGACGTAGGCGGGATCAATTGCGGGCGCTTCGCTGTAGTCGCAGACGTTCACGCACACGTTTTCGAACGCGTAGCGATACGCCAACGGCGCGGCGCTCTTGGGCAATCCGAAGGCGGCGTACAACATGCTTTTGCGCAGCACGTTGACGACGGGCGCGGCGCTCGACGCGTCCTCGACGCCGTCAGCGTTGCGCACAATCGTCTTGGTCACGACGCGCGGGCCCTTCGTCGCAGCCTCGACAAACGGCCGCAACAGTCCGGGCATCATTTGCGCCAGATGCGGCGTCATGTGCGCGCTAGCGGGCGCTAGAGCCTCGGCAATCAACGTGTCTGCGTCTTTCCCTTCGAAGCTCTCGCCTTCGTTGGCGACGTCGAGCGCTTCGACAGGCGGCGGAGCGGCGCGGGTTGCGGGCTCATTGTCCATTTCGTCGCTTTCCTCGTTGTTGGCGTCAAAGACTGCGGCGATAGCGGCGGGCGCGTCTGGCGCGCGTCCCGCGCCGCCTGCTTTCGACGCGGCGTGCATTGCAGCATTCGCCACCGTGTTTAGGCTTATGCCTGTCCCTATGATTGCCGGATTGTTTGCAGCGTTGGAAAAGAACGCGACGAACGCCGCGTTCAAATCAAAGCCTAGATCGTCGCAAGCTTGCCGGATATCGTCGCCAGTGATCGCCGACGAACGTCCGTTCCAGCCTTTCAGCGCCATGTAGCGCGCCCATGTCGGCAGCGCCTTCAATTCACTCAAGACATGCGGCCTAAACGCCCGGCCCAGTTTGATATGTGCAAATTTCGTTGTCATTTCAGGTACTTAGCTCTCGTTTGCAGCAGACACAAGCGTCCGCTGGAGCGCCAGACATACCAGACACGCGAGACAACATCAAACACATTCATACAATATCAGCAGGCTTTTCCGATCTTTTTTGGCGTGCTATCACGCCCGACATGTCAGACACGCAATTCAGCGCTCTTGATTGGCGGCCATCGGCCAAGCGCGCGACATATCCCAGACAACGCGCGCACGGCGGTCAGAAACAAGCGCCAGCCGCATTCTTAGCGGCGGCTAAGCTTTACGGGCTCGCTAACGCCCGCAAGTGCGATCATTGCGGGCGGGTCGCAATGCGCGAGACAACGGTTTGCAGGTTCCATGGCGGAGGAAAGATTGCCTCGCAGTCGCGCCCTTACATCAAAAGCGCCCGTCGCGCGGCCCGTGCGGCGCAAGCGCCCGTCTCAGACTGAGACAATCGCAGACACGCCAGACACGGTTGAACTCGCGAAGCTAACTTTGCAGAGCATTTGCAGAGACTTAGCAGCACCTGCTGCGGCGCGCGCTCAAGCTGCGCGTACACTTTTGGAGCTCGCTGGAGCGCTCAAAAACGCCACCGCAGACACCGCCAGAAAAACCGCGCCAGAACTCACGCTGGCGGAGCTTGACGAGCGGCTTGAAGCGTTGGCGCATGACGCCGCGTGACTGCGCAGGCACCGCTAACCCATTGATTTTGCTCGTATCTGCGCTCCCTTGGGCAGGGAGCGCCCAGCCCGGCGCGAGCGGCGGCAGGCCCACGCCTTCGCCCCCCGGGGTCTGTCGCCGAGGTCGCGAGCCCGTGCTCCGCAGGCAGAGAAAATTCGCGTTGTCCCAACTTGAGAACGTTGTTCACATCACACTTGGCGATCTTAAAGTGTTACATTAAGCAACGCTGCTAAGTGATGTCCGGCAGACACGCCGACACGGCCTCCGACGACCCTGGCGTGGTCCTTAGCCCCGCCGGGATCGTGTCGTCATGTGCTGCTGGGAGGTTCTCATGCGCCGTCATGCCTGCGCCTGGCGTCCTCGAACAAGGCGATCATGTCGCTTTCGTCGTAGCCTCGACGCTTCATCACCCGTAAAGCGATGTCGAACAACCGCATGAGAACCCAACGCCTGACGGGCTTTGGGAGCAACATCAACGCGCCCTTGAGCGCGCGGCCAAGCGGCGTTCCGCGTTCTGCTCTTCGCCGCGCTTGTATGATTTCGTTCTGGGTCAGGCGCATCGCGTGTCCTGGGGGTTGCGTCGTCGCGTGCTGTGGATGTCCTGGGAGGTTCAGATACGCTTGTCGCGGCTCCAGACGGTGTTTTTGTCCTCCAGTCGGTGCACGCGCGTCTCGATCTTGGCCCATCTTTCGCGCATTTCGTGCGCCAGCTCGTCGATCTGCGCCCGGATGTCCCGAAGCTCCGCCTTGCTGTCGCCGAGTTGCCTGAGGATCTCGTACTGGCTGAGAATGGCGTCCTGAATAACGCCGTTCTGGAGGCTGAAGCGCTTGTAGCCGCGCCACACGGCGACCGCTATGACAATGGTGAGGACGACAATCGCTGCTGTTTGGACGATGTCGGTGAGGGCGTCAAAACCAGGCATGGCGGCTAACACCCCAGTAAAGCGGCGAAACCGAGACACGCCAAACACATATCCGTGAACATCGTCAAGACGAGGGCGGCGACGGCGAGGGCTGCGCAGGCGGCGCGGGTCCTGGGAGGTTCGAATAAGCCTGTCGGCAGACACGCTCGACACGCCTGACAAAACCCCGTATAGCTCGCTTCCAGCGCCGCTTTTTGGACCGCTCGGCATGGTCCGTCGCCCTTCTTTCGAGAACGGCTCATGGCGTTTCCGAAGCCTCCCGAAAAGATCGTCCCCTTCAACAGCGGGCCTGTCGCCCCGCACGACATCGGCAGACAGTTCGACGAGCACCGCCGCGCGACTGCGAACGTCATCGATTTTTTACGCACCGTCATGCGCGACGATGGCGTGGTCAGGAACGGCTCCGTCGGTCCCGAACAGCTTTCGCCCGAGCTGCCCGAGCTGCTCGCCAAGCGTGCCGTCGGCGCGATTGAAGACCTGCTCGCGTCGGTGCGCGCAAGCGCCTCGGAAGCCGCGGTGTCTGCGGCTGAAACGCGGGCGCTGCAAGGCAGGATCGCATCGCTTCAGGTGCAAATCGCAGCCAGCGCCGACGCGATGTCGCGCGCGTCCGAGGAGGTTCGAACACGCCTGGCGCAGCTCGACGCCGAGGTTGAGACGCGTGTCTCCGCCGCGTTGGGAACTGGCCTGCTCGGACCTCAGTTGGCGAACTTCTACGCCACCGACGAACAAAGCGCAGGCCCGCTGTCCTCGGACTACGCCCAGGTGAGCATCGCCTGGGCCGAGTACATGAACGGCAATGCGACCATTCCGCCCAACATTCTCGCCATCAACGCGATCACCGGCGATCATTGGTCGTCGCGGTGGTGGGCCAATCGCGCCGCCAGCGCCTTCGGGATGATGGCCTGGTGGTATCAGGGCGCGTGGCCGCAGCCCGGGCCGCCGACGACGCCGAACACGCCGACCGGACAGCCGCTTCCGCCTGGCTCGATCTACTACGACACCACGCTTGGCGCGATGCTGGTGTGGAACGGCTCGACCTGGGTCAACATGTCGTCGCCGCAGAAAGGCGCGACGGCGTCGCTCTACTATCTTAGCGCCGCCGGGCAGACCGTGTTTCCTCTCGGGACCGCGGATCGCAACGGCAAGACTTTCGCCTTTAATCAGACCAATCCCGAAGGCGTGCAAGCCTACGTCAACGGCGTGCGGCTCGAGCCGACCAATGACTTCACCATCGACACGGTCGGTTCGACGATCACCTTCCTGCGCGGATTGACGCTGAACTCGATTGCCACGTTCGACCTGCTCACGCCAGCCGCGCAACTCACGCCGAGCGGCACGGTCAACACGGTGTTGTTGAACCCCATCGCGCCCGACGGGACGACGACGCACTTCACCGGGCTCACTGTCGCCATGAACGGTCACGCGGTCAACGTCGCCAAGAACGAGGAGCTTCTGGTGTCGGTCAATGGGGTTCAGCAGAGCCCCGGCGCGGCCTACAACGCCAGCGCCGCGACCATCACTTTCATGCAAGCGCCGGAAAGCGACGCCGTTGTCTTCATCATTTGGTTCGGGCCCGCCAATCCATGAGCCTCTCGCGCGCCTTCGATCTCGCCCAATGGGTCAACGAGCCTTCGAACATCAACGACGGCGTTGTCGTGTCTGCGCTTGGGCCGCCCTTTACGGGCGCGTTCAAGCCGCTTGTCGTCGGGTCTCAGCCTGGCGTCGTGGTGGGTTCCTCTGTGCCTGCGGCGAACGCGCAGGGGCAGATCATGGTGTCAGGCGCTGGTCCGGGCTTCGCGTGGGGGCTCGCTGCTGATCCCGCCGCGGCGGCGAGCGTGCCGCCGCCAACTGCGCCAAACCAAGTGATCGTGGCTGACAGCGTTCCGTCGTGGCAACCGACGACAGCGAACGCGCTCGTGCTCTTGGGCGGTGCGTGCATGCTCGCCACCGGAGGCAATTTCGCCGCGGCGGCGAAGCTAACGTTCGCGACGACAGCGAGCATTTCGACCTGCATCGACGGCGTCGATCCGACGAAATCGCAACTCGATAACTTCACTCTCGACTGCGGCACGTTTTGACCCTGCGTAGACACGCGACATAGGGAGGCTAGACAGCCAGTGACGACCAGAGTTCAGATCATTCGATCCTCGACGCCGGGAGCCGTGCCTGCCGCAGGCACGCGTTCGCCTGGTGAGCTGTGGACGACTTTCCCTGACCTCCAACTGGGCGTGATCGACGCGACTAAGACCGCGCAGCGCCTGGTCGCTGTGCGCTATTTCTCAGCGAGCGCCAATTACGCCGTCGGCGACTTTGTTATCCAGAGCGGCGTACTCTACGCAGCGAAAGTCGCAGTGACGGCGGGGGCGTTCAACGCCACCCAATGGACCCAGATTGGCGCAGCGACGGATGCTGGCGGACCTTATCTGGCGATTGCTGGCGGAACGCTGACCGGCGCGCTTGTTCTCAACGCTGACCCTGGCGCGGCGCTTGGCGCGGCGACCAAGCAATATGTCGACGGCAAGGTGACTGCGGCTCCATTCCTGCCGCTCGCGGGCGGAACGCTGACCGGGCCTGTCACGCTTTCCGGGCCGCCGATCATTCCGCTGCACGCTGCGACCAAGGCTTATGTCGACAGCGGCGCGTTCGTGCCAATCGCTGGCGGCACGATGACCGGGCCGCTCGTGTTGGCCGCCAATCCCGCCGCGCCGCTTCAGCCCGCCACTAAGCAATATGTCGACGCTCTGCCGGTGGCGATGAACGACAACAGGGTCATCAACGGTGACATGCGTAGAGACGCTCGCAACAATGGGGCGAGCGGGACGGCGAATGCGTACACAGTTGATCGATGGCGTTATTATTCGTCTCAAGCGGCTAAGGGAACATGGCAGCAAGCTATAAATCAAGCAAGCGATATCGCTACGACAGGATTTGGTTGTGCTTTAAACTTTAGGTCATCATCAGCTTATACCCCTTTAGCAACTGATTACTTTGGGTTTCTTCAAGCTATTGAAGCCGATCAGATTGGTGACTTTGCTTGGGGAACCGCCAGCGCACGTCCCGTCACTTTGTCGTTCTGGGCCTATTGTACTCTGACCGGCGCCTTCAGCGGGGTGGTTCAGAATTACGCGACCACTCGTTCTTATCCGTTCACGTATTCGATCCCTGTCACAAACACTTGGACGAGGATTGCTATCACAATCCCCGGCGACACGGCCGGAACATGGGTGCTGCAAGGCAATGGCGGCGCGCTTGATCTGTTATTTGATCTGGGCAGTGGGGCGACTTATCGCGCCCCAGCTGGCGCATGGGCGAGTGGCAATTTTCTGGGCGCAAACGGCGCAGCCAGTTTAGTCGCCACCAACGGCGCGTCCTTGTTCCTGACCGGCGTCAAATTGGAGATCGGCAGCGTAGCAACGCCGTTCAACCGGCAGTCGCTGGCTGAGAGCATGGCCGATTGCCAGCGGTATTATCAGATCGTTTCTACTACGATGCGTGTATTGGCGACTGGCGCGGGGAACTACGGTTGTACGGTGAATTTTCAAACAATGCGGGCGTCACCAACCTCAGGTGGGACTTTAACGACTGGTGGAAACGCAAATATCTCCGCAGCTAATATTTATGTAAACAGCTCTAATTCCGCTCGGTTCGAGATTACCAGCCAGGGCAGTGGCGATGCTTACGCTATTGCTTATGCTTACCCGTTAAGCGCGGAGCTTTGACCGTGACCTATACGCAAATCTGGGACAATACTCGCAATCAACCTCACGACAGCATGATCCAGCGTGACGAGGATGGCGCGTTCATCCCGTTCGATCCCGACAACGTCGACTATCAGGACTATCTGGCGTGGCTCGATGCGGGCAACACACCGACGCCGTACACGCCGCCGCTGCAGGCCAAGGAGGCTTGATGGGCCGGGCGTTCGCCATCGCGCTGTTGACGCTGTGGGCGGGGATCGCTGGCGTGCGCGCGCAAGTCTCGCTGGCGTGCAAAGACAGCCAGACCCAGGAGCAGGTGCGCAAGGTGGTGCTTGAGGGCATCGATCAAGCGTTGAGAAATCAGACCGTGCGGGTGTTCGACCTCTGGATGAGGGACCCGAGCGACCAGCCCAAGCGGGCGCTGACCGGGATGGACGCCGCCATCAGCGCCTATGTTCGGGCGCGCGCCAACGCATCGAAATGGGCTCCGCCGCTTTGTTCTGGGGAAAAGCATGATTGAACCTCGCGCATGCCGCGCGGGCGTAAAGGGAGAAGCAAGCAATGGCGAATAATCCGTTCCTGTGTCTGGTGTGGGCTCTGAGCGACCCGCCGCCGGGCATTCCGGGGCTTGGCCCATCGCACCCGTGGGTGCCGCCGTCGCCCGGCGCGCCTACGCATCCCATCGCGCCGGGCGGACAGCCTCCGGGCTATTGGGGCGGGGTCGCGCCTCCGCACCCCGATCAAGGGCTCCCGGGCCAGCCTCCGGGCTATTGGGGCGGGGTCGCGCCTCCGCACCCCGATCAAGGCTTGCCCGGAGGTCAGGGAGGTCGCCCGACGCACCCGATCCATATCCCCGGCGTACCGGATCAGGGCCTGCCACAGCCCGAACCGATCCC
>Ga0210392_10000852_pt1 | contig 17001 bp, 10 predicted proteins | sample IncBWC30OmetaG_FD_161057 | JGI IMG/M metagenome (GOLD analysis project Ga0210392, IMG submission 161057) | Forest soil microbial communities from Barre Woods Harvard Forest LTER site, Petersham, Massachusetts, United States - Inc-BW-C-30-O ...
GACCGCCGCCGGTCAGGCCGTTCGTGAAATTTTTCAGCACGGTGAAATTTGCGCCGGTCGGGCCCAACCGGAAAACGGTTCCCCCGGGTCCGGGACCCTGGTTCTGGGTGGTGCCATACACCAGGCTGTTGGTCACCAGCACGACGCCCGCGGGGGTGGAGCCTTCCCGGTTGGTGAAGCTGTGGATGATCGCGTAACCCGTCCCGCCGGTGTCGATCCGGAACACCGCGCCGGCGTTGCTGATGCCGCCGGCCGTGGCAACGCCGTACAGCGTGTTGTTGTCCAACGTCAAACCGGTCTGGGGTGTGTTTGCCGCCGGGGCGCCGGCAAAATGGTACATCACCGCGAAGCCCAAGCCGTCCGTGTTCAGTTTGAAGATCGTGCCCTGGCCGTTCGTTCCGCCGCCCCCGGTCGTGCCGTAGAGCGTCGAGCCGTTCAGCACCAGACGGCAGCGCGGGGAGGCGCCGTCCGGGTTGTTGGTGAAATCGTGCAGCACCGCAAAGTTCATGCCGTTGGTGTCGATCTTGAACACGGTTCCGGAGTTGGTGTCGCCGCCAAACGCGCTGACGCCGTAAAGCGTGTCCCCGTTGAGGGTCAGGCCGGAGAAGCATACCGCCGGATCCAGGCCGTTCGTCTGGAAACTCCGCAGGACCACGAAGCCGGAGCCGTTGGTGTTCATCTTGAAGATGGTGCCGTTGCCGTAGTCGCCGCCGAAGGCCGTCGTGCCAAAGAGCATGTCGTTCACCGCCAGCAATTCATTTGGGAGCGCGCCGTCCGACCCTCCGAAATCATGGATGTCGGCGAAGCCGGTTCCGTTCGTTCCCAGCGTGTATATCATGCCGTTGCCCGAACTGCCGCCTTGGGAGGTGGAGCCGAACAGCTGCCCGTTGATCAAAATGGTATCGTTCGGCGAATTTCCGTCACCCGGGTCTCCGCTCGCAAACGCGTGCAGATCGGTGAAAACTCCCGCCTGCAATGTCACTGTCGCCGCCAACAGCGACACGACCACCCCAAAATAAAGGCCCACGTTATATTTTTTCATCAAAAACCGTTCTTTTGTTGCATGAAATGCAGACTGATATCATTCAAACGCCCGGGAAATCAGCAAGTTAAGTGCCGCGTCCAGACCGACATGAATGCGGGCAAAATACCACCGAAAATGCGCTCCGGCAAACCCGTTTAGGGGTAAATGGGGAGGGGTGTTCTCCCCAGTAAGATTTACTGGACTGTCACGCTTTTAGCCAGATTGCGTGGTTTGTCCACATCACAACCCCGCGCCACCGCCATATGATAGGCGAAGAGTTGCAGGGGCACGCTCGCCAAAATCGGGTTCAATGCTTCCAACGTCTTGGGCAGGTAGATGACGTCATCCGCCACCTTCTTGATGCCCTTGTCGCCTTCCGTCGCCACCGCGATGACCGGGCCCTTCCGCGCGCGGATCATCGCCAGGTTCGCCAGCGTCTTTTCATACATCGCATCCTGCGGCACCAGGAACACCGTCGGCGTTTTCGCATCGATCAGCGCGATCGGCCCGTGCTTCATCTCCGCCGCCGAATAGCCTTCCGCGTGGATGTACGAGATCTCCTTCAGCTTCAACGCGCCCTCGAGCGCGATGGGAAACGTGTAGCCGCGTCCGAGAAAAAAGAAGTCGTCCGCCTTTGCGTATTTCTTCGCCAATTTTTTCAACGCGCCGTCCTGCGCCAGAATCTTTTCGATCTGCTTCGGCAACGCCTCCAATGCGCGGAGAATTTCCGTCGCGCGCTTGGCCGAGAGCATCCGCATCCGTCCCAGGTGTACCGCGAGCAAGGTCAAAACCGTGATCGTCGAGACAAACGCCTTCGTGGACGCCACGCCGATCTCCGGCCCTGCGTGCATGTAGATGCCGCCGTCCGATTCCCGCGCGATCGTGCTGCCCACCACGTTCACGATCGCCAGCGCGCGGTGTCCGCGCCGCTTTGCTTCACGCAATGCCGCCAGCGTGTCCGCCGTCTCGCCGGATTGCGACAGCACCAGCAGCACCGTGTTTTTTTCCAGCGGGCAGTTCCGGTAGCAGAACTCGTGCGCGAACTCCACCTCCACCGGCAGCTGCGCCAGCTCCTCGATCAGGTATTCGCCCACCAGCGCCGCGTGCCAGCTCGTGCCGCTCGCCGCGATCACGATGCGGTCGATGTTCCGCAGCTCCGCCACCGTCATGTTCAACCCGCCGAACTTCGCCGTCGCCGCCTCGAAATCAAGGCGCCCGCGCAGCGCGTTCGCCACCGTCTGCGGCTGCTCGTAGATCTCCTTCAGCATGAAATGCGCGAACTTCCCGCGCCCCACGTCCTCGTGGTTGAATTCCAGGTTGCTGATCTGCACGTTCGCCGTGTCCGTGCCGAGGTTGATCACGTCAAAACGTTCCGGCGTGATGGTCGCCACGTCGTAATCGTTCAGGTAAACGACCTTTTTTGTGTGCGCGACGATCGCATTCGCATCGCTCGCCAGAAAATGTTCGCCCTTGCCGATGCCGATGATCAGCGGCGACCCGCGCCGCGCCCCGACGATCAGGTCCGGAAAATCCGTGCAGATGACCGCCAGCCCGTAAGTGCCGATCACCTCGCGCAACGCCTCGCTGACCGCCTGCGTCAGCAGATCATCAGGACGCGTGGTATCGAGACCCGTGGTAGGGCGCGTCGCTCCGCGCGCGCCGTCGTGTGTCTTGCCCTGACCCGATGCGGACCCGTTGCGTCCTTCTTTCAATTTTCCATAACTCTCCCCGATCAGGTGCGCCAGCACCTCCGTGTCCGTGTCCGATTTGAACTTGTGCCCCGCCGCCAGCAGCCGCTGCTTCAGCTTGTCGTAGTTCTCGATGACGCCGTTGTGCACCACCGCGATCTTTTCCGACTGGTCCAGGTGCGGATGCGAGTTCTTGTCCGCCGGCACGCCGTGCGTGGCCCAGCGCGTGTGCGCGATGCCCAGGCTGCCCGCCACCGGCTCCGCCTTCAGCAGCCGCGCGATGCCTTCGTTGATCTTGCCCAGCTTCTTGCGGACGACCAGCGCCGACTGGTCCAGCACCGCCACCCCCGCGCTGTCATAGCCGCGGTATTCCAGCCGTCGCAACCCTTCCAGCAGGATGGGCGAGGCCGATTTTTTCCCGACGTATCCGATGATGCCGCACATATAAATAAATTAACCGAGGTAAAGCGTATCGTTCTACCCGCGCCGCGCCTGGGACTTCCCAAGTTGGAGCATCGCGAAAGTTTGAAGCACCCGCCGCAAGATTGCAAATCCCATGTCGCAAACGAAGTGAACTGACCCTTTTGTATTTGCATTCATTTGCACGAACAAAAATGATACAGCCGTGAAGACCAACCGGCATTTAACACTGAATCGTTTTATATTTCTTTGCTTCAGTTTACTGGCGACCTTCGCCCACGGTCAGCAAAATTTCCCACCACGTTACTTTTTTCCAGGCATAGAATTTGATCACTTCACAACCAATAAAATGGTTGTGAAAAACACCATCGGGAAAGAAACACCTGTCGCGATGGCATATTGGGTGCCGGGAAAAGCGCACGAATACGATAACCCGTTGACTGATGATGAAATTCATAAACTCGACTGGCAGCCTTTTAAACCGGAGATTTTGGTTGATTTGGGTGCTGGTGCCGGAAAACGAAATGTTTGGCTGGTGGCCAAATGGGAAAATCCGACTGAATATAAACAGGAGGAATTGGGAGTAACCGTTGATGCCGAAATGCCGCACGTTGTCATAACCAATCCAACCAACGGGGTCACTTTTCAGTCTTTGCTGCGGCTGCAAGGCTATTCCAGCGGCTACCCGATGAATCCTGAATATGATATTTCCAACTCTTCTGGCACGACATTAAATCAGGACGCAGGCTTTACGGATCATGTTTCTGGCTGGGCAAAAGTTTATTTTGAAGCCGTTGACATTCGCCTGGCACCCGGAACCAACATTATCACTTTCCATTGCGAGATTGCTGGCAACCGGGTCTCAACAAACATTGTGCTGGTATTCGCCACTTCCGGTAAAACTAATCTGCCGGTTTTTAATTTGCGATGGCCGACAAATGAAATGATCATCTCAAGTTCACAATTTGACATGGACGGCACTTGTGATGATCCGTCAGCCGATTTTATGGCGCTTGTCTGCGACGACCAAGGAAATGCCACGCATCGGATCGGACACGCGGGAAGAGACAGCTTTGGAAGGGATGGGCTTTTCATTGTTGAGGCAGTTCCTTTGAGTGAAGGCATCGAATATATCACTTTGGTTGATATGGATCCGGCCAACAATTCCACGCTTACCAATATCACCATTGGGAAAAGCGATGACATTTTGGAAATGGATCCGCTTGCCAACCCCCAAGAACTGTGGCGGCCGCGAATCAGCAAGGTTACCGGCTATTATTCGAGGACAAATCATCCTGTCTCTATCAACGGCGTGAAGGCCAAGATGAAACCCGACGGTCATTGGGAGGCGGAGAATGTCCCGATTGATGTGGCTAATACACATTTTGAAATGCACGGTGATGATGAAAATGACAAATTGACGCCATCTCATGTCTGGCAGCCTGCAGTTTCAGGTGAGCCAACCAATGGTTTGCGGGCGGGCATCTCCTTTGTCCAGGTCAGCACCAATGAGTACAACCATTACCCCGTTTGTCTGGGGGTCACGAATATATCGGGAACAAATCAGCCCCGGAGTTGGATGCTGCCAACTTTTGACCGCCGGTTTGCGCTGCGCTTGCTCGACAAAGACGGCAAGGCGATGGCCAAAAGGGAGTATTTCCAGAAATCTGGAGAAGGATTGCCTGACAATCTGGACATTCATCATCTTGGGATAAATGAACTGACAAATATCGACGGCATCATTCCTGTGACAACCAACATGGCGGTGCAACTTGCCAGCATCAAACTGGACGAACATTTTCAGATGCCGCCCGGAGATTACCGGTTGGAAGTTGAAGAAAGATTATTTCAAATCGGCGACGACGGGCATTTGATTCCAACCACCCTCCCGCCGGTGGTGTCTGACTTGAAAGTGGTTGACCAGCCATCGGATATGAGTTTTTACCTGAAACATTTGGAACAACAGAAAAAACTCTGCTGGGGGCCAGCCTTGGGTTTATTGCGGGTAGGGGTTGCGAACAGGGCGGAAAATCATACCAGTGGGAGAACGGCGGAAATCGAAGTCTTTCTTGAAAACCTCGACACCAATGACATCCGCAACTTGCGCCTGCCGCGTCTTGAAGAACAGTTTGATATTTCGCTCTTTGACACCAACGGAATGGAAGTCGCCAAAACTGCTCTGGGAAAACAAAGGGGATCGCCTTTGACGATTGCTAATTCCTCTGCTTATGGAATAAAAGATGATGCGAGAGGAATCTTCGACCATGTTCGCCCCCCAAGAGGCTTCAGGCCTGTGTTTCTATCAGGCAAGGACGTTGCAGAAATCGGCAGCGTTAATTTAAAGGAGCTTTTTGAAATCAGGTCACCCGGCAAATATCGTCTGACGTATCAGCAAAGATTCATTCAATCTTATTCCACAAATAAACCAACTGGGCTGACCATGCCAATGGTGATTGTCCCGTTGGATATACATTGATTTCTAAAAAAGTTTTCCAAGCGGTCAATAACTGCTCGAATATTCCGTGTGCCGCCCCTTTTGAAATTTTTAATTTTTAATTTTTAATTCCGACCCGGCTTCCAAAATCCACTCTGCCATTTCCGTCAACCCGTCCACCACGACCGCACCGGCGACCTTCCGGCCGTCTTTGCGCTCCGTCACCGTGCCGTAGCCGGTGCGGACAAGGATGCTGGTTTTCACGCCCGCATTCCAGCCGCATTCCAGGTCGATGAGCTTGTCACCTACCATGAAACTTTCCGCCAGCGTCACGCCGAACTCGTCCCGCGCATCGAACAAAAACTTCGGCGACGGCTTGCGTCCGTGACTCGGCTGGTCCGGCGCCTCGGGTGCGATGTAAATCTTTTCGAACCGCACGCCGTGGGCCGCAAAGTCGGCGCACACCCGCTCGTTGACGCGTTCCGCATCCGCCATGGTGAAATAACCGCGCCCGATGCCCGACTGGTTCGTGACCATGATCAGCTTGAAACCCGCGTCCGCGAGCCGTTTCAACGCCGCGCCCGCGCCGGGGAAGAGTTCCACATTCTCCGGCTTGCACAGGTAATTTTTTTCCACGATGAGCGTGCCATCACGGTCGAGAAAAACGGCGCGTTGCATTCCCGCAAAGTGTGGTTCGGATGCCGCAAGAATGGAATTGAATTCTTTTGGTTTTTATGGGCAGACTGGCCGGAACGAGCAGTCAACAATCCAAAATCTAATAATTACATGAGCATTAGAGGCAGACTTGGAATTTTGGTGGGCGGCGGTCCCGCGCCCGGCTTGAACGGCGTCATCGCGGCCGCGACCATCGAAGGCATCAACCAGGGTTACGAGGTCATCGGTTTCCGCGACGGTTTCAAATACATCGCCCAGGGCGACACCACCCAGATCAAACCGCTTTCCATCCGCGATGTGAAGGATATCCACATCAAGGGCGGCTCCATCCTGGGCACGGCCCGTACGAACCCGACCAAGTCCGAGGAGCAGATGAAGAACATCTTCACCGTGTTCGAAAAGCTCGGCATCACCGCGCTCGTCAGCATCGGCGGCGATGACACCGCCTTTTCCGCCAGCGTCGTGGCCAAGCGCAGCGGCGGCAAGATCAAGGTCGCGCACGTTCCCAAGACCATTGATAACGACCTGCCCCTGCCGGGCACCGCGCCCACGTTCGGCTACGAGACCGCCCGCCACTACGGCGTGCAGATCGTCCGCAACCTGATGGAAGACGCGCGCACCACCTCCCGCTGGTATCTCATCATCAGCATGGGCCGCGCCGCCGGCCACCTCGCGCTCGGCATCGCCAAGGCCTCCGCCGCCACGCTCTCCATCATCTCCGAGGAATTTCGCGGCCGCACCGTCACCGTGGATGAAGTCTGTGACATCATCATGGGCTCCATCATCAAGCGCAAAGCCGAAGGCTCCAAATATGGTCTGGTGGTCCTCGCCGAAGGCCTGATCGAATCGCTCGGTGAAAAAGGCCTTATCGCCTCCCTGCCTGAAGGTCAGCTCGAACGCTTTGGCAAAATCATCCGCGATGACCACGGCCATCTGCGTTTGGGCGAAATCGAGTTTGGCCGCCTGATGAAGGAATTATTGACCGTTCGCCTCGAAAAACTGGGTATTACGATGACATTTATCGATAAAGACCTCGGCTACGAGCTCCGTTGCGCGGATCCGATACCGTTTGACGCCGAATATACCCGTGACCTTGGTTACGCGGCCGTAAAGTTCCTCCGCTCACCGGAAGCCGAGAAATACGGTGCCATCATCAGCTTCGTGGACGGCAAGATGAACCCGCTGCCGTTCGACGACATGCTCGACCCCAAGACCGGTCGCATGCAGAACCGCAAGGTCAATGTTGATGGCGAAGCTTACGAGTGCGCCCAAGCCTACATGATCCGCCTCGAGCGCGAAGATTTCGAGGATGCCAAGCAGCTCGCCAAACTCGGCGCGGTCATCAATCTGAGCCCCGAGCAATTCCGGTCCCGCTTCGGCTATCTGGTCGGCCTGAAATAAGCCGGTTCAAATCTCAAAACGGCGGCGGGAAAATCCCGCCGCCGTTTTTTTTCGCCGTAGCAGCCGACGTGAGTCGGCTCTAACTAAACGCCATCTTCCATCCTCTATCTTCTATCCTCGCAGCTCCCGTGGCTCCCCCCCGCCTGTGCGTTTGGCCGCACACCACCGCTTGTTTTGAACGAAAAGGGGGGTGACCTGCTCAATTCACGTGAAAACCCGATTATGGCTCCTGCAATCAACAGATTAACCGCTGGCATTTTTTTGCCGGAACCGTAGACTTACAAACCTTAAATGCGTCAGTTCTTAACCATTGCGGCGAATGCCTTCATGGAACTGGTCCGGCAGCCGATTTTTCTGCTGCTGCTGACCGGGTCCCTGATGTTCGAGATCTTTCTCGCCGTCCCGTACTATTTTGCCTTTGGCGACGAGCCCAAGCTGGTGGAGAATTCCACCCTGGCCGTGATGTTCCTGTCCGGCCTGTTCGGCGCGGTGTTGAGCGCCTCGTCCTCACTCGCGCGGGAGATCCGTTCCGGCACCGCCCTCGCCGTCCTGTCCAAGCCCGTCGGCCGCGCGCAGTTCCTGCTCGCGAAATTCACCGGCCTGGCCGCCGCCCTCACGGTCCTGGCCTACGTCGACATCGTTGGCGTGCTGATCACCAGCCGCATGGCGTTCGACGCCTACGGCAAGACCGATACGCCGGCGCTCATCTGTGTCGGCACCGGCATCACGCTGGCCTACGGGCTCGCCGGCTTCAGCAACTTCTTCCTGCGCCGCCCGTTCGTGAGCGATGCCGTTTTTGGCATGGTCTTTTTCACGACCATCGCCGCGTTTTTCATCTTCAACTTCACCCATCAGCAGCAAAGCCTCGGCACGGCGGCCACGGTGAACTGGAACCTGCTCCCGGCCGGCATCCTGCTCCTGTTCGCGCTCTGGATCCTGGCCGCGATTGCGCTGGCCTGTTCCACGCGGTTCGACACCATCGCCACGCTGGCCATCTGCTCCGCGGTTTTTCTCGTGGGCCTGATGTCGGACTATTTTTTCGGCACGCCCGCCGCCCACGGCGTCTGGTGGGCTTCGACTCTTTACAGCCTGATACCTAACTGGCAGCTTTTCTGGCTTGCCGACGCCATTGAAACGGGCAAAAGCACGTTCCACTGGGATTACGTCGGCAAGGCGCTCGGTTATGCCGCGTGCTATGTCGGCGCGGCGCTGGCGGTCGGCACGCTGCTGTTTGAAGAACGTGAATTGAGTTAACATGCAAAGAAGCACACAAAAAAACGGGCTCGTGAACCTCGCGGTCGCGCTGGCGATCTTCATCGCGGCCCAGGCCGTGTCGGTGTATGCGGGATCGCTCGCGGCCCAGGCGGCCTCGGCGTTTCTTTTGCTCGGCGTCATCGTGACCTTCGTCAGCTGGTTCCAGATGCGCCTGGAAGAAAACGAGCGCGCGGAAAAGCTGGAGCTGGATGAGCTGGCCACCAGCCGCGGCACCTCGCTGTTCGATGCCAAGGATGCCGGCAGCTTCCCGGCCCAGCACGCCCGCGAACAGTTCGAGAAATATTTTGTCCCCGGCTTCGCGATCCTCCTGTTGATCCTGGAAGCGGGCGGCGGCTGGTTGCTGTGGCATCTGGGCGGGAAAACCGCCACGACCACGCTCCGGGCCGGCCATGCCACCGCGGCGCTCTCGCTGCTGGCGATCTTTTCGCTCCTGCTGTTCCTGTTCGGCCGCTTTTCCGTGACCATCGCCCGGCTGGAAAACAACCGGTTGCTCCGTCCCGGCGCGGGTTTCCTGCTCGCGGGCGCCTATGTTTGCGCCATCGCCGCGCTCGGCATCGCCGGGGTCGAGGCCAAGTTTCCCCACGCCGATTTCTGGGTCGCCCGCGGCCTGTGCCTCCTGCTGGGCCTGCTGGCCGTGGAAAACGTGCTGACGCTGCTGTTGGAAATGTATCGCCCGCGCGTCAAGGGCAAGATCGCCCGTCCCCTCTACGAAAGCCGCGTCGCCGGCATCCTCGCGCAGCCCGAAAGCCTGTTCACCACCGCGGCGCAGACGCTCGATTACCAGTTCGGCTTCAAGGTTTCCGAAACGTGGTTCTTCCAGGCGGCGCGGAAAAACCTGCTGGTGCTGGCGCTCATCCAGTTCGCCGCGTTGCTCATCTCCACCATGGTCGTCTTCATCGATGCCGGCGAACAGGCCGTCATCGAACGTTCCGGCAAACCGCACGGCATCCTGGAACCCGGCGCGCATTTCAAGCTGCCGTGGCCCGTGGACAAGGTCTACCGCTTCCGCACCGAGCAGATCCAGTCCTTCGCCGTCGGTTACACGCCCGATGCCCAGAGCGAGGCCATGAACACCATCCTCTGGACCGTGCCCCATGCGAACGAGGAAAATTTCCTGGTCGGCAACCACCTCGCCGAGGAATCGGCGCAGTCCGGCACAAACGATGCCGCCAACTCCAAGCCCGTCGGCCTCATCACCGTCAGCATCCCCGTGCAATTCCAGATCACCAACATCACCGACTGGGTCTACCAGAACGGCCAGCCGGAAGATTTGTTGCACAGCCTGGCGACGCGTGAAGTCACCCGTTTTCTCGCCGGCAGCGACCTGAACGAGATTCTCACCCACGGCCGGGCCGAGGCCGCGGCGGGGCTCCGCGAATCCATCCAGGCCTCCGCCAACGAACGGCACCTCGGCGCGAAGATCGTGTTCGTCGGCCTGCAGGACATCCATCCGCCGACCGACAAGGAAGTCGCCGCGACCTATGAAAAAGTCATCGGCGCGGAACAGTCCCGGCTGGCGGCCATCCTGAATGCCGAGGCCAGGGCCATCCAGACGAACGCCATCGCCGGTGCGGCGGCCTTCACGCTGACCAATGTGGCCGATGCCAACCGCATCACCATGGTCACCGCCAAATACGCCCAGGCCGCCCTGTTCACGAACCAGATCCCCGCGTTTCTCGCCGCGCCGTCCGTCTACCGTGAGCGCCTGTATCTGCAGGCCTTCAACGATGCGACCAAGGACGCCAAGAAATACGTCCTGTTCGTCACCAACACCCAGGACGTCATCGTCTTTGATTTGGCGGAAAAAGTCCGCGCCGACCTCCAAAACCTTTCGATTACCAACACGCCATGAAAAACAAGAACCTCCTGACCATCCTCATCGCCCTCGTCCTGGTGGTGATCTTTGCACTGCTGCTGTTTTCCTTCCAGGTGCGCCAGTCGGAAGTCGTCGTCGTTTCGACCTTCCTCAAGCCGACCGACACCATCACCAATGCCGGGTTTAATCTGAAATGGCCGTGGCCCATCCAGAGCATCAACCGCTTCGACCAGCGCGTGCAGAACTTCGAGGACAAGTACAGCCAGAACCTCACCCACGACAGCACGATGTTGCAGATGTCCGTCTACGTGGGCTGGCGGATTTCCGATGCGAAGGCGTTCTTCCCGAAATTCCCCGGTGGCTCCACGCTCGCCGCCCAGGCCCAGTTGGAGGAGATGCTCCGCAGCACCAAGGCGGCCGTCATCGGCAAGCATAACCTGTCCGACTTCGTGAACTCCGATCCCACCCAGCTCAAGTTCAACGATATCGAGCAGGAGATCCAGACCGGCGTGTCCGCGTTGCTCGCCACGAACAACTACGGCATGAGCATCGAATTTCTCGGCATCAAAAAATTGGGCCTGCCCGCCGACGTGACCCAGGCCGTGTTCGAACGCATGAAGGCCGAGCGCACCAAGCTCATCAGCGAGGCGCAGTTCAACGGCGAGGCCGATGCCGCCAAGATCAAGTCCGCCGCCGAGCGCCGCGCGGCCGATACGCTCGCCAACGCCTCCGCGGTCGCCACGCGCATCGAGGGCGAAGGCGTGGCCGAGGCCGCCAAGACCTTGAGCGTGTTCCAGGAGAACCCGGTGCTGGCCATCTACCTGGCGCGGCTCGAGGCGTTGAAGAGCGCCGCCAACCAGAAGACCACGCTGATCCTCGACGAGCGCACCCCGCCGTTTGACCTGTTCCGCAGCCTCCCGTCCGCCTCCGATGTCAACGCCAACCCCTCGAAGTGACATGAGCGAACACGATCATCACGACCATCCGCACGCGCCGGACACCCGGGACACCGGCTCGCAGGCGCTCGCCGAGGCGTTGCACAGCAGTTTCATCATCGTCAAGATCGCGATGGTGGCGCTCGTGGTCATCATTTTTGCCGCCGGGTTTTTCACCGTCGGTCCGTCGGAAAAGGCCGTCATCCTCCGCTTCGGCAAACCGCAGGGCGAGGGCTTGCAGATGCTGCTGGGCGCGGGCCTGCACTGGTCCCTGCCGTATCCGATCGATGAGGTCGTGCGCATCCCCACCACCGAAAACCAGTCGGTCCGGTCCACCGTCGGCTGGTATTTCACCACGCCGGAGGCGGAGCTCACCGGCGCCGACCAGCAAGGTTTTGGGCCGTCGCTGGATCCGCGGGTGGACGGCTACGCCATCACCGCCGACCGCAACATCGTCCATGTCCGCGTGACCGTGCCGTACCAGATCACCGACCCGCGCACGGCCATTTTCAATTTTGCCAGCGGTACGAACCACGAGTTCAACCTGAACGGCATTTCCAACGCGGTGCTCAACGCCGCCAACAACGCCCTCATCTCCACCGCCGCCCGGTTCAACGTGGATGACATCCTCATCAACGAACAGGCCAAATTTCAGGAGGCCGTGCGCCAACGCATCAGCGAACTGGCGGACAATGAGCATCTGGGCGTGGAGATCAAGCCCGTCTCGGTGGACAGCGCCCCGCCGCGCCAGTTGAAGGACGTTTTTGCGCAGGTCGCGAGCGCCCGGCAGAACCGGGAAAAGCTCATCTATGAGGCGCAGGGCGAGGAGTCCCGCATCATCAGCCGCGCGAGCGCGGAGGCCTCATCCATCACCAACGCCGCGGAATCCGCCCGCCTTCGCTACGTGACCGCCATCCAGTCCGATGCCGAGGTTTTCACCAACCTGCTGCCGCGTTATGTCAGCAACCCGGTCCTGTTCTCGCAGCTCGAGGCCACCAAGGCCATGTCCCTGGTGCTGGCCAACGTGGGTGAAAAAAAATACATCCATACGCATGTCGATGGCAAACCGGTGGAACTGAGGTTAATGTTAAACAATGAATTGCCGCAGTCCAAATCGCCATCCAGCCAATAACTTGAATCCGTAACCATTAACATTTTGATTTTATGCAGGTCACTTCCTTGATCAGCCAGCACGAGCATGAGCACGGCGACAATTGCGGCTGCGGCCACGACCACGAGCATTCCGTCGTGTCCGTCCCGTGGGCCATATTTGGCATCGTCTGCGTCCTGAACGCCTTCGTGGTGGACTGGTTTTTTGTCTCCGGCCACTACGTGGCCTATTTCAGCGCCATGATCGGCTCGATGGTCCTGGGCTATCCCATCATCGTCACCGCCGTCAAGGACCTGCGCCGCGGCAACCTGAGCATCAACGAGCTCGTCGCCATCGCCGTGCTCGCGGCCTTCGCCTCCAGCGATTACAAGACCGCCGGCATCGTCGCCTTCTTCATGCTCACCGGCGAGATCATCGAGACCCGCACCGCCCAGGGCGCGCGCGATTCCATCGAATCCCTCATCAAGCTCACGCCCACCAAGGCCCGCCGCCTCGGCAAGGGCGGCACGGAAGAAGAAGTCCCGGCCAGTCAGCTCGCGGTCGGTGATGTCATCCGCATCCGTCCCGGCGACAACGTCGCGGCCGACGGCATCATCTTGGACGGGCAGGGCTCGTTCAACCAGGCCACCATCACCGGTGAATCGTTGCCGGCCGATAAAAAGGCGGGCGACGAAGTTTTTGCCGGCACCCAAAACCTCACCGGCGTCCTGGAGATCAAGGTCAGCCGCGCCGGCACCGACACCACGCTCGGCCGCGTGCGCGAACTCATCATCGCCGCCGAAAAGACCAAGCTGCCCATCCAGAAGATCGTCGATCAATACATGGGCTTCTACACTCCGCTCGTGCTCGTCATCGGCGCGCTCGTCTGGGCGTTCACTCATGATCTGAGCCGCGTCATCGCCGTGTTCGTCGTATCCTGCCCGTGCGCTTTCATTCTCGCGACGCCCACCGCGATGGTCGCCGCGCTGTCCGCCGCCGCGCGCCTTGGCATTCTCATCAAGAATGTCGCGGATATCGAGGCTGCCGCGAAGATCAATGCCTTCATCTTTGACAAGACCGGCACGCTCACGACCGGCCAGCTTGCCGTCAGCCGCCTCGCGCCGCTGGGCGAAACCAAGCCGGCCGAACTGCTCCTGCTCGCCGCTTCCGCGGAAAAATACAGCAACCATCCCACCGCCAAGGCGCTCGCGAATCTCGCGGACGAGGCCGGTGTGCCGCTGGTCGAGCCCAAGGATTTCACCGAGACCGCCGGTCGCGGTGTGAAGGCCGGCATCAACGGCGCCAAAGTTTTGGTCGGCCGCGCCCAGTGGCTCCTCGACAACGGCATCCCTGCCGGTTTTGAAAAATCGGTCGATGTGAACGATGCCGAGGGCTGGAGTCTGATTTTCGTCGCGCGCGACGGCCACTGCGTCGGCTGGGTCGGTATGCAGGACCAGACCCGCGCCGAGGCGAAGGAAGCCCTCGCTGATTTGAAGGAAGCCGGCGTGCGCCGCATCGCCATGGTGTCCGGCGACCGCCAGCCCGTCGCCACGCGCGTCGCGGCCGAGATCAACTGCGAAGAGGCCAAGGGCGATTGCCTGCCGCAGGACAAGGTGGAATTTGTCCGCGCCGTGAAGGCGAAGGGCTACAAGGTCGCCGTCGTGGGCGACGGCGTGAACGACGCCCCGGCGCTGGCCGCCGGCGACATCAGCATCGCGATGGGTGCCGCGGGCAGCGAAGTGGCCATCCACAGCGCCACCATCGCCCTGATGAATAACGACCTCCGCCGGCTGCCGTTCCTCGTGAAGCTCTCGCGCAGCACCCGCGCCGTCATCAACCAGAATTTCGCGTTCGGCGTGGTGTTCATCATCGCCGGCCTGTCGGCCTCGGCCTTTGGCATCATCGGTCCCATCGTCGCCGCCATGTTGCACGTGGTGGGCACGCTCATCGTGATCTTTAACAGCGCCCGCCTCGTCCGCAAAGGCGAGGAACTCGAGCATTTCCACCCCGCGCCCGCCGCCGGCAAGCACGACCACGGCTCGCATGACAAGCCCGCGGGTGAACTGACGCCGAAGCTGGCGTGAAATTTGGTATGCCGAGCAAAAAGGTAAAAGAAATTTTTGATGCTTTTTGTGCATTAACTCAGGAAGAGCAAAACGAAGTGATTGCTCATCTGATGGGGATTGGTGTCAATCCGCCGCCAAAAGAAGTCTCTGATGAATTTAAGCGTATTGCGTCAGAAGTTTTTGATCAAAATGACGAGTTGCTTAAAAAACTCGCAGACTAAATTGTTATGCCCGTCGCCGAACCAAATCGTAAATCGGATATCGAAAATCGTAAATCCGATGAGGTGGTCGTTTCCATCCGCGGCCTCACCAAGGTCTTCAAGGATTTCTGGAACCGCCCCAAGGCGCGCGCGGTGGACGGCGTGGATTTTGAAGTCCGGCGCGGCGAGGTTTTTGGTTTGCTCGGGCCGAACGGTTCCGGCAAATCCACGACCATCAAGCTGCTGCTCGGCCTGTTGAATCCCACCAAGGGGCACATCGAGGTCTTCGGCCATTCGCCGCGCCACGTGCAGACCAAGGCCCGCATCGGCTATCTGCCGGAGGAATCATACCTGTACCGCTACCTGAACTCCCGCGAGACGCTGGATTTCTTCGGCAACCTGTTTCATCTCGACAAGAACGACCGCAACAACCGTGCTGAGCAGTTGCTGGACATGGTCGGCCTCGGCAAGACGCAGACGCGCGCCGTTGGTGAATTTTCCAAGGGCATGCAGCGCCGCATCGGCCTGGCGCAGGCGCTTATCAATGACCCTGACCTCGTCATCCTCGATGAACCCACCGCCGGCCTCGACCCGATCGGCTGCCGCGAGGTGAAGGATTTGATCGTGGCCCTGGCCCGGCGCGGCAAGACCGTGATTTTAAGCAGTCACTTGCTCTCCGACGTGGAGGATGTCTGCGACCGCGTGGTGATTTACTACGGCGGCAAGATCCAGGCGCAGGGCACGCTGAACGAATTGCTGGCCAAGCCGGACAGCCTGCGCATCACCACCCCGGTGCTGCCGCGGGAAACGTTGGAGCGCGTCCTGGAAATCATCCGCAAGGACGTCTCCACGGGCGAAGTGCGTGTGGACAACCCCACGCAGAACCTCGAAAGCTACTTTCTCGGCGTCGTGGCGAAGGCGCGCGCGGCGAACGAGACCAGCGGCGCCCAGTCCGGCGCCCGCGTGGCCGAATACCTGCGCGGCGGGATGGAAGCCAAACCGGCCGGTGAAAAAGTCCTGGAAAAATTGTCGCTTCCGCAGGCCACGCCCGTTGCGGCGAAACCCGCCGCCGAAGTTTCCACGCCCAAGGTGGACAACAGCAAGCTGGCCGCGCTTGCCCAGGCCGCCGCACCCGCGCCGGCGCCGGATAAATCCGCGCCCAAAACGGATGCGCCGAAACCGGCCGACCTGTCCAAGGCGGATGAAAAACTTTCCTCGCTGCTGGGTGGAAAGAAATAACTGTTTCCGGACAAGCCATGCCGCGCCAATTCGAAATCTTTACCAGGCCTCCGGCCGCAGCCATCGCGGTGAAGCGGGGTTTTAGCTGGCCGGCGTTTTTCTTCTCCTGGCTCTGGGCGTTCATCGGCGGACTTTGGCTGGAAGGCGGTCTGATTCTTTTGGTCGGATTGGCGCTGGGCGGGCTGAGGTTCCTGTTGTTCACCCACCATCTTTTCATCGACTTGCTTATCGGGCTGGCCTTTTCGGGATACATCGGCATGAAGGGGAATTATTGGCGCAGCCGCAAGCTGGAGCATGCCGGTTATTCCTTCGAAGGTTTGGTGTCGGCCAAGAACGGGCCGGGAGCCGTCGCCATCCATGAACGCGGCGGCAAAGGCCAGCCGGTGGCCGGCAAGTCGTTCGCTTTTTTTTCCGCACCGCGCTGGTGCCAAAAGGTGCTGGCGGTGGCGGGATTGACCTGGAAGGCCGCGTTGCGGTTCAAGCTCTTCCTCGTCATCGCGGCGCTGTTGATCGTCGCGGTGGTCGGCCTGCCGATTGTCATCCAGGACGACGGCACCGCGCAGGGTTTCACGCAGATCATCCTGACCTACACCCTGAGCGCCATCACGGCGTTGCTGGGCATCTCCACGCTCTGGTTGTCCTGCGGCACGCTGGCCCGCGACATCGAGGAATGCCAGATCCAGGTCGTGGCGACCAAGCCCATCGCCCGCTGGCAGATCTGGCTCGGCAAATGGCTGG
>Ga0210392_10000855_pt1 | contig 16984 bp, 14 predicted proteins | sample IncBWC30OmetaG_FD_161057 | JGI IMG/M metagenome (GOLD analysis project Ga0210392, IMG submission 161057) | Forest soil microbial communities from Barre Woods Harvard Forest LTER site, Petersham, Massachusetts, United States - Inc-BW-C-30-O ...
CAGGTTTTGTAAATATTTTCGGCAAACCCAACGCGGGTAAAAGCACTTTGTTAAATGCATTGATGGGAGAAAAAATGGCGATCGTATCACCAAAAGTTCAAACAACAAGGCATCGTATCAAAGCGATATTAACCAATGATGAGTACCAGATAATTTTTTCTGATACGCCGGGTATTATTGAGCCTAAGTATAAGCTGCACGAAAAAATGATGCAGGCTGTTAAAGGAAGTTTAGAAGATGCAGACGTTGCATTGTTAATGGCAGATGCAAGAGAAACAGGCGAAGAGAGCCATGCTATATTTTCTTCTTTAAAATTAAAAGTACCGGCATTAGTTGTCTTAAATAAATCTGATGCGGTCACTGAAGATAAGTTAGAAAGATTGCGTTTGTTTTTTCAGGAACAACCTTACTGTAAAGAAGTAGCGATTATTTCCGCACTTAAAAAAACAGGACTAGATGATCTTTTAAAAACTGTTGTCAGCTATTTAAAAGAAGGCGAACCATTTTACGACGGAGATAACCTGAGCGATTTGCCAACAAAGTTTTTTGTGAGTGAATTGATTAGAGAAAAGATCTTTGCTTTGTATGGAGATGAGATCCCATACCATGCTACAGTATTGGTTCACGAGTTTAAAGAAAAGACAACATTAATAAAAATTGGTGCTGATATTATTGTTCATCGTGATACACAGAAAGGAATCATTTTAGGCGAAGGCGGACAAATGATCAAAAAATTAGGAACAGACGCAAGAAAAGATATCGAAGCATTTTTGGATAGCAAAGTGTTTCTAGAACTATTCGTAAAAGTTCGTCCAAAATGGCGCGATAATGACATGCAATTAAAGGAGTACGGATATTAAATAAATAATGTTAGATGTATGGTTTCAAATCAGAAATCATATATCCTAAATCAGAAATAAAATGAGTTTTACAATAGCAATAGTAGGTCGCCCGAATGTAGGCAAAAGTACTTTCTTCAACAGAATGTTAGAAGAGCGTAGAGCCATTGTTGATGATTTTAGTGGTGTAACGCGCGATCGCCAATATGGCGAAGCTGAATGGAGCGGCAAGTTTTTCAACGTGATCGATACCGGTGGATTTGTACCGAAGAGCGAAGATATTTTCGAAAAAGAAATACGCAAGCAAGTATTGATCGCCATCGAAGAAGCAGATGCGATCGTATTTATGGTGGATGTTACAACAGGGATTACTGATTTAGATCAGGCAATGGCCGGTATGCTGCGCAGAACTTCTAAACCGGTTTTCTTGGTTGTCAATAAAGTTGATAACCATGATCGTTTGTTAGAAGCATCAGAATTTTATAGTTTAGGTTTTGATCAGATACATTTCCTGTCTTCTATCAGCGGAACAGGTAGTGGAGATCTGTTAGATGATATCACTGCTTTGATCGGCAACGATCCTGAACCGGAAGATAAACAACTACCTAAGTTTGCTATCATCGGCCAGCCTAACGTAGGTAAATCATCTTTGCTAAATGCGTTAACAGGGCAGGAGCGTACTATTGTAAGTGCTATTGCAGGAACAACAAGAGATACGATCCACACACACTATAATCTATTCAATAAAGAATTTATATTAATTGATACTGCTGGTATTCGTCGTAAAGCAAAAGTGAGTGAAGATCTGGAATTCTATTCTGTGATCCGCGCTATCAAAGCTGTAGATGAAGCTGATGTTTGTATGTTAGTATTAGATGCAACAAAAGGCGTTACCGCGCAAGATCTTGCCATTTTTGCTATGGCTGTAAAAAAAGGGAAAGGAGTTGTTATATTAGTAAACAAATGGGATTTGATGGAGAAAGAAACCAATACGGCAAGAGATTATGAAAAAGAATTGAAACAACGTTTCCTTCCTTTCAGTGATTTGCCGGTATTGTTTATTTCTGCCACTGAAAAAATAAGAATATTTAAAGGAATAGAAGAAGCATTACAGGTATACGAAAACAGACAACGTAAAATCCCTACTTCTAAATTGAATGATATTATGTTAAAAGCTGTTGAGGCTTATCATCCGCCGGTGGTAAGAGGCAATTCTGTTAAGATTAAATATGTAACGCAGCTACCTGTAGTTGTTCCGTCTTTTGCATTTTTCTGTAACTATCCCGACGATGTAAAAACACCGTATAAAAACTATCTTGAAAATAAATTAAGAGAAAAATTCCAGTTTACAGGTGTTCCCATAAGGGTGTTTTTTAGAAAAAAATAGAGTAGCGTATTGTGTATATTGCATTGATAATTAAATTGTTATCGAACACTTTATTGTGCAATTAGAGATATCAGGGAACAAAAAATTAAAAGAAAAATTGGCTAATAAAAAAAAACGTTTATTTTCGTCAACGTATTTTTAACCTTAATAACTATAAACAAAAAAAAATGAAAAAATTATTTGCTATTTTGGCTATTGCTAGTATCATGACAGCTTGTAACAACAATTCTGAATCTGCTGCTGCGGCGGCTGCTGATTCTGCAAAAGCGGCGGTTGCTGCTGCTGATTCTGCTGCAAAAGTTGCTGTTGATTCAACTGCAAAAGTTGTTACTGACAGTGCTAAAGCTGTTGTAGGTGCTGCTACTGATAGCGCTAAAGCTGTTGTAGGAAAAGTTGCTGATTCTGCTAAAGCTGCTGCTGGCAAGATGATCGATAAAGCTAAAAAATAAGCTATAGCCAATTAAGTCAAGTACTTAATAATATTAAAAAGAAGCTCCTGGTTTGTAACCAGGGGCTTCTTAGTTTGTAAACTGTTTATCAACGGTTTTGGTATAAATGTTGCCATGGTCAAACCACAACCAACGTTTAAAAACCTAAACTTAAAAGAAATGAAAAGACTATTTGCAATAATGGCTGTAGCCACAATAATGACAGCAGTAGCTTGTAATAACAGTGCAGATTCAGCCGCAGCCGCTACTGCCGATTCTATTAGGATCGCAGATTCAACAGCAAGAGTTATTGCTATTGACGACTCTATCAAAGCTACAATGGAGACTAAAATTGATAGTACTAAAATTGTAGATAGTATCAATAAAAATAGTGCCAAAACATTACCAATGGATACAATTAATAAGGCTATTAACAAATCCAAAATGGAAGCTACCGGCAAATAAATAGGGTGATTATAGAAAAAATTCCCCAATCAGGGGAATTTTATTTAGCTACCTGTCTAGATATTTTCTAAGAATAAAATAACTGATAATCATTAATAATAAGATAATAATGATAGAAATATAAGTGTAAGGCTGTTCTTTCCACTGCCGTTTTTCTTTTCGCTTTTTCTTTTTTGCCGTTTTCTTTTGGAGGTCCTTATTTAATTGCCCTACCAATAAAGAGATATGTTGTGTAGAGTTAAACTCCTGTAATCCTTCAACAGCATCATTTGTAAAATCATCATTAGCCATGTTCTTTTCAATGGCATATTTGTTCTCATCAGATAATTGATCGTTGAGGTAATCCATTAACTGACGGGGATCAATATTTTTATTGTCATTAGATAATATGTCTTTTAGATCGTCGCTCATTTTGTAGTTGCTTGTTTCAGCAGCATTATTTTTAAATTTCTCTTCCCGTTTTGAATATGGCTTTTGACCTGCAATAAAGTGTAACCTGTTTGTGCTACAATCTCTCCGTAACTTTTTTTATTAAGATAGAATAAAATTAAGCATTCCCGCTGTTCCTTATTAAGTTGTTGTAACGCAGCGGCTAAATTGGTGAGTTCAATATCCTTTTCTATAAAACTTTGTGCGCCTTCAGCCTCATCAGGCGTAGCCATCATCTTCTCATTTATTTCGACAGGATATTTTCCTTTATCACGCAGCTTCATCAGACAATGGTTTTTAGCAACCATGTACAACCAGCTCTTAAAATAATCAACTTTGTATTTATGTAATTCTGTAATGGTTTTTAAAAATACTTGCTGCACCGCGTCCTTAGCCTGTTCCTGATCTTTTAAATATTTCATGCAAACACCTAACAGCAACAAAGTATAGCGTTGCAATAAAATACCGAGCCACTCATTGTTCTTATCTGCATAAAATCTTTGCAGTAACTCGTGATCGTCAATATGGTCAGTTGAATTATTAATGGTTAATTGTTAATGGTAAATGAAAGATTGTTTTAATTAAAGATGTGTCAGCTGTATGTATGAATGAATATTTTATAAAGAATAACGCTACACTACATTTATCATTTATCATTTACCATTAACAATTGCTCATGTATTTTCAAAACTTGTGGTATCAGTAATTGTTGGTCATCATTGATAATAACAAAATCGCATAATTTCATTTTTATTTCTTCATCTATTTGCTTTGTCATTCTTGCTTTTATTTCTTCTACAGTAACATTGTCTCGTTTTATCACGCGTTGTATTCTCATAGTAACTGGGGCGTAGACTCCAATAACATAATCTAAATGCTCTTGTGATCCACTTTCAAATATCAATGCAGCTTCTTTAACCGCGTAAGGTGTTGTTTGTTGTAACATCCAATCTTCCGCATCTTTTATTGTCGCCGGATGAACTAACGAGTTTAACAAAGCCAGCTTTTTAGGATCATTGAAAATGATACTAGATAGATGCTTTTTATCTAATTTTCCATAAACATACATCTCTTCACCAAAGTTCTCTTTGATTTTTCTTTTTAAAGTTTCGTCTTCATTCATTAATATTTTTGCTCTTGCATCAGCATAAAATACTGGTATACCAAGTACTTCAAATACCTTGGCCACCGTGCTTTTGCCGCTGCCAATTCCGCCCGTTATGCCAACTCTGATCAAAGTAAAAATTTAAAAGTAAAAAAGTGCCAGATTATATTCTAATCACAAATTACAAAAAACAAAACCCAAAATCCGGTAATTATTACCTGAATTTTGGGTTTAAGCTTTAAGCGTCTTGCATTAAGCTTTCAGCAATTAGTTCTTATCTGTAGAAGCCGTTGTAGTTGTCTTGTTGATATTAGCGGTCCATTCCATGCTGATGGCGCTTTTTTCAATTTTGATATAGCTACCAGGACTTACTTCTAAGTTGATAGTTCCATCTTCATTTACTTTATTTATCGTTCCGTGAATACCTGCGATAGTAACGATTTTATCACCTTTTTGAAGGTTGTTGATCATTTCTTTTTGTTGTTTGCTTTTTTTTGCCTGCGGACGGATCATGAAAAAATAAAATACCGCTATCATTCCACCCATCATTATCAAGGTGCCTGTTCCTCCACCTTTACCTGATGGATCTGCCATTAAAAAAATACTTGCTAGTTGCATGTTGTAGTTTATTGATTGTTAAATAAATAATTAATTAGAAGCGTCTTTAACTTCTCCGGTCAAAATCAATTGCGGAAAAGATGGATAAGCATTTGATTCTACCGTGATCGTTTTATGGTTATGTCCTTTTTTGCCTGTTGTATTAAATATCACTTTTATTAAGCCTGTATCACCCGGTAATATTGGTTGTTCAGGCTTATCAGCAATAGTGCATCCGCAACTTGCTGTTGCTTTAATAACTATCAAAGGTTTGTTGCCGGTGTTTTTAAAACTGAAATTATGTTCAACTTTTTGTCCTTCAGCTGTTGTATCAAAAGTATACGTAGTTTGTAAAACCTGTACTGATGTTGAATCTTTTAATTCTTGTTCCATCAAGACTTCCGCATCATCTGCTACTTTATCTCTTCTGTGTGAAACACATGAAAAAAAGAAAATAGAAACGATTATGATCAATAAAAAGTTCTTCATCAAAATTAAAATTATGGACGCAAGTTATTATTAAAGCGTACTATTTTTAAAACTTTTTTTGTTAATTCTATTCTGTGCTGTTAACTCTTTATGGATATTATCCAGTATGCCATTAATGAATTGTCCGCTTTGAGGGGTACTGTAATCCTTTGCCAGATCGATGTATTCGTTGATAGTAACTTTTGTTGGTATCGTTTCAAAAAACAAAAATTCGCAAATGCCCATCTGTATAATGATCAGATCTAAAGTTGCGATACGGTCTGCATCCCAATTTTTCAATTTTGGTTTAAGCAGCTCCATGCTTACTTCTTTTTTATTGATCACAGTTTCAACTAATTCCTTAGCGAACAACCATTTTTCTTCGCTCAATATATGATCGAAGTTGTAGTTACCCGGTTTTTGTAAAAAACTTAACACTAAAATACTCATCATTTCAGCGTCATCATCCCAATTAATAAATAACTCTTCAACATGACTGATGAAATCTTCGTTTGGCAACATTAGATTAGTAAAAATGAATTCAAGAATATCTCTTTCACCCTTTTTATCTCTCGCCTGAATGGTAATGTAGTCGCGGTATTCTTCTGATTGCGCTAACGCGAGATAGGTCTTCTTTAATAATTCATTGTCAATAATATGTTCCGGTTTAAGTTCGTCCAGCGCAAATTTAAAGCTTGCACCTTCCAGCACTTTCCATAACAATTCATTGCCGGCAATTTTTGTATTGATGGTAAGATCTTCCGCACTCGGAAGGTGTTTAGAGGCTTTTTTTAAGGCATCTTTTTCAGCGTAACGTGCCACTTCTGAAATAAAATAGATCAGGTACACTAAAAGCCTGCGTGACTGTCCGAATTGTTTTTTTAACAAAGCCACCGCTTCACCGGATTTCACTTCATTGTTTATGCTATCCAGTGTGTATAGCGTCTGCATCACTTTAACCCTAATATTTCTTCTGCTGATCATCCTTAAAGAACTTTTTGTTTGAAGCCGCAAAGGTACAAATTAAAGCGGACAGGGTGAAAAAATGGCGCAAAAATATCGGGCGTTTTACATGATCTGCCACTGAAACACTCAAAAACCTGTCAACTAATCTTATTAAATGTTTGGTACGAAATTGGTTTACCTTCGCTTGCCCGATAAAAATTTCTGGGCATTTTATAAAAAACTAATCAAAAATCAATACAATTATGGCAAAGAAGTCAACAATTACCCCGCTTCATGATAGGGTAATCGTGAAACCGGCTGCAGCGGAAGAAAAATCTAAAGGCGGCATTATTATACCTGATACGGCAAAAGAAAAACCACAACGTGGGATAGTGTTATCTGCTGGCCCTGGTAAAAAAGACGAACCCGTAACTGTAAAAGCAGGTGATACTGTTTTATATGGCAAATACGCCGGTACCGAGATTACTATCGAAGGCATCGAATATCTTATTATGAGAGAAAGTGATATTCTTGCAATCGTTTAGCAATTAGCTAATTCGATAATGTGCTAATTCTATCAATTAAAAGAGTTTTTCATTAGCACATCAGCTAATTAGCAGATTAGCAAATTTCCACAATTTTTTAAAACACTAACAAATTATACAAATGGCAAAAATGATATTCTTTGATATCGAAGCGCGCAACAAAATGAAGAAGGGCGTTGATACATTGGCAAATGCGGTTAAAGTAACACTAGGGCCAAAAGGTCGTAACGTGGTTATCGAAAAGAAATTTGGTGCACCACAGGTAACTAAAGATGGTGTTACTGTTGCAAAAGAAATCGAATTAGAAGATCCTATTGAAAATATGGGTGCTCAAATGGTGAAAGAAGTAGCTTCTAAAACTGCAGATATTGCAGGTGACGGTACTACAACTGCAACTGTATTGGCGCAAGCAATTATTGGTGAAGGGTTGAAAATGGTTGCTGCAGGTGCAAATCCAATGGATCTTAAACGCGGTATCGATAAAGCGGTTAAATGTGTAGTGGAAAGTTTGATCGCTCAGAAAAAAGATGTTGGCAACAACTCTAAAATGATCGAACAGGTAGCAACTATCTCTGCTAACAATGACAACGAAATCGGTAAGTTAATTGCGCAGGCAATGGCTAAGGTTGGTAAAGAAGGTGTTATCACTGTTGAAGAAGCAAAAGGAACTGATACAACAGTTGATGTTGTTGAAGGTATGCAATTCGACAGAGGTTATATCTCTCCATACTTCGTTACAAACAGCGAAAAAATGCAGGCTGAATTAACTGCTCCTTTCATTTTAATCTATGATAAGAAAATTTCAGCAATGAAAGATATTCTTACCATCTTGGAAAAAGTTGCACAAACTGGCCGTCCTTTAATGATCATCGCTGAAGATTTAGATGGTGAAGCATTAGCAACATTAGTGGTAAATAAATTACGTGGCACTATTAAAGTTGCTGCAGTAAAAGCACCAGGCTTTGGTGATAGAAGAAAAGAAATGTTAACTGATATCGCAACATTAACAGGCGGAACGGTTATCAGTGAAGAATTAGGTCATAAATTAGATGGTGTTGAATTAACATCTCTTGGACAAGCTTCTTCAATTACAATTGATAAAGACAATACCGTTATCGTTGGTGGTAAAGGTAAAAAATCTGAGATCGTTTCTCGTGTTAATCAAATTAAAGCACAGGTAGAAAATACAACTTCAGATTACGATAAAGAAAAACTACAGGAACGTTTAGCTAAATTGGCAGGTGGAGTTGCGGTACTATATGTTGGTGCTGCTACAGAAGTAGAAATGAAAGAAAAGAAAGACCGCGTTGATGATGCATTACATGCAACAAGAGCTGCGGTTGAAGAAGGAATTGTACCAGGTGGCGGTGTTGCTTACATCCGTGCTATTGCAAGTTTGGATAAATTAAAAGGCGCTTTAAACGCTGATGAAACAACTGGTATCGCTATTGTTAAACGTGCTATCGAAGAACCACTTCGTCAGATCGTTGCTAACTCAGGTATCGAAGGTTCTATCGTTGTGCAGAATATTAAAGAAGGTGAAGCTGATTATGGTTTCAACGCTCGTACAGAAGTGTATGAATATATGTTCAAAGCTGGTGTTATCGATCCAACTAAGGTTAGTCGTGTAGCGCTTGAGAACGCAGCATCAATTGCAGGTATGTTGTTAACAACAGAATGTGTAATTGCTGACAAACCAAAAGAAGAAGCAGGCCACGGTGGTGGGGCTCCTGATATGGGCGGAATGGGTGGCTATTAATACCATCATCTTACCAACAAATTTTAAAAGATCCCTTCCAGTTTTGGAGGGGATTTTTGTATCTTCAATATCTCCAAAAATGACAACTAAACTATATGAGACAATTTGAAATTCTGAAAAAGACAAGACAATATTTGTTAGATAATATTAGTGACCTTACAACAGAACAATTAAATGAAATTCCCGCAGGATTCAATAATAATATTATTTGGAACATAGGCCATATGCTGGCAGCGCAACAAGGCATTTGTTACACGCGGGCGAATGTAAACAGACGAATTGAAGATAAATATTTCGAAGCGTACAAGCCGGGAACAAAACCCGAAGGCCTTATCGACGCAGCCGGCGTTGCAGAGATTAAAAGATTATTTATCGAGACAGTTGATCAGTTAGAAGCAGACTATAATAATAACCTATTCTCAAATTTTACCGCCTTTACAAATCGTTATGGTTTTGAACATCGTCATATTGATGATTCAGTTAATTTTGTTTTGTATCATGAAGGGTTACACTTTGGTGTTGTAACATCGATGAAAAGATTAGTAAAAAAATAAATTCATAAAAAAATCCTCTTATATGTTAAGAGGATTTTTTTATGAATTTATTTGAATATTTTATGGCTAGAATATTATTTTTAATCGGACAATTCCTGTGACAGGAGTATTGTTTATTTTTTTCCATTGAGGGCCGTTTAGGATTAGCTCCTGTACCGCATTGTTTACATCTGCATCAATCGATTTTTCAAAATCAAAGTTTACAGGGGTGTTATTTGTTGGGTCTATTTTAAATTCGATGATCATTTCTCCGGTTACTGGTCTGCCATTATCGTAAGTAGAATAGGAGAGTTGATTTTGCAAATAATGTAAATAGGTCGACCATCCTATTAAAGGTTCAGCATCACTTTTATATAAAAGATAGACTTGACTTTCCGTTTTTGCATTATCATCTGATGTGTCTTTTTTTAATAAACTTTTCTTTGCCAAAGACAGCCTTGATGTATTATTATCTTTAGCAAACGCCGATTCATTTTTCTTATAAATCATATCTTCACTGGCAGCGCTCACCGACTCTGTAGCTTTCGGAGAAAGTGGAGTAGTTGCATTGTTCAAAGCTGTTTTTTTTGCAGCTGGATTATTTTTTTCTATTTTGCTTTTAGCCGGCGAATTGAGCGGTATTTCTTCTTGCTCAGAAATAGAAGGAGGGGGTGTTTTTTTGTCAATGAAAGCAGTCCTGTCTTTTACCGTTTGCGGTTTCAAAACCGGCTGTTGTATTAAGCCGGCTTCGTTTAGTTTATTATTATGTGATACCAGATAAAAAGCAAAGCAAGCGCTTGTCAATAATAAAAACGAGGCTGCAATTTTCCACCAGTTATTGTCTTTAAAATGATTATTCTTATTTGATATTTTTTTCTTTAAAAGTGTAAGATCATATTGTAATTGAAAAAAACTTTTTTCATTTTCTAATACGCCAGATTCTTTATAACCTTCCATAGCATCAGCTAATAAAGGGTCATTCAATGCGGCCCTTTCCATAGTATACATTTCTACCGAAGATAATTTCCCGGTAAAATATTTATGGATATCTTCTACAGTGTAAATAGTATAATTATTTAGTTCTTTCATTTTGTTTCTGACCGTTTGCTCTTTAATTCATTAATGGCATCTTCCACACATTTTTTTAAATTTCTTCTTCCGTTTTGAATATGGCTTCTTATTTTATTCCATTCAATTCCTGTTATCAAAACAATGTCGTTATAACATTTGCTTTGTAAATAAAACAATTCAATAATTTGCTTTTGCTCTTGCGGTAGTTTGTTAATGCATTGTTCCATTCGGACAAAGTTTTCTTCTTTTTCAAGGTGTTCTTCTTCCAGATGCGCTTCTTGTTCAAATTGCATAACCTCAGCATTAAATTCAGTATGCTTAATATTTCTGGGGCTACGTAATTGCATTAAACAGTGGTTCTTTGCTAACACGTGCAACCAACTTTTAAAATTTTCTATATGGTAACGATCGATCTTTTTATGCAGCTCTTCAAAAATATCCATTACCGCATCTTTACTGCGTTCCGAGTCTTTAAAATATTTAAGGCAAACTCCATAAACAAGTTCCATATAGCGTAAGTATAAACTACTAAGTTGTTTTATATCCCCACTTTTTTTAAAAGCAGCTATTAGCTCAATGTCGCTAAATTGTTCCGTTGATATATTTTTTATAAATGACAAACAGTAGAGTTATTGGATTTTAAATGTAATATTTTTTCTACACTAAATCATTTTTATAACTAGTATTCAGGCAACGATAATATTAAATATTGCATCTATAACCGATAACGATACTTTTATCTCCAAACTAATTGCTAGTATTTTTTTGCTTGTAACGATTAATATGTGAAATAATTTATAAAATTTTTAGGGAGTTATATAAAAACATCATATTTTAGATAAACCAAAACTAACCACATGATAATAATCTCTACTAATCTTACTGTAGCATATTCTTGTATGTTATCATTTTTCTTCTCTTCAGTTTTATTTCTTTTTGATAGAAAATTAAATGTATTGCTAGCTCTGTCTAGAGAACGGCTTTATGGTAGTGACTAAAAAATGGTCTTTAGTTAAAATTAAATCCTCCCTTTGTAAAATTTATTGATAATTAATACGTTAATAAGAACTGTTTAATAATAATCTCTGTAGGATATTACATATATAATGCGTTTTTATACTTCGCAATTTGTATATGTAGCACTAAAACTAACTAAGTAATGATGGCGAAGAACAACTATTTTAGAAATTACTTTAGACAAGGTATATACGTCTGTTGTATTATTTTAGCCTCTGTAATCGGCATAGAAGAACACGGATTTGCACAGTGTTCGATACCTACAGTTAATCCTGATTTTGAGCTACCTAATTTACAAACTACGCTTTCACCCTCTAATCATTATAAGCCTAATACAGGTACCGCTACCTATAGCGATCAAACTGATAGCAATACACCAGGTTGGAGAACAACTGAAGCTGATCATCAAATTGAATATTGGCAATCAGGTTTTAATGGGGTACCTGCGTACAGTGGAGTTCAGTTTGTAGAGTTAAACGCAAATGCTTATGGAGGGTTGTATCAAGATTACAGTACACCATCTCCTGTTGTATTTAACTACACTTATGCCCATAGAGGAAGATCAGGTAGAGATGTTGCAGCAGTATTCGCTGGTCCACCCGCAGGACCACTTGTTCAGATACAGATAGTATCGGATAGCAATGATGCTTGGGGGTTGCATACAGGTAGTTATACAGTGCCTGCAGGACAAACTGTTACTAGATTTGAATTTTTAGCTGTTTCTACTGCTACTGGTGATCCTACAGTAGGTAATTTTTTGGACGATATAAATTTTACAGCAAGTTCAAGTATAGTTACACCCAATTTTAATGTAAATTGTTATGATAATGCTACTATTCCTGTTGTTGCAAATGGTATTGGAACATGGTCTGCATTAGCTACAAATCCGGCAGCTACTGTCATATCTAGTCCGACAAGTAACACCACTAATATTAGTGGTTTTACTGTTCCAGGTGTTTATAAATACAATTGGACAACATTTTATTGTACATCTACTTTGAGTGTGAATGTACTTAGTATTACTCCCACAATTACCTTGAGTCCAATATCACCTGTATGTGTGTCTGCAGCTGCGCAAACAGTTAAACTTCCTTATACAGCGCAATCAGGAGCGACGTGGTATAGTATCAGTGGTTGGAGCGGGGGAAGCTTTGCAAACGCCAACTTAACTGTATTGCCAGCAAGCCCGGTAAATATAACAGTGCCAGCCGGCACTCCGGGAGGTACTTATACCGCAACTTATACAGTAAGTAGTGTTAATTGTACAAGCGACCCTCAAACTATTGCTGTAACAGTTAATCCCTTACCAACAATTACATTGGGTGCGATACCTACAGTATGTATTTCAGCAACTGCACAGACGGCCAGCCTTCCTTATACAGGAGCAACAGGAACTCCTACAAATTATAGTATTAGTGGTTGGAGTGGTGGTAGCTTTGCTAATGTTACTAATGCAGCTTTACCAGCAACTCCAATTAGTATCGCTGTACCAGCCGGTACAGCGGCTGGTACTTACACAGCAAACTTAACTGTAACAAATGCTAATGGCTGTACGAGCACTACTTATCCAATAAGCGTAAAAGTTGGTGCATTGCCAACAATTACATTAGGTGCTACAGCTGCAACTTGTTTTTCGTCGACAGCGCAGACAATTAATTTACCTTATACTGCAACAACAGGAGCTCCCACCACTTACAGTATTAGTGGTTGGAGTAGTGGAGGTTTTGCTACTGTTGCTAATGCTGCTTTACCCGCGAGCCCCGTTGGAATAGTTGTACCGGCAAATACGGTTGCAGGAACTTATACAGCAAATCTTACTGTAAATAATGGCACATGTACAAGTATTAACTATCCAATAAGTATAACTATAACAGCATTACCAACAATTACATTAGGAGCAATTACTCCAATATGTTCTTCACCAGCGGCACAAACTGTTAATTTACCCTATACTGCAACTACGGGAACACCTACTACTTATAGTATTGATACTTGGAGCGGCGGCGGTTTTGCTAATGTTGCGAATGCAACTTTACCTGCTAGTCCAATTAGTATAGTAGTACCTGGAGGCATAGCAGGCGGAACATATACTGCTCATCTAACTGTAACAAATGCTAATGGCTGTACGAGCACTGGATATACTATTAATGTAACGATTAATTCGCAACCATCAATTACTCTGACTACAACAACGGCATCGGGATGTTTTTCATCCTCTGCCCAAACGGTTACGTTACCATATACGGCCAAAACATTAGCAACTTGGTATAGCATAAACAGTTGGAGTGGAGGTAGTTTTGCTATTGTTAATAGTGCTGTTGTGCCGGCAAGTCCAATAAACATAACAGTTCCGGCAAATACTCCTGCGGCAACTTATACTGCTAATTTTACTGTAAATAATGGCACATGTACAAGTGTAATTTATCCGATTTCCGTAATAATAAATCCTACACCAGCAATAACAAGTGCTCCGACAGGAACTATTTGTAATAATACAGCGCAAGCTTATACGATTACGAGTTCAATGGCAGGTGCAACGTTTATATGGACTCGTCCTGTGGTAGCGGGTATCAGCAATGCAGCGGGCAGTGGTGCTACAGCAAGTATTACAGAAACATTAGTGAATACAACAACAGCTCCGGTAGCGGTAGCATATACGATTACGCCATCCTCCGCTTCTGGTTGTGCTGGTACGCCATTTACTTATACCATAACAGTTAATCCTTCTCCTGTAGTAACGAGTGCAGCAGCAGGATCAATCTGTAACAATACAGCACAAGCCTATACGATCACGAGCTCAACAGCAGGTGCAACCTTTGCATGGAGCCGTGCAGCAGTAGCAGGTATTAGTAATGTGGCTGCAACAGGTGCGACTTCACCGATCACAGAAACATTGATCAACATAACGACAGCACCGGTAAGTGTGATCTATGTAATCACACCATCAACGGCATCAGGTTGCGCAGGTACACCATTTACTTATACAGTAACAGTTAATCCTTCTCCGATAGTAACCAGTGCTGCAACAGGGGCTATCTGTAACAATACAGCGCAGGCTTACACGATTACAAGTTCAACAGCAGGAGCAACATTTGCATGGACACGTCCTGTAACAGCGGGTATCAGCAATGCGGCAGGCAGTGGTGCAACAGCTTCTATAACAGAAACCTTAGTTAATACAACCACAGCGCCGGTTACGGTTATTTACACGATCACGCCATCAACGGCCTCGGGTTGTGCAGGAACTCCGTTTACTTATACAGTAACAGTCAGCCCGAAGCCGGTAGTAACGAGTGCAGCAACAGGATCAATCTGTAACAATACAGCACAGTCTTATACGATCACGAGTTCAACAGCAGGAGCAACCTTTGCATGGAGCCGTGCAGCAGTAGCGGGTATTAGTAATGTAGCTGCAACAGGCGCGACTTCACCGATCACGGAAACATTGATCAATACAACGACAGCACCAGTAAGTGTAATCTATATTATCACGCCATCAACGGCCTCAGGTTGTGCAGGCACACCATTTACTTATACAGTAACAGTGAGCCCGAAACCGGTAGTAACCAGTGCAGCAACAGGTGCTATTTGTAACAATACAGCGCAGGCTTACACGATTACAAGTTTAACAGCAGGCGCAACATTTGCATGGACACGTCCAGTAACAGCCGGTATCAGCAATGCAGCAGGTAGTGGAGCTACAGCTTCTATAACAGAAACCTTAATCAATACTACCACAGCTCCGGTTACAGTTATCTATACGATCACACCATCGACAGCATCAGGTTGTGCAGGCACACCATTTACTTATACGCTAACAGTTAATCCTGGGCCAATAGTAACGAGTGCGGCAACAGGTTCTGTCTGTAACAATACAGCGCAGGCTTATACGATCACAAGTTCAACAGCAGGAGCAACATTTGCATGGACACGCCCGGTGACAGCCGGTATCAGCAATGCAGCAGGTAGTGGAGCTACAGCTTCTATAACAGAAACCTTAATCAATACGACCACAGCGCCGGTTACAGTTATCTATACGATCACGCCATCAACGGCCTCGGGTTGCGCAGGCACACCATTTACTTATACAGTAACAGTCAATCCTACACCAGTAATAACAAGTGCTGCAACAGGCTCAATCTGTACCAATACAGCACAGGCTTATACGATTACGAGTTCAACAGCAGGTGCAACGTTTGCATGGAGCCGTGCAGCAGTAGCAGGTATCAGCAATGCAGCTGCAACAGGTGCGACTTCACCGATCACAGAAACATTGATCAATACCACGACAGCACCAGTAAGTGTAATCTATATAATCACACCATCAACAGCGTCAGGTTGTGCAGGTACACCATTTACTTATACAGTAACAGTTAATCCTTCTCCGGTAGTAACGAGTGCTGCAACAGGCGCTATCTGTAATAATACAGCACAGGCCTATACGATTACGAGCTCAACAGCAGGAGCAACATTTGCATGGAGCCGTGCAGCAGTAGCTGGTATCAGCAATGCAGCAGGTAGTGGAGCTACAGCTTCTATTACAGAAACTTTAATCAATACGACCACAGCTCCGGTTACAGTTATCTACACAATCACGCCATCAACGGCCTCGGGTTGCGCAGGTACACCATTTACTTATACACTAACAGTCAATCCTACACCAGTAGTAACAAGTGCGGCAACAGGATCGATTTGTACCAGTACAGCACAGGCTTATACGATCACGAGTTCAACAGCAGGCGCAACCTTTGCATGGAGCCGTGCAGTAGTAGCAGGTATCAGTAATGCAGCTGCAACAGGTGCGACTTCACCGATCACAGAAACATTGATCAATACCACGACAGCACCAGTAAGTGTGATCTATATTATCACGCCATCAACAGCGTCAGGTTGTGCAGGCACACCATTTACTTATACGCTAACAGTTAATCCTTCTCCGGTAGTAACGAGTGCGGCAATAGGCTCAATTTGTAACAATACAGCACAGGCTTATACGATCACGAGTTCAACAGCAGGAGCAACCTTTGCATGGAGCCGTGCAGCAGTAGCAGGTATCAGCAATGCAGCTGCAACAGGTGCGACTTCACCGATCACGGAAACATTGATCAACACAACAACAGCACCAGTAAGTGTAATCTATATAATCACGCCATCAACAGCGTCAGGTTGCGCAGGCACGCCATTTACTTATACGCTAACAGTTAATCCTACACCAATAGTAACGAGTGCTGCAACAGGCGCTATCTGTAACAATACAGCACAGTCTTATACGATTACGAGTTCAACAGCAGGCGCAACCTTTGCATGGAGCCGTGCAGCAGTAGCGGGTATTAGTAATGTAGCTGCAACAGGCGCGACTTCACCGATTACAGAAACATTGATCAATACCACGACAG
>Ga0210392_10000858_pt1 | contig 16925 bp, 11 predicted proteins | sample IncBWC30OmetaG_FD_161057 | JGI IMG/M metagenome (GOLD analysis project Ga0210392, IMG submission 161057) | Forest soil microbial communities from Barre Woods Harvard Forest LTER site, Petersham, Massachusetts, United States - Inc-BW-C-30-O ...
GTGTGGTACGTGGTTCGTCTCAATCCAAACAGAGCGAGAGGTCAAGACGCCCCAGCACCCAGCGATATCAGCCGTCGGGTTGGACTGGGGTGTAGTCAACTTCGTAACGCTCTCGGATGGCGAAGTCGTTGAGCAGTGCCGCCCTTGAAAAAGTTCCTGCCCAAACTAGCGAAGTTGCAACGTGGCATGGAGCGCAAGGAAAAGTTCTCAAAGAACTGGCGAAAAGCCCAAGGCAAAATCGCCAAACTGCATTCGAAGATTGCCAACATCAGAAAGGATTTCGTACACAAGGTTTCGAACGACATCAGCAAAAACCACGTGGTTGTCTGTATCGAGGACCTGCAGGTAAAGAATCTGAGCAAGTCAGCAACCAAGAAGGTGGCGCAAAAGTCTGGGCTGAATCGTTGCATCTTGGACGCCAGCCCGTTCAAGTTGCGCCGCCAGCTAGAATACAAAACGCAGTGGCAGGGCGGTCTGCTTGTTCCTGTACCACCGCAAAACACCAGCCGCAAGTGCCCTGAGTGTGGGCAGGTAGCAGCAGAGAATCGCAAGTCGCAAGCAAAATTTGCATACGTCGAATGCGGGTTCTCGGCCAATGCGGATTTCGTTGCTGCTGTCAATATCAGAGAGGCGGGTCTCGCCTCGCTAGCCTGTTCGCAACCTTCGGGTGATGTAAGCCCGTCGTGTCAGGAACCCACCGAAAGGTATCCCCGCCTCGCGGGTGAGCCAGTAGGAATCCCCTCCCTTCAGGGATGGGAGGATGTCAAGGAGCTACGATGTCGCTGAGTTTGGGCTTGACCTGCACCGCAGCCAGGCTGGTGGCGTCCCAGCCGCCGCCGAGAGCCTTCACGAGAAGCACACAAGTAATGAGCCGTTGCCCCTGAATCACCGCGGCTTCCTGCTCGTTAATGAGCAGATTCTGCTGCGCGCTGACCACGTCGAGATAACTCACCAGCCCGCCGACGTAGCGCGAGTTCGCAATGTCCAGCTGGCGGCGGGAAGAGGCCACTGCTTCGGCCTGCGATTTACGCGCCGTTCCCAGAATTTGCAGTCCGGAAATATTGTCCTGAACTTCGCGAAACGAATTCAGCACGGTGTCCCGATAACTGGCGACCGTGGCGTCATAGCCAGCCTGCGAGAATTGCACCTGGGCCCGCCGCGCGCCACCAGTGAAAATGGCTTGTGCGACATTCGCGCCGACAGCCCATACGGCCGACTCCGCGTTGAATAATTCGGAGATGTTCGCGGAGTTCCAGCCACCCTGTCCGAACAGAACCAGCGAAGGATAATATGCAGCTTTGGCGATTCCGATTTGCGCGTTGGTGACGGCCATCTGACGCTCCGACTCCGCAATGTCTGGGCGGCGCTCGAGAAGATCGGAAGGAAGAGAAGTATCGATGTCGGGCGGCTCGGCAGAAAGTGTGCGCGTGGGAAGATGGAAATCGGGAGCGGGCTTGCCGATCAGCACGGCGACAGCATCCTCGAATTGTTTGCGCTCCTGCTGCAGGAGGATTGCCTGAGTCTGCGTGGTGTTGAGAAGAGTTTCCTCCTGAGCCACGTCCAGGCCAGAGGCAACCCCACCATTGTGGCGCGAATTCACCAAGTCCAGACCTTTTTGCAGTGTGTCGACGGTGCGCGCGTACAGCGCAAGTTGCGTATCGATCTGCCGCAGCGTGAAGTAGTCCCCGGCAAGTTCGGCGGTCAGAATCAGGCGAACATTTTCCAGGTCGGCGGCGGAAGCCTGGAAGGAAGCTTGTGCGGCTTCAATCGTGCGGCGGCGCTTGCCGAACAGATCCACCTCGTAGCTAACGGTGAAAGGCAGGGTGTAGCTGTTTTGGGTAATCGCTCTGGTGAGAGGAAAGGCGGAGCCTGTCGCGCGCGTGCCGGAGTAGCGCTGCGCGCCGATGGTGGGATTCACTCCGGCGGTCGGGAACAGCGTAGCGTTCTGCACGGCCGCGGAGGCACGAGCCTGATCATAGTGTGCGATGGAAACTTTAAGCGTTTGATTCGCGGCGAGCAGGTCGTCTTCGAGTGAGTTCAGTTCGTCGTCGTGAAAAACGGTCCACCACGAAGTTTTGGGAATAGCGTCCTTAGGCGCAGCTTCGCGGAAGGGTTCGCTTACTTGCCACTGCGCCGGCACCGGAGCGGGGGGGCGCTTGTAGTTCGGCCCGACTGTGCAGCCTGCCAGCGCGCAGGACCCCGTCAGGGCAGCAAGCCGCAGGACGAAACGACCCTGGCCTTCCGAAAGAAAACTCATCAGGGTTTTTTCTCCGACGGAGACGCTGAGCTGGCGGCCTTCTGCGGGCTGTTGGCGGGCGCGTTTGCGGGCGGCGGCGCGGTGGGATTTGCCACCTGCTTCACATGCACCTGCTGGCCATCTTCCAACGAGTCGGGAGGATTCAGCACGATCCACTGATCGGGCTTCAGGCCGCTGACCACTTCCAGCGTGGTGCCGAAGTCGCGGCCAATGCTCAGCGGCTGGAGATGCGCGCGATCATCGGAACCAATCACAACGGCGCGCAGTCCTTCGGAACGGAACAGCAACGAGTTGACGGGCACCAGCACACGCTCGCCAGGCGTCCTCACTTGAAGAACAACTTGCGCGTACCCGCCGGGCAGCAGTTCACCCGATTTGTTCGGTACATCCACCTCGGTCAGGAGCGTGCGGGCAGCCGGATCAATCGCCTCGGCGGTACGAACGACTTTGCCCTGGAATTTCCGGCCCGGGTACTGCGTGAGTTCCAGGTAGGCGCCCAGGCCGGGACGAATGTGAGAAGAATAGGTTTCAGGAACATTGACGAAAACGCGAATGGGATCGGTCTGCGCCAGATAGAAGAGCTGCTGAGAAGTGCCGCCATTGCCGGCGTTGATCAGCGTGCCGATATCCACGTTCCGCCGCGTGATGACCCCGCTGAAAGGAGCAAACACGCGCTTGAAGGACTCGAGTTCCTCCAGGCGGCGAACATTCGCCGCGGAAGATTGCACCGTGGCGCGCTTGGCGGCCAAATCACCGGTGGCATTGTCGACTTCCTGGTGCGAGACGCCATCAGTTTTAAGCAGATCGGTGTAACGCGTCGCGGTGATCTGCGAAAGATTTTCGTTGGCTTGTGCCGTTCCTAGATCAGCCTTGGATTGCGAGAGTTGCTGGTCGAGTTCCGGAGCGTCAATTTCGGCGAGCAAGGCGCCTTTGTTCACGCGCGACCCGATATCGAAATACCACTTTTTCAGATACCCGTTGGTCCGCGCGTAAATCGGGGACTCCACGTACGCTTGAAGCGTTCCAGGCAGCACCAGACTTTCATCGCCCGGCTCGGTGGTGGGCCGAATCACAGCAACGGTAGGGACCGTGGAAAGTTCCGTTTCCTTGGCCAGAGTCTGGTATTGCGCGCGCCGCTGAAACATCAGAAAGCCGCCGGCAATCACCAGCGCCGCGATGGCGATGAAAAAAACCGGAAAGATAGCACTCCTCTTTTGCGAAGAGTCAGTGGACCCCGGTTCAGTATGAGTTGGAACGGCAGTCATAGTGGCATGCTCCAAGAAAGTGGGAAGAAATTTCCCGCGGAAATCAAGCAGGCCCGAACCGAAGGAACTTCCCGGGGCGGAAAAGCAGCGCGAACTTCAGTATGGCACCTATTTTTGGCATTTGGGCAAAAATAGGGTAGCCTCAATCGCGCTGGCAAAATCGTGCTCATGACGTTGCCCTTTGCACCGAAGCATTGCGATGCCGCCGCCGCGCGAGATATCCGTGAATGATGGAGAACACGCAGGGCACGAAGAAAAGTGTTGCGACCGTGGCGAAGAGAAGTCCGCCAATCACTGCGCGACCGAGCGGTGCGTTCTGCTCGCCACCTTCTCCCAATCCAATCGCCATCGGGACCATGCCGATCATCATGGCCAGCGCCGTCATGATCACCGGACGAATGCGCACGAAACCCGCTTCTAGCGCGGCGTCGACAGGATTCTTGCCCTCGCTCATCTGTTCTCGCGCGAACGAAACCATCAAAATACTGTTTGCCGTTGCGACCCCCATGCACATGATGGCGCCAGTTAGCGAAGGAACGCTCAACGTCGTGTGCGTGATGAGAAGCATCCAGCAGATGCCAGCCAACGCTCCCGGAAGTGCGGTGATGATGATGAACGGATCAAGCCACGACTGGAAATTCACCACGATCAGCAGATAAGCGAGAACGATCGCGCCCACCAGGCCGATGCCAAGCCCCAGGAACGAACTCTTCATCGTCTGGACCTGCCCGCGAATCACCAGATGGCTGCCGCGCGGAAGTCCTTTTTCCGTTTGCGCCGCAAGCCGGATGACTTCATTCGACACGGAACCAAGGTCCTGCCCGTCGACGGAAGCGTAGATGTTGATCATAGGTTGCACGTTGTAGTGCGAGATCGAAGCCGGCCGGGCAACCGTAGAAGTAGACACCAGATTGCCAAGGATTTGCGGAGTTACACCGGGTTGCGTACCGGTGACCGGGGTATTGTCGAGGGCCTGAAGATTGTCGACCCTATATTGCGGGGTCTGCACCGCCACGTTGTAGCTGACCCCGTTCCTGGGGTCGAGCCAGAAACTGGGGGTGGTCTGGAAACTGGAAGAGAGCGAAACGAGAAGATTCTGGGCGATATCGCGAGTCTGCAGGCCAACGTACTGGGCGCGGGTGCGGTCGATGTCCATGTACAAGGTCGGGCCATCGAATGCCTGCTGCACGTGGACGTCGACAGCGCCGGGAATGTGCCGGATTTCATTGGCGAGCTTGACGGCGGCCGCGTAATTTCCCGGCTGATTCATGCCGGTAATCTGCACATCGATCGGAGCGGGCGTGCCGAAGTTAAGGATCTGCGTGACGATATCGGCGGGCTGAAAGAAAAACTGCACGCCCGGAAATTGGTTGGGGAGCCGCTTGCGAAGATCATTGATGTAGTCGCGCGTGGGCTTCCCGCGTTCCGGCTTCAATTGCACCAAGATCTCTCCATCGGAAGTGCCGATGGTTCCGGCGTTGCTATATGTAAGATTGATGCCCGAATAGGGCAAGCCAATATTGTCCAGAACCGTGACCAGTTCCTTCTCCGGAATGGTGCGGCGAATTTCTCCATTGATCTGATCGGCGAGTTTCGCAGATTCCTCAATACGAAGCCCAGTTCGCGCGCGAAAGTGCAGACGAATCTGCCCGGCATCGACGCTGGGGAAAAAGTCGCGGCCCAAGAAGAACACGAGGCCCGTCGACAGCACGCAGAAGCACAGGAAAAGTACAGCAAAAAGCACGGAATGATGCAGAGCCGTCGCGAGAGCCCGCCGATAACCCCCACGGAAGCGCTCAAAGGCGTGCTCGAATCCCTGCTGATAACGGCGGAAGAGGCCCATCTTTTCGTCCTGATGCTGGTCGGCGTGATATTCGTCTTCCGCGCTCAGCAGGTACATCGCCATGGTGGGCACGATCGTCCGCGACCACATGTAGGAAGCCAGCATCGCGAAGATCACCGCCTCGGCCAGGGGAACGAACAGGAATTTCGCCACGCCCGACAGAAAGAACATGGGGATGAACACAATACAGATGCACAGCGTGGAAACGAACGCAGGGACGGCAATTTGCTGCGCGCCATCCAGGATGGCCTGAATCGTTTCCTTGCCCATGGCCAGGTTGCGGTTGATGTTCTCAATTTCGACAGTGGCGTCGTCCACCAGGATTCCGACGGCGAGCGCCAGTCCACCCAGCGTCATGATGTTGATGGTTTCGCCGAGCGCACTGAGGCAAAGAATGCTCACCAGAATCGAGAGAGGGATGGAGATGGCGATGATCAGCGTGCTCTTCCAGTTGCCGAGGAACAGAAGAATCATGATGGCGGTGAGGCACGCCGCGATCAGAGCCTCGCGAAGGACGCCTTGAATGGCGGCACGCACGAACAGCGATTGATCAAAGAACGTGGTGAGGTTGAGGCCCTCCGGAAGACTGGAGCGATAGTCGCTGAGCATCTGCTTCACGCGATCGACAATCGTCAGCGTCGAGGCATTCCCGGTTTTGTAGATGCTCATCAGCACGCCGCGCTGCCCGTTCGCCACCACCACGTTGGTCTGCGGCGAGAAGCCGTCGCGCACGTGCGCCACCTCTCGCATGTAGATGGTGGAACCGTTCACGGTCTTCACCGGCAGATCGTTCAACTCAGCGACGGAACGGGGCGAGCCATTCATTTCCACGTTGTATTCGAGGGTGCCGAGTTTGGCCGTGCCGGTGGGCAAAATCAGGTTCTGCGCGTTGACGGCATTGACCACGTCGACGGGAGAAAGCCCCTTTGATTGCAGCGCCGCGGAATCAATGTCCACGGAAATCTGGCGCTGCTTGCCGCCATACGGAAACGGAGTCGCCGCGCCCTGAACGGTAGCAAGCTGAACGCGGATAAAATTGTTCCCGAAATCGAAGATCTGCTGCTCGCTCATACGGTCGCTAGTCAGGCCGATCTGCAGCACCGGAACCGTGGACGCGGAATAGATGATCACCAGGGGTGGCGTCGTTCCGGCCGGAAGGAAGCGCAAGAAGGTTTGCGAGATGGCCGCGGTCTGTGCCAGCGCGGTCTGAATGTTGGCGCCGGGCTGGAAGAATACCTTGATGACCGCGATGCCGTTAAGCGATTGCGATTCAATGTGCTCGACGTCGTTCACCAGCGTGGTAATGCCACGTTCCACGCTGGACGTGATGCGCTGCTCCATTTCCTGCGGTTGCAGGCCGTTATACGTCCAAACCAGGCTGATCACCGGGATATTGATGTCCGGGAAAATGTCCGTCGGCGTGCGCAGCAGCACTACCGGCGTCAGGAGCACGATGACAAGGGCCATGACAATGAAGGTGTATGGCCTGGCGAGCGCTAAACGTACAATCCACATAGAAAGAGATCACGACCTTAGGCCGCGACCGTTGAGACAACGGCCCAAACTCGGCTTCTATTGAGCATTGACTATATGTCGTTTTATTAGACTCACAAAGGGGGGTATTTGGGTACGTTGCTTGGACCACCGCCCCGCCGGTCAGATTCGGACCAGCAAGAAAGCGATAGCGAGAGATGCTCCTAGGTTGTTGAGAATTCGTTCGCACTTGCCGTCTCAATGAGGGGGCTATATCACAATTTTTAATACATGAGTGCCTCTATCCCGCCTCGCCTGGGATAGAATGCCCGGAAGGCGCTTGGCCCGATTAGCCGCGCGGAAAAGAGAAGGAGAGTCGCATGCCGAACAAAAGAATTGCAGGTCTACTGGTTCTCTGTGGCGGCCTGGCGCTATGTGCGGCAGCACAGGAGAAGAAACCAGAACCCGCACCAACCGTCGCTTCCGTCTTGGAAAAGCAACTGAGCCTGGTGGAGAAAGAAGTAGTCTCCGCCGCTGAAGCGATGCCGGAAGAGAAATACTCCTTCGCGCCGAGCGATGGTGAATTCAAGGGTGCGCGCACATTTGCCCAGCAGGTCCGGCACATCGGTTCCGCGACCAACATGCTCTTCGGTGCCTTCTACGGAGAAAAGGCAGATTTCGAGTTGGCGGAGAAGGGGCCGGCGAATGTCACCACCAAAGCACAGATCGTGGAGTATGTGAAAGCTGCTTTCGCCAAGGGACATAGAGCGATCGCAACACTGACTCCAGAGAACGCCACACCGAAGCTCGAAAATCCACCGTTCGGTCTGGTAGACACGCGCCTGGGAGCGGCGAGCTTTGCCTGCGCACATGCCTTCGACCATTACGGGCAAATGGTAGTTTACCTGCGCATGAATGGAATTGTGCCGCCCGCTAGCCGCGGCAAATAGTCCATTCTCCCAGCGATCTGCGGGACTGGGCCAAGAGGCTCGACTTAGGCTATAGTTTGCAACCCTGAGAATTTCGAATCTGATTCTCCGTCTTACAGGGAACGATCTCAACTGTGCGAGGAGCCAACCCGTGCTTTCCATTCACAACCTCACGAAGACTTATCCCGGCGGTACGCGCGCGCTGCGTGGAGTGTCGCTGCAGATTCCTCCGGGAATGTTTGGGCTGCTGGGCCCCAACGGTGCCGGTAAGTCGACGTTGATGAAGATTCTGGCTACTCTCCTGGAGCCAGACGAGGGCACCGCCCAACTGGACGGCTTGAACCTGGTGGAGCAGAAAGACGAGACCCGCAAGATCCTCGGCTATTTGCCGCAGGAATTCGGAGTCTATCCGAAGATGCCCGCGATCGACCTGCTGGAACACCTCGCGGTGATGAAGGGAATTACGGACCGCAAGCAACGCAAGGAAATCGTCGAGGGATTGCTGCAACAGACCAATCTGTGGGACAGCCGCAAGAAAGCGCTCGGCGGATACTCGGGAGGAATGAAGCAGCGGTTCGGAATTGCGCAGGCGCTGCTGGCGAATCCGAAGCTGATCATCGTGGATGAGCCAACCGCGGGACTCGATCCTGCCGAACGCAACCGGTTCCTGAATCTGCTCAGCGGCATCGGCCGAAACGTGGTGGTAATTCTCTCGACGCACATCGTGGAGGACGTGCGCGAACTGTGCTCGCGCATGGCGATCATCAGCCAGGGACAGCTGCTGCTGGAAGGGGAGCCGCATCAGGCGCTCGATGCTCTGAAAGGCCGCGTCTGGCAAAAAGTCGTAGCGACCGATGCCGAGCGGGAGGCGCTGGAGAAATCCTTGCTCGTAATTTCGACGCATCTTCTTGGCGGATTGCACGAAGTGCGCGTCTACTCCGAGTCTTCTCCCGGCGACGGATTTGAGGCAACCGATGCGGATCTCGAAGACGTCTATTTCTTCAATCTGACCAATGCGGAACGGAACTAGGGGCGGCGCAATGTTCTGGACATTCTTCTGGTTCGAACTGAAGCTGCGCTTCCGAAGCATCTCCACCTACCTTTTCTTCATGATCCCGTTTCTCATGATGTTCTTCTCGGTTTCTGTCGAGGACTTTGGGCCGATTGGACCAGGCAAAGTCTTGATCAATGGACCTTACGCGCTGCTTGAGAACTTCGGGCAGTTGACCGGATTTGGGTCCATTCTGATCGCGGCGATTTTCGGCCCTGCCATCCTTCGCGATTTCCAACGCGATACCTACGCGCTGATCTTTACCAAGCCCATATCCAAGTTCGATTACCTGGGTGGAAAATGGCTGGCATCCCTTGTCGTCACGCTGTTTGTCTTCAGCGGACTGGTGTGGGGCGGAATCATCGGGACGTTCACGCCCTGGGCCGACAAGACCCGGCTGGCGCCCGTCCATCTATTGGATTATCTAAAGCCGTTTTTTCAGATTTCGGTGATCAATATTTTTTTCCTGGGCGCGCTTTTCTATTGCGTGGCCGCATTGTCGCGAAGAATTGTGGTGGTGTATCTGCAAGGCGTGTCAGTCCTCGCGCTCTATTTGATCCTTGCGCTATCGGTAGTCACCACGAACAAGCTGGACCGCTTCTGGCCTTCGGTGTTCGACCCCCTGGGCATGGTTTTCATGAACAGCATCATGCGCTATTGGACGGTAGTGGAGCGCAACAGCAAATTCCTCGAATGGAGTGGCTCATTTCTTTATAACCGCCTGGTGTGGACCAGCTTCGGGATCGCGGCGCTCGTGTTGACCTACGTGCTGTTTCCCATGTCAGCGGAGACCCTGACCGGAAAGCGCGCCAACAAGAAAGCGAAGGAAGCTGCCGAGGCGGAAGAACAAGAGAAGAAAGCGCGCCCGCGCGCTGTAACGCAATTGCCGCAAGTGACGCAGGCCTTTTCCGGCGCGACAACCTGGCAGCAATTCGTGTCCATGACGCGGCTTCGCCTGCAGAACATTCTTCGCGAGATTCCTTTTTGGGGAATCGCCGTCTTGATGGTGATTTTCTGTGGCATCAATGGTGCGTTCGCCGGAGAAGTCAGCGGAGTCAAAGTGTGGCCCGTGACGTATTTGATGCTGAACGTCCTGCAGGGCGGCGCCAGCCTTTTCATGATCATCGTGGTGGTGTTGTACGCAGGCGAACTGGTGTGGCGAGAACGGGACGTCAAATTCGACCAGATCCACGACGCGCTTCCCTTGAAGGATTGGGCGGACTGGCTCAGCAAATTCGCCGCGTTGGCCATCGTGGAGCTTCTACTGCTGGCAATCGTCGTAGTCGTCGGGATGGTGATGCAAGCGGTCGCGGGCTATTTCCATTTCGAAGTGGTGCAGTACTTCAAGGAACTCTACCTCATCGCCCTTCCCCAGATTCTCATGGTCCTGCTTCTGGCACTGTTTGTGCACACCGTGGTCGGCAATAAATTCATCGGGCACGCCATCGTCATCGGATTCATCATCCTGGTGCCGGTGCTGTATCGCTATGGGATTGAGAACCGCCTGCTGCTCTACGGTGAAATAACGCCATACACCTATTCGGACATGAACGGCTACGGCCATTTCGTGAAGGCGCTTTTCTGGATCACCACATACTGGCTGAGCGTGGGCGGACTATTTGCGGTTCTAGCGGTGGTCCTGGCGCGCAGGGGAACAGAAACGTCGTGGACCGTGCGAATGAAGTTGATGCGCGAACGCTTTCCTCGCGCGGTAGTGCTCGCCCTGGTGTCCGCGGCGCTGGCAATCGCAACGGGCGCATGGTTTTTCTACAACGCCCACGTCTTGAATGTCTACCGCACGGCGAAACAGAATCGCACGCGCCAAGCCGAGTATGAACGCAGGTACAAAAAGTTCGAGAAGTTCCCGCAGCCAAAAATCACCGCGGTCGATGTTGACGTGAACATCTACCCTGAGCGGCGATCGTTCGACGCAAAAGGCTATTACCTGCTGGCCAATCGAGCCGACACGCCCATCGACGAAATCCATCTCACCGAGACCCAGGAGTCCATCGACGACATCAAGTTTGACCGGCCATTCCACAACACCCTGCGCGACAAGACTTACTACTACGAGATTTACAAGCTGGATCAACCTCTGCAGCCGGGCGAGACCATGCGCATGGACTTTCGTTCATCTCGAACCACCAGCGGCTTCAAGGATGGCGGCGAGCGCGCCGAACTGGCCTACAACGGAACGTTCTTCGATCGCGACTATTTCCCCGCAATCGGTTATTCGACGCAAATTGAGCTAGACGAACCCGTGCGGCGCAAGGAAGAAAAACTCGGTGATCTGGAAGAGATGGCTCCGCCCGGGGATCCCTATTACTCCCATCTGTGCCTGTTTACGCCCGATTCCGAATGGGTCACTTTCCGCACCACCGTGAGCACGTCGTCCGACCAGATCGCGATTGCACCGGGCTACCTGAAGCGCGAGTGGACGGAAAACGGACGCCGCTATTTTGAGTACACTATGGGCGATAGGCGCATCAACAACTTCTTCTCCTTCCTGTCAGGCCGTTTCAATGTCAAGCGCGACAAATGGAATGACGTCAACCTGGAGGTTTATTACCACCCCGGTCACGAATTCAATCTCGACAAAATGATGGAGTCGGCGAAAGCGGGGCTCGACTACTACGAAGCGAGCTTCGGCCCCTTCCAGTTCACGCAATACCGCGTGGTCGAGTTTCCCCGGTACCGTGGATTCGCGCAATCCTTCCCGAACACCGTCCCTTTTTCGGAGAGCATCGGGTTTATCGAGCGCCTGCAGAAAAAGGATGACCTGGACTTGCTCTATTTTGTGAACGCACACGAACTGGCGCACCAATGGTGGGGCCACCAGCTCATTGGAAGCTTGACCCAGGGTTCGAACATGATGTCCGAAACGCTGGCGGAATATTCCGCGCTGAAGGTAATGGAGAAAAAATATGGCGACGAAAACATCAGGAAATATTTGAAATACGAATTGGACCGCTATTTACGCGGACGTGCCGGGGAGACGCGCCACGAGCCTCCGCTCTCACGAGTGCAGCGCGAACCCTATGTGTGGTATCAGAAGGGCGCGCTGGTGATGTACGCGCTCAGCGACTATATCGGCGAAGATAAATTGAATGGAGCGCTGAAGAAGTTTCTGGAACAAAACAAGTACGCCAAGGGCCCGTATCCCGACACCATTGGCTTCGTTGCAGCCATCCGTGAAGCCACGCCGCCCGAGCTTCAATACTTGGTCACGGATATGTTTGAGTCCATCGTGCTCTACGAAAACAAAACCGTGAGTGCCGTGGTCACGCCGGAGCCGGGCAACAAATACAAAGTCACGCTTACGGTGAACACAGCTAAACGAAAAGCCGACGGATCGGGCAACGAGACGCCCATGGCGCTGAACGACCTGATCGATGTGGGTGTGTTCAGCGGCACGAAGGAACATCTGAAACCTCTGCACATGGAAAAACAGTGGTTCAAGACCGACAGTTCGACGGTGGCGTTTATTGTCGATGAAAAACCGACATTTGCGGGCATCGATCCCTATAACAAATTGATCGACCGCAATCCTGAAGACAATCTGATCGCCGCGGAAGAAAAAAAATAGGCCACGCACGCCGAAGCGGCAGAGGTACTTGTGCGTCATGGCGAAAACGACCTCCCATGTGGCGGGCGGCGTCGAACAGATCTTTGCAACTTTTCAAACCCATGGGGGAAGGTTAACGGCTTCGAGACGGGAAGCGACCGTTGCACCCCCCTTTTTTTCGCGTGTCGTTCGTGCACGCACCCGGAAAGAGTTTTTATCCTGAGGACCACCTGCGGGGGAAGTGGGCATCGGATCTACGAGCTATTCTCGAATAATGAAGTTAAGGCGAACGCCACAAACTTCGATCAGGTCGCCATCGTTCAGGCGAACGGCTCCGGAAATCGGTGTGCCGTTGACCGCAGGAACGCGGTCGCCGGTGCCCAAATAATAGCCGTCGTCGCGCTGATTGATTTGTGCCGCCATTTTCGGCTTGAACCATCCGCGTAGGCGCACCGTGGCCATGGGCGATTTGCCGATGACCGTGAGCTTGTTGGTGAGAAGAAACTCTTTCTGATTCACCCTGCCGGAAAGAACCACCAGAGTCGGCATCTTCATGCGTCCTGGTGAAAACTGCGATCGTTCGCCCATGGCCGCGGCTTGTTGCAGCATGTCGCGACGCACCTTGGTATCGAGCACCATGGTTTCGTTGATTTTTGGAGCAGCGGCTTTGCGTCCGGTATCCCAGGGAATGGCCGCATCGGCGGACGTGTCGACCTTGATGCTGTGTTTGCCAATCCAGATCGAGTCGCCATCGTGCAGTGTCGCGCGCTCGATGCGCAGATCGTTCACGAACGTGCCATTCAGGCTGTCCAGGTCTTCCACCACTAACCGTCCGCCTTCGTAATACACACGCGCGTGATAGGTAGACACGGCGAGGTTATCCACGGGAATGTCGTTGTCCGGCGAACGGCCAATGCTGACCGGGCGATTGCCGATGGGGACTTCTTTCACCAGTTTGTTCTCGAACATGAGGCTGAGTTTTGCCATATTTTTAATCCCCCTGCGGAGGTCTAATCTTTCCTCGCTGAGCCGCGATGCAGCCAGGAGAACCAACCCTTGGGTTCATCCTGGAAGCGAGCGACGACGGCGGTAATGTTGTCGAGCCCGCCGTTGTCGTTGGCCAAATCGATCAATCTCTGCGCGGCGGCGGAAGGATTCGTCTCTGCCTGTAAGGTCCCCGCAATTTCGGGTTCCGTGACCATGCGGGTCAGGCCGTCGGAGCACAGCAGAAGAACATCTCCGGAATAGATGGCGGTTTCGTCGACGTCCACTTCGACCTCGGTGTGAGCGCCCAATGCGCGCAAAAGAACGCTTTGCATTTCGCTCTCTTCCGCCTGTTGCCGACTGATGATGCCGCGGCGAACCTGCTCAGCAACCAGGGAATGATCGTTGGTGAGCTGCTGCAGACTGCCGCTGCGAAGAAGGTAAGCGCGAGAGTCGCCGACGTGCGCGATGCTCAGCTTGCCCTCGTTCAGCCATGCGGCGGTTACGGTTGCTCCCATGCCACGCTGTTCGGCGTGTTTCTGCGCGGATTCAAAAATGCTGAGGTTCGCGGCGCGGACAGCGTTCTGCAGCTGCTTGGTCTTCTCGGACCAGTTGTCTTGGGATTCGGCGACCAAGGTAACGCCGGAATCATCTTTGGATTGGCTGCAATACTTCACGATTGTTTCCACCGCCAGAGAGCTAGCTACTTCGCCGTGGGCTTCTCCGCCCATGCCATCGGATAAGACAAACAGGTGCAGGGGATTGACGATTCGAAAGGAATCCTCATTGTTGCTGCGCACGCGCCCCATGTCCGTCACGCCACCGCTAACGATCTGCACGAGCACTCCTTCCAAGCTTTCCATGAGCACGCGTGGCTCCCCCGGTACACACCCCGGCTCGGTCCGTTTCATCCACGCTATCAGACCCTTGGAGGGCCGGAAAGCCTCTGCGCCCTAGTGATTACTCGCTGATTAGCCACACTGTCCCAAGGCTCAGTGTGGAAGAATACCCGAAATCGCCAGGGGAATGGAAAGCCGCTGAGGAGATCGTTTTGCCAGCATTCGTCGACACAGTAGCGGTGGACAGGCTTTGGTGTACGACGAAAGTCCACTACAATCCGGATGTGCAGACTTTGCGGGATTTCTTTAGAAAAACAGGATTGCTGGTGAGCTTTTTGATCGCCGCGGGAATTGCCACTTGGGCGCAGCAGGCGACACCAGCGCCGCAAGCTCCGGCGCCGGCAGCTTCGGGAGCGCGAATTTTGTTGCTGCCTCGCAAAATTGTTACCGGGGAGCGCGCGACGCTGGCGGTCCTGGACATGAACGGACGATTGACGCCGGGTGTGACCGTAGTGTTTTCCAACGGCGACAAGTTCACGACCAATGCAACCGGGCGAGCGATGTTTGTGGCGCCCCTGAATATAGGAACCATTTCCGGCTGGATCCAGGGACGCAGCGCGCGGGTGTCCAGCACGATTCTGAGTCTGAACGAGTTGCCCGCGAATGTGTTGGAAGTAGGTGCGGCGCCGCGCGCGGCGTCTGTGAGCGACCGGTTCGAGTTGGCGGGGCACGGTTTCTGCGGAGATGCGGACGGGAATCGCGTGACCATCGCAGGAGTTTCCGCGCTGGTGCTGGCGTCGTCGCCGGCGTATTTGGTGGTGTTGCCGCCGATCGATATGGATCCGGGGCCAAAGCAAGTGCAGGTAATTTGCGGACAGAAGACGTCGCTGCTGTTCACGGTGGTGTTTGTGAACCTGGAACTGGAAGCGAACAGTGCGCCGCTGGCTCCTGGAGAACACCGAACAATAACGGTGCATGTGCATGGGAGCACTGCGAAGATCAACCTGGAAGCGCGCAACCTGGCGGAAGATGTTGCGGAGTTGCAGGGCGGAGCGACAGTGCGAGCGACGTCGACGGGCGGCGCGGAGAATGTGGCAAAGTTCGAGTTGGTCGGAAAAAAGCGCGGAAGTTTTGTGATTTCTATCCGCTTGCTGGCGCCGCTGGGCGCGCCGCGAATCTGAAATCAAATTCAAATCACGCGGACTTTTTCGCGGCTGCCGGCGGCGGAAGGGGGAGTGAGCCCTGCGCGTCATCGATCAGAGACGGCACGGATTCGCTACTGCTGAGGATGTTGTCCAGAGTATTGGAGGCCTTGTCAAAACGCTTATCGGCTTCGGTGTAGCACTGCTGAGCGTTCTTGAGGTGCGTGCCGACTTTCTCAAAGTACTGGCTGAAAGTGTCGAGTTGCCTGCGCATGCCAGAAAGGTTGTCGGAGAGGCGCTTGGCATTTTCCTCGATTTGCATGCCACGCAGGCCCATGGCGATGACGGATAGATGAGCGTAGAGAGTATTGGGTGAGACGGCGAGGATGTTGCGGCTGCGGCAGTAAGCGTCGAGAGCCAGACCCTTGCCGTCGGTGCTCTTGAGTAGTTCGTAGTAGACCGACTCGCTCGGAACAAACATCAACGCGACATCGAGAGTGTTTTCGTCGGGAACGATATATTTCCTGGCAATGGAATCGGCGTGCCCTTTCACGGCGGTGACGAAGGACCGGCGGGCTTCTTCGCCTTCCTGAGTGAGGCGGAGATAGGCGTCGAGCGGAAACTTGGAATCGATGGCCATGATCTTCTTGTCGCGAAGGTGAATGACAGCGTCGGCGGCTTCTCCGCTGCGAAAGCGATATTGCTGGGAGTATTGCGAGGAGGGAAGGGAATCCTCGAGCATGCGTTCGAGCGTGGTTTCGCCGAAATTGCCGCGAGACTTGCTGCCGCCGAGAATGTTTTCGAGCGATTGCGCGGCTTTGTGCATCTGCTCGCCGGCCTGTTGGACTTCGCCAAGCTGCTTCTGAATCTGGCCGATCTGCTCGCGGGTATTTTTCAACTCCGTGGACATTGCGGATTGCGCTTCGGAGGTGATTTTCGAGGTGACCTCGGCGGAATCTTTCACGCCGTCCTTGAGAGCGGAGGTCATGGCTTCGAGGCGGGCGGCGACCGTTCCCGCGATGGTTTCCATTTTGGTGGAGCTTTGGGTTTGCGCGGTGGAGAGGCCGAGGAGGTCGCGACGCAACTCATTCATTTGCGATTCGAGGGCTTCGCTCTTCTTCTGGTCCTGAGTGTTCTGGACCAGAACCCAGACAACGAGACCAGTCAGAAGCAGGGCAAAAATGGCGGCGGCAATGTAAATAGGGTTCATGCGTTCTCCGAAAAGTTTACGGGAAACGGTAATTCCAATGTACGCGGAAAGGAGAAGAGGAGCAAACGGGGGATTGCGAAAATGGAATATTGAAAATAGAAGACGGGAAACGCAAAGACGGGAACGTCGGCGCGCCGACATTAAATAAAACATCAAAATAACTCACTTGATACTCCCCCATAACCCTGGTTTTGCATCTGTAGGAGAAACGAAGTAGTTGCGGGAGAATTGCTCGTATCAAGTTGAAACAAAAAGCGTTAGCTGAAGGTGGCCAGTGAGTTGTGACGAGGGCTCTTGAGCCTTACCGTCTAATCCGCTTTAGATGGCTTCCCCAATCGGGAAATGCTGATCTTTTAGTCGATCCGCC
>Ga0210392_10000861_pt1 | contig 16869 bp, 16 predicted proteins | sample IncBWC30OmetaG_FD_161057 | JGI IMG/M metagenome (GOLD analysis project Ga0210392, IMG submission 161057) | Forest soil microbial communities from Barre Woods Harvard Forest LTER site, Petersham, Massachusetts, United States - Inc-BW-C-30-O ...
AAAGAACTGCGGACGGCTCGCGCCATCCGCCATCTTCCAGTCTCTATCTTCGCGTTTCATCAGAGCGATTATTCGATTTCGAGGCGGTAGTCTTCGATGACCGGGTTGCTGAGGAGCTTGTGGGCGGCGTCGTTGAGGGCCTTGGTGGCGGCGGCCTGGTCGGTGCCGGGGGCGAGGTCGATCTCGATGTATTTGCCGATGTGGACGCCGGTGACGCCGGTGTAGCCCATGTGTTCGAGGGCGGTCTGGACGGTTTTGCCCTGCGGATCCAGCACGGCTTTCTTGGGTGTGATGATGATTTTGGCTTTCATGCGCGAACGGGTGGTTTTCCCGTGAAAAATTCGAGCCGCCATGGTGGCGAAATTTCGCGCAGGGGGCGAGAAATTTTTACAGCGTCGATGTTTATGCAGGGTGTGCACAGTTCAACAGCGGGGGGATTAAGTTATTCCCCAGGCGAAAAGTGCGTCGGGCGGGAATTTCCATATATTTCGCGGTTTTTTGGGAGTTGTTCACACGCAGCAAGGTTGGTACGAGGTAAGCTAAGTATTTGGCCGACGGTCAACTGACAAGGAACAAGGATTATGTTGAATACAGATATCAATCACCAAGAAGAGGCGTCGGCCGTGCCGGCGGAGGCGAAAGCACCCATCAACATCTGGCTGGTGGACGATAATCGCAACCTGCGGAGCACGTTGATGGAAATCCTGGAAAAATGCGACGGTCTCCAGTGCACCGCCACTTTTCATTCGCCGAACGCCGTTTTGAGTGCGCTGGCGAGCAAGGCCGGGCCGGATATCATTTTGCTGGATATACAGATGGGTGAGGCGTGCGGACTGGATGCCATCCGTCCGATCAAGGCCCTTTCCCGGTCGACACAGGTGCTGATGCTGACCACATTTTTCGATATGGACCAAAAAAAGAAGGCGCTGACGGCCGGGGCGTCCGGTTTTCTGCTGAAACGGTTCCCGATCGAGGAGATTTTGGATTCCATCCAGAAAGCTTCCAAAAACCCGGTGCCGCACCTGAAGCGGTCGCGCGGGCAAAGCCGGGAAGCCGGCCGGGAGCAGGAAACTGCCCCATGTCGTCCGCAACGGCGGCGGCCGTGGTTCAAACAGGCCTTGAACCTGATGCACCTGCGGCATAATTGAGGCGGCGGAAGCGGCGGAAGCGGCGGAAGGATTTTTTTAGGTTGGATAGCCTTTGTGCTTTGTAGAAAGCTTGTCAACCAAGCAAAGCCGGGTTGAAAACGGCATGTTCTGGAATGGAGGTTTGGGAGTGATTATAGAGGAGAAAGCACCACCTCTCCCCGGCCCTCTCCCCCGTTACACGGCGGAGAGGGAGCCAGAGGCGTCGGGTTTAAGAAAGGTTTCTATAGAGCACAGCCTTTGTCCAACCGGGTGTGGGAGGATAGGGGCGCATGAATGACTAAATCCGAATGACGAATGACTAAAGAAGCTCCAAGCACCAAGCGTCCAACCTCCAGAGAAGCACCAATATCTAAATTTCAAATCACCGCCCGAAACAAAACCATCAAGATGTCAGGTTAGGATCTCCAGCCGGCTCCATTTTTTGGTTTTTGAAAATCCCGGGATTTCCCAGAAAACCCGCAATTTTAGCCACCGGCTAAAATCTTAGCACACCAATTATCCCTAATAGCCACCGGGCGATCATGATTTTTACGGGATTTTTTTGGCCGGACCCCCTTCCCACCCGGGAAAAATGAAGAAATATGGCATAAATCTGCTGTTTAATATCCCCACACATTTTGAAGTTTGGGAAAGGTGTGATTGAATCGGGGGATGAAAGCTGAATTTAGAATTCAGGAGTCAGGAGCCAGGAACCAGAAGGTCCGGGGCTGGACGGGCACAAGTGATTGTGGCGCAAGGTCCGTTAGCCTTGGTTAGCCTTTGTTAGGCCAAAAACTTTTTAACCATTTTTAACCATTATGGAAACAGGAGCCAGAAGGTACTTGTGTACGGGCACATCAGGGCCGGTGCGAGCCGCCCTTGCCACCCGCTCCGGCACGACCGGGTTATCCGCCGACATCCGCCGATATCCGGCCAGATCCGACCAAAGAATTGTCCGATGCCGGACGGGCCATCAACCTCACGCAAAGAACGCAGAGGACGCCAAGCCGCACGGGCAACCAATTTCAAATTTCAAAAAAGACCAATGAAACGAACAAAATTAAACCAGATTAAGGTAAATAAAGGTCCTGGCGGACTGCCATCCGCACAGGTCATCAGGCATGGGCAGATGGGTCGGGCTTTCAGCCCTCGGTTTTGGTTGGGGACGTTTCTTGGGGCGTTGCCCCAAGCTGGGATGGTTCGGGCCTTTGGCCCTTGCCCTTGGGACGAACAGGCTCAACAACCACCAAATCACATCATTTCCCATCAATTCCCAGCTTTTTTGGATCAAAAAAAATTGAGGTGCTTGTGTACGGCCATCAGGCCCACACGCTCCGTCACTGCGGCAGAATTGATTTCAACCGATTTAAACCGAATTCAACCGATTTAAACCCATTTCAACCTACTTTTTAAAAAAATATTTTATGCCACGAATGTCCACCGCTACGTCAGCCAGAATTCCTGACGCCACAGCGCGCCGGGAAACTGCTGGTTTGCATGAATTGTTTGCATTCTTTTCAAATATTTCGCCCTTCTCTTTTGGCGGTGGGGCTCTAAAATCAAATTTCTTGTTGCTTTCAACCATTTTGAAACCTTTAACCATTTGATTTATGGCTGCTGATACATCCGTGGTGAAACCCGTCGAAGCGCCGCCGCTCGCGGCGCTCAAACTGAAATCCAAACTGGCAACGACGCCCAAGGGCACGCCGAAGTTTTCCGCGCGCGTGAAGAACGGTGCGGGCGCGGAGGTGACGCTGGGCGATCCGCGCGCGACGCGGGCGCTGGTGGCGCTGATGGACGTGCACGCGGTGGTGGGCGGCGCGGCGTGCCACTGGGGCGGGCCGGCGGCGTTCGCGGAGATCATGGCCTCCATCCACGGCATCATGTTCGCGACGACGGGGCGCGAATGGCATGAGGCCTTCAATTTCACCAACGACGCGGGCCATTGCGAGAACGGCGTGTACGCGTTGCGCGCGAATTACGGTTTTGACGGGATGACGCTGGATTCGTTGAAAGGTTTTCGCAGCATTAGCAGCAAGCTGACGGGCCACGGTGAATCGCACCTAAATCCCGAGGGCGTGCTGCTGAGCAACGGGCCGCTGGGCTCGACGTTGCCTGCGGCGCAGGGCCTGGCGATCGGCGACAAGGTGGCGCAGCGCGACCGCGTGACGATCTGCACGATCAGCGACGGCGCGAGCATGGAGGGCGAGGCGAAGGAAGCGTACGCGGCCATCCCCGGCCTCGCGTCCAAGGGCCGGCTGAACCCGTTCGTGCTGGTGATCTCTGACAATGACACGAAGCTTTCCGGCCGCATCACGAAGGATGCCTTCTCGATGGCGCCGTCATTCAACGCCATGGCCGCGCTGGGCTGGAATGTCATCCCGGTGCCGCACGGCAATGATTTGCAGGAAGTGTATCTCGCCATCGAACGCGCCATCGCGGCGGCGAAGGCGAATCCGAACCAGCCGGTGTGCGTGGAGTGCAAGACGGTGAAGGGCTACGGCATCAAGGCGACGGAGGAGAACTCGGCCGGCGGCCACGGTTTCCCGCTGGCGAACGGCGAGAAGATCATCGACTGGATGACGGAGCTGTTCAAGAACGACACGGTGCCCGCGGAACTGATGACGTGGGCGCAGCATTTGCGCGCGGATTGGGAAAAATCTGAGGCGGCGAAGAAAGCGAAGGCCGCAGCAGCCGCAGCAGCCGGCACGCCCGCACCGGTGAAACCGAAGACGGACAAGGTGCAATCCGGCCTGGCGCGCGCGGCGGTGAAGGCGGCGACAGAAGGGTTGCCGGTGTATTCCATTTCGGCAGACGTGCAGGGTTCGACGGGCATCAGCCTGTTCCAAAAGAGTTTTCCGGACCGGTTCATCGAGGTGGGCATCGCGGAATCGAACATGATCAGCACGGGCGCGGGGTTGTCGAAGTCCGGTTTCATCCCGATCGTGGACACGTTCGGCCAGTTCGGCGTGACGAAGGGCAATCTGCCGCTGACGATGGCGGCGCTCTCGCAGGCGCCGGTGATCGCGATGTTCTCGCACGTGGGCTTTCAGGACGCGGCGGACGGCGCGAGCCACCAGGCGACGACGTATTTCGCCGCGACGAGCGCGATTCCGCATACGGTCGTCATCGCGCCGAGCTGCGCGGACGAGGCGGAGTCGCTGATGTACCAGGCGATCAAGCAGTTCGCGGCGGATCGCGCGGCGGGCAAGGACGGGAACAGCTACCTGTTCTTCGTGGGCCGCGAGAATTATCCGCTGACGTGGATCGAGGGCGCGCAATATCCGTGGGGCAAGGCGCAGGTGTTGTCCACGGGCAGCGACGTCGTCCTCATCGGCTGCGGCGTGCTGGTGAACAAGGCCATCGAGGCCGGGAAATTGCTGGCGGCAAAGGGCGTGAAGGCGACGGTCATCAGCAACCCGTTCGTGAACCAGGTGGATTTGGAAAGCATCGGCGCGGCGGTGAAGGCCTGCGGCGGCAAGGTGGTGACCATTGAGGATCACCAGGTGCTGGGCGGCATGGGCGCACAGGTGTCGCATGCGCTCTCGAACGCGGGCATCCCGCACGTGATGAAATCGCTGGGCATCCATAACGAGTTCGGCCAGAGCGCATACATGGCCGAGGAGCTTTACGTGAAGCATGGATTGACCGCGCCGAAGATGGCGGAGGCGGCGTTGGCTTTGCTCGGGAAATGATGGGCGGACCGGCCGCCGGTTACTGACCATAAATTATGAAAATGCTCATTCCATGGTTGGTGGCGTTGGTGGCGCTGGGTGCCGCCGGTTATTCGTACAACGAAACCAAACAGGCGAACACGGCGGTCGCCACGCTCCAGCAACAGGTGGCCGACCTGCAGGCGGTGAAGGCGGAGAATGAAACGTTGAAAGCGGCCCAGGTTTCCAGCAGCGAACTGGAACGCCTGCGCTCGGACAGTCACGAGGTGTTGAAATTGCGCAACGAAGTCCAGCAATTGCATACCGAGCAGACGAAGTTGAAAGCCGCGGCACAAGCCGCCCAGAATGGTTATGAAGCGGCGCAGGCCCAAGCCCAGGCGGCGCAAGAGCAGGCCCAAGCGACCCAGACGCAACTGCAAACGGTCCGGCAGGCGGCTCAAAAGCAGGCGGCAGCAGCCCAGCCAGCCTCGCCCGAGGCCATGATGAACGGGTGCATCAACAATCTCCGCCAGATTGATGCGGCCAAAAACCAGTGGGCCTTGGAAAAGGGCAAAACCAGCGAGGCCATACCCAAGGCAGAAGACCTTGCCCCCTATCTAAAGGGAAACGCGATCCCGACGTGCCCGGCCGGCGGCACGTACACGCTCAATGCTTTGGACAAGCCTCCCACCTGCTCCATCGAGGGTCATGTGCTGCCCTGATACATCCCCAGATTAAGGCATTCTCTCCTGATTTCAGCCTTGGCTTTGGTGCTGCGGGTCGGCTAACCTCTGCGTTCTTAAAATTTATGATTGAAACGGACATTGAACTGTTGAAAGGGATCGCCAACCAGTTGCGCATTCACTCCATCGAAGCCACCACCGCGGCAGGCAGCGGCCATCCAACCTCGTGCTGCTCGGCAGCGGATGTCGTGGCGGCATTGTTTTTCGGCCACATGAAGTATGATGCGAAGAACCCGCATCATTACAACAACGACCGCTTCATCCTCTCGAAGGGCCACGCCGCACCGTTGCTGTACGCCGCGTGGGCCGAAAACGGTTTCGTCCCGATTCCCGAACTTTTGAAACTGCGCCAGTTCGGCAACGATCTGGAAGGTCATCCGACGCCGCGCCTCGCGTTCGCCGACGTGGCGACGGGTTCGCTCGGCCAGGGCCTCGGCGTGGGCGTGGGCATGGCGCTCGCCGCCCGCCAGGACAAGCTGGATTACAACACCTACGTTTTGATGGGCGACGGCGAGATCGCCGAAGGCGCCGTGTGGGAAGCCGCGAACCTCGCGGGCTTCTACAAGCTCAGCAACCTGATCGCGATCGTCGATGCGAACCGCCTCGGCCAGAGCCAGGCGACGATGTTCGGCCATGACATCAATGTCTACGTGAAACGCTTCGAAGCGTTCGGCTGGCGCGTCGAGACCCTCGAAGACGGCCACGACATGGAAGAAATTCTCGAAGTGCTCAGCGGCGTGGGCCTCGATGAACGTCCGTTGGCGATCATCGCCAAGACGTACAAAGGTGCGGGTGTGTCCTTCATCCAGGACAAGGACGGCTGGCACGGCAAGCCGTTGAGCAAGGAAGAGGCCGTGCAGGCCATCGCCGAGCTTTCGCCGAGCGCGAAGTCCGGCCTCGGTGTGGCGATCGCCGCCCCGACCGCCCTGCCCGCGCCGAACCTGGCGGCGCCCGCGAGCTTCCCGGCCATCAGCCACAAGCTGGGCGAAATGATCGCCACGCGCGAAGCCTACGGCACGGCCCTCGTCCGCCTCGGCGAAGCCGATGCGCGGGTCGTCGCGATGGACGGCGACACGAAGAATTCCACCTACGCGGAAAAGTTTTTCAAGGCGTTCCCGAACCGTTTCACCGAATGTTTCATCGCGGAGCAGAACCTCGTGGCGGTCGCCATGGGCTTTGCGACGCGCGGCCATGTGCCGTTTGTCTCGACGTTCGCAACGTTCTTCACGCGCGCGGCGGACCAGATCCGCGTGGCGGGCATCTCGCAGGCGAACATCAAGCTGGTCGGCTCGCACGTGGGCATCAGCATCGGCGAGGACGGTCCGTCGCAGATGGCGCTGGAAGACCTGGCGCTCATGCGCGCGATCGTCGGCAGCACGGTGCTGTACCCGGCGGAAGCGGTGGCGACGGAGAAATTGCTCGAGCAGATGGCGCAGCACAAGGGCCTCTGCTTCCTGCGCACCTCACGCCCGAAGACGCCGGTCATCTACGGCAACGATGAACAATTCCCGATCGGCGGCGCGAAGGTCGTCCGCACGGGCGACAAGGTTACCGTGGTCGGCGCCGGCGTGACGCTGTTCGAAGCCCTCAAGGCGGCGGATACGCTGAAGGCCGAAGGCATCAACATCACGGTCATCGACGCTTACAGCATCAAGCCGCTCGGCAAGAAGGAAATTTTGGCCGCCGCAAAGAAGACCGGCAACACGGTCATCACGGTGGAAGATCATTATTCCGAAGGCGGTCTCGGCGACGCGGTCGCGGGCGAACTGAGCAGCGAAGGCATCAAGGTGCACAAGCTGGCGGTCAACGGCATCCCCCGCTCCGGCCATGCGGCGGAGCTGATGGCGGCGTTCGGCATCGATGCCGCGGCGATCGTGAAAAAGGTCAAGTCGCTGTAAGCAGCCGGCAATTGGAATTCAAAGACGCGGAGAAGCAATTCTCCGCGTTTTTTCTTTTGTCGCCGCAACTTTTTGCAATAGTCAAATGATGAAAGGTTTCAGAGGGCATCTTTACCTCGCCGTCCTGGCCGGGTGCTTGATGACATTATCGGCGGCTGCGGAGGACATTTGCGCGATCTGCGGCAAACAAATCAATGATACCATCTACCTCATCACGGATGACGTCACCGGCGTGGAACAGACTGTTTGTTCCGACTGCCGTAAATTGCCCAAGTGTTTCCTCTGCGGGCTTCCCGTCAAGGACAACGGCATCAGTTTGTCCGACGGCCGTCACATTTGCGCCCGGGATGGAAAAACCGCGGTGCTGACCGCCAAAGACGCCAGCCAGGTCGCCAATGAGGTCAATGACAGCCTGGACAAGCTGTTCTCCCGCTTCACCGCTTTCCCAAAAAACGTGGATGTGACGGTGCTTGACCGGATTGACGTGGACAAAATGTACCAGCCGAACGGATATGATTTTGAAAGCCCCAACCTGCTCGGCTGCATCGAGGCGGTGACGAATGCCAGCCAGAAGCGATATGCGATGCGCCTGATGACCGGCCTGCCGCTGATGGAACTCAAGGCGGTCGCCGCGCACGAATTATCCCATGCCTGGGTGGGTGAAAATGTACCGTCCTGGCGACGGGAAACTTTATCACGAAACGCTGAGGAAGGGTTTTGTGAACTGGTCGCCTACCTTTTGATGGATTCACAAAACGAGGAGGCGCAAAAGGAGGCGCAAAAGAAATTTATACTGCAAAACCGCTATACCCGCGGCCAGATCGATCTGTTCATCGAGGCGGAAGGGCGCTTTGGCTTCGATGAGGTACTCGACTGGATGCAACGGGGCGATTCGTCGGAATTGGAAGAAGGCCATTTGGAGAAAATCCGGGACATGGCAACCCCTGCGCCGGCAATCCGCGCCGCTAACATCGCTGTCCGCACCAACCGCCTTGCCACTGCCGCCACCAACTTCGGCCTGAACGCCAAAACCAACCTCAGCGCTACCATCCCGGCACCTGCCACAAATAATGTCGCGGCACCAGCGCCCATCAAGCTTCAGGGCATCATGTGGGGTAATTTGCCCTCTGCAATCATCAACCAGCACACGGTTTACCCCAATGACCGTTTCAATGTGAAGATCGGCGGCGTGGAAACGGTTTTTCGCTGCCTTGAAATCCAGAAGAGCAGCGTTCGCATCAAAAACATGAATTCTGGCAAGGAAGATATTCTTCAACTTTAAGAAAATTGAAGCCGGATGGCGGTGGCAGTTGCCAAAACCGCCAATGTGATGCACATTGACCTTAGCGATGGGCGAGAAACCAAAGTTTCTGCAAGGTCAGCTGCTCCTCGATAGCGGGCAGCTTGGCGGCTCCTTTTTCCAACGCACCGTCGTCCTCATCTGCCAGCACAACGGCGAAGGCGCCTTCGGCCTCGTCCTCAACCGCGCGCTCGGCAAGACCGCGGGGGAATTGATCATCGCGGACCTCCCGGATCTGCTCAAGGAATCGCCGCTCTACCTCGGCGGCCCCGTGCAACCCAGCGCGCTCAGCTATCTGCATACGGACAGCTTCATCCCCGAGGCCGACGTGATGCCCAACCTTGCGCTCGGCCACTCGCTCGATGACCTGTTGGAGATCGGTGAATCGTTTTCGGCAACGAAGAAGGTGCGGTTGTTCGCCGGTTACGCCGGCTGGAGCGCCGGCCAGTTGGAAGGCGAGATGAAACGTAAGGCGTGGCTCACCCACCCCGCATCGATCGAGCTCGTTTTTGAAACCCCACCCGAACTGCTCTGGCAGAAGGTGTTCCACTTCAAAGGCGGCTGGAGAAACCGGCTCCTCGGCCAGATGCCGGAAGATTTGTCACACAACTGACCCGTGCAGAATCAGTTTGCTTCGACGTGCAGCAAGGCCGCGCCGGACTTCGCCAGCACTTCCGTCCGTTCCAAGCTCGCGGGAACCATGCAGAACTGGCCGGCGGACAAATCGACTGCGGTTGCACCGGATTTGATCTCCACCTTGCCCGACGTCACGGCGACAATCTGAAGCTTCTTGGTTTTCAGCAAAGCCGTAGCGCCGGAATTCAGCTTCCACGCTTCCACATTGAACAACGGATCGCTCACCAGCGGACGCCTTTGGATATTCGCCTCACCGGTAAATTTCGTTTCCACCAGCTTGGGTTCGAAGTCGTTGAAATCGATGCTCGCCAGCGATTGTGCCACGTGCAACTCGCGCGGCTTGCCGTCAAGCCCGACACGGTTCCAGTCGAACACGCGATAAGTCGTGTCGGAATTCTGCTGGATCTCGAAGATCACCAGGCCGTCGCCGATCGCATGGACGCGGCCGCTCGGCAAAAACATTGTGTCGCCCGCGCGCACGGGGATTCGGTGAAAGCAATCCGCCACGCTGCCATCAACAATCTTCCGCTCAAATTCCGCGCGCGTGACGCCACGCTTGAGGCCGACGTACAGGCTCGCATCCGGGGCCGCATCGGCGATGTACCACATCTCGGTCTTGGGTTCACCTTTGAGTTCCGCCGCCTTGCTTGCCGGGGGATGGACCTGCAACGAAAGCTTATCGCGGGCATCCAGTATCTTGCAGAGCAGCGGAAAGCGGCCGGCCGCCGCCGGTTTCGCACCACCGAGGATTTCTGCAGGGTGATTCTCCATCAACCATCGGAGGTCTTTCCCGGCCAGCGGGCCATTGGTTATGACGCTGGCGTCGCCGGGACGGTCAGAAATCTCCCACGCCTCGCCAATCGATTGGTTGGCCGGGATTTTCTTGGCGTAAAGCCGCTCGAGTTCGCGCCCGCCCCAGATACGGTCCTTGAAGATGGGCTGAAAAACAAAGGGGTAAAGCATGATCAGGCGGCGACCGGCTCGGCGGACTTGGCAGATTTCATTTCACCGGCGCCGGTGGCGGCTTCCGTGAAATGCCCGTGGGCACGGAATTTTTCATAACGCTTTTTCATCCGGTCAGCCGTGGTCAACGCTTGAATTTCCTCCAGATGCCGGAGCAGGTGCGTCTTCAGGGTTGCCGCCGTTGTTTCCACGTCCCGGTGGGCGCCACCGAGCGGTTCGGGGATGATTTCATCCACCAGCTTGAGGTGCAGCAGATCCTTGGCGGTGATCTTCAGCGCGGCGGCGGCTTTGCCGGCATTCGCGCGGTCCTTCCACAAAATCGCTGCGCAGCCCTCGGGACTGATGACGGAATAATAGGCGTTCTCCATGATCAACACCCGGTCGGCCACACCGATGCCCAACGCACCACCGGAACCGCCTTCGCCAATGACGGCGCTGATGACCGGCACCTCCAACAACATCATCTCGCGCAGATTGACGGCGATGGCCTCGGAAATGTGCCGTTCCTCCGCCGCCACGCCGGGATATGCCCCCGCCGTGTCGATCAACGTGATGATGGGCAGGCCAAACTTGTGCGCCAGCCGCATCAGCCGGAGCGCCTTGCGATAGCCCTCAGGATGCGCCGAACCAAAGTTGCGCAGGATGTTTTCCTTGGTGTCCCGGCCCTTCTGCGTGCCGATGACCACGACATGGTGGTGTCCCAGCTTGGCGAAACCGCCGACCATCGCATGATCGTCTGCAAACATCCGGTCGCCATGGAGTTCCTGAAATTCGGAGAAAGTCTTCGCCAGATAATCCAGCGTATAGGGCCGTTTCGGATGCCGCGCCACCTGGACACGCTGCCAGGGGGTGAGATGCAGGTAAATCTGCCGCCGGGTCTCCTCCAGCTTTTTTTCGATGAGTTGGATTTCCTCTTCGAAACTGATCCCGAGGGAGTGCTTTTCAGGATGCAGTCGGAGATCGTCCAGCTTGTTCTGCAATTCAGTGATCGGCTTTTCGAAATCAAGCTGATGTTTCATGCGTGGTAAATTTTAGCCATTTTTGGGGTTGAAGCAATGCGGAATTCCGTGCGTAAAAAAGCGAAAAGGCCGGACTTTCGTCCGGCCTTCGCGGTGACAAGGTTTAAACGCCTTCACCAAGGCGCTCAGAAGGGCCGTGCGACCAACTTGGGGCGCTGTCCGAGCCGCACGGCGAGCAAAACCTCTATGCCAACCCTAAACGGACAGCGAAATTTTCAATCAACAATTAACCGACTCTAACTATGACGCACGAGAAGCAAAAAAGGTTCAAATTATTTTCAGTTTTTAAAACTTTTTCAAACCAACCGCTGCTCCCAGCTACGGCACATAGACTACACTAATAACTGTCTGGTTACAAATTAAAATCCGGCAGGTCGGAGAAGATTTTTACGGGCCGGGCCTGGATCACGCGTGCCAGCGGCGTCCGGCCATCGGGCTTTAGCGATTCACGGAACGCCGCCTCTTTGCCCGCGCCGGACACGAGAATCGCTATGTTTTTCGCGGCGAAGATCGTTTTGTACGTCAACGATATCCGGGTCGGCGGCGGCTTCGGCGAATTTTCCACGACCAAAAATGAGGCAGAATTGTCCAAAATTTTTGCACTCGCATTGGGGAAAAGCGAGGCGATGTGGCCGTCCTCTCCCATCCCTAAAAAAATCAAATCCAGCACCGGCCGCCCGCTTTTATCCGGGGCCGCCACGCGGCTCAATTCCGCCTCCGCACTCTGCACGGCCACCGCCGGCGAATCTTCCCCCCGCAAACGGTGAATTTTTTCCGCCGCAATCTTCAGCGGCGCAAACAATAACTCGTTCGCCATCTTGTAATTACTGTCAGGATCGGTCGGCGGCACGCACCGCTCATCTGCCCAAAAGAAGTGAACATTCGCAAACGAAACCTTCAGCGCTTGGTTCTGTTCGACGGCTGAGGTAAAAAACTTTTGGGTGATGCGCCCGCCCGAAAGCGCGACGCTGTGTGTTTTGCCCGCGCGATTGGCCGCCTCAATCTCGTCCAGCCACGCACCGGCGGCGGCCCGGGCAAGTTCGTCGGGACCGGCAAACGAATGCAGCTCAATGTTTTTCATCGCCTTAAAACCGTCTATTTGGAATGGACCACAACCTCTGTTTTGATTGAATTCGCGATGAAGCATTGCTCATGGGCCAGGTGATGCAACTGCTTTTCGTCTTCCGGCGTGGGCAATTTGTCTCCGCTGTAGACGATCTCTGGATTGAGCGTCACCCGGCTCACCCATGGCACGCCCGTTTCGTTTTTGGCCATCACGCCGATGGATTCATCTTCGTAACTGTCGATTTGGAATCCTTTTTTTCCCGCCAGATAAAGGAACGTGAGCATATGGCAGCTGGAAATCGACGCCACGAACGCTTCTTCCGGATCAACGTGCGCCGGGTTCGAATAAGGCACGGGCACAACCGCTGGCGAAGACGATGCCGGCACGGTGACGCCGCCGTCAAATGTCCACGTATGTTCCCGCGAATACTTGCCCTTGAGAAAGTCAGGGCTCGTTCGCTGCCATTTGATCGTTGCTTTATATTCGGACATTTTATTGCGTGATCAATTGTTCACCAAACTTCCTTCCTCACCTTTTCCACACGCTCCCAGATCTCCAACGGCATCTCCGACCGCCATACCCCGCCGAGCAGATGGTTAAATTGTTCATTCGTCTGTGCCTCCTGTTCCACCCGGTCGATGTAGTCCGCACCATGGAAATAAAGCAGCTCTTCCAACGGCCCGGCTGCGAGGTCGCCCTTCGCTTCATCAGTCAGGTCACGTCGCACCACCTCCAAGATCGCCTGCCAGACGAGCTCGGGGTATTCCTGGCAAAAACTGACGTCCTCCAGGGCGTGATCATCTTCAAACCACGCGATGACATCGTTGACGGTCGGCTCGGCCATGGTCCTATTTGATCACCAACGGCTCGTGCCAGGTGTGGCCAAGTTGCGCCAGCAGGTCGTCGGCGGCGATCGGCCCCCACGTGCCGGCGGCGTAAAATTCCCGGTTCGTCAGCGACTTGCCTTCCCAACCGGCGCGGATGGAATCGGCGATCGTCCACGCGGTTTCCACCTCGTCACGGCGGATGAAGAGCGTCGCGTCGCCGGCGATGGCTTCGAGCAGCAGCCGCTCATACGCCTCGGGTGTATAGGCGCCAAATTCGGCGTCGTAGCTGAAATGCATCCGCACCGGGCGCACGCCGATGGTCGTGCCGGGAATCTTGCCGTTGAAACGCAGGGAAATGCCCTCGTTCGGCTGCAGGCGCAGGGTCAGCGCATTGGCATCGAGATGCGAACCGCACTGCGCGGCAAACAAAACATTCGGCGTCGGCCGGAACTGTATCCGCACTTCGCTCGCGCTCATCGGCAGATTTTTTCCCGTGCGCAGATAGAACGGCACGCCGCTCCAGCGCCAGTTATCGATCAATAGCTTGAGCGCGACAAACGTTTCCACATTCGAATCCGGCTTCACCTTGGTTTCCTGACGGTAACCGGGGCGCGCCTGGTCGCCGACATTGCCGGCGAAGTACTGCCCGCGCACGATCTGTTTGGCGACATAGTCGGCCGTCAGCGGCCGGATGGACTTGAGCAGCTTCACCTTTTCATCACGCACGGCCTCGGCCTCCAGCGACACCGGCGGCTCCATGGCGATGAGTGAAAGCACCTGCAACATGTGGTTCTGCACCATGTCGCGCAGCGCGCCCGCCTCCTCGTAGTATCCGCCGCGGTCGCCCACCCCGATCTTTTCGCTGACCGTGACCTGAACATGATCCACGGATTCGCGGTTCCACAGGCGCTCGAAGATGGAGTTGGAAAAGCGGAACATCAAAATGTTCTGCACCGTTTCCTTGCCCAGATAATGGTCGATGCGGAACACCTGCGATTCGTGCGCGTAGCGGGTAAGCTCCTGGTTGAGCTTTTGCGCGGAGGCCAGATCGTGACCGAACGGCTTCTCCACCACGAGGCGCTGCCAGCCCGGCCCGTCCTTTTTCAACAGCTTGGAACGATGCACCTGTTCCACCACTTCCCCGAACTGGCTCGGCGAAATGGCGAGATAGAAAAGCAAATTGTCATGCAACGCCGGGTTGCCGAACGAACTCAGTTGCTTCTCCAACCGGGCATACGCCGCGTCATCCGTCAGGTCGCCGATGCAGTAAAAAATGTTCTCCGCGAACGCCGCCCAGACCTTGTCATCCACCGGTTTGGTGCGGGAAAACTGGTCGAGCGCCGTGCGCAATTCCTGCCGCCACGAGGCGCCGGTCTTTTCGCGGCGCGCGAAGCCGATCACGCGGAACGTCGCCGGCATCTGCCCGTCCTTGAACAAATGATAAAGCGCGGGAATGAGCTTGCGTGCCGTCAGGTCGCCGCTGGCACCGAAGATGACGATCGAGCAGGCTTCAAGATTCTTGTGATTGCCACCGCCGCTGGCGGCGGGGGCGGGCGAATTCAGAATGTTCATGGCCGCAACCTTGGCGCAAACGCCGGGAAATTTCAACCCTCCTTATTCCAAAAATGGCGCGGAAACATGAAATATTCGGGGACTCCCGATGAAAACATTTCAGGGGTGTCCTTGTTGGCCAAACCGGGGCTTGGCAGGACCACGGGGCCAAGAACCCCCGCCGGCCTGCCTCTCCGTTTAAATCTCATAAATTTTTTGGTTGGATTTACTTGGATTCGGTCGGATTTACTGGCTGGGGTGACCCCGATCGCGAAGACGTTTGAAGTTTGATGCTTGGAGCTTCTTTGGTACTTGGAGCTTTGCTTCGCCCAGCACCCAGCGCCTGCATTTTTCATTCTGCCTTCGGCCTTGGCCTTTCATCCCCCCGTTCTACCACGGCTCCCGCAAATCTCAAATCTCCCCGGAGAAGTAACTGCACGATTTCTAGCATATTTCGGCAAAAAAACAGAGTGGGAAGGGGGGCGACCCGATAATTTGAAAACATGCGCATTAACAACTAACCACCAGCAGTTTGCGACTTATTGTCCATTAATTATTTGTCTCTCATAAACTCCGCGCTGGACAACTCTTTGCCGTCGTAATAGCGTAAAATCAATGGAGATATGGCGATCAGAACGCCGTCGGCCTTTGTCGAGCCGTGACGTCATCGCCCGGAAACTTGGAACTCAGCCATGAAGTATTACAAAACCGACAGCCGTAAAATTTCGTACGTCGAATACTGGCACATTTCGCCCAGGTCTTTCTGGTTCGCCTGGCTGAACAAGCTCATCGGCCGGCAGATGAACCTCATCCGCGGCATGCCCGAACCCCGGCCGCTCACCGAACGCATCGTCAGCGCCGACGCCGTCCCTGCCGACATCCTCCACCGCCTGAACCATGGCGTCAGCGACCTCCGCGCGGCCGGGTTCGACCAGTTCTGGTATTACACCACCAAGGGGTCTTTGACCGGTGGCGTGGGCTTTGGGGTCGAGGGCCTGCACACCTCCCGCCGCATTCTCGCCAAGGCCATTTACGTCCATTTTAAAAACCGCGAACGCTTTCTCATCGCCCTCACCAGCGGCTTCCGCGACGGCACCGTCTTTTCCACCACCAACAAAAAACGCGATTTCACCCCGCCGCCGAACCATCTCGTTTTGCGCAAACTCGGCGCGGATGCCCGCACCCTCCTCGACCTGCACCAGCGCAAGGTGACCAAGCTGTCCGCCCGCGCTCCCGTGGAAGTGTTCAACGGACTCGGCGATGTCGCCGCCTTCGAGGACAAGATGTTGCAGGCTTCCTACGATGACAAGATCCGCCGCGGCGTCTGGGTCGAGATGACCGACGCCGAAGTCCACGCCCTCCGCGCCAAGATGACCGGCACCCCCACGTCACCCCCGCCGGTGCCGCAACCGCGGTGATTTCTTGAACAACCAAGTAACGAAGAAACAAAGAAAGTTAAATTCCGCCTTCGTTACTTGGTTGATCAATCTGAAACACCTTCGCCCCCTTCGCGCGACCTCACTCCACACTGGACAACCCCCGCTCACCGGCCTAGCGTAAAACCACATGGAACAGGCGATTATATGAAACGCGTCATCATCTTCAGCCTGGCTTTGGTTGCTCTTTGTGCATGGTATCGTGTCTCTTTCTTCCGTTACTACGTTCCGGTTCGGGCCGTCTTGGTGCATTTCCAGCCCAACAACCATAAACGGTTTGATTATCTCTATGTCGTTTCCGGGGCCACCTATTCTGGCGCGGCCACGATTGTGAGCTCCAAGGTTGATCTTGCCACTTTCCGAACCGGCACCCAGTTGACGGTTTACTATGACACGCAACATCCGGCCAATTCGACCGTTAACCCGACCGTCCTGCGCGGCAACAAATCCATTTGGCTCCTGATCATCCCCGGGACGCTGATTTTGCTCGGCATCATTTTCTGTCCCCGGCCCCGCAACCCGGTCCGTAGATGAACGCCTTGTCCCTTACGGGACGAATTCTCCCCGCCCACTCCGCACTAGACAACCCCTCGCCATCGGCCTAGCGTAAAACCCGCTGACCCTATGACGACCATCCCTCTGGCGTTTTA
>Ga0210392_10000862_pt1 | contig 16867 bp, 13 predicted proteins | sample IncBWC30OmetaG_FD_161057 | JGI IMG/M metagenome (GOLD analysis project Ga0210392, IMG submission 161057) | Forest soil microbial communities from Barre Woods Harvard Forest LTER site, Petersham, Massachusetts, United States - Inc-BW-C-30-O ...
TGAGAAAGGGCCGAACCACGCAGCCAAATGCACCGAACAGGCCATACTGGCCGGAACGCTCGCCGAGGACCAGCCAGCGTCGGGCGGCCCACGGTTTTCATGCCAGGCAACCGATTTGCCGCAATACACCAAACCACTTCCATGGTGGGATGCAAGGCAATATCTTGAGGATTACTCGTCTCGCAACGTCCCGCTGAGGCGGCTGGTCGCCGGCTTTATTTACGCCTGCTTCTTCTACGGAACACGACCCAGCCGAAATCCGTGGCATCGGCAATTCCGACTACTTTATGACCGGTTCCAGAAAATCACGGGCGGCACGCCGTTCCCGAGGCGATTCGGTCAGCTACCCACAAGCCAGAAGGCGCCGGTCGTCGATCTGGAGCTGCAGGCCGGTGACTTGGTCCGGGTGAAATCCTATGGAGATATTCTCGCCACGTTGGATACGAACAACAGGAACAGGGGCCTGTTGTTCGATGCTGAGATGGTGCCGTTCTGCGGCCGGACGTTCGAGGTCAAGGCAAGGATTTCACGGTTCGTGAACGAACAGACCGGAATCATGACCATGCTGAAGACGCCCGCGGTGATGCTTGAAAACGTCTGGTGCCAATCGCGTTACAGCGACTGCCGGATGTTCTGTCCGCGAAGCATCTACTCGTGGTGGCGCGAGGCGTGGCTTGAACGGGTTTCCGCAGCGCCGCCGGCCAGGAAGCACGACAACGACACCGAGCGCGCACGCTTGCCGGCGAGCCAAACCCTGGCAGCTCTGCTCCTGCTCCTGTCCCCTCTGGAGATGATCTTTTAGTGCATTCTCGGCTTGGTGGAGAATTGCATAACCTGAAGGGTAAGGCGATCTGGAGCGGCATTGTGAAGCTGCTCAGCCAGACCGCGACTTCGATCCTTCGGCTTTGCTACCTCGCCGTACTGGCGCGCCTGCTCAGTCCAAACGATTTTGGATTGGTAGCAATGGTGCTGGTCATTACCGGCATCTTCGACCTGTTCACGACCGCTGGCCTCTCTTCGGCCACGATCCAAAAGGCTGAGGTCTCGAACCAACAGGTCTCCAACCTGTTCTGGATCAACGTTCTGGTCGGAACGACGCTGGCACTCCTGTGCGCGGCCAGCGCATCCTTCATGGCAGAGTTCTATCGCGAGCCGAGCCTGTTCTGGATCACGGTGGCGATGGCGTCTGGCTTTGTCTTCAATGCGCTTGGCGTGCAGCACTCGGCACTTCTCCAGCGCGACATGCGCTACGTGACCCTGAGCGTGCTCGACACCCTGTCCCAAGGGGGCAGCATCCTGCTCGGTATTGCGATGGCCTTTGCAGGATACGGCTATTGGGCGCTTGTTGCTGCGGCCGTAGCCGGGCCTGCCATCCATACGACCGGTTGCTGGCTCGCCACGGGCTGGCTGCCGGACAGGCCGCGTGCGGGTGCAGGTATCCGATCCATGCTGCACTTTGGCGGAACGATCACGCTCAACAGTCTGACAGTCTATATTGGCTACAATGCAGAGAAGGTGCTTCTGGGCCGCTTCTGGGGAGCCGATACACTTGGCCTATACACCAGAGCAGTCCAACTCATCAACCTTCCGGTGTCGATGACAAACGCTGCCATAGGCGGCGTTTTCTTTTCCGCGCTGTCACGCCTCCAGGAGGATCCTGTCCGGCTGCGAGCGTTCTTCCTTAAGGGGTACTCGCTGGTGATGGCGGTCACCATGCCTGCCACGATTTTCTCGGCCTTGTTTGCCGATGACATCATCGCCGTCGTTCTCGGTCCCAACTGGATGCAAGCGGCAACCATCTTTCGCTTGATGACGCCGACCATCCTCGTGTTCGGGATTATCAACCCCTTGTCCTGGCTGCTTCTGTCCATCGGCCTGCAAAGGCGTAGCCTGCATGTCGGACTGGTTCTGGCTCCTCTGGTCTTTGCATCGTATGCGATCGGCCTGCCGTACGGTCCTGTCGGGGTCGCATTCTGCTATTCGGCAGCAATGACTCTATGGCTACTCCCTCACCTCGTCTGGTGTCTCCACGGCACGATGATTTCTGTCATGGATCTTGCCCGGACGATAGCAGGACCATTCCTGTCCGGCATCGTCGCTGCAGCAGGTGCCTACGAACTGCAGCGCCGTTTCGGTGAGGACCTGACCCCGGTGCTGCGGCTGGCGTTGGGAGGTGCCACCATGGCCGGGATTTACGCCGCGGTACTGCTGTTCGCGATGGGAAATCGCACGTTCTATCTCGACCTGCTCACAAGCCTGAAACGCCCGCCATCCTTGGACTCAGTTAACGTGGTCCGGGAGGAGCCCTGAAGCCCAGTTTGTCGCACCGGTTGCAAGCGGCAATCCCGCTCACCCCTGGCGTCGTAGCAGCGGCGCCGGGATGCTTTCAATCATGACATTGATGCAGGCTGGCTTACCGGATGCCAGCGAACGCTCGATCGCACCGGGCAGTTCATCCACACTTTGCACCAGTTCACCGTGGCCGCCGAGTGCCGTCACCACGAGATCGTAACGGGTCGGCAGCAAATCGCAGCCAAATGTCCGATTTGGCCCGTAATCGCGGACCTGCAGATTGTACTCGGCATTCCAGCGTGCATCGGTGCCGACCACCGCGATGAACGGCAGGTCGTGCCGCACCGCAGTTTCGAATTCCGCCATGTGGAAGCCGAACGTCCCGTCGCCCAGCACGACAAACACCGGCGCATCGCGCTCGACCACGCGCGCGGCACCGCCCATCGGCAGCGATGACCCGATCGAACCGCCAACGCCGTTGATCATGCGACGCGGCACCACCGGCAGCACGCTCTGTCCCCACTGCGCGAACTCGCCGCCGTCGCAAATCAGCACCGTGTCGGCGTGTTTCTGCACGTAGGGTTGCAGCGCGCGGAATACCTCGAGCGGATGCAGCTTGCCTTGCGTCTTGGACGCAAGCGTCGCCCACGCCGCCGGCCGATCGGTGAAGTGCGCGCGCACTTCATCGATCCACGCGGCATTCGCGTGTCCCGCCGCGCGACGGACCAGCGCCTCGCCGGCCGGCCGCGTGTCGGCGACGCAGCCAAACGCAACGCGATCGCCACGCTCGCGAACAGCACGATCGACCAGTGCGGCCTCCGGGTCGATGACGATCCAGCGGCAGGCGGCATCGATCGCCGGGGGCTCACCGAACTTCAGCGTGAAGTCCAGGGCCTTGCCGAGCAGAATGATCAGGTCTGCGCGCCGGATCGCGTCGGCGAATGCGCCGAGTGTTGCGTCGTTGAAGCCGCGTGGGCTCTCCATAATGGCAGTGGGAATCTGAGTCGCGGCCTCGATGCGGGCGAGCAGGTCGCGGCCCCTGCGGTTGGCGAGCGCCGGTCCGGCGAGCACGAACGGCCGCTGTGCTGTCGCGATGATGCCAAGGATTGCATCGGCTGCGGCATCGCTCAGCGCAATCGGCGCAGAGGTGAACGCACCGGGTTCCGGCCACTCGATCGCATTGTCGGCAACGGTCGCATCCAGCAGATCGGATGGCAGGCTCAAATGCACTGGTCCTGGCCGTCCGGAGCGGGCGATCCTGATCGCCTTCGCAACATCTGCGCCAAGCGTTTCGGTGGCCGTCGCGGTCCAGGATGCCTTCGCCATGGGCGCTGCCATCTCGGCCTGGCGGAGTTCCTGAAATCCGCCGCGGCCAAGCTGCGTGGTTTCGGTGTGGCCCGACAGCAGCACCAGCGGTGATTCCTGGCCCAGCGCGGTCATCAGTGCGGCGGCGGCGTTGGCGTGGCCCGGACCGCCGGTCACCATGGCGATCCCCGGTTCGCCCGTCAGCCGCCCCCACGCGTCGGCCATATGCACCGCGGCCGCTTCGTGGCGTGTATGCACCAGCGTGTGCCGTGTCTCGATCGCCGCGTCGAACAGCGACATGATGTGGTTGCCGGACAGCGTGAAGATCGTGTTGTGGCCCGCGCGTTCCAGCGTACGCATGACGATATCCGCGCCGCGGAGTGGTGTGCTGGTCATGGACGTCAGTGCTTCCCTTGCGGTTCGCCGTTGCGGTCCCGCGATTGTGCGCGGCCGGGCGGTCCGGCTCAACCCTCAGTGCAGAAGCTGTGGCCAGAGCCCGGTGACGCCGATGATGATCAGGTAGATCGCCACGATGAAATTCAGCAGTCTCGGGATGATAAGGATCAGGATCCCAGCGACGAGTGCGACAAGAGGCTGCAGTGCGATCACGTTGATGGTCATGGATCTCGCTCCGATTTGCAGAGGAAGGCCGTCATCTCTGGCAATTCTCAGCCCGGCTACCGACCCTCCAGCGTTGACCCAGTCCTTGAAGCCACCGAGGTTCCGTACATCCTTGAAGCCCAGGTCGAGTAGCGTCTTGCCCGCCAGGGCCGCGCGCCCGCCTGAGCCGGAACAGTGGCGCGGGCCGCGGCCATAAGGTCTCTCACCGTGGTGGGCATGCTGGGTCTCCTCTTCTGCCGACATGACGATGAACCTAACCGATGCGCTGCAGCGCCGCCTCCAGGCGCGTGATTTCCGCTTGCGCAGCGGCCAGGCGCTCGCGATTCTCCTCGACCACCTCTTCCGGAGCCCGCCTCACGAATGCGGCGTTCTCCAGCTTCTGCGCAATTTTGCGCATCTCGCCCGCTGCCTTGTCGCGTTCCCTCGCCAGACGTGTGCGTTCAGCACCGATGTCGATCACGCCAGCCAGCGGCAGCACCACAGTAGCCTCGTCCAGCACCGCCTGTGCGGACCCTTTCGGCATGTCCCCATCCAATGTCTGCAATGAAGCTGCACGCGCCAGCAGACGAATTGCGTCGAACCAGCGCTCCCCGCGCGCCATGGTTGAGGGAGCGGCATCACGCAGCAGGATCGGCGTCGGCGTGCCGGGCGGCACATTCATCTCGGTGCGCACCGATCGCACGACGGAGATCAGCCGTACCACCCAGTCCAGTTCGTCCCGCGCCGCGGCAGCGTCCGGCACGACAACCGGTTTCGGCCAGGCCGTGCGGATCAGGCTGCACGGCTCGCCGTAGCCGAAGCGGTCCCACAGTTCCTCGGTGACGAATGGCATCGCCGGGTGCAGCAGGCGCAGGATGGTGCCGAGTACGAATGCTGCAGTACCGCGCACTTCGCGTGCCGCCGGACTGTCGGCTTCCGCGAGCGCCGGCTTGGCAAATTCCACGAACCAGTCGCAGAACGTGTCCCAGGTGAAGCGGTAGCATGCAGCGGCATATTCATCGAACCGATATGCCTCCAGCGCCGCACTGGCTTCCTCTATCGCATGGTTCATTGCATCGATGATCCAGCGCGTCAGCGGCAATGTCGTGCGCGCGGGGTCGAACGATGCATCCGGATTGATTGCGTTCATCTCGCAGAAGCGCGCCGCATTCCACAATTTGGTGACGAACCGGCGGTAACTCTCGACGCGCGCCGTACCAAGCTTCACGTCCCGACCCGGACCGGTCAGCGCACAGATGGTGAAACGCAGCGCATCCGCGCCGTAGCGATCGATCAGCTCCAGCGGATCAATGCTGTTGCCCTTCGACTTTGACATCTTCTGGCCGCGCTCATCGCGCACCAACCCGTGGATGTAGACGTTGCGGAACGGTACCTCTCCCATGAAGTGAATACCCTGCATCATCATCCGCGCGACCCAGAAGAAGATGATGTCGAAGCCCGTCACCAGTACGTCGCTGGGATAATATCGCGCCAGCTCCTGGGTCTTTTCCGGCCAGCCCAATGTGGAGAACGGCCACAGCCCCGAGCTGAACCAGGTATCCAGCACGTCCTCGTCCTGTACCAGCACTTGGTCGCGGCCATATTTCACCCGCGCCTCCGCCTGAGCTTCCGCCTCGGTATGCCCAACGAACACCGAACCATCCGGGCCGTACCATGCGGGTATGCGATGCCCCCACCATAGCTGCCGCGAGATGCACCAGGGTTGGATGTCGCGCATCCAGGCGAAGAAGGTGTTCTCCCACTGCTTCGGCACGAACACCGTCTCGCCGGTCTCCACCGCTTCGATCGCCGGCTTCGCCAGCACCTCGGCATTGCAATACCACTGCGTCGTCAGCATCGGCTCAATCGGGATGCCGCCGCGGTCGCCGTGCGGCACCTGATGCGTGTAAGGCTCGGCCTTCTCCAGCAGTTCCAGCCGCTCCAGCTCCGCCACGATCAACTTGCGCGCGGCATTGCGATCCATCCCGTCCAACGTTCGCACGAACGCCGGGTCAGCAACGCCGTCGACCGGAACCAGCACGTCGGCAATCTCAGCGAGCGTAACGCGCGCCTCGCGATCGAGGATGGACGGCATCGGCAAACCATGCCGCTGCCCCACGGCAAAGTCATTGAAGTCGTGCGCCGGCGTGATCTTCACCGCGCCGGTGCCCTTTTCGGGATCCGAGTACTCATCGGCGACAATCGGAATCCGGCGCCCCAGCAATGGCAGGATTGCAAACCTGCCGACCAGATCGCGATACCGCTCGTCCTCGGGATGGACCGCCACCGCGGTATCGCCCAGCATGGTTTCCGGCCGTGTCGTCGCCACCGTGATGGATCGGCCGGGCTCACCGTCGATCGGATAGCGGATGTGCCACAAGTGTCCCTTAACCTCGAGGTTCTCGACCTCTAGATCGGAAATTGCCGTCTGCAGCTTCGGATCCCAATTGACCAGCCGACGGTCGCGGTAGATCAGCCCCTGGCGATACAGCGTGACGAACACCTCGCGTACTGCCGCGGACAGCCCATCGTCCATGGTGAAGCGCTCGCGCGGCCAGTCCAGCGATGCTCCCAGCCGGCGCAGCTGCTGCGTGATCGTGCCGCCCGATTCCGCCTTCCACTGCCACACCCGTTCGATGAACCTGTCCCGCCCCAGGTTGCGCCGATCGATGCCCTGCTCCGCCAGCAACCGCTCCACCACCATCTGTGTCGCAATGCCGGCGTGGTCGGTGCCCGGCTGCCATAACACGTCGAACCCCTGCATGCGGCGCCAGCGGATCAGCGTGTCCTGCACGGTGAAGGTCAGCGCATGGCCCATATGCAGGTTGCCCGTCACGTTCGGTGGCGGAATCATGATGGTGAACGGCCGCGCATTTGAGTTGGGATCGGCGGCGAACGCCCCTGCCCGCTCCCAGCCTTCATACAGGCGGGGTTCGATCTCCGACGGCGTATAGGTCTTGTCCAGCATCACACGGCCTCGGTTTGCGGCCCCACGCGGATGCCGCAGGAGGCCGGCTATGGCAAATCAGCTCAGGGTACGGCGCGACCGAGCACGCGCTCGATCTCGGCGCGTACCAAGCGCTCGACCAGCGGCGGCAGGTTGGCGTCGAGCCAACCCTTCAGCAGCGGGCGAAGCTCCTCACGCACGATATCCTCAACGGTCGGACCGCCGCTGCGCACGTGCATGCCGCGATCCGTCAAGGTACGCACGAGGCTGCCCACCGACGAAGCAGCGGCCGCGGCGGCTTCCGGTGCCACCAAACCGGTGGCAGCAATCGGCATCTCCGGCTGCGGTGTCGGCGGCACTGGCGTGGGCATCGGCTCAGGTTCCCGCGTGGCAGCGATCGGCGGCGGCGGTTCGGCAACCATCATTGCGGGATCCAGGACCAGCACGCCATCGTCGCGGTCGTGGCCGGCAGTCTCGGCGACCGGCGGCGGCGGCGTGCTGCCGGCAGCCGGCGCTTCGTCCTCACTCAAAATCCGCCGGATCGACGCGAGGATGTCTTCCATCGACGGATCGCCACCCGGCGCGGCCCCCGCTCCAGAGGCTGAACCGGGGGCCGATCCAGGCGGGGTCTGCGATGCGCTCATGATCCTTCAGCGTCCCGGTTGGTCGGTGGCGTAGTCGCCCAGTCCCACCCACTTGTCTTTGACCGCATTATAATACGCCGTGTCGTCGTACAGCGGCACCGGCAGATGCAGGTCCCGTGCGGTCAATCGCCCAAGCGCCGAAGCAACCCCGTAGGACGCGGTGATGAGCTGTGCAAGATTCTGCACCAACGTGACCTGCGAATTCAGCAGGGCCTGCTGCGCGTTCAGCACATCAAGCGTGGTGCGACTGCCGACGATGGCCTCGCGCTCCACACCCTCCAGAGCGATCTGGTTTGCCCGGATTTGCTCACGCGTGCTGGCGGCTGAGGCTTTTGCTGCCACCAGCGTTTCCCAGGCCTGCACCGCATTTTGCACCGCCGTGCGACGCGCATCATCCACCAGCTTTCGCGTCTGCTGCGCTGTCTGGCGCGCCTGGCGCACCGCGGAATACTCCGAGCCACCTTGGTAGATCGGCACTGAAAGGCTCAGCACGGCCTGGTAGCCATTGGTTTGGGAACTTCGGGCTGCGGCATTATTCGACTGGAAGACCTGACCCTGCAGGCTGACCTGGGGCAGCAACTGGGAGAATGCGACGTCCACCGCGTCCTTCGCGGCGGCATCGTTGAACAGTGCCGTGATCACCACCGGGTTGTTGTTGGCGGCCATCACCGTGGCCTCCGGCTCGGTCTTCACCGGCAAGGCGAGCGGTTGCGGCTCAACCAGGTCGCCGGGTGGCAGGAAGCCTACAATCTGCTGGTACGTGCCCCGGGCGGTCTGCAGATTGCCTTCGGCGGTCTGGCGCTGAGCCGTCGCGCCTGCCAGCGCCGCCTCTGCCTGCGCGACGTCGGTCCGCGTGATCTCGCCGACACGGAACCGGTCGTTGGTCGCCTGCAGCTGCTTGGCCAGCACCTGTTCGTTGTTGATGTTCAGGGCCAGCAGCTGCTGGGCCTGGATGACGCCGACATAGGCATTGACCGTGTTGGTGAAGCTGCTCTGTTCCTGCGCGATCAGCGTGGCACGTTCGGCCATTACCTGGTTCTTGGCATGGTTGACGTTCGCCTGCGTCTTGCCGCCGGTATACAGCGGTTGGGTCAGCGTCGTCTGCGCGGTGCCGATCAGCCGATCGGTCTGCGCATTCAGGAAGCCGCCACCACCGGACTTAGAGAATTGGCGGCTGAAGCCGTCGCCATAACCGGTGGTCCCGGCCACCACAACGGTCGGCCGCCAGCCCGCCAGTGCCTGCGGCACGGTCTCGTCAGTTGCCCGCAGCCTGGCCCGCTCGGCCTGCAGCGCCGGCTGGTTGGCATAAGTCGCCGCCAGTGCCTCGGCCAAAGTGTGCGGCACGCCGGCATGCGAGGGATCAGGCGCAGCGCGCGTTGCTGGCGCAACCGCTGTTGTGGTCGCCGTCACGCTCAACTGCTTCGCCGGTGCACCGGTGCGGGTCGAAGGCTGGGCTGTCGCCGTCGGCTTGTTGGCCGGCATCTGACCCAATGCCGGCAGCGCCGCCAATGCCATACCGAAGCCGATGACCAAGCCGTGCCGCCGAACCATGTCCGCTCCCTTTATACTAGGCACCGTGCGCCGCCGCGCCTGGGCCCGGAGCCCCCGTTCAGGCACTCATGTGCCACAGCGCGCGGCCAGACGCCAAGGGCTTGCTGCACGTCCGACCGGCCGCAACGCCGCGAACGCTCAGAACACGAAGCCAGGTGACGGCACCAGCTGCGGGAGTGGTGGCGTATTGCAGTCGAACATCGGCTGGGTGCGCAATCCCGCCACCGTGGCTTCGGCGAGGACCGCCTGGCCGCCATTGCCACTGCCGGTGCACACGGCGACCAGACGGCCGGTCTCGCGGTGCAATTGCTCGCCGATCGCCGGGGGGATATCGGTCACAGCGCCCTCAATCAGAATCACGCCGTATGGCGCCCCAGGCGGCCAACCTGCAGCCAACGGGCCGGAGACCAGGCTGACGCTTGGCGCGAATTGCGCCAGGGTTGGCCGCGCGATCGCGTTCAAGGCCGCGGAATCCTCCAGCGCCGTGACCCTGGCGCCGCATACCGCCAGCAGCGCAGCCCCGTAGCCGGTGCCGGAACCCACCACCAAAGTTCGCTCACCCAGCTGAACGGCGGCGAGTTGCACGAGACGCGCAATGACCATCGGCTCCATCAGGATCCGGCCACCGCCCAATTTCACGTCCTCATCCGCATACGCCAGCGTGGCCATTCCGGGTGGCACGAAGCACTCGCGGGGCAACTCGCGCATCGCGGCGATAATCCGCGGATCGGTCACCTTGTTCGGGCGGACCTGGCTGTCCACCATGTGCTTGCGGGCGTCGGCGAATGCCAAGTCAGCGCGGTCCATTGCGGGCTCGTGGTGATGGGGGTCGCGGCGGTTATAGAGGCGAGCCCCCCGGATCGCCAAGCCACCATGATCGCTCAGGCTTGACCAGGTGGCACGGCTCACCCGATATACCCCGCTTTCCGCGACTGGTCCGGTGGCAGAGTGGTGATGCAGCGGACTGCAAATCCGCGAATGTGGGTTCGATTCCCGCCCGGACCTCCAGCGGCCCCGTGTGGCATTCCTGCCACAACGCCGCTCTTCACCCAGGGTGGGCGGGAACGCATCGCCGCTACAGCGGTTCCTGGGTTCGACGCGCCCAGACGTGACTGGACGGCCGACGGCTGTCTGTGCCTCTCTAGATGGAAGATCGGCGGCGCAGCCGACACGATGATGCAGACGAGGGCCGGTCCGGTGGAGTGGTTGGAAGACGCACATGGTCCACACGATGAACGGTGACTTCCCGCGCACGCCGATCGAACGCATTGCGCACAAGCTCTTGGACAGCGCCAGGCAGGATCCGGCGCTGTTGGGCCGCAGGCATGCCCCCTTCAACGACGCCACGGTGGACCGCCTGCTGGAACTGCCCATAGGTTCCAGGGCGTTGCGGCCGCTCGAGTTGCTGGCCGCCGCGCCATTCGAGGCGGAGCGGCAGCTCGAAAACCTCGTGTCGATCGCAGTGACGTCAGCGCAGCAGGCGGAAGACGCCTGCCAGGAAGCCCGGGTTGCCAGCCGTGCCGCGCGGCGCGGCGTGGCGGTGATGGCTGGAGTCGGAACGCTTGGGGTTCTGGTGGGTATTGCCGCCATTGCCGACCAGCACTTGCGCGGAAATGCCAACCAGGCTGTGGCGTCGGCCGAAATATCCAACACGGCCGTACCGGTGGCGCCGCCCCTGCCTCAACCGCCGCCATCCGACGCCGCCGGAACGGCCGGAAATACTCCCGAGTCGCCGCAGCCGGTCACGACCGCTGGGTCCAACCTGCTGATCCCGGCGGCATCGGCAGAGCCCGTGACGCGGGTCATCGTCCCGCCGGTCTACCACGGACCAGTGTCGGGCCATGCCACGCCTTGGCCAACCGACCGTCAGGTGAACTACACCGCGAGCGCTCCCACCGGCCACCGGGTCGTCGTCCCGCGGATTTTCGTCTCGCTGCGTCGCGACATTGGCGCTCTGCTGCGAGGCGGGATACCGCATTCCTGATTGGATAGATTTGACTGGATGACCGAGACCCCAACGCATGACTGGCTCAGACCAAGGCTTGCTCAGCTGGTACGGCAGGCTGAACTGGCCGGGTTCGACCGGCAAACCGTCGTGGCGGTCCTCACCGATCTGATAACGAGCCCGCCGTTCAATGGGCCAATCGACGCGTCCGCCGCGCCGGCGTGAGCGGCGCAAAATCCATCCCAGCCGCCGGACCAATCAGAACAGAAACCGCATCAGGCTGACGTACATTTGTTCGATTGCGACCAAATAAAGCCGAAATCATGGGATTAACGCGGCTTCATGCCAGATGAGATGCGGGATCGATCTGATCGTCGGCTCGGCCGACGCCACATGCTCATGCTGGCGGCCGGAGGTTCGCTCGCAGCCTGCGCCGCGATGCCCGATGCCGATGACTACGTCCCGCCGGATACCGCCAGATCTCCCGACCAGGCCACTGACGCCGACATCCTGCAGCGCCAGTTCGCGTTGCAGCGCGCACTGTCCGAAAGTCCGCTAATAGCCGGGAACCAGGTGAAGCTGCTGCGCAATGGCCAGGAGGCGTTCCCTGCAATGTTCGACGCCATACGCCAGGCGCGCGACCACATCAACCTGGAATACTTCATCTTCGAGGACGTGCAGGTCCTTGGTCTGCCGCTGTCCGAACTGTTGACCGACAGGCTTGCCGCCAGCGTCGCGGTCAACCTCATCTATGATGCCTATGGCTCCCGGAACACGCCTGCGTCATTGTTCGATCGACTGCGTGCAGCGGGCGCACGCGTGGTCGAATTCAACCCGCTCAACCCGTTGGGAGCGCTCGACGGCCATTCGCCGAACGACAGGGATCACCGAAAGATCATGGTGGTGGACGGTCGCGTAGGATTTGTCGGCGGCATCAATCTCGCCCGGGTGTACGAGAACCGTCCTGGCGATGGTGTCCCGGCGGATGGCGACGCCGAGCATGCTTATTGGCGCGACACCGCCGCAGAGATACGCGGCCCGGTCGTCGCTGAGTTGCAACGGCTGTTCTTCGAGACCTGGCAAAAGCAGCAGGGAGCGCAGGTATGGTCCGCGCAATATTTTCCGCCCTTGCCACGGCAGGGCGTGCAGACGGTTCGCATCATCGGCAGTGAGCCCGGCGATCATCGTCCGCTGTATTACCTGTCGCTGGAAACCGCGATCCGTGCGGCCGAAAGACGGATCTGGCTATCGAGCGGGTATTTCGTTCCGCCGCACCAGGAGCGCGAGGACCTTACCAAAGCAGCACGCCGCGGCGTCGATGTGCAATTGGTGCTGCCCAGCCGCACCGACGTCCAAAGCGCTGTCTATGCAGGCCGTGCCGCATACGGCGATCTGCTGGAATCTGGCGCACAGATGTTCGAGATGAGAAATGCCGTTCTGCACTCCAAACTCGCGGTCGTGGACGGTGTCTGGACGACGATCGGTTCGTCCAATCTCGATCGCCGCAGCGTCGTGTTCAACAACGAGGTCGATGCGATCGTATTGGGGACAGACACCGGTTTACAGGTTCAGGCGCTTCTGCAACGCGACATGGCGGAATCCAAACCGATCACACTGCAGGCGTGGCGGCAACGGTCGTTCAATGAGCGCCTGCGGGAACTGCGCGCGCGGCTGTGGGAGTACTGGATGTGACGCACCACGGCCGGGACGAGCCCGGCCGTGGCGAAGGCCCTCAGGTTACCACCCGCAATGTCGGCCGCGCCTTCACCGCGAGGCGATGGTAAAGCGAGACATAATCCTCGGCCATACGCCGCGCGGTGAAGCGGCGCTCGAAGCGGTGACGTATCGCGGACCGCGACAGACGGCCGAGACGGTCGACGGCGGCAACCGCCTGCTCCTCGTCCTCGACAATGAAGCCGGTGGTGCCATGTTCGATGATCTCGGGTACTGATCCCCGGTTGAAGGCGACGACAGGGGTGCCGCAGGCCATCGCCTCGATCATCACCAGACCGAACGGCTCCGGCCAATCGATCGGCACCAGAAGTCCAAGCGCACCGCTGAGGAAGTCCGGCTTTTCCGCATCATTGATCTCACCGATCAGCTCGACGCTGGTGCCATCGATCATCGGCTCAATCGTATCGCGAAAGTACGCTTCGTCGACGCGATCCACCTTGGCCGCCATCTTCAGCGGGATGCCGGCCCGTCGGGCGATCCGGATTGCACGATCCGGTCGCTTCTCGGGGCAGATGCGCCCCAGGAAGGCCAGATAACGCTGCGCGACCGGGCGCGGTGTCAGCAGGTCTTCCGGTAACCCGTGATGCACCGTCTCGATGAAATTCGCGCCTGGCAGAGGCAGCCGCTGCGAATCGGAGATCGATGCCAATGGTACATGTGGAAAGCAATCGAAGATCGGGACGAGCTCCGGCAGGTCCAGCCGACCATGCAATGTCGTCAGGAACGGCGTAGGCTGTCGCCCGAACAACGAGAACGGCCAGTAGTCGAGGTGAAAATGCAGGATGTCGAACTCGGCTGCGCGGCCACACACCTGCTCCATCATCAGCATGTGGGGCGCCATCGTATCCCGGACCGATCGGTCGAAACGCAAGGCGCATGGCCATGCCGCCACCAGGTCGGCACTCGTCTGTGAATCGCCACTGGCGAACAGGGTCACGTCGTGACCCATCGAAACGAGTTCCTCGGTCAGGAACGACACGACCCGCTCGGTCCCGCCATAGAAGCGGGGTGGTACGGACTCAGTCAGGGGCGCGATCTGAGCAATTCTCATGTTCGTGAAAGCCTCCGGCCGTCGAAATTCCGCGAATAGTTCACGGATCACACAGCCGGGATCGGGTTTTTTTGGGGCGGAGGCCGCCGCATTCCGTGCGATTTCTGCCTTGGCCGCCAATCTCACGCCGAAGTTATGCATCTGCGTTGATCCGTGCGGTATCGTTGCGCGTTGACGATATGCGGCGTCCTGGGTCGGCTCAATTTCGAGCTTTGGCCTGCTATTTTGCTGCTTGCGTGCTGCCGTGCATTCGCCCGCAAGTAAGGAGGGGAATGTGGCGCGGCTCGTAATCGTATCCAATCGGGTGCCCTTGCCTTCGGAGCGGGGACCGCAGGCCGGTGGTCTCGCTGTGGCTCTGGCCGACGCCTTGCGGCCAGGGTCTCTGTGGTTCGGCTGGAGCGGCAAGCACTCCGGCCCGTCCCAAGGTGGGCCGCGAATGCAGCGCGCCGAGGGCATTACCTATGCGACGATCGATTTCTCCGAGGCGGATTACCGCGCCTTCTATGTCGGCTTCGCCAACGGCGCGCTGTGGCCACTACTGCATTTTCGTATGGGTCTGGTGCATTTCCGGCGCGAGGACTACGAGGGCTATCGCAGCGTGAACCGGCAGTTTGCCGAGGCACTTGCCCCACTGCTGCGCAGTGACGACCTGGTCTGGATCCACGATTATCACCTGTTTCCCTTGGCGGAGGAACTTCGGCGCATCGGCGTCGGCAATCGCCTGGGCTTCTTCCTGCACACACCCTTCGTGCCACCCGCCCTGCTGCATGCCCTGCCCCGCGCATCCGAGTTGCTCCGCGCCATGTGCTGCTACGATGTTGTAGGATTTCACACCCGGACCTACCGCGAGTCCTTCCTTGAATGCGTGCGTGAAATCCTCGGCGTGACCACCGGTGCCGACGGCAGCTTCACCTATATGGGCAAGCGGGTTCAGGCGGTGGTGGACCCGATCGGCATCAATGCCGACGGTTTCGCGGCCTTGGCCGAGCAGGCGGTGCATGGCGCTGATGCCGACAGGCTGCGTGAGAGCCTTGGTGGGCGGGCGCTGGCAATCGGCGTCGATCGGCTGGATTACTCGAAAGGCCTCGTCAACCGCTTCGAGGCCGTTGGCAGGCTGCTTGCGAAATATCCCGAGCATCGGCGACAGGTCAGTGTCCTGCAGGTCGCCCCACGATCGCGCGAGGACTCGGGTGCGTACCAAAGGCTGCGTCGCGAGCTTGATCAACTGGTCGGCGACACCAATGGGCGATATTCGGAATTCGACTGGGTGCCGTTGCGCTACATGACTCGCGCCGTCCGGCGCAACACGCTGGCCGGCTTCTATCGGATCGCCAGGCTGGCGCTCGTGACCCCCTTGCGCGACGGCATGAATCTCGTGGCGAAGGAGTATATTGCCGCCCAGGATCCCACCGATCCCGGCGTGCTCATCCTGTCTCGCTTTGCTGGCGCGGCAGAGGATCTCACCGAGGCGCTCATCGTCAATCCATTCGATGCGGATGAAATTGCCGACGCGATGCATAGCGGCCTGTCGATGCCGCTGAGCGAACGGCTCGACCGATACCGGGCATTGCGCGAGCGTGTCTGGGATACAACAGCAAGCAAGTACTGTGCGACGTTCCTGTCACATCTGGCGCACCAGCCGCTCCCGACGCCGCACCTGATATTGCGGGCTGCCTCATAGATGATTCCCGGCTAGCGTTGGCGTCCTGGAGGCGCCAATGGAACCCGTCCTGCCATATCGGGCTATGGCCTATAACAACGCGTGGGCCAATCATCGTCTGCTCACGGCCTGCGCATCGCTGTCGCAGGCTGATTTTGTCACGCCGCGTGTCGGTTTCTTTCCCAGCCTGCGCGCGACCCTGAACCATATACTGATTATCGATCGGTTCTACGTTGACGCGATGGAGGGCGGCACGCTGGGACCGGCGGCATGGGCCGATCCGGAACCCTACGAAACCGTGCTCGCAGTGCACGTGGCACAGGCGGCAATCGATCGACGCCTGATCGCGATCGTCGAACGGCCAGGCACGGATGGCTTCGCCCGCCTGGTCGATGTGCACCGTGGCGATCGCATTCAACACGAACGGCTCGATCGATTGCTGCTCCATCTGTTCCAGCACCAGGTTCACCATCGTGGTCAGGCACATGCCATGTTGAGCGCGACGGACGTCAGCCCGCCGCAGCTCGACGAGTTCTTCTCGGTTGGTGAAGCATCGCTACGCGCCGCAGAATTCGCGCAACTCGGCTGGACCGAGGATACTATCTGGGCACCCTGACCAAACAGGGGCCAGCCCAACGGTTCCCCACGTCGCATCTCACAGCATCGTGACGCATGTACAGGTGTCATGCCCCCGCGCCGCCACGATCGGATGCTGAACTCGCTTGCGCAGCGAGGAGGGCTGAACGAATGAATCTGATGCGAGCGGCATCCATCGCGTGTGCGGTGGTAGGCACACTCGGTGTCATGTCGGTCGCGACCCAGGCCAAGGCGGACTGGGACGACCATGACGGGCATCATCACTGGCATCGACCATGGGGTTGGGGGCCGCCTGGCTACTACTATCGGCCGCCGCCGGTGTACTATGCCCCGCCGCCAGTTGTATATGCACCGCCACCGCCACCGGTTTATTATTCCCCTGGCGTGTCGTTCGGCGTGACGATCCGCTAAGCGGCCGCATCCTCGGCGACGCACAAAAGGAGACTACGACACCATGCAGCGTCTGATGACACGTTCCGCCGCCGCGCTCGGCGTGGTGCTGGCATTGTCTGCCTGCACGGATCCGTACGATCCGGGTCAG
>Ga0210392_10000863_pt1 | contig 16865 bp, 13 predicted proteins | sample IncBWC30OmetaG_FD_161057 | JGI IMG/M metagenome (GOLD analysis project Ga0210392, IMG submission 161057) | Forest soil microbial communities from Barre Woods Harvard Forest LTER site, Petersham, Massachusetts, United States - Inc-BW-C-30-O ...
GGCGGCGGTGACTACCACGGCGGTGGCGGTAACCACGGTGGCGGTGGCTACCATGGCGGCGGCGGACACGGTGAAGGTGGACATCACTAGACCGCGAGCACCGCGAAACCAGATCCGAGCGGCGAGGCCCACCAGCCTCGCCGCTGTGTTTTAACCCCCGCCGCATCCCTCTCAATACCGCCGGCGTACGCCCAACGTCGATACGGCATCCAACCGGAAGCTGCTAAAATCTGCAACATCTTCAAGGCACTCCGTTACGTAGCGGTGCCCTCCCTCCGTCAACCCGCAACACCAGCACCTGTACCTGAGGTTCCCAAATGCGTGGATTCAAATGGATGGTCTGTGCCGGCGCGTTGCTAACCGTCCTGGCCCTCGCACCTGCCCCGGCCAGCGCGCAAGTCAGCGTGGGCGTTGTCATCGGCGGCCCCCAGGTCGTCGTCGGAGGACCCCCACCCGTCTGCTCGTGGGGCTACTACGACTACGCTCCCTACACCTGCGCGCCCTATGGCTACTACGGCCCCGGCTACTTCTACAACGGCATCTTCCTCGGCGTAGGACCCTGGGCCTACTGGGGCTACGGCCACGGCTGGGGCAGTTATCGCTTCCACGCCGGCGGTGGCGGCTACTACCATGGCAATATCTACGGACGCGGCGGCGGCTATCACGGCGGCGACCACTACCGCTACAACGGCAAGCCCCCCAACAACGGTCGTCCGCCCGGCTACTATCCCCCCAACAACGGGAAGCCACCCTACAACGGAGGCAAGCCCCCCTACAACGGCGGCCATCCCCCCAACAACGGCAAGCCTCCCTACAACGGAGGGAAACCTCCCAACAACGGGAAGCCCCCGTACAACGGCGGCAAGCCTCCCAGCGGTGGCGGTGGAGGCAAACCCCCCAGCGGCGGTGGCGGCGGCGGTAAACCTCCGAGTGGCAGTGGCGGTGGTAAACCTCCGAGTGGCGGCGGTGGCGGCAAGCCCAGCGGCGGTGGCGGCAGCAAGCCCCACTAGCAATCAGCCACGCATCCCCTTCAGCGACGGAGCCACACCCGGCTCCGTCGCTGTCTTTTCATGGCAACCCTCTGCGCTGCTTGATATCCTGTTCCAGTGTTGAACATCCGCAGCCTCCCGGCCCTCCTCCTCATTCCCGCTGTCCTCCTCGTCCTCTCGGGCTGTCATACCCAGCTCTCGTCCGTCTCTGCGCAGCAGGCTCGCGCCCAGCAGCAGCAGGCCCGCGCCCAGCTCCAGGAGGCCCGGGTTCAGCTTGAGACCCAGCGCGAGCAGCTCGATCAGATCCCGCCGCCCAGCAAGAGCACCTTCATGACCGTCCACACCTACGACAGCTGGCAGAATCCGGTTCTCACCATCCAGCCCGGCATGCTCGAGCTTCACGTCCTGCTGGCCGACGCCAACACCACCCCCATCGGCGTCGGTGGCATGTTCCGCCCCGTCAACGCCCGCCGCCAGGAGCTCAACATCAGCCTGTCCACCCTCGCCGATGCCATGAGCTCGATCCCCGCGTCCTCCTGGCCCTACGGCCGCGTCGTCGCCATCGAAGAGGCCAACAAGACCCCCGCCTCCGCCGAACCCGCCGTCCGCCGCAACATGGAAGTCACCATCAGCAAACTCAACGACCTGGGCATCGTCGTCTACGACCTCGGAACCGGCAAAATCCAGTAGCAAGAGGAACGTTGCCCGTTGTCCGTTCCCAGTTCGCCGTCAACGAAGAACTATGAACTGAGAACTGAGAACTGAGAACTGAGAACTAAGAACTGAGAACTAAGAACTGAGAACCAAGAACTTAAGGCCCAAGTGTCCCGTAATCGGGCAATCCACTCATTCAAAGGCATCCCCGCGCCGATTCTATACATCGACCCTTGATGACGCGCAATGCGAGACAAGCCAGACACCGCAAAACAATCCGCTCCGGCCCCTCCCCCTCTCGACGAAGGAGTCCTTCTTCCCGAAGACAAAGGTCCGCCCTCTATTCCGCCGAATCACTCCAACATCCAGGTAGGCAGCGACGCCGTCGAGAGCCTCATCGCCGAGAAGCGTATCGGCCTGCGCATCCGCGCCCTGCGTCAGAAGTCCTCGCTCGGCCTCGCCGAGCTGGGCCGTCACACCGGCCTCTCCTCCAGCTTCCTGTCCCAGCTTGAGACCGGCCGCGTCGTTCCCACCCTGCGCAACCTCGCCCGCATCGCCATGGTCTTCAGCAAGGACCTCAACTACTTCTTCAGCCCCATCCCTCTCTCCCTCTTCCGCGTTCACCGCGCCGCCGATCGCGTGCGCCTCCCGCAGTCCGGCGTCGAGCAGCCCCGCTACTACTTCGAAAGCCTCGGCTACCTCGTCCCCGAACGCCAGCTCGACCCCTACCTCGCCGAGTTCCAGCCCGGCAAATTTCTCGACGACAACTTCCACCAGCACGCCGGCTTCGAGTTCCTCTACGTCATGAGCGGCACCCTCAACGTCCAGCACGGCGAAGTCGTTCACGAGCTCCGCACCGGCGACTCCGTCTACTTCGACTCCTCCACCATTCACAGCTACGCCTGCCTGGGCGACCAGCCCGCCACCGCCCTCATCGTCACCCTCCTCCAGCCCCTCAACCTCGCCTCCACACGCCTCGCCGGGAACCGCCCCTCCGGCAGCCTGCGCGCAGAAAACCTCGCCACCCGAAAGAAGCTCCAGTAACGGCTCTGTCAAGGACACTTGTCAGCCTGTCAAGGACACTTGTCATTGTGTCAAGGACACTTGTCTTTTGGGCTTAAAAAGCCTCCCAATTTGCTACCTGAAACCATGCTAAAGCAGTCGATTTGCGACCCGAAACCCACCTAAGTCTGCCCCCAATGCGCCGGATTTCCAGCGCTGGCGATACAATAATGTCATGATTAAGGGATTGACCACCGTGGCCCGCGTGGCCTCAGAACAAGCCTTCACCCAACTCACCGAACTGTTGCAAACACTAGGGTTCGAGCCCGGAAAAGGATGGGACGATAGCACCGGAAAGGGCGCCGCGTTTCTTGCGCCCCTGGGAAACCTGGAACTCGCCATCGGTTACCCGCCCGCGCAACCTACTCTGATGGTTGAAGTTACGCAGCTCGACGAAGTCCACGCCGCCGTCCAGGCTTGGATCGCCTCTCACCCGGACGCCGCCGCCAAACTCTCCGAGCCTACCCTCACCGACTGGAACTCCCGCCTCTTCACCGCGCAGATTACAAACGACTTAACGGTCGGCTTCTGGCAATCCGAGAACCCGCTGCACAACCGCCCGCTCGCCGTAGAAGGCGACCTATCTGCTGCAGGCAAACGGTTTGCGATCGTAGTCGCGCGCTGGAATGCGGTCATCACCGACCGCCTCCTGCAAGGCTCCCTCGACGCCCTCACCCGCAGCGGTTGCGCCCTGAAAGACATCCAGATCGTCCGCGTTCCGGGCGCCTGGGAGATCGCCTCGGCTGCCCGCACCCTCGCGCAAACCAAAGATTACGCAGCAGTTATCACGCTTGGTGTACTTCTCCGCGGCGAGACCGCACACTACGAAGCCATCTACAACGAGGTAGCCCGCGGCATCGGCCAATCCCAACAGGAGACCGGCATCCCCCACGCCTTCGGCGTCCTGACCTGCGAGACGCTCGAACAGGCCCTCGACCGCGCTGGCCTAAAGGCTGGAAACAAAGGCTTTGAGGCTGCCATCGCGGCCATCGAGATGGCCTCCATCCAGGAAAAACTGGCCGCCGAACCCGTTGGACGGAAGTCCTAATGGGCACCCGCCGGAAATCACGCGAATTAGCCATGCAAATGCTCTTCCAGGGCGACCTGGGCAAGCAGAAACCAGAAGAAGTTGAGCGCCTCTTCTGGGACGCGCGTGAGGATGTAGATGAAGAAACCAAAGGGTTTGCGGACGACATTCACCGCGTTGCCACGCAGCGCGAGGACGAAGTAGACGGCCTCATCCAGAAGCACGCGCAGAACTGGCGCCTGGAACGCATGCCGGTCGTCGATCGCAATCTTCTACGCGCAGCCATAGCCGAAATGCTGGGATATCCAAAGACCCCCGCGGCCGTTATCATCAACGAAACATTGGAGATAGCGCGCCGTTATGCCGCTCCCGAAAGCATCCACTTCCTGAACGGCGTGCTCGACGCAGTAGGACGCGAACTCCTGGAAGCACGCCTCAAACCCTAGCCGATCAGCAGCATCAATACAAAGGCCCTCGAGAATCGAGGGCCTTTGTACTTCCCAAACTGCACAAAACACTAGGTTGTCGTCTTCTTCGGGTGCTGTGCGATCAAATTGACCGGCGCAAAGCCACTGCTCGTTGTCTGGCATGCGCCGGAGGGCGTCGTGACGCAAACCGGCAGCTGAGGGGTGATTTCGCTGCCTGTCGCTTCCGTCGCTGTCGCCGGTCCACTTGTAGGGTAAGTCATTGTAATCAAATGGACATCATTGTTGGCTGAGGTTCCGTCCGCGGCGCCCGTACCGATGTAAAAGGTGAAGTTATCGGTGCTGAAGACGCCCGCAACTGGAGCCGCCGCCGCCGTAGCGCCATTGCCCAACGCCAGCAGTTGAGTTGTTCCGCCACCGCTGGCGGGGGGGAAGTAAAGCGGAATCGCTCCGCCCCCAGAGGTCGCACCTGCCGGCAAAGTATAGGTAACAAAGGCCACTACCGAGTTGCTCGAGGGTTCAACCCCGGTGATCGAAGCAGCATTGATGCCCGCGAGTGGCAGCGGGCCATTGACGGTACTCGTAAAATACCCAGTCGTCGGCTGCGCCGCTGGAGGAATCGGGCAGCCAGCGTTCGTCGGAAGGATGACGTCAAGGTCGCTCAAGGTCGAGGCTGCACCGTTAGCATGCGCTCCAAGGATATGCTTGCCGTCCGTAGTCGCCGCGATCTGGTCAGTCATAACGGGCTTCTCGTCCACCAGCGGAATAAACAAATTGTCGACGTTTGGCGGGTTTCCGGTGCCTGTGACGGTGCTTGCCGGGCAATAGCTGCGACCATCCGTGAATTTCGGTCCAGCGAAGTACGCTCCTACGCTGGGCACTGTCACCGTGACGCCCGTATAGATCTCATCGGCCGTGGAGGCCTGCCAGTCGGTAAACGTGGAGTGGGTCAGAACCGTATCGGTGGTGGTTGTGATGTAGACCGCCTGGTCATCCGGAGACCACGAAGCGCTGGTGCCAACGCCACCATAGCTGGTCGTAATCGCGTTGCTGGCGGTGGATACCAGGGAAATCGTCTGCCGGGTGGGATCTGTGACCACCAGGGTGCCTCCGTCTGGCGAGACGGACAAAACGGTGCCGGGGATCAGCTGGTTTGCGGCCGAGACCGTGTTGCTGGACGTGGCAATCGACATCAGGCCCTGGGGGCTTCCCAGATAGATTGCCGTGCCGGCCTGATTCATCACCATGGAGTTTGGAACGAAGGGAAGCTTGATCAGCGTGCTGGTCTGGTTGGTGGTGAAGTCCCGGAAGGCGAGGTAGTCCGAAGACGTGCTTCCCATGTAGAGCACGGTGCTGCTGGTTCCCGGAGTATTGATTGTGATGGGATTCGAGGTGATCGCCTTGCCGTTTCCAAACAACCCAATTTGATTGAAGGGCGACGGGTTGCACGTAGCCGGCTGGCAAACGGCGGTGATATCCGCCGAGCCTGGAAAGGCAGGCGTTACCGATCCAACTGCTGCAGGAATGGTTTGCGGTGTGGTCGAGTTGTACTCGAGGGTAAGGCCGGTGATGACGTTTCCATTCGTGTCTCGAACGGTAGCAGTCAACGGCTGCAGCGTGTTGACCGCGACGTTGATGGGGTTCGATGAGGAATTTGGATCCGCGAGGACGATAGAAGCAGGCGGGCAGGTGGAGAAGTAGCCTGCATTGGTTGCTGTCGAGGATTGAGAGATGGTCGCAGTAATCGTCGTGGAACCGGGTTGTTGCGCCGTGGCGGCGCCGTTCTGGTCAATGGACACGATGCCCGTGGTCTGGGCGCCGAACGTCAGATGGCCAACCTGGCAGGTAATGTTCTGGGCGGCGTTGCCCGTGGTGCCGCCACCCTGATAGACGCGCGCTACGAGCTGACCCACCTGGTTCTGTGACAGGCAGGAGGTACCGCTGTAAGGCGGCGCGATGACAGGCGTACCGACCGTATTGTTGGGGCAGCAGTCGGTGCCGGGATCGATCGTGCAGTTGGCCGTTGCGTTGCCGAGGACGGCGCCGGTGGCGACAGGATGCACAAAGATGGGAATCGCGTTGCTGGTGGCGCCATTGGCTGAAGCGGTTACGAGCGCGGCGACGCCGCCGGGGGTGGAAATGACAGTCGGGGCAGCGGTGTAGAACGCGGCAACGATATCACCTATTTGCACAGGAAAGATGCCGGATGGCGACGGTTCATGGGTGATCGCGCCACTGGATGCGACGAAGTTGTAGATCGCAGAGACGGTTCCGCCCAGGATCTGGACTGTCCCTGGAGCGCTCGCGGTGTAGGCGTAAGCAGGTGTGAACGTGAGCGTCGGCGCGGTGGTGTAGGTGATGGTGACCGTCTCACTCGGGACGACGAAGAACGAGCCGCTGGTCAGGCCCGTGCTGGTGGTTGCGCCGTTGACCGTCGTGGTGATGGAGGTGACTACCCCATTCTGGACGGAGAGGAGGCCTGGGGTCGTCCCCGCGTAGGTAAAGGGAGACGCCGCGGGTGCAACGGGTACGGCAGGAGGGGTCGTCGCGGGTACGGTAAGGACGACTGGCTTGGGCGCAGGCGGGGCTGACGAAGGCGGTGTGCAGGTGGTGAAATCCGCGATGCCGCCGCCGGTGTTCCGGTTCCAGGTGCCACCGCAGACCTGTCCAGTCGCTGGGTTAATATCAGCGAGGATGGGGCCGCCATTGGTGTTCGCTCCGAAGCTGCTGGTGCTGGCGTAGGTAAAGGACCTGACTGAGACTGCGTTGCCTTTGCAATCCTGTGCCGTAGCCGAGAGCGCGGTGCCCATCTGCCCGTAGTTGAGGCTTTCGCCGGTCGTAGCAAGGCTTGGCGACAGTGTGATTGTGGCTACCTGGCCGACCACCGGACCGGAGTCACCAGCGAAGCAAAACACAACTGGGGCTGCCTTGTGGCCGCAACCGGTCACGGACAAGCCCAAAGGAAGCGCAAAGATGAGAAGAACAACCAGACCAACGAACCGACGCGCCTTTTTCAAAAAAACCAACCGCACTAAGAACCTCCCCGTTCAACTAGAACGAAAGCTGAACGGTAATACCGTCAACTGCGAAAACTTTCGAGTCTCCAGTTTAGGGGTTGGACGGTCCTCGAGCAAATAGGGAGTGCAGGAATCGTCAAAGGGGGAGCAGGAAAATTGGAAAAACAAAGCGGCCAGCCTCCACGGTGGAAAGCTGGCCGCACTTGGTTTGAGCTGTCAGGTGGTGTTACTGGCTGGGTGGCATATTCTCCGCAAACCAGCGCACCTCGCGCTCCATGCGGTCGCGGATGTGTTCGGGGTTGCGGAAGCCATGGCCTTCGTTGGGGTAGACGACGAGCTGAGTTTTGACGCCGAGGTCGCGGAGAGCGTGCCAGAACTCGAAGGATTGCGGTGCGGGGCATTCGCCGTCGCGATCGCCGACGATGACCAGGGTGGGGGTTTTGACGTTCTTGATGAAGGTCATGGCGGAGGACTTGGCGTAGACGGCGGGATCGTCGTAGACGCTGGCGCCGAAGAACGGTGTCATCCACTGGTCGATGGAGTTCTCGCCGTAGTAAGAGAGCCAGTTCGCGAGGCCGGCGCCGGCGACGGCGGCACGGAAGCGATGGGTTTGCGTGACGGCGAACATGGTCATGAAGCCGCCGTAGCTCCAGCCGGTGAGGCCTTCGCGGTTCTTGTCGATGGAGACTTTGGCTTCGACGGCGTCCATGCCCTTGAGGATGTCGCGGAGGTCGCCGTAGCCGAAGTCCTTGCGGTTGGCGGCGGTGAAGGCCTCACCCTGGCCGAAGGAGCCGCGCGGGTTGGGCGCGAGGACGAAATAGCCGTGCTCGGACCACATGGTGCTGGGTCGCGGACCGGCGGAAGCGGAGGGGCCTCCATGGACTTCGACGATGAGCGGATATTTCTTGGAGGGGTTGTAGTCTTTGGGATAGGTTAGCCAGCCCTGGACGCGGAAGCCTTCGTTCTGCCACTCGATGGATTCGAATTTGGGAGCGGTGTGCTTGACGGCATCGTTGAGGTGGGTGAGTTGCCGGAGGCCGCTTTTGCCGTCGAGGGTCCAGACTTCGGGCGAGGCGTCGAAGCTGGATTTGACGAAGGCGAGGGTGTCACCGTTGGCAGGGGTGTAGGCGACCTCGTTCTTGATGGGGCCGCCAGAGACCGACACCTCGCCGAGATCGAGTTCGCCACCGGGAAGGAGAGAATGCTTGTCGGCGTCCCAATCGACGGCGAGCGAGTGGCCGCGGCGGTCTTCAATGAAACCGAGGGTGTTGTTGCGCGTCCAGATGGCATAGGTGGGCGTGCCGTCGATGCCTGGTGTGGCGTCGAAGAGATGGTTGCCGTTGGCGTCGATGACCCAGACGTCGCCGCCCGTGGAGCCCTGGTCGGACATCAGGCCGCCGATGAAGGAGAGGCGCTTGCCGTCGGGGGAGAAGCGGGGGACGGCGATCTGGAGGCCGTGGAGAGCGCCGGAAACGGTGACGGGATCGAGGATGACGCGGGGATCACCTCCCGAGGTGGACTGCGCGTAGAGCTTGGCGACCCACCAGTTGTTCTCGCCGGGAGGATTGGCGGCGATGAACGCAATCTCAGTGGAGTTCGGAGCCCAGGTGAATTCGTAGACGTGCAAGCGGTCTGGAGTGAGCCAGTGGCCTGCACCATCGGCGGCGTTGACCGCATAGACACGCTGGATCTCGACGCCGTCTTCGCCGATAACGCCATTCCAGGGAGGCATGGCGTCGAGCGCGCCGGCGTGGCGGGTGGCGTTTTCTACGAAGAGGAACGCGATGGATTTGCCGTCAGGCGACCAGGCGGGTTGCGCGATGTTGCCGGTGACGTGGGTGAGCTGTTTGGCCTCGCCGGAAGCTTTGGACCAGAGGAAGATCTGCTCCTGATCGGGCTTGGATGTATCCCCGGTGCAGCTGGAGCCGAAGGCGAGGGTCTCGCCATTGGGAGACCAGACGGGGTTGTCGAAGGAGCAGTGGGTCGCGCCTGCGATCTTGATGAGCTTGTCGTTGGCCGGATTGGCGACCTCGGTGAGGTGAAGGGAGCTGCCGTCGCGGCTGCGGAGCGTCCAGGCAACCGTGGTGCCGTCGGGCGAGATTGCGACGCCGCCGGGCTGGGCGGCGCGGGTGAACTGCTGATTAGGATTGGCCGTGTCGGGCGCGGCGGTTAGCGTGGGCTTCGCGGGAGTCTGAGCGGTGAGGGAGTAGGTGAAGAGGAGGGAACAGGCTGCGGTGCTTAGCGGCAGGAGGGCGCGTCGAACACAAAATCTCATGTTGAAAAGCGTATCATCGGGTGCCTCCGGGACGGCAGGAGGGCCCGCGCTGACGGCTCGGCCTTATCGCGAGAAGAGCTGGGTCAGCTTGGTGAGGTTCAACAGGTCGCTGAGGCGCGGCGACAGGTTCACCAACTCCAGCGTGCAGTAACCCTTGCTGATCGCCGACACCTTCAGCCCCACCAACACCCCAAGCCCGGAGCTATCCACAAAGGACACGTCGGCGCAGTCGATCAGGATATGGCCGCCCTGCTCGATGAGTCGTTTGACGGCTGTATGCAGGCTCTCGCCGGTTGCACTGGTGAGCCTCCCGTGGCACGTAACGGTGAAGACGCGCCAGTCCTGATCGTTCTTCGATTCAGCCACGTCAAAGTGGAACGAGGCTTCGGATGCAGTCGCCATCAACGTCTCCTATTCAGTTCTTGTGCTGGACAAGAAACCATACTAGCGTTCGGTTTTCCGGGCTTCGATGAATTTCTGATGATTCCGCAGCCGCAGCCTCATCCCTGTTCGCGGGCTGGCCCTCTGCGATACGCTTTCCCATGGCCTCATCCGACGACCCGTTCGCCAACGCCATCTGGAACGCGCTGCACACGACTCATCAGCATCTCTCCCTCGCCCACGGCCTCGCGCTCAAATACCCCGCTGACGTTGCACCCTTCTCCTGCCTCGCGGAAAACACTTCGGCAGCCCTCAGTGACCTTCACACCCTGATGGCTTCGGGCGAAACTACCTACGTGCTCGGGGATGCGCCAGCCCTCAGCGACAAACTCCTCTATCGCGGCGCCACTCCCTGCCTCCAGATGGCCTTCCCTGAGCAGTCGCCGCTGCCTGCGATCGAACCAGCCCTGCCGATCGCACCGCTAAGCTGCGACGACGCACCCGCGATGGTCGCGCTCACCGACATTGCGTTCCCTGGCTTCTTCCGCTCGCGCACCTGCGTGATGGGCAGCTACTTCGGCATCTGGGACTCCGCGAGGCCCGGGCAACTCATTGCCATGGCGGGCGAACGGCTGGTGCTCCATCCCACGCGTGAGGTCAGTGGCGTGTGCACGCATCCTGAGCATCGCGGGCAGGGCCTCGCTGCCGCGCTCACTGCTCGCGTCCTCGACCACCAGCGCCGGCTCCAGGCTCGCTCCGTGCTGCACGTGGTGTCCACCAACCACACGGCTATCAGCCTCTACCACCGGCTCGGGTTCCAGAGCCTGCGCGAGGTTCACCTGCATCGGCTCAAGCGGCCCGACTAGGAGGGACCGCCCTCTAAAACCCCAGCGGGCCAAGGACGCGCGCCGGGGGACCCCCCCCTCCCCCCTCTAAGTCATACCTTGTCGGTAAGTATATGAAATAAAGCTGGTTATGCGCCAAAGTACCCCCTGCCGGAGGGGCAAAATTGCCTGTAAAGTAGTCTATTCAGGCGGGTTAGGGGCAAAGTAGTTCAAACAAAGGATTAGGGGTAAAGTAGCTGTTTCAAAGGGGTTAGAGGCAAAGTATGCCTGGCAAAGGGGTTAGGGGTCGACTGGTGGATTTTCGGCTGTTGGCGGGGCCTTCGATGCTTGGGTATATGTCGGGCCGTTGACCCTTGGTGTGGAGTGGAGATGTCCCTAGTTCAATTGTAGTGAATGGGTGGGGGTGATTATGCCAGGTTTGGAAAATATAAATCGCCAATGGATATAGGGGGTTTGGCGATTTTGGGGTGGTGGTGGGCTTGACAGGTCCTTCGGGTCCTGCGCGGACGGCGAGAGGCTTCGCGTGGTGGGCGATCGGATGGGTGGGTGACATGGAGGAAGGCAATTCGGCCCGTTCGACTTCGCTCAGGGCTACGCCTGCGGCTTCACTCCGGCCTTCGGCAGAGCGGTAGGCTCCTGCGGAGCGGCGGGTATGAGACCCAAGGCTGAGGCCTTGGGGTACCTGGAAGCTTTGGGCCTTCGGTAGAGTGGAGCCCATCCATGGCGCAAGATGCCGCGCGGTGGGTGGGGCACCCTGCCGACTTCAAGCGAGCGGATTCGGGGTGACACATCTCTCAATTCCATGTGGGGGTTGGCTCTTTGGGAAGCTTGCTTTTCTTTGCTGCCTTTTGGCCGGCCTTGGCCCACTTCAAGGCGGTGTGTGCGGCTGCGAAGTTTTTGTCGATCGCTAGGGCGGATTGAAGATTGGCGATGGCTTGATCCCACTGTCCCAGTCGGCCGTAAGAGATGCCGATACCCCAGGTCGCTGTTGCGGGGTCCGCCTTGAGAGAAATGGCGATCTGCGCCTGTGCGATGCTTTCCTGGTAATTGCCAGCCTGGTAGGCGAGGCGCGCATTGTTGAGGGGGATGAAGGTCTGAAGCGTTTGGAGGTCGGGAACGGGGTGGTTAACCTCAGCCGCCTTAGCGGCCTGGAGCAGGTTTGCCGCCATCTGGTGTACACACTCCGCCCCTGCAGACTGTTGCATTGTCTGCCATGTCTCGAACGGCGACCCGCTGATATCGAGTGCCACTGCCCATGCTGCCTTGCTATCAGTTTGAGATCGAGTCGAGGTCCAGAGGATCATGCCTGGGCCAAATGTTTCAATTCCGCCGTTTCTGAAAAATAGTGCATCGTATGGCAGTTGAGAAACAGCATCGTCCTGCTCACGCATCGCTTTGTTTTCTGTACCGTAGGATGTGGGGTAGCCGCCAACGGTCTTCCTTATTACAGTAACCGCTTTGACCTCGTCCAGGGTTGGGAGGCGCCAGTCCGCAAACCCGCCGAGTTGGAGGGCTGCGCAATATTCATTTGCTTGTTGCCAATTGAGTCCGTTACTGGACCCTAACTGGCAGCACGCAATTTGGTCCTTCGGATTCGGATGAGGATTCCCATGTACTTGTCCGGTCCACATGAGTCCTGTCGATGGATCAGGCCACCAGGTCGTGGGATCTTTCGTCCACTCCTGGGCCAGGCTGCATCGTGTGCCAGCAAAAATAAGGCAAATGAGCGCGAGTGCGGCACTGGACGATAGCTTCGAAGCGGGCATTTCTTTCTCCTGGTGTGGACCTTGGCTACTGCACCGCATGAACACTGCTGCATTCGAATTGTTGTGAGAGACGTTCCTATGGACCTGGCCCCAACTCCGCGCTGCTGATAGAACGACTCTAGCTGGTCGTTGGGTGGCAACCGCAGTGTTCGTGGCTTCACACCGGCATTCGACAGAGTGGAAGGGAATGGGAGGGGCGGTCGCGCTGGTCGCGCGATGCCCACGTTCCACCCCAACGGACAAAGAACGTCCGTCGGGGACCCCGGCTTAGCGACGATAGGGCCGTCGCGAAGATGGGCACCAGGCTCCGGGGTCAGGCAAATCTTGACGGTTTCGGGGCGACTTGATACAGTTAGAAGGTTCCGCGAGTATCCGGAACGTGCCGTCTTGAAGAGGCTCGGCGGGTTGGGCTTGCGAAACGCAAGCCTTTGGCCTGCGATACACTGGATACAAGAGATTCTCCGCAGGATTTGCCAGGAACGTTGGGGGCGAATCGGTCAGTCTGCGGTTGGCGAAGATGCCTATCTAATCGCGCCTGCGACACCCTCCTCCCCGCTGTGCCACGGCGGGACCCCATGGGGATGGGCTATGTGGGCCGGAACAGCGAAACGGAGTTGAGCGATCGGGCGGGGTGAGGTAGGCCCCGGTTGATGCGACTTAGCCACCGTCGACTGTTATCTCGTTTGAGTGGTTGTAGTTGGTTGTAGTGCGCAGTCAGTCGTACGGCCGCGTGCAGGATTCAGAACTTCGCCGAAGCGTGCTTCTCTGATGATTGAGAGAAGAGGACATGCTTCGCCTTCCGTGCGTCCGGGCTGGAAACAGCAGTGGATGTGGGGAGAAGAGCGACCCGGCGAGAGCCGGACACCGCAAACGGAGGCGCTGCCCTGCACCGAGCCCGAACAAATGGTTTCGGGTAGCCAATGCCTTCGGGCAGGGTTGCTTTCACGGATTTTCAAGGAGCAGTAAAGTGCCTACGTTTCATCAACTCGTCAAGCAGGGCCGGACGCCGACCCGCTACAAGACCGCATCGCCTGCGCTGCAGGGCTCGCCGCAGCGTCGCGGCGTTTGCACTCGCGTGTACACGCAGACACCGAAGAAGCCGAACTCGGCGCTGCGCAAGGTTGCGCGTGTGCGTTTGACCAACGGCATTGAAGTTACGACGTACATTCCGGGCATTGGCCACAACCTGCAGGAGCACTCGATTGTGCTGATCCGCGGCGGCCGTGTGAAGGATCTCCCGGGTGTTCGTTACCACGTGGTTCGCGGAACGCTGGATTCGGTTGGCGTTGCGAATCGCAAGCAGAGCCGCTCGAAGTACGGCGCGAAGAGGCCGAAGGCGAGCAGCAAGTAAAGATTGCGTTGTGCGTTCTCCGTTGTCCGTTCTCCGTTGAGAGGGCCGAAACGGACAACGAACAACGGATAACTGAAAACGTTCAACAGGCTCAGCTCGTGAGAGGTTCACCGCGCTGGGGGAAGAAGAGAAAGAAGAAGAGATGCCGAGAAAAGGGTACATTGCCAAGCGTGAGGTTCCAGCCGATCCGATCTATGGGTCGACGCTGGTAACGAAGTTCGTCAACAGCATGATGTGGGGCGGCAAGAAGTCGACTGCCCAGGGCATCTTCTATGAGGCCATGACCAACCTGGAAGCTAAGGGTGGGGATGAGGCGCTGAAGCTGTTCAAGAAGGCTGTCGAGAACGTCAAGCCGATGCTCGAAGTGAAGAGCCGCCGCGTTGGCGGAGCGAACTACCAGGTGCCGATTGAAGTGCTGCCGGAGCGGCGCACGTCGCTGGCGATTCGCTGGCTCGTGACCTATGGCCGCGCTCGTGGCGAAAAGGGAATGGTTGAGAAGCTCACCGCGGAGCTGCTCGACGCAGCCAATGGCCGCGGCGCCGCGATGAAGAAGAAGGAAGACGTTCATCGTATGGCCGAGGCGAATAAGGCGTTCGCGCACTATCGCTGGTAAAGAGAGTTATTAGATGTCAGATGTCAGTTGTTAGTCAGAACGGCTTTTACTGGCAATTGGTAAGAGCGGCTTTTACGAACAACTGATAACTAAGAACTAAGAACCTGCAAGCTTCGGCTTGCGCTTAAAAGAAAAGGATCACCGTGGCTCGCACAGTACCTCTACAAAAGTGCCGCAACATCGGCATCATGGCTCATATCGACGCCGGCAAGACGACGACGACCGAGCGCATTCTCTTCTATACGGGTGTGAACCACCGTATCGGCGAAGTGCACGAGGGCACGGCCACCATGGACTGGATGGAGCAGGAGCAGGAGCGTGGCATCACGATCACCTCTGCTGCGACCACCTGTACGTGGAACGGCATTCGCATCAACATCATCGATACCCCGGGTCACGTGGACTTCACGGCCGAGGTAGAGCGTTCGCTGCGCGTGCTCGACGGCGCGGTGGCTTGCTTTGATTCGGTGCAGGGTGTGCAGCCGCAGTCGGAGACGGTGTGGCGGCAGGCGAACAAGTACAAGGTTCCTCGGATTTGCTTCATCAACAAGATGGACAAGGCTGGCGCGAACTTTGAGTACGCGACGTCGACGCTGGTAGCGCGTCTGGGCGCGCGGGCGATTCCGATCCAGATTCCGATTGGCGAAGAGGCGAAGTTTGCCGGCGTCGTCGACCTGGTGGAGATGAAGGCGATTCTGTGGCATGACGAGACCATGGGCGCGAAGTATGACGTCGAAGAGGTTCCTGCGGCGTTGCGCGAGAATGCCGAGAAGCTGCGCACGGAGTTGATTGAGGCGGTTGCGGACTCCGATGAAGACGTGATGCACAAGTACCTTGAGGGCGAAGAGATCTCGATTGCGGAGCTGAAGCGCGCGATTCGCAAGGCAACCATTGCGATGCACGTGTTCCCGGTGCTGTGTGGCTCGTCGTTCAAGAACAAGGGTGTGCAGACGCTGCTGGACGCGGTTGTTGATTACCTGCCGAGCCCGCTGGATGTTCCGCCGATTGAAGGCACGGAGCCGGGTGAGCCGGAAGTGAAGCTCGTTCGTCATGCCGACGATACGGAGCCGCTGGCTGCGCTGGGATTCAAGATCATGACTGATCCGTTCGTTGGCCAGCTGATCTTCATCCGGATCTACTCGGGAATTTTGAAGACGGGCGATTCGGTGTTGAATCCGCGTACCGGAAAGACGGAGCGCATTGGACGTTTGCTGAAGATGCATGCGAACAAGCGTGAAGAGATTACCGAGATCATGGCGGGCGACATCTGCGCTGCCGTGGGTCTAAAGAACCTGAACACGGGCGACACGATCTGCAGCGACAAGGCACCGATCTTGCTGGAGTCGATTGACTTCCCGGCGCCGGTGATTGAAGTTGCTGTCGAGCCGAAGACGAAGGTTGACCAGGAAAAGATGGGCATGGCGCTGGCCAAGCTCGCGCAGGAAGATCCTACGTTCAAGGTGCGGACCGATATCACCAATGGCCAGACGATTATTTCGGGCATGGGCGAGCTGCATCTCGAGATCATTGTTGACCGCATGATGCGCGAGTACAAGGTTGAGGCGAACGTCGGCAAGCCGCAGGTGAACTACCGCGAGACGATCCGCGCGAACGCCGAGGCGGAAGGCAAGTACATCCGGCAGACGGGTGGTTCGGGTAACTACGGCCATGCGAAGATTCGGATTTCGCCGAACGAGCCGGGCAAGGGCTACGAGTTTTCGAACGACACCAAGGGCGGCACGATTCCCAAGGAGTACATCAAGCCGATCGACCAGGGCATCCAGGAAGCGTTGCTGGGCGGAATTCTGGCCGGCTACGAGATGGTCGACGTCAAGGTGAGCTTGTACGACGGCAGCTATCACGATGTCGACTCGAACGAAATGGCGTTCAAGATTGCCGGTTCGATGGCGTTCAAGGAAGCGGCACGCAAGGCCAAGCCGGTACTGCTGGAGCCTGTGATGGCGGTTGAAGTCACGGTCCCCGAGGAGTACATGGGTACGATCATTGGCGACTTGAACAGCCGCCGTGGCCGGATCGAAGGCATGGAGATGGTTGGCGGCGTGCAGGCTATCAAGGCGACGGTGCCGCTGTCGACGATGTTTGGTTATGCGACCGCGATGCGCGGATCGACGCAGGGCCGGGCCAACTTTTCGATGGAGTTCAAGCAGTACGAGGAGGCACCGCGCTCGGTCTCGGAAGAGATTATCGCGAAGGTGCAGGGCAAGGACAGCAAGTAGCACCCAGCCGCGCGCTGGAGCCAGCGAAGTTAGCTGGCGCGCGCAAAACGGAATCAGGCGCCAAGTAAGGGCCTTTGCATTTTGGTACTACGGAGACAGTCATGGCGAAGGAAAAATTTGATCGCAGCAAGCCGCACGTAAACATTGGAACGATCGGACACATCGATCACGGCAAGACGACGCTGACGGCGGCGATTACGAAGGTTCTGTCGAAGCATAATCC
>Ga0210392_10000864_pt1 | contig 16843 bp, 13 predicted proteins | sample IncBWC30OmetaG_FD_161057 | JGI IMG/M metagenome (GOLD analysis project Ga0210392, IMG submission 161057) | Forest soil microbial communities from Barre Woods Harvard Forest LTER site, Petersham, Massachusetts, United States - Inc-BW-C-30-O ...
CTATCGGACATTCTTGCGCGGCCGCAGCGGCTGCTCGAAGTGATACGCCTGGAACTGGAATTCATCCGCGACACATTCGGCGACAGGCGGCGCACCGAAATCCTCGTCAATCACGAGGATCTCACCACGGAAGACCTCATTTCGCCCGAGGATGTCGTCGTAACGCTCTCGCATGGCGGTTATGCCAAGGCACAGCCGGTCTCCGACTATCAGGCCCAGCGCCGCGGCGGCCGCGGCAAGGCTGCCACCAGCGTCAAGGACGAGGATTTCGTCGACAAGCTGTTCGTGGCGAATACGCACGACACGCTTTTATGCTTCTCGGACCGGGGCAAGCTCTATTGGCTCAAGGTCTATCAGCTGCCCCAGGCCAGCCGTGGATCGCGGGGCAAGCCCATCGTGAATCTGTTGCCGCTCCAGGAGGGCGAGCGCATCAGCGCCATGCTGTCGATCAAGGATTTCGAGGAAGGCAAGTTCGTCTTCATGGCGACCGGTCTCGGCACGGTGAAGAAGACCTCGCTGGCGCTGTTCTCGCGGCCGCGCGCAAGCGGCATCATTGCCGTCGCGCTCGACCCGGGCGACAAGCTGGTGGGCGTGGCGATCACCAACGGCACCAAGGACATTCTGTTGTTCACCACGGGCGGCAAGGCAATACGCTTCGCCGAGGCAGAGGTGCGCGCGATGGGACGGGAAGCCGCGGGTGTGCGCGGCGTGAAGCTGAGTGATGACCAGCGGGTCAATGCCCTGATCGTGGCCGAAGACGGCTTTATTCTCACGGCCTCGCAAAACGGATTCGGCAAGCTGACGCCGCTGGAGGATTTCCCGAAGCACGGGCGCGGCGGCCAGGGTGTCATCGCCCTGCAGATCACGGACCGCAATGGAATCATGGTCGGAGCGCTGCAGGTGAGCCTGGACGATGAGATCATGCTCATGAGCCAAAATGGCGTGCTGGTACGCACCCCGGTCAAGGACATCTCCGTGGTCGGGCGCAATACGCAGGGCGTGCGTTTGATTCGATTGGAAGACGGCGATCAGCTCTCCGGACTGGAGCGCATCGAGGGACTGGCGGGCGACGAGGACCCCGATTCGAACGAGCCGGCCGCTGATACGAACAGCGGGGCCCCCGATCCGAATCCGGGCGGCGCCCCCTCCGGCGACCCCGAAGCATCCTAGGTTCTCCATGCGCGCGTTCAATTTCTCGCCGGGACCCGCCGTATTGCCGCTTCCGGTCCTGGAAAAAGCGCGTGATGAGCTCTTGGATTGGGGCGGCAGCGGCATGTCCGTGATGGAAATCAGCCATCGCAGCAAGAGCTTTGTCGAGGTCGCCGCGCGGGCCGAGGCGGATTTGCGCGAGCTGATGTCGATACCGCCGACCTATCGGATCCTGTTCATGCAGGGCGGCGCATCGGCGCACTTCTCCCTGGTGCCCATGAATCTCTCGCCGCCCAATTCCACGGTGGACTACCTCAATACCGGACATTGGTCGCAGCGCGGTATCACCGAAGCGGCGCGGTATTGCACGGTCCATGTGGCCGCCGATGCCGGCGGAGACTACTCGCGGGTGCCGCCGCAAAATCAACTGCGCTTCAGCGGCCGCGCCGCCTATGTGCACTACACGCCGAACGAAACCATCAGCGGCGTGGAGTTCGGCTATGTACCCGAGACGAACGGTGTGCCGCTGGTGGCGGACATGTCATCCAGCATCCTGTCCCGGCCCGTCGACGTGACGAAATTCGGCATGATTTATGCGGGCGCCCAGAAGAACATCGGGCCGTCGGGGCTCACCGTCGTGATCGTGCGCGAGGATCTGCTCGGGCGCGCGCGCGCCGATACGCCGCATGTGTTCGACTACACGGCGATTGCGGACGGTCAGTCGATGTTGAATACGCCGCCGACCTTTGCCTGGTACATGGCCGGACTGGTGTTCAAATGGCTGAAGGCCGCGGGCGGCGTCGAGGAGATCGGCAAGCGCAACCAGGCCAAGGCGGCGATGCTGTATGCCGCCATCGACGGCTCGCGGCTGTACAAGAATTCGGTCGCAGCCGACGCTCGATCGCGGATGAATGTCACATTCACCCTGGCGGATCCCGCTCTGGACGCTGTCTTCCTCGCCGAGGCGGCCGCCGCCGGGTTGCAAGGGCTCAAGGGTCATCGGATCGTCGGGGGCATGCGCGCCAGCATCTATAACGCCGTGCCGGTCGAAGCGGTGGAGAAATTGTGCGCGTTCATGCTCGACTTCGAGCGCCGCCATCCATGACGCGCAGCAAACGCCGGGCGAAGCCGAAGATCAAGAAGATCAAGGTGAAATCTGAGATCAATATTGCGCCTGCGACCCCGGCGGGCGCGGGTCTTGGCAATATTCGCGACAGCATCGATGCCGTCGACGCACGCATTCATGCCTTGCTGAATGAGCGCGCCCGATTCGCGCAACTGGTGGGCATTTCCAAGTCTGCATCGGGAAAGGCGGTGGATTATTACCGGCCGGAGCGCGAAGCCGAGGTGCTGCGCATGGCGCTCAAGCGCAATCAGGGACCGCTGCGCGACGAGGAAATCGCCCGACTGTTTCGCGAAATCATGTCGGCCTGCCTCGCGCAGCAGGAACCGCTCAAGGTGGCTTTTTTGGGTCCGGAGGGCACGTTCACGCAGGCGGCGGTGCTCAAGCACTTCGGTTCCTCGGTCCGCGCGCTCCCGCTGACGGCCATCGATGAGATATTCCACGAAGTGGAGGGCGGTGTGGCCGACTTTGGCGTCGTACCCATCGAAAACTCCAGCGAGGGTACGGTCAATCACACGCTCGATATGTTCTTGACCTCGGGCCTGAAAATTTGCGGCGAGGTGGAGCTGCGCATCAGTCATTTTTTGATGGGCAAGATGAGCGAGTTCGAGGCCATCAAGCGCGTTTGTGCCCACCCTCAGGCCTTGGCACAGTGCCGCGGTTGGTTGGACGACCAGCTCCCCGAGGTCGAACGCGTAGGCGTCTCGAGCAATGCCGAAGGAGCGCGGCGCGCGCGTGACGAGCGCGGTACGGCGGCCATTGCGGGGCGTTCCGCCGCCGAAATCTACTCCCTGAACGTGCTCGCCAACGAAATCGAGGATCGGCCGGACAACACCACGCGCTTCCTGGTGGTCGGCAGAAAACTCTTCAGCGCCAGCGGCGCGGATCGCACCACGTTGCTGGTTTCGACCAGCGACACCGATGATTCAGGAGCCCTGTTCCAGCTGCTCGAGCCGCTCGCCCGGCACAAGGTCAACATGACCCGAATCGAGTCACGGCCTTCCCGCCGGCGCAAATGGGACTACGTGTTTTTCATCGACATCGAAGGTCATGTGACCGATCCGGCGGTGGCGAAGGCGTTGGCTGCGTTGGAAACGCGCGCCTCGCTGTTCAAGATCTTGGGCTCGTATCCACGGGCCGTGCTCTGATGCAAGGATTCACGGCGCATCCGGTGATGCGCGTCTCCGGCACGATGACCGTGCCCGGCGATAAATCCATCTCACATCGTGCGTTGATGTTGTCCGGCATTGCCGAGGGAGTCAGCGAAGTCAGCGGGTTTCTGGCCAGCGAGGATTGTCTGGCGAGTCTCGCCGCCATGCGCGCCCTGGGCGTGCGGATCGAGCAGCCCAGCGCCACTCGCGTGGTCATTCATGGAGTCGGCATGCGCGGCCTGCATGGCGCCGGCCGGCCCCTCGACATGGGCAACGCCGGAACGGCGATCCGCCTGTTCACCGGTTTGCTGTCCGCGCAGGCATTTGATTCGCAGTTGATCGGGGACGCGTCTCTGATGAAGCGCCCGATGGAACGCGTGGCCAAACCGCTGCGCGAAATGGGGGCGGACATCCGTACACGAAACGGGACTCCGCCTGTGGATATCGGCGGTTCGCGGCGCCTGCGAGGAATCGACTACCGCATGCCGATCGCCAGCGCCCAGGTCAAATCGGCGATCCTGCTGGCCTCACTGTATGCGGCGGAGCCCACCACGATCACGGCGCCTGCGGTGAGCCGCGACCACAGCGAGCGCATGCTCAAAGGCTGCGGCGTGACAGTCATCACCGATGGGCTGCGCATCACCTTGCACCCGCCGCAGCGCCTGGCGAGCCAAGATCTCACCGTGCCCGGCGATTTTTCCTCCGCCGCCTTTTTCATCGTTGCGGGGCTCCTGGCGGCTCCGCCGCCGGGGCTGCTGATCCAAAATGTAGGATTGAATCCGACACGTACCGGTTTGTTGGAGATTTTGCGCCGCATGGGCGGACAGGTCGACATTTTGAACCCGCGCGAGAGCGGGGCGGAGCCGGTCGCGGATTTGCGCGTCAGCGCATCGCCTCTGCACGGCATCGAGGTTCCCAAGGATCTGGTGTCCCTGGCCATCGACGAGCTGCCGGTCCTGTTCATCGCGGCGGCCTGCGCGCAGGGCGAAACGCAGGTCACCGGGGCCGAAGAGTTGCGCGTGAAGGAAAGCGATCGCATTGCGGCCATGAGCGAAGGCCTGGCGGCACTGGGCGTCGTGCACACGGCATTGCCCGACGGCATGCGGATCGAGGGCCGCGAAAAGGGCAGCGCTTTTACCGGCGGTACGATCAACAGCTTCGGCGATCACCGGATCGCGATGTCATTCGCCATTGCCAGTTTGCGCGCCGCCGGCGCCATTGAAATTCGCGACGTGGCCAACGTCGCCACGTCCTTTCCCGGATTCGTGCCGCTGGCGCAATCGGTCGGCTTGGGCCTTCGCGAGAGCGCATGAACGAAGTCCCCGTCATCACCATCGACGGCCCTTCGGGCTCCGGCAAGGGCACGGTCAGCCGAGCTGTCGCCAAACGTCTGGGCTGGGCGCTTCTCGATAGCGGGGCCCTTTATCGCCTGGTTGCCTTGGCGGCCCGCCGCTCGTCTATCAGCCTGGACGACGCCGTGGCGTTAGGCAGCCTGGCGGCCCGATTTAACATACGTTTCGGCTCCCATGAGACGGGCGAGGAAGCCGTGTGGCTGGAGGATCAGGATGTCACGCGGGCAATTCGGACGGAGGGGGCCGGAAACGATGCCTCCAAGGTCGCTGCCCTGGCCCCGGTGCGCGCAGCGCTCCTGGAGCGCCAGCGCCGCTTTGCGGTTGCCCCCGGTTTGGTGGCCGACGGGCGCGATATGGGTACCGTGGTATTCCCCGACGCCAGGGTGAAGATTTTTCTCACCGCATCCCCTGCAGAGAGGGCCCTAAGACGCTATAAGCAGTTGAAAGAAAAGGGAGTTACTGCTAACCTTGCCGCCCTTTCGCTGGAGATAGCGGAGCGTGATGAGCGCGATTCCACGCGTTCCGCTTCGCCTCTTGTGGCAAGCGCCGACGCCACCATGTTGGATACAACGGGTATGTCCGTCGATGGCGTGGTTGAGCGCGTGTTACAGATTGCTCGTGCTTTGATTTAGGTAGCGGCTTTCAAGGATCGAACGCCGTTTTTTGTGGCAACCCTCGGACACTCAAGGATCGTGGCCCAGGATTTAGTAAGAGAGAACATGACAGAAAGTTTTGCGGAACTGTTTGAACAGAGCATAGCAAGCCAGCGCATTCGCCCCGGCACCATCCTCAATGGATTGATCGTCGAAGTTGGCCAGGACTACGTGATCGTCAACGTCGGATTGAAATCCGAAGCGGTCATTCCTTCCGATCAATTCAAGAATGAAAAAGGCGAGATCGAGGTCGCCGTGGGCGAGACCGTCGAAGTCGCCCTGGACAGCGTCGAGGACGGCTCCGGAGAAACGCGCCTTTCGCGCGAGAAGGCAAAACGCGCACGAACCTGGACACGTTTGGAAACGGCCTTTGAGAAGCAAGAGGTCGTCATCGGCATCATTACCGGCCGCGTCAAAGGCGGTTTCACGGTCGAGATCGACAATGTGCGCGCATTCCTCCCCGGCTCGCTGGTCGACGTGCGCCCGGTTCGCGATCCGTCGTACTTGGAGAACAAGCCGCTCGAATTCAAAGTCATCAAGCTCGATCAGAAGCGCAACAACGTCGTGGTTTCCCGCCGCGCGGTGGTGGAGCAGGAGTACAGCGCCGAGCGCTCTGCGCTGCTGGACAATCTGCAGGAGGGCGCAGCCGTCAAGGGTGTGGTCAAGAATCTCACCGACTACGGCGCGTTCGTCGATTTGGGCGGCATCGACGGCTTGCTGCATATCACCGACATGGCGTGGAAGCGCGTCAAGCATCCGTCCGAGGTCGTGAAAGTCGGCGAGGAAATCGACGTGCGCATCCTGAAGTTCGACCGCGAACGGCAGCGCGTGTCGCTGGGATTGAAGCAGCTCGGTGCCGATCCCTGGCAGAACATTGCGCGGCGCTATCCGGCCAACACGCGCCTGTTCGGCAAGGTCACGAATATCGCGGATTACGGCTGCTTCGTTGAAATCGAGGAAGGCGTCGAAGGCTTGGTGCACGTCTCCGAGATGGATTGGACCAACAAGAACGTCAACCCGGCCAAAGTCGTGCACGTCGGGCAGGAAGTCGAAGTCATGGTTCTTGACATCGACGAGGAGCGTCGGCGCATCAGCCTGGGCGTCAAGCAGTGCAAGGCCAATCCCTGGAAGGAATTCGCGGACAACTACAACCGCGGCGACAAGGTCAGCGGCCAGATCAAATCGATCACGGATTTCGGCATCTTCATCGGATTGGCCGGCGGGATCGACGGCCTGGTGCACTTGTCGGATATTTCCTGGGACTTGCCGGGCGAAGAGGCCGTGCGCAGCTATCAAAAGGCGCAGCAGGTCGATGCCATGGTGCTGTCGATCGATCCCGATCGCGAACGCATCAGCTTGGGGATCAAGCAACTGGCCAAAGATCCTTTCTCGGCTTACATTGCCGAACATCCGAAAAACAGCGTCGTCAAAGGCGTGGTGCGTGAAGTGGACGCGAAAGGCGCAATCATCGATCTCGGCAACGGTGTCGACGGTCAGTTGCGTGCTTCCGATATTTCACGGGATCGCGTGGAAGACGCCCGGCTGGTGCTCAAGGTGGGCGACGAGGTCGAGGCCAGGTTTACCGGCGTGGATCGCAAGGGCCGCAGCATTTCGCTGTCGATCAAGGCGAAGGACATCCATGAGGAGCAGGAGGCCATGCAGAATTATCGGACCGATTCGCCGACCGGAACGAGCCTCGGCGACCTTCTGAAAGAGCAAATCTCCGGCCAGGATTGAGGACCTTGGGGCGGCCGCCGCGGTTTCGCAGCGGCCGCCCTTTTCAAGTATGTCTAGTGATGCCCACGGATCGATAATGACGAAATCGGAACTCATTGAGATCATATCGGCGAAGCAGAAGCATTTGCCGGCGAAAGATGTCGAGCTGGCGGTCAAGCAGCTCCTGGAAATCATGAGCGACGCGTTGGCGACGGGCGAGCGCATCGAGATACGCGGTTTCGGGAGCTTCTCGCTGCATTTTCGACCGCCGCGTCAGGGTCGCAATCCCAAAACCGGCGAGGCCGTGGCGCTGGCCGGCAAACATGTGCCGCACTTCAAGCCGGGCAAAGACCTGCGCGAACGCGTCAACGACGGTGCGGATCAACCGATCCGCGACTAGTTCGTTTTAGGGCGGCCGCGGGCTCGTGTCCGATTTACCGCTGCTGAGTTGGGGACTGGTGCTGGCGGCGCTGGTGGTCGGTATTCTTGCCGGTCACTTCGGCTGGGGCAAACGCTGGCCATCCACTTTGAGCAAACTGCATCCTGACTACCTGACGGGGCTCGATTACTTGGTGACCGAGCAGCCCGACCGGGCGCTCGATATGTTCCTGAAGCTGATGGATGCCAACGCCGAGACGATAGAGACCCACTTCGCACTGGGCTCGCTGTATCGGCGGCGCGGCGAAGTCGAGCGTGCGATCCGCATTCATCAAAATCTATTGGCGCGCAAGGAGTTGGCGCCGGAGCACCGCGAACAGGCGTTGCTGGCGCTGGCCCAGGACTATCTGCGTGCCGGAGTTCTTGATCGAGCCGAGGGGCTGTTTCAGCAGGTGAGCGAAGTGCCGCGGCTGCGTGCGAGCGCATTGGATGCCCTGCGCGGTGTATACGAGCGCCAGCACGACTGGCAACAGGCGCTCGGCATTTATCGGCAGCTGGCACGCGTCAAGGCCGCACCGGCGCGCACCGTTGCCGCGCACTATCTGTGCGAGATGGCGAGCGTTTCGATCGAGCGCGGCGACTTCGAAAGCGCGCGTCATTGGCTGCGCGATGCGCAATCAGAAGCATCGCCTTTTCCCCGCGCGGCTCTATTGAGCGCGCAAATCGCGGAGCAGGAACAGCAGCCGGATGTTGCGGTGAAGCTGATCAGACAGGCTCTCGCCGACTCGCCCACATTGCTGCAGGAACAGCTGCCGCACCTGCTCAAGCTCGTGGGCGCCGCCGAACGGGATGCAATACTCGCGGAGCTGGTGGCGCAAACGGAGTTGCGCGACTTTGACGAACTCAAGCGCCTGGTCTTTGCGGCGATCACAGCCGACCTGGGCGATGCCGCACCCCTGCGGGCGTCGATTGAAAGAGTCTTCTCGCAGGATGCCACGCTTCAGGCGGTCTGGAGGGAAGGTCCGACGCAGTCAGCGCGTATCGCGCGGGAAATTGGCGCGCTGCTGGCGCAAGCGGAGAAATACCGCTGCGGTGAATGCGGCTTTTCCGGCCGCAATTTCTACTGGCACTGTCCGGCATGTCATTCTTGGGACACTTTCGAGGCGTACGCAATCGTCAAACTGCGCTAGGCACGTCTCGGGCTTTCCGCGCGAGCCGTGAGAAATGTCCGACGGCGTTGCCGAGAGAAATCCGTTATGCTTTGTGAATGACACATCCAGTAAAGGCGGTGGTTTTTCCGGTGGCCGGCCGCGGTACACGATTTCTACCGGTCACCAAGGCGAGCCCGAAGGAAATGCTTCCCATCGTGGACAAGCCGCTGATTCAGTATGCCGTGGATGAAGCGCTTTCGGCAGGCGCGGACACACTGATATTCATAACCGGCAGTTCGAAGCGCGCCATCGAGGATCATTTCGATTCGAACCCGGAACTCGAGTCGGTATTGCAGGCGCAAGGCAAGCAAGATCTTCTGGATACGCTGCGCGGAATCCTGCCCGGCTGGGCATCCTGCGTGTACATCCGCCAGCCCGCGCCCTTGGGCTTGGGACACGCCGTGCTGTGCGCACGTCCCGTGGTCGGCAATGCGCCCTTCATGGTGCATCTGGCCGACGATTTGATCGATGCGAAAACTCCCTGCCTCAAGCAGATGGCCGAGGTCTTCGAGAAACATCAGGGCAGCGTGCTGGGAGTGCAGAACGTTCCCAAGCAGGACACGGATAAATATGGAATCGTGACGCTGGAGAAGACGATTGCGCCGCGCATCGGCAAGATGTCGCACATCGTGGAAAAGCCGAAGCCGGACAAAGCCCCTTCAACCCTGGCCGTGGTCGGGCGCTACCTGCTGTCCGGGTCGATCTTCGATGACCTCGCGAAAATCGGCAAAGGTGCCGGCGGCGAGATTCAGCTCACCGACGGCATTGCGCGCCTCATGCAGCGCGAACCGGTGTATTCCTTCGAATTCGAAGGCAAGCGCTACGACTGCGGCAGCAAGCTCGGATACTTGCAGGCGACCGTGGAGTTCGGCCTGAAGCATCCGAGCTTGGGTCCGGAGTTCGCCAACTATCTGCGCAACATGGTTCCCAACTTGTGATTCGGTACTTGTGAGATTGAGCGTCCCGCGTACACGGCAAGGCGGGTTGGGAAGCGTCGAGGCCCTGTTCTTACGGGCCTCGACGCTTCCGACCCCGCTAAGCCATGCGAGCCGCTCAAACTCAGAGTGCCGAGGTACTAGCGGAATCGGCCCCGCTGCGGCTGACCGAAGCTTCGCGTTCCGCTGCCGGCGCCCGTAGTCGAATTCGACCGCCCGCCGAAGCTCGGGGGACGGCGCGAATCGCGGCGCTCGGAATTTCCATCCCGTCGCGCGCCGTGATTTTGACCGCCATGGCGATGTTGCGAGTGCTGGGGACGTCCTTCCCGGGAGGGCGGGGGCGAAGCGGATTCGACAATTTTGAACGCGGGTGTCGGCAGCGTCGGAATGCTGCGGCGTAGAACGCGCTCGATGTCGCGCAACAATCCGGATTCATCGGAGGACACCAGGGAAATCGCTTCTCCCGCCGAGCCTGCACGCCCGGTGCGGCCGATGCGATGCACGTAGTCTTCGGGCACATTCGGCAATTCGTAATTGACGACTTGCGGCAGCTCCTTGATGTCCAGTCCGCGCGCCGCCACTTCTGTGGCGACCAAGCAGGTAACTTGACCATTCTTGAACATGTCGAGCGCCTTGACGCGCGCCGCCTGGCTCTTGTTTCCATGGATTGCCGCGGCCTGAATGCCGGCGCCTTCCAACTGCTGGGCGAGACGATTGGCGCCGTGCTTGGTGCGCGTGAAGATCAGCACCTGGCGCCACTGACCTTCCTGAATCAGATGCACCAGCAGATGCCGCTTTTGTTCCTTCTGGACGCGAAAGGCGCGCTGTTCGACCAGCTCGATCGGGGCGTTGCGCGCGGCGACTTGCACGGACAGCGGGTTGTGCAGCAGCCGTTCGGCCAATGCGCGGATGTCGTCCGAATAGGTTGCGGAAAACAGCAGATTCTGGCGTTTCTGCGGCAACAGCTTGATGATGCGGCGAATGTCATGGATGAAACCCATGTCGAGCATCCGGTCGGCCTCATCGAGGACCAGCACCTGCACTTTGGAAAGATCCAGCGCGCGTTGCTGGGCGAGATCCAGCAAGCGTCCGGGGGTCGCGACCAGGATATCGCAGCCGCTGCGCAAGGCGCTGATCTGCGGATTGATGCTGACGCCGCCGAACACCTGATAGGTACGCAGCGGCATATATTTACCGTAGTCGCGCGAGCTTTGCGCAACCTGCGCGGCGAGTTCACGCGTCGGAGTCAGCACCAGCGCGCGCGGCGCGCGGCTGGCGGCGTTCGCCGCGTCGGCGGCGAGACGCTGCAGAATGGGCAGGACGAAGCCGGCCGTCTTGCCGGTGCCGGTTTGCGCGCCCGCGAGTACGTCGCGGCCCGCGAGCACCGCAGGGATGGCTTGAATTTGAATGGGGGAGGGCGTGTCGTAACCCTTATCGGCGACAGCACGCAGCAATTCGGGCAACAGCCCGAGATCGGAAAATGACATTATTAAACCTTATGAAAAGTGGACTCGCACGACGGCGCACATTGCGTCCGCAGCGGTCAGCAGCGAGGAGGGTGAAAAAACGAAGTGCGTCGAAGACGGACAGCGAGCTAAGGGCGGTATTGACCGAGTACCAGCCCTATAAAGCTGCGCGCAGTATACACAGCTTCGCCCGGCGCGTCGAATCATTGGCCCGCGCGCTGGTTTACGGCAAATCCTGCGGGCCGCGCGGCCGTTTACGGCAGATCCTGCAAGGCTGCGAAAGTTCCGGGCGTGGTCGCGCTCTGCAGCAGCACGCCAGGATGCGTGGTCGCCACCCCGCCTTGCATCGGAAAGGTCACGCCATTGCTGACCACGATGTCGAGCTTGCCGTCGCCGTTGATGTCGGCGATGGCAATTCCGTTGGCTCCGGGCGCGGTATAAATGCTCGCCGGCAGGAACTTGCCGGGATTCGCAGGATCGTGCAGCAGCACCGTGACGAAATTCTGACCGCCGATGACGATGTCGAGTTTGCCCGTGCCCTCGAGGTCGCGCAGCAGAATGGACTGCGGCCGGTCTTGCGTGGCGATGGCGTATCCAGCCGGCGCGAGGAAGGCGCCGTGATTGGCGGGGTCCTGAATCAACACGAACACCGCCGTGGACATGCCGCCGGTCGGACCCGGATCGGTGATCACCAGGTCATTGAGACCGTCCCCATCGATGTCGCCAATGGCAATGATGCTGCCGCCGATCACATTGGCATTGGGAGTCGGGGTGAACACCGACACCGGCGCGGCGAAGGTCGTGCTGGAGGCGGCGCCCGTGTGCATCAATACCTTGACGTTCACGCTGTCGGTGAGCGCCACATCCGCGGCGCCGTCGCCATTGAGATCTCCCACGGCGACCCAGTTGGCGCCTCCCGCATAGAGACTGACGGGCGCCGCGAAGGTCCCCGGCGAGGTCTGCACGAACAGCGACACATTGAAATCAGCCGACACCAGGTCGGGCAGGCCGTCGCCGTTCATATCGGCGATCGCGACCTGCGAGGCGCCGGGAGAGTTCAAGACCAGCGCCGGGTTGAACGTGCCGGGCGTGCTTTTGTTGTTGAAGAACACGCCCAGGGCGCCATCATCGAAGCTGGCCGTCACGACGTCCATCAGTCCGTCGCCATTGATGTCCGCGCCGGCAATGAACAAGGGATTGAATCCATCGGCGGTCGAGACCGGGGCCGCAAATGCGCCCGCGGCGGTCGATAAGTACGCCTTGATGTTGGATGCGTACGAAGAGGCCGGCGGCTGCACCGTGCTCAGCGCGACCACGTCGGCGAAGCCATCGCCATTGAAATCGCCGCTGACGACGCCGTTCGAGAATTCCGTCGGGGTAATATTCCCGCAGCCGAAGCAGCGGATGTTATCGTCGTTGCAACTCGCCAACGCGGCGCAAAGGGCGGCGAGCGGCAATGCCAGTGAAACAACTCGAATATATTTGTGTAACATGCTGATTTTTCACCCCTTATTAACCCCGAAAAGCATGCATGTCTAGCCGACGAATGAAGACTCTGATGCCGCATTGCGCGGGCGTATCCTTGCAACTTAAGACCGGCCATACCGTGAGCTAGTTCAACGTTTCACCAGGGTTCCGGATGACACGCAGCTATACTGCGATCCGCAATAAGACCTGCCAATAATGGGGCCAATGACAAGATACGCATACCCGGGACGGAGCCGCAGCATCGTGCTCATGTTCCGCACGGTGCCGCTGCTCCGCGCCGTGCTGATGTTCCGCGCGGTGCTTCTGACCGGCGCCGCGATGGCCTCCGCGCCGGCCCAAGCCGCCGCGCGATTCGATGTCACTGAAACGACCATCGCCGATACGCAGCGCGCCATTGCCGAACATCGAACCAGCTGTCATGAAGTCATCGGCCAATACCTGGAACGCATTGCTGCCTACGATCAGGCCACGCATCTGAATGCGCTGGTCGTCGTCAATCCGGCTGCCTTGGCTCAAGCCGATCAGTTCGATGCCGAGTTCAAGCTGACGCAAACGATCCACGGGCTGCAATGCATCGGCGTGATCGTCAAGGACAATTACGACACCCAGGACCTGCAGACCAGCGGCGGCTCGTTGGCGATGAAATGGTTCGTGCCGGCCACCGATGCATTCATGGTGAAGCGGATCCGCGAAGCAGGCGCCATCATCCTGGGAAAGTCGAATATGGCCGAATGGGCGTTCAGTCCCTATGCCACCGTCAGTTCGATCGCCGGCATCACCCGCAATCCGTACAACCTGGACTACGTTCCCGCCGGATCGAGCGGCGGAACCGCAGCCGCCATCGCGGCCAACTTCGGCGCCGTGGGCCTGGGGACCGATACGGGCAATTCGATCCGGGGGCCTTCATCGCATAACGCCCTGGTCGGAATTCGGCCGAGCATCGGGCTGACCAGCCGCGATGGGATAATTCCCCTGTTCCTCAGTGCCGATGTGGGCGGCCCGATCGTGCGCAGCGTCGAGGACGCCGCCGCGCTGCTCGACGTGGTCGCAGGATTCGACCCGCAGGACCCGATCACGGAAAACTCCGCGGGGCATATACCAAAAACCTACAAAGCATTTCTCGACCGGCGTGGACTGCGCGGCGCGCGCATCGGGGTGTTCCGCGCGTACCTGGATGCGCCGACCGGCGATCCGGAAATCAAGGCGCTCACTGAAAAGGCCATTCAAGACCTGAAAGCGCAGGGCGCCAAGATCGTGGATCCTTTCGAGATACCCAATTTTGAAGCGCTGACAAAAACCATTTTTTGCGGCGACTTTCAATCCGATCTCAATGGCTATCTTGCGAGACATGGGCAGGGGGCGACGTACCAGACGCTCGCGCAGATCATCGAGTCCGGGCTGTACCTTCCGTACATCGAGAGCCGGCTGAAGGGTACCGCCGCTGCCAAGCCCGGCAGCGAAGCGGACCGCACAGTGTGTCCGGATGTGTATCACAACGACAAGAAAATCGCGTTTCGCGCGGCGATCCGCGCGGCGATGGCCCACCACAAGGTGCAGGCCATCATTTACCCAACCTGGAGCAATGCGCCCCGCAAGGTAGGCGACGACAAGAGTCCCGCGGGTGACAACAGCCAGGTCCTGTCGCCCCAGACCGGGTTCCCGGCGATCACGGTGCCGATGGGCTACACGCACGCGGATCTGCCCGCGGGGTTGACATTTCTGGGCGACGGCTTCGATGAAGGGACGCTGATAAAATTCGCGTACGCGTACGAACAAGCGACGAAGCATCGGCACCCGCCCGCGAAATTTCCGCCGCTAAATTAACGATGCCCATGCGCGCCGTGATGCCGTATTTGTTCAGCGTCGCCATCCTAGGCGCAACGGCGGTGAGTGCGGCGCCAAGCGGCCTCTTCCCGGAGTGGGCGTTCCCGCCGTGTGTCCGGATCCCTCCTGCTGCACCGCCGGACCATGGCTCGCCCTTCAGTGTCCCCGGATCAGCCGTGCATCTGACCGCAGCGGATGTCGCCCGCGTGTCGATTACGCCCGACTGGTTTCCGCTCGAACATGGAAGATTGCCGGTGATTTTGGCCGCGAGCCGTTCCGAGAAGAAAATCGCCTGCGGATATTGCCATCTACCGGATGGTGCCGGCCGCCCGGAGAATGCGAAGGTCGCCGGACTGTCCACGGCTTACATCATTGCGCAGGTGAGGGCCATCCATGGCCGAGAACGGCAGCCGGCAAAGCCCGGATGGGCGCCCAGCATGCTGATGATGGATGCGATCGCCGATCTGACGGACCCGGAAATCGCGGAAGCCGCGGAATATTTTTCACGCCAAAAGACGCTGTCCTTCGTGCAGGTGAGGGAGCGAGCGACTGTGCCTCAGCACGGCAACTTGTGCGGCATTTTCATCGCCAAGGAAGGACCACCGGTGGCATTGGGCGAAGTGATTCTGGAAATGCCTGTCGATGTGGAACGATTTGAGCGGCGCGATCCCCACACCAGCTATATTGCCTACGTTCCGAAGGGCAGCATCGAACGCGGCAGGAAGCTGGCCAGTACCGGCGACAACGGCCGTACGCTGCCTTGCGCGGGCTGTCATGGGGCGGACTTGCGGAGCGGCCCGGAACTCGAGGGACCGCCATTGGCGGGCAGGTTCGCGAGCTATTTGTTCCGCCAGCTTTATGGATTTCAGTCCGGCGCCCGCGCCGGAGATGCCGCGCAGCCGATGCTGGCGGTGGCGGCGCCATTGACGCAGACAGACATGATCGACTTGGCGGCCTACGCGGCGTCTCTGAAACCATAATCGTCATCCAGGAGAGTGCATGCTTAAACAACACAATTCGAATACCGGCGCGGCCTCGGGACACACGCCGGGCTGGGTGTCCCTTTCACTGGGTATGGCGATCGCACTCACCGCGCTTTCTCCGGCGATCGCGCAGCAAAGCGCATCCCGCCCCATCGTTCTGCACGCCGCGCGCCTGCTCGAGATCGATACGGGACGCATGATTACGCCGGGCGAGATCCTGGTCGAGGGCGAACACATTGCCGCCGCGGGTCCGGCGGTATCTCATCCGGCGGGTGCCCAGGTCATCGATCTGGGCGATACCACGCTGTTGCCGGGCTTGATCGACGCGCATGTGCATCTCTTTCTGCATCCGGGAGCGGAGGATCTGCAGACGGTCGAAGAGTCGGTGCCACAGCGGACCATTCTGGCGATGCTTGCGGCAAGAGATGACGTGATGGCGGGCTTTACCGCCGAGCGGGACATGGGGACCGAGGGTGCGGGGTCCGCCGACACCGCGGTGCGCGAAGCGATCAACAAGGGCCTGATTCCCGGACCGCGCCTGCGTATTTCGGGCAACGCCGTCGATATTCTCGGCGGACATGAGGACGCCAATCACTTCAATCCCGCGCAGCAGGTGCTGTCGAACGCGACCTACGCAAACAGCGCCGACGAGATCGTTGCCGTGATCAGGCAACAGCACAAAGAAGGATCCGACTTCGTCAAAATGTACGAGACCGGTTCGGATTCGATGCGCGATGGGGTGCTGCATACGCCGTATCAGTACACGGTCGCGCAACTCAAGGCGGCGGTTGAGGAGACGGCGCGTTTCGGCGGCAATGTGGCGGTCCACGCCACCGGCGAGCCGGGTACGCTATACGCCGCCCAGGCGGGCGTTGCGTCCATCGATCATGCGACGCAGCTGAGCGACGAAACCATGCGAATCATGAAAGCCAAGAACATACCTGCGGTGCCGACCTTTGCAATCTTCGAGTACTTCATGAACGCGTCGGAGGCCGGAGCGAGGCGTGAACGTCCGATGCTCGAGTACAAGATCAAGGAATTCAAAAAGCAGATTGCCGCGGGAATTCCCTTTGCGGTCGGCTCCGATGTCGGGCCATTTCCCCATGGAACCCAGGCTCGGGAACTGGAGCTGATGGTGAAATACGGGATGAAACCCCTGGCCGTGCTGCAGGCGGACCTGATCAACGGCGCCAGATTGCTCGGCTGGGGCGGGCAGATCGGCGAACTAAAGCCAGGGTTTTTTGCCGACATCGTGGCGGTGCCGGGCTCGCCGCTCGAGGACATCACCGCGGTCGAGCATGTTTCCTTCGTGATGAAAGGCGGCGTGGTCATGCGAATGCCCGCGCCTGCCCGATAGGTGCGGATTGCACGCGAATAGCGCGAAGGCACTGTTTTTCGATGTCTTTGGGACACT
>Ga0210392_10000865_pt1 | contig 16837 bp, 9 predicted proteins | sample IncBWC30OmetaG_FD_161057 | JGI IMG/M metagenome (GOLD analysis project Ga0210392, IMG submission 161057) | Forest soil microbial communities from Barre Woods Harvard Forest LTER site, Petersham, Massachusetts, United States - Inc-BW-C-30-O ...
ACCAATTGGATCCGCGGCAAGCTCACCGTCGTCGCGGGCGACGTCGTGCAGCCCTTCTGCGGCATGTCCTCGGAGATGCGCGACGACTTACGCGGCAACATCGACGCCGTCGTCAACGTCGCGGGCGTGGTCGATTTCGACCCGCCGCTCGACGAAGCGCTGGAAGTGAACGCATTCGGCGTGCAGAACTTGGTCGCGTTGGCGCGGGATCTGGGCGGCGTGCCGCTCTTGCACACCAGTACTTGCTACGTGGCTGGCAGCCAAACGGGCCACGTGCCAGAGGTCGACCCGCGGGAGTTCCCGTTTCCGCGCGCGCACGAGCTGGATCGCTCGCATTGGGATCCGGATCGCGAGATCGCCGAGTGCTTGGACGTGATCGAGCAAGCGCGGCACCGCGCGAGCGACGCGTTTCGTCAAAGTCGCTTCTTGGACGAGGCCAAGAAGAACCTGCTCGAGCGCAACGAGCCGGGCCGCGGCACGGTGCTGGACGCGGAAGTGCGCCGTGTGAAGCGCAAGTTCGTCGAAGCGCGTTTGGCGGAAATGGGCATGGAACGCGCCCAATTTTGGGGCTTTCCCAACACCTATACGTATACGAAAGCCATTGGCGAACAGATCGCCGCCCGCTCCGGTTTACCGTTCACGATCGTGCGTCCGGCCGTGGTCGAGTCGACCTCGCACTTCCCGTTCCCTGGTTGGAACGAAGGCATCAATACCAGCGCGCCGCTGATCTTCATCGTCCGCCAAGGTGGACTACAGATCCCGGGCTCCGACAACTACTTGGACGTGATCCCGTGCGACATGGTGGCCGCTGGGCTCACGCTCGCGCTCGGCGAGCTGCTCGAGGGTACGGCGAAGCCCGTGTACCAGTTGGGCTCGAGTGATTCGAACCCGTGCACGATGCGCCGTTTCTTCGAGCTGAGCGGTTTGTACAAGCGTCGCTACTTTCAGAAAACCGGCAAGGGCGGCCCGGTGCTCTCGTTTTTGCAGTCGCATTACGAGGGCGCGATGCTCTCGAAGAGCCAGTTCGAGAAGTACGGCCCGAACGTGATCGCGCGTCAGAGCAACGCGCTGTCCAAGCTCATGCGCAAGGCCGCGGTCGGCCCCGCGGCGCCACTGCTCAAGCCGGCCGCCAAGGTGCTGTTCGAGTTCTCCGAACAGCAACGCAAAGTGGGCAACGTGCTCACCGTATTTTTGCCGTTTACCAGCCAATTTCACTACATTTTCGGGTGCGACAACACGCGCGCCGCGCACGCTCGCTTGTCCGAGGCCGAACGCGCGATCGTGGATTGGTCGCCGGAGAGCATCGATTGGCGCTCTTGGTTTTTGGACGTGCACGTGCCCGGCCTGGAGCGCTTCGTGTTCCCGCAGATCGAGGAGCGCCTGCGTCGACCCAAGAAGGCGCCCGAGCGCCACGACACGCTGCCCGCGCTGCTCGACGAAATGGCCGAGCGCTTCGAGCTCGGCGTCGCGCTGCAGCGGACGGAGAAGGACGGCCTGAGTCGGCTCTCGTTCAGTGAGTGGCGCGAGCACTCCGCGGCGTGCGCAGCTCGTTTGATCGAAGCGGGCGTGCGGCCGGGAGATCGCGTGCTGCTCGCCGCACAGAACCACCCCGCGTGGCCGATCTGCTTCTTTGGCATTCTCAAAGCGGGCGCGACCGTCGTGCCGCTGGATGTGAACATCGACGCCATCGCCGCGGAGAATTTGCGCGAAGCTTCCGGCGCACGTGTGTTCATCGCCGACGCCCAGGTCAAAGAGCGACTGAGCGGTAAGCTCAACGGTGACGTGCGCTTCTGTGATCTGCTGTCCATGGCCGAAAATGGCTCGATCGGCCTCGGTGTGTCGGTGGAAGCCGACGACGTGGCCGTGCTCATTTACACCAGCGGCACGACTGGGCGCCCGAAGGGCGTGCAGCTCACGCACAAGAACCTGACCGCGCTGATCGCGTCGCTGGCGCCGTTGTTCCCGCTCGGCCGCGGGGATCGCGTGCTCAGCGTGTTGCCGCTGCACCACACCTTCGAGCTCACCTGCGGCATGCTGCTGCCGTTGTCGCGCGGCGCGCGCATCGTCTACTTGGACGAGCTGAATGCGGACCGCCTAGTGAACGGTTTGCAGGTGGGCAAGATCACCGCGCTGATCGGCGTGCCCGCACTGTGGGAAATGCTGGAACGGCGGATCGTCGCGCGCGTCGCCGAGCACGGCGCGTTCGCGTCGCACGTGTTCGAGTTTGCCGTCGAGCTCAATCGCTCGCTCGGCAAGAACCTGGGCATCGACGCGGGCAAGATGCTGTTCGGACCCGTGCATCACGGCCTGGGCGGCCATTTGAAGTTCCTGGTCAGCGGCGGTGCGGCGTTGCCCCAAAGCACGCATCACTTGTTCGCTGGCCTCGGCTTGCACTTGGCTGAAGGCTACGGCTTGACCGAAGCATCGCCCGTGCTGAGCGTGGCGCCGGGTGGGCCTAAAGCAAAAGCTGGTCACGTTGGACGCGCAATTCCCGGCGTAGAATTGAAGATCGACGCAGCCAATGCGGAAGGCGTGGGCGAGGTGCTCGCGCGCGGTCCGAACGTGATGCTCGGCTATGCCGGCGACGAAGAAGCGACCAGCGCCGTCATCAGCGGCGGCTGGTTGCGCACTGGCGACCTCGGAAAAATCGATCGCAAAGGGCAGCTCACCATCGTGGGTCGCGCTAAGGACGTCGTGGTCGCCTCGAGCGGCGAGAACGTCTACCCCGACGACGTCGAGGCGCGCCTCGGTAAGCTCGAGCACGTCCAAGAGCTGACGGTGCTCGGCGTCCCCGACGGCCGCGGTGGGGAACGCTTGGCCTGCGTGGCAATCCCGGAGACGGCCGACGACGCGCCACGCGCCACGCGCCACGCGCGCACGCGCGCCTCGCTCGACGCTGCGCTGCTCAAGTTGCCGAGCGGCCAGCGCCCCGCGTTGATCTTGGTCTTCGACGCCCCGCTGCCGCGCACCTCGACGCGCAAAGTAAAGCGTGGCGATGTGCGGCGTTTGATCGAGCGCGCAGTGGCCGCGAGCGAAGCTCCAGCTAGCTCGCGCAGCGGCGCTCGCGACGGCGCAGCGTCGCTCGTGCGTACCGCCGTGGGCACCATCGCTCGTCGCGATCTGGCGCAAATCAGGCCGGATATGACGTTGCGTGGCGACTTCGGTTTCGACTCATTGATGCTACTCGAGCTGCTCGTCGCGCTCGAAGCGCAGGTCGGTCACTCGCTCGACGCCGAACGTCTCAGCGCAGCGACCACAGTCGGTGAAGTCGAGGCCGCGGTGCGTGAGACCAGCGACGCGCGCAAAATCGCCAGCACCTCCAGCATCGAGCAAGAGACCGAAAAGCCGCTCGAGATCCCGCCCGCGCTGCGCGACGCCGCCATGCACTGGATGGGCCGCGCGCAGATGGGCTTTTACGACACGGTGCTGCGCACCAAGGTCACGGGCCGCGCGTTCATCCCGCACAACCGCAGCACGATCATCGCCGCGAACCACGCCAGCCACTTGGACATGGGCTTGGTCAAGTACGCGCTCGGCAGCTACGGCGAAGACTTGGTCTCGCTGGCCGCACAAGACTACTTCTTCGAAGGCAACCGCTTCCGCAAAGCGTACTTCGAGAACTTCACCAACCTCGTGCCGATGACCCGCAGCGGCTCCTTGCGCCAAGCCCTTCGCCAGGCAGGAGACCTGCTGGAACAGGGCAAAACCGTGCTGATTTTCCCAGAAGGCACGCGCAGCTCGGACGGAGAAATTCACGAATTCAAAGCCTCGCTCGGCCACTTGGCGTTGCACCACGACAAAGACATCGTGCCGATCTATCTCGGTGGTACGCACGCTGCGTTGCCCAAGGGCAGCACCGTGCCGCGTCAGCGCGAAGTCGAGGCGCGCATCGGCTTGCCGCTCTTGGCATCCGAGCTTAAACGGCTGACGCACGGTCTACCGATGAGCGAGGCGTCGCGCGTCGTGGCCAAGCTGACCGAACGCGCGGTCAGCGAGCTGTCCAAAGGGCGCGTGCTGAAGTTGGAAGACCTCCAACCGAAGGACATGGTGGCGGCCCCGCCGGTGATCGAGGACCGCACCTTGGCGCCAGTGTTCCAGGAGCTGCAAACGCGCTTCGTCGCGGGCAGCGTCGAGAAGCCGGTCAGCTTCTACTTTTCGCTCGGCGACACCGAGCGCTGGAGCGTACGCATCACGCAGGACTCTTGCGAAGTGATCAACGGCAAGGTCGAGAGCCCCGCCGATTGCGTGCTCAAGACGTCCCCCGCCATGTTCACCCGCATCGTGCGCGAGAAATACACGCCTTCCCCCGCGGAGTTCGTCGCAGGCGCGGTGAAGTCGAACAACATTCAACTCTTGTTCACCTTTCAAAAGGCCTTTCAGCTTCAAGGAACCGGAAATTGAGCGCGCGAGATTGCTGGCTGGGTGTTGATGGTCACGAAACACGTCGCGCCCGGCCCAGCCTTCGGCGTCGCGTTCCGAAAGGCCCAAGCGCAGCCCTCGTTTCGGAGGCTGGCAAATGAAGTTTTGGGTGGGCGGTGCGACCGGCTTCCTTGGCGCGCACTTGGTGCGTGTGCTGAAGGCCGAGGGGCATGAGCTCGTGCTCGCGTCGCGTTCCGGCGGCGAGGTCGAAGGCGTCACCGTGCAGGCGGTCGACGTGCTGGATGCCAAAGCGGTCGAGGAGAGCGCACGCGGTTGTGACGGTGCGTTCCTCGCCACCGGCAAGGTGTCGCGCGATCGAGACGCGGGCGAAGAGCTGCACCGCGCACACGTGCTCGGCACGCGGGGCGCCTTGTCCGGTCTGCGCACGGCGGGCGTTCGGCGCGTCGTCGTGGCCAGCACCAGTGGCACGTTGGCCGTGAGTGGCAGTGCTGATCAGATCGCCGACGAGACCGGCCGAGTGCCACTCGAGCTGGTGGCGATGTGGCCCTATTACCGCAGCAAGCTGTACGCCGAGCGTGAAGCGTTGGAGGCGAATTCGCCGGATTTCGAGGTGATCCTAGTGAACCCGAGCCTGCTACTCGGCCCTGGAGATCTACGTGAATCATCGACTGGCGACGTGCGGCTCTTTCTCGAGCGCGCCATCCCGGCCGTTCCGGGCGGCGGTATTGCATTCGTCGACGTGCGGGACGCCGCACGTGGCATGTGGCTGGCCTTCGAGCGCGGTCGCGCGGGCGAGCGCTACATCCTCAATGCAAAGAATATGACGCTGGCTGCGTTCTTCCAGCGTTTGGAGCGGATCACGGGCGTCAGGGCGCCGGCCTTGCGCATGCCGCGTTCGCGGCCGTTGGCCATCGGCGTGAACCGGCTCTTTGCCAAAGCCTTGCGTGCGATCGGCGGCGAGCCGCCCATCGACGAGGTCAGCGTCGAGATGGCTCAGTACTACTGGTACTGCAGCGCCGACAAAGCCGAACGCGAGCTCGGCTTCAGCGCGCGGGACCCCGGTGAGACCTTGCGAGAAACCGTGGCCGACCTAGTCGCACGCAAAGTGGTATTCCCGAAGCGTACGGCTGGCGTCTCCGGTTTCGCCTGAGGGGCGCCGTGACGCCGCCGTGTCAGCGGGCTCCGGAGCGCGGGTCAACGCTTCCGCTTGAGCACGTCTGTCCGCGGGGGGCCTTGCGGGGCCTTCACGTCGGCTGGCTTATTCAGGGCGGGTGAGGGCGCGGCGCCTCCCAGCTTGGCGCGCATCAGATCGCCCAAGCTTCCAAAGCCCCTGGTCTCGGGCGGCTTCGGCTTTTTGGGGGCTTCGGTTTTGACCTCTGGCTCGGGCGCAGCGGTGCCTGCCGCAAAGTCGCGGAAGTTTTGCTCTTCCTCGACGCGCGCGACGCTGGTGGCGCTGAAGCGCAGCTTGCCCTGAGCGTTGGCGTCGAGCACCACGACCGGGAACTCTTTGCCGACCGGGAACAGCTTGCGGTGGTCGGAGCCGGGAGGCAGCGGTAGCTCGCGCAGCGGGATCAAGCCATCACCCTTAGGGGTAGAGACGAACACGCCGAACTTCTCGACCCGCGTGACGCGGCCGTTCAGCACCTCGTTCGCGCGCGGTTGCTCGCCAGGGGGAGCGGACTGACCGAGCGCTTTCAGAATCGAGCCCTCGAAGCGCGGCTCGACCACACTGACCTTGAGTCGGTCTCCGACGGCAACGCGCACCTTGCCGTCCGCGTCGAGCAGCTCGATGCGCGGGATGCGACCGTCAGTGAGCGTCCCGACATCCACGAACACGGTGTCGCTGGCGATCTGCATGACCGTCGCGTCGAGCACCTCGCCGCGGCTGAGGCGGCGCCTGGCGCGGTCGCTGCCGCCTTCGGTGGTCATCAAAGAAGCAAAACTGTCGGTCGCCATGGCGGGCAGCATGCCACCGCCGTGCGATTGCACAAGAGCCCCGGCGCGCTTATTTGGCGCGCACGCCGAGCCGAATCGAACGCGCGACCGTAATCGCCGTCATGTGCACGATCGCGTCCACGTTCGCGCCCTGTTGCAGGACGTTCACCGGCTTCTTCATGCCCAGCACGATAGGTCCAATCACGTCGCCGTCGCCGATCACGCCGAGCAACTTGTAGGCGGCATTGCCGGCATCCAAATTCGGGAAGATCAAGACGTTGGCTGCGCCCTTCAAGCGACTGAACGGATAGGGTGCGCGCGCGTCTTCGTCGAGCGCGACGTTGGCTTGCATCTCGCCTTCGATCATCAGCTCGGGCTTTCGGGCTTTGACGATCGCGGTCGCGGCCGCCACTTTCTGCGACTGCGCGTGCGGCGCGTCACCGAAATTGGAGAATGAGAGCATGGCCACGCGCGGCTCGAGCCCCAAGTCACTGACGGTTTCGGCGGCCAGCATCGCAATTTCCGCAAGGGTGTCGGCGTCGGGCTCGATGTTGATGGTGGTATCGGCCAGAAAGCGCACGCCGCTCTTGGCGATCACCATGTACATGCCCGCCGCGCGACGAACGCCTTCGGCCATGCCGATGATTTGCAGTGCCGGACGGATCGTGGCTGGGTAATCTTGACGCACGCCCGCTACCAAGCCGTCCGCGTCGCCGAGCTCGAGCATCATCAGGCCGAACGCGGTGCGCGAGCGGCGGATCTCTTTGTATGCGGCGTGGCGCGTGACGCCTTTGCGCTCGCGCTTCTTCCAATAGCCGTCGACGTAGGCGTCGAGCCGGTGGCTCTGGCGCGGATCGACGATGGTGACCTGTTCCAGATGCAAGCCGAGCTTTCGAGCCTGTTCGTGGATGCGCTCCGGCACACCCAGCAGCACCGGCTGCGCGATGCCCTCTTCGAGCACGCGCTGCGCGGCGCGCAGGATATTGTCGCTCTCTGACTCCGGAAACACGATGCGGCGTGGGTCGCTCTTGGCCGTCTCGGTGATGTTCCAGAGCACGCGCCGCGTGGGTGAGATCGTGCGGTACAATCGCTGGCGGTACTCTTCGACGTTGATCTGATCGCGCGCCACGCCGCTCGCCATCGCAGCCTCGGCTACCGCGGGTGCGACCCAATACAAGACACGGTTGTCGAACGGCTTCGGGATGATGTACTCGCGGCCGAAACGCATACGGTGCCGACCGTAGGCGCGCAGTACGTCGTCGGGGACGTCCTCGCGCGCCAGCCGGGCGATGGCTTCGGCGGCGGCGACCTTCATCTCCTCGCTCACGGAGGTCGCGCGCACATCGAGCGCGCCGCGGAAGATGTATGGGAAGCCGAGCACGTTGTTGACCTGATTCGGATAGTCGCTGCGTCCCGTGGCCACGATCGCATCCGGGCGTGTTGCCACGGCCTCGGCGTAGTCGATCTCCGGATCGGGGTTGGCCAGCGCGAAGATGATCGGATTTTTGGCCATCGTCTTCAGCATCGGGGCCTTCACGACGCCGGCGGCGGACAGGCCGATCATCACGTCTGCGTCGACCATGGCGTCGGCCAATGTGCGTCGGCCATCGCTCGTTGGGCGCGCGAAAGGTGCTCGAAACTCGTCGATGTCTCCGCGATCCTCGTACAGCACGCCGCCCACGTCGACGAGCGTGATGAGCTCGCGGCGCACGCCCATGCGCACCCACATCTCCATGCAGCTCGTGGCCGCGGCGCCCGCGCCGACGCAAGTGACGCGCAGCGTGTCCATCGGTTTGTCTTGCAGCTCGGCGGCGTTGCGTAGCGCGGCGGCAGAGATGATGGCCGTGCCGTGTTGATCGTCGTGGAAGACCGGGATCTTCATGTATTTGCGCAACGCGCGCTCGATCACGAAGCACTCGGGCGCCCGGATGTCTTCCAGGTTGATCGCACCGAAGGTTGGCTCGAGCGCGCGCACGATGGTGATGAATTTCTCGGGGTCGAGCTCGTCGACCTCGATATCGAACACGTCTTTGCCTTCCATCACCGGTTTGGCGGCGCGCGGTCCGATGTTGCCCAGACCGAGCACTGCGGTACCATTGGTCACCACCCCAACCAAGTTGCGACGCGCCGTGTACAGATCCACGGCATCGGGATCCTTCGCGATCTCCAAGCAGGGTGCCGCGACGCCCGGCGAATACGCGAGCGACAGGTCGAGCTGTGATGCGACGGGCTTCGTCCAGACGACTTCGATTTTTCCCGGACGCCCGGCGCGGTGATAGCGGAGGGCGTCTTCGTAGCGGCTCATTCCTTCCACACTAGCAAAAACGGCCTTCCGTGACACACTGCCCCCGGACCATGGAAGCCCGCACTGAGCGGCTCAGTGAAGAGCTGGAGCGAGCGGCGATCTACGCCATCGTGCGCGCTTGGGACGATCTGAACGGCACGTTGTTCCGGTTCGAGCTGAAGCGTCCGGCCTTCATGCTGGTCGAGTCGAGCTCACGGTTCGGACGTTGGCATGGCGGCCTGCGCATGATCGAGCTCGCGCGCTCGCTGCTCCTCGAGCACGGCTGGGGCGTCTTGGTCGAAGTGCTCAAGCACGAGATGGCGCATCAGTATGTGGACGAGGTGCTGGGTCAGCCGGACGACGCCATGCACGGGGCGGTGTTTCGCCGAGTGTGCGAGGAGCGCGGCATCGACGCGAGCGCTGCCGGAGTGCCGGCGAACGGCGCGGACAATTCGGTCGATCAGCATTTGCTCGAACGCGTCGCCAAACTGCTGGCGCTGGCCGAGAGCTCGAACGAGCACGAAGCGCAGGCCGCGATGAGCGCGGCGCAGCGCCTGATGCTCAAGTACAACATCGATCTGGCCATCAGCGGCCGTCAGCCGGCGCATCGCTTTCGTCACCTGGGCACGCCCACGGGTCGGGTGAGCGAAGCGCAGCGTATTTTGGCGGGTATCCTCGGCGACCACTTCTTCGTACAGACGATCTGGGTGCCGGTATGGCGCCCCTTGCAAGGCAAGCGTGGCAGCGTGCTCGAGATCTGTGGCTCGGAAGCGAACTTAGAGCTGGCTGACTACGTGCACGCTTTTCTAAATGTAACCGCCGAACGTTTGTTTCGTGAGTTCTGCAAATCTGCCGGGGCTCGGGGGGCAAAGCGCCTCACCTTCATCGCCGGGGTGATGGCCGGCTTTCGCGATCGTCTGGAACGCGAGCGCAAGAAATCCAAAGCCGAGGGCCTAGTGTGGGTAGGAGATCCTGCGCTCGACGGTTTCTTTCGCAAACGCCACCCCCGCATTCGCTGGACCCGTTACGCGGTTGGCCACGGATCCGAGGCCTACGCGCGCGGCCGAGAAGCCGGCGCGAAGATTGTCCTACATCGAGGAATCAGCTCGAATTCGAGTGGCGGCGCACCTCGCCTCTTACCGGCGGCCAAACCATGACCGTTTACCTCGACTCCCAGTGCAAAGCTTTCCAGAATACCGGGCGGTGAGCACTCGCGACGAAGAACCCGCGCCCGAACGCGATCCGTTGCTGGGCACCATCCTGGCGGGGCGCTATCGCATCGAAGAGTTGGTCGGCTCGGGCGGCATGGGCGCGGTGTACCGCGCCGAGCACGTGCACATGCGCAAAGCAGTGGCCGTGAAGGTGCTGCACAAGCAAATGACCGCGTTCCCCGAAGTGGTCGCGCGCTTCGAGCGCGAGGCGGTGGCCGGCGGTCGCATCGAGCACCCGCACGTGGTGTCGGCGAGCGACTTCGGTCAGCTCGAGGATGGCTCGTTTTATCTGGTGCTCGAGTTCGTCGAGGGTCAGAGCTTGGCCAAGCTGGTGGGTAAATCGGGCGCGCTTGGCGCGCTGCGCTCGCTGCGCATCGCGCGGCAGATGGTGGAAGCTCTGCAAGCCGCGCACGGCGCTGGCATCGTGCATCGCGATTTGAAGCCTGAGAACGTGATGCTGGTCGTCAAAGACGGCGAGCCCGACTTCGTCAAGGTGCTCGACTTCGGCATCGCCAAGATCAAAGTCGAAGAGGCCGTCGAGCAGCAAAATCTGACGCAGATCGGCACCGTGTTCGGCACGCCCGAGTACATGTCGCCCGAGCAAGCGCGCGGTGAGCTCGTGGACTCGCGCGCCGACTTGTATACCGTCGGAGTGATTCTGTACGAGATGCTGTCGGGCCTCTCGCCGTTCAAGGACGAAGACCTGGTCGTCGTGCTCACTCGGCACCTGACGGCTGAGCCGCCGCCGCTGCCCACCGATCTGGATCCCATGATCGTGGATTTGGTGTTGCTCTTGATGCGCAAGAATCGCGACGAACGCGTGCAGACTGCCGCGGAGCTGATTGAGCGCATCGACGTGATCTTGGGTGCGCCTGTTTCGGCTGTGGGGTTTGCAGGCATTCCGTCGTCGGGCTCCGCTCGGGCGCGCCTGGGCACCCTGTCCAGCTCGGACCTGGACGCCGCGAGTACGCGGGACGTGGTTGCCAGCGCCGGGCTCGCACCGACGTTGGTGGATGAGTCGTCGTTCGAAGGGCTACCGGATGGGGTGCCTCGCGAATCGTTGCTCAGTCGTCCGGTCTGGCTCGGGCGCCACCGTGTTCCACTCTGGCTTTTGGGCGCCGGCGCGCTCGGTTCGGTGTTCGGTATCGCCGCGCTGATCGTGGTGGCCTCGTTGATCTTCGGTGGCAAGAGCGAAGCCTCGACCTCGAAGGACGGCACGGTCGCAGCTCCTGGTGCCAAGGACCCGGAGCTCGAGCAGTTGATCGCGCGTGCCGAGACCGGCGATCAGACGGCGCTCGCGGAGCTCACGGCGCGTCCCGAGAAGACTCGTCCTCTTGGCGAGTGGCGCGCGCTCGGTCACGGCTATGCCAAGCTCGGCCAGTACGGTGCCAGCTTGAGCGCTTACCAAAGCGGCGTCGTCGCGGCCCCCGAGCTGCTCAAAGATCCCAAGTTGCTCGCGGACGTTCACCTCGCGGCGCTCGACGTGCAGAGCAGCGACGCGGCGATGAAGCTCGCCGCGAGCGCGCTGGGCGCACCGGGCGCGGACATCCTGTACGATGTTTGGGAGTCTTCGAAGGCGGTTCCGAGTCGAGCCGCGCTCACCAAGCAGGCGCGAGCCTACCTCGACGACGACGCCGAGCGCGCCAAGGCGTCGCCTGCGCTCAAAGTCCTGCTCGAGCTCGGAAAGGCGCAAAAAGAAGGCTGCGCGAGCGTGAAGCGCTGGCTCGGTCGCGCCGCCGCCGAGGGCGACGCGCGCGTCGTCCCGGCGCTGAAGCGCTTCGACGACCGGCGCGGCTGCGGCTTCCTCGGCCTTGCGGATTGCTATGGTTGCTTGCGCGCGGGTAAAGAGCTGGGCAGTACGGCGGACAGCGTCTCGGCGCGGCCGGCGCCGAGCTTCGACTGAGCCCCGTTCGCGATCTGAGGTGGGTCTGCTAGCTTCAGCTTCGTCATGAAGCTCCTGCGCGTCGCTGCCGCGACCCTGAATCAGACTCCGCTCGACTGGGACGGCAATCGCGCGCATATCGTCGCCGCGATCGAAGCGGCGCGAGCAGCGGGTGTGAGCGTGCTGTGTCTGCCGGAGCTTTGCATCAGTGGCTACGGTTGCGAGGACGCCTTCTTGTCGCCCGGCACGCAAGCCATGGCGCTGACCGTGTTGGAAGAGATTCTGCCGTACGCGCGTGGGCTCGTGCTGAGCCTCGGGCTGCCGCTCTTCCACAACAAGGCTTTGTACAATACCTGCGCGCTGGTCGTGGACGGCAAGCTCGCAGGCTTCGTGGCGAAACGCGCGCTCTCCGGCGACGGTATTCACTACGAGCCGCGCTGGTTCAAGCCCTGGCCCGCGGGCGCGCGCACCACCATCTCCGTGCTCGGCCAGAACGTGCCGCTCGGCGACATTTTCTTCGACTGCTCGGGCGTTCGCATCGGGTTCGAGATTTGTGAAGACGCCTGGGTCGCGCAACGCCGTGGCGCGGAGCTGGCGCTCACGGGTGTGGATCTGATCTTGAATCCGAGCGCCAGCCACTTTGCGTTTGGTAAGCAAGAGGTGCGGCGGCGCTTGGTGCTGGAGGGCTCGCGCGCCTTCGGCGTGAGCTACGTGTACGCGAATCTGGTGGGCAACGAAGCCGGCCGCGCCATTTACGACGGTGACGCGCTGATCGCGACTGCCGGTAAGGTGCTGGCGCAGGCACGCCGCTTCAGCTTCCGAGACCACGCGCTGGTCAGTGCCGTCGTGGACGTCGATTTGACGCGCGTGCAACACGCGTCGCTCAGCGCGTCGCAGCCGCGCGTCGTCAGCGCGCCGGGTGAATGCGTATTGGCTGATTTTGCCTTCCCAGTCCTCGCCCCCGGGGCCTCGGAAGCGAGCGTCGAAGACTGGGAGCGCTCGCCTGCCGTCAAGGAAGAGGAGTTTGCGCGCGCGATAGCGCTCGGGCTGTTCGACTATTGCCGCAAGAGCCGCTCGCGTGGCTTCGTCGTTTCGCTCAGCGGCGGCGCGGATTCCGCGGCCGTGGCCAGTTTGGTCGGGTTGATGGTGCGCTTCGCCGTGCGCGAGCTCGGGCTCGATGGCTTCGCCCAGAAGTTCGGGCACATGGAGGGGCTGGAGCGGCTGATCTCGGAGCGAGAGCTCGTCTCTGCGTTGCTCACCACGGTGTACCAAGCCACCCAAAATAGCTCGCAAGTGACGCGCGACGCGGCAGCGCGAGTTGCGCGTGCGCTCGGCGCGACCCACCACGTGCTCGAGGTCGACGCGCTGGTCTCTGCGTACTTGTCCCAAATTCAAAGCGCGCTCGGACGCGAGCTCGACTGGCAGCGCGATGATCTGGCGCTGCAAAACATCCAGGCGCGAGTCCGCGCGCCCTCGGTTTGGCTGCTCGCCAACTTGAATTCTGCGTTGCTGCTCTCGACCAGCAATCGCTCGGAGGCCGCGGTCGGCTACGCTACGATGGACGGCGACACCGCAGGCGGCCTCAGCCCGATTGCCGGCATCGACAAAGCATTTTTGAGGCGTTGGCTGGTTTGGCTCGAGCATAGCGGGCCGCTCGCGCTCGGAGCCATTCCGGAGTTGAAAGCGGTGAACGCGCAGGCACCCACGGCCGAGCTACGCCCGCCCTCGGCCACCCAAACCGACGAAGCCGATCTGATGCCCTATGAAGTGCTCGACGCCATCGAGCGCGCTGCGATCCGCGACAAGCGCAGCCCCCGCGAGGTGCTGACGCTGATTCGCGCCGAATTCAGCCAATTCTCGGCCGAAGATCTGTGGCTGTGGTTGGACCGCTTCTTTCGGCTGTGGAGTCGCAATCAGTGGAAGCGCGAGCGCTACGCCCCGAGCTTTCACGTGGACGACGAGAGCTTGGATCCGAAAACTTGGTGCAGGTTTCCGATCCTGTCGGGCGGCTTCGAACGCGAGCTGCGCGAGCTGCGGCTCGAGCTCTCGCGCGGTTAGCCGTAGGGAGCGCCGAGCGTGCCCGAAGGCTAGTCGCGCTCGAGAAACAGCGCAGGCAAGCCGGGAACGCTTTTGAAATGCCGGTCAAAGGTGATCAGCTCCGCACCGGACTCGAACGCGTGCGCAGCGATCCAGATGTCGTTACTGGGGATCGGCGTGCCCGCTTTGCGCAGCTCTGCGGCGACCCTGCCGAAGCGATCAGCGGTGGTTCGAGTGACCGGTTGTAAGGTAACCCAGGGCTGGCTCAGGAAATCATCCAGCGCGGCGAGGTTCCGTTCGAAGCGATTTCCATTTCGAAACCCGAACAGCAACTCTCCAACGACGACCATTGAAAAAAACAGCTGCTCTGAGCCACGCACCAACCCTGCCACCGCCTCATCGCCTTTCAGTAAGCCGACGTATGCATTGGTGTCGAGCAGGCGTTTCATTTCCAGAGGTCCTCGTCCACCTGTTCGAGCGATCGCGTCGAGCGCGAGAAGTCGTTCGCCTGCTTTGCCGTCCAAGTTCCAACGAAACGATTCAGCGCGTTGCCGATAAGCCGTGAGCTGTCAGGCGGTTCTTCGAGACCAGCGCCGCGCGTCAGGACAGTTAGCGCTGCCTTGTTCAAGGAGATGCCCTTAGCTCTGGCGACCCGCTGAATTTCGGCCATTACCTGCGGATTCAGCCCGCGCACCGTGATTTGACTGATTTGCCTCGCCATCTGCCTCATTCTACCTCACAAAGTGAGGCAGTCAACGAGCGGTGGGCGCTCCAGTATCGGCGCAGGAACTGACGCGATTGGGTAACGGACCAAAAACGCCGTCGTCACCTCGGCTTTTCACGAGTCTCTCCGGACCGTCATCTGAGTCGACTAAACGCGTTCTCTCTCCAGCGAGGGTCGCACGATGAGTCAGCCAATGACGGTAGCGGCGCGCAGTGCGAGTGGCGCGCGCCTGGTCGGAGTCGGGATTGTCACAGCACTCTGCGCGTTGGGCGGAGTCTTGGGGCTCGTGCACTTCGCCGCTAAACGTGCGGAGTACAAACTTGCCTCGTCGCCGACGCCGCGAGCTTCGCTAACTCCTGCGAAGCTCGCGCACGAGGTCGTGAATCCGCCGTCCGACGTGGCGCGAGCCGCGCTCGGCAAGCGCATCTTCTTCGACAAATCCTTGTCCGAGCCGGCAGGAACCAGCTGCGCGAGCTGTCACGAGCCTGCGCACGGTTTTGCGGGGAATAATGGCTCGAAAATAGGCGTCGCGCTGGGCAGCCGGCCTGGCCACTTTGCAACACGCAATACGCCTTCCGTCATGTACCTCAAATTCGCGCGTCACTTTCATCTGCATTGGGAGGAAGACGCGCCGGTCGTCGACGCATATGGGGGCTTCTTCTGGGACGGCCGCGTCGACGAGTTGGCTGACGTGCCGAAGCAGCCGCTCATGAACCCGAACGAGATGAACAACGCCAGCACTGGTGACATTCTCGCGAAGCTCCAGCGAAGCGAATACGCCGGTGAGTTTCGCCATGAGTTTGGGGCGCCCGAAAGTGCCGACCAAGCAGTGCAATCGCTCGGTGTGGCGCTCGCGGCCTACTTGACTAGCCCGGAGCTCGCGCCGTTCTCCTCTAAGTACGATCAATACATTCAGCACCGCGCGGATCTCACGGCCCAAGAGGCGCGCGGCCTGCGCTTGTTCAAAGACTCGGCGAAGGGCGGCTGCTCGGAATGTCACGAATTAAATGACACGATCCCGCATCCGGAGCGCTCTCTGTTCACGAATTACGCGTTCGACTCTGTTGGTATTCCACGCAATACGAAACTGCCAGTGAACAGCGACGCGGCACACTTCGATCTCGGTTTGTGTGAGCGCCCGAATCCAAGGTTTCGTAGCGATTCACCCGAGTTTTGCGGGAGTTTCCGCACGCCCTCGCTACGCAATGTCGCGCTGCGCGAGAGCTTCATGCACAACGGCGCGTTCTCCTCGCTGCGTGACGTCGTCCGGTTCTATGCGTCACGCTCCACGAACCCGCGGCGTTGGTACAAGGCGCAGCAGTTCGACGACTTGCCCGCGCAGTACCGTCAGTACGTGAACGTCGATCAAGCGCCGTACAATCGACACGCGGGCGACGCGCCAGCGCTCGATGCGGGCGAGATCGACGCGATCGTCGCGTTTCTCGGTACTCTGAGTGATACGTCGCTGCGATGACAATCGCCACATGCTGCCCGCGCACGAGCGCCACGCGTGCAGAACGAAAACGCAAACTGCGACGAATGGTTTCGAACACGCTGCGCTCGAGTCACAACGCTCCGTTATCCAGTGAGCACTCGAAAGCGCAAGCGCACATGAAGTGGGTTTGTGCTTCGAGCATGACGTGTTCAAGGAGACTAGTCATTATGCGAAATCATTTGTCACCGTGGCTCATGGGTTGTGCTGCGATCATGATGGCGTGCAGCTCTGCGCCGTCCGACTCTCAAGAAACGGGCGGAGAGACCATTCAGGCGTCGTCACCAGCGACGCCGAACGCGGTAGTCGCGGCGCGCAGCCGTAACGACAAGCACGATCGCGATACCAAATCACCGATCAAGCACGTGATCGTCATCGTCGGCGAAAACCGCACTTTCGACCACGTATTTGCGACCTATAAGCCGAAGCACAGCCAGCGCGTCGACAACCTTCTCTCGAAGGGCATCATCAAAGAAGACGGCAGCCCCGGGCCGAACTACGCGCTCGCAGTACAGAAGAGCGCTACGGACACGACCTCTTTCGACATCGCTCCGGCTGGCAAGAAGGCATACAAGGTGTTGCCGCCCGCTTTGGCTGGTGGCCCGACCACGGCGTTCCTATCGACGCTCGAAGACGCGAAGCTTGCTGAAGGCAAGGCGCTGCCGAAGAGCTATCTTCCGTTCTTGACCACCGGTGGCACCGGCTTGACGAGCGGTGCCCCGGACACGCGCTTGCCGAACCCCACGACGTTACCGCCTGGCCCGTTTCAGCTCACCCCCGCGATTGGCTACGACGACTATGCGGCGAGCCCGGTGCACCGCTTCTATCAAATGTGGCAGCAGCTCGACTGCAGCGCCTCACAGGCGAGCGAAGAGAACCCGTCTGGTTGCAA
>Ga0210392_10000866_pt1 | contig 16825 bp, 22 predicted proteins | sample IncBWC30OmetaG_FD_161057 | JGI IMG/M metagenome (GOLD analysis project Ga0210392, IMG submission 161057) | Forest soil microbial communities from Barre Woods Harvard Forest LTER site, Petersham, Massachusetts, United States - Inc-BW-C-30-O ...
CCCGCCTGCCACCACTCGGTGATGTGCGTACGAGGTTGCAAGCATGCGGTATCTGACTGATTTGGTATTTTCCTTCAGTAACGAAGCCAGTCGCTCATTTAAAGTCAATTCACGTAGGGGGATTTTTGGTGTCGAGCCCAATCGTCACTTGGCTTTTGACCCTGATTTCCGGCGCCGTCGCCGACAACATCGGCGGTGCCCTGATATTCTCGGACTAATCGGCGGAGTTGGCGGGAGTCAATTACTCGGAGCGCTTGGCGGCCTGCAATCCCTCGGCCAGATTGGCAACATCGCGGCGTCCGGAGTTGTCGGAGCACTGCCTGCCAATCATCATCGGCACTTGAAGAACGAGTTTGCGAAGGCATGATGCGTGCCGTGTCGCTTGTCGCGAGAAGTGGCAACAGAATTTACGTCGGAATTTCAGTCAAAGGAGAAATGCCATGGCAGATCGATTCGAGCAACTAAAAGCGAAGTATCAGTCGGTATTGAATTTCATCCAATCTCAGGGAGTTCAACTTCAAAACGTGAACATGGAAGGCGACAAGCTTTTGATTCGTGCCACTGCGCCTTCTGCGGATCTGAAAAATAAAGTGTGGGACCAGATCAAACTGGTCGATCCCAACTTCTCCGACCTCATCGCAGACATCCAGGCGCCGGCGACAGCGGCAGCGGCTGCCGCTGGGAACGCGCCTTCCACTCCGGCAGCGCGCAGCTACACCGTGCAGGCGGGCGACAGCCTCTCGAAAATCGCCAAGCAATTCTACGGCGACGCGAACCAGTACATGAAGATCTTCGAGGCCAACAAAGACAAGCTCTCTGACCCGGACAAAATCAAGCCGGGAATGGATCTCGTGATTCCGTCGTAGTTTTCAGGACTAATGTTCGTTTGGCAAACCAGCCCAGCGGCGAACTGTCAACCGCGCAGCAATGGATAAAGTTTGAGGAGGCAAGAAATGACCTGGACAGATAAGGTGGGAGATCTACTTAGGCAGTACACATCCGGCGGAGCAGCGGCAGCGGCACAACCTGCCCCGGACGTTCACGCGCACTTCGATGAGGTGGCACAAGCCGCTCCGCCGAGTGTGCTTGCGGAGGGTTTAACGGCTGCATTTAATTCGGACAAAACACCAGCTTTTGGACAAATGCTCTCAACACTGTTCAACAACTCGACGGGCGACCAGAAGGCTGGCATCGTAAATCATCTGTTGTCTTCCGTCAGTCCCGGCGCTCTCACGCAGCTTCTGTCGAGCGCCGGACTTGCCGGACTCATGGGGTCGGGAAGCACGCAGTTGACCCCAGAGCAGGCACAGAAGCTGTCGCCCGAAGTGGTGCAGCAGTTCGCCACCCATGCGCAAAACGCGAATCCCTCGGTCGTCGAATCGGTCAGCAACTTCTATGCCGAGCACACCACACTCGTGAAGACGCTAGGCGGGGCAGCGCTGACGATTGCCCTGGCCAAGGTTGCCGAACGACAACGACAGGCCTGAAAGGATTTGAGTTCGCCAGCGATGTAGAGGAGATGGACGCTCGGTCCCGTTACGTTGCTGAGCGCCCGGCGATTTATGTGGCCCGGCTCTATCCTTCCGCGATAGCCTGCAGTTCCCATGAACGGTGGACGTTTTTGTGGCTCGCCACTTGATGGTGCGTTCCCAAAGGAGAGCCCCATGAACAACGGCAGCATGTACCTTAGGGTTTTCCGGGCCCTTACCGCTGTCCTTTTGTTCTCCTCATCCGCTGTCGCACAGAACCAAACTGCCGTCATGCCCGGACCCGGTTGGCAGGTGGTGAAAGCCGACTGGGGTTCGGGCAACCGATGGAAGGACGTTACGGACCGGGTCCGCGTGTTGTTATCCGGCAATGGTCTGGTGCAAGTGACCAACAGCAACCTTGGTGGCGACCCCGCCGTGGGCAGCGTTAAAATCCTGAGGATTCAGGCGCGAAACTCTCGCGGTCAATCGCGTCAATTCACCTTCAACGAAAACGACTCCATTGATGCCAGCCAGTTTTATAACTATAGCGGCGGTATCGGCGGTGGCAACGGCGGTTCGGGGTTGCAAGTGATGCAGGCCGACTGGGGCTCCGGGAATCGCCGCATGGACGTAACGGCTCGCGTGCGCGCCCTGCTATCTGGAAACGGCATGGTCAAGGTGAACAACGCCAACTTAGGCGGCGATCCTGCCGTAGGCGCGGATAAGGTCCTGCGCATTTACGCTCGCGACATGCAGGGGCAAGTTCGCCAGTTGAGCTACAAAGAAGGCTCCAATATCGATGCCAGCCAGTTCTACAACTACGGCGGCGGTGGAGGCTATCCCGGCAACCCGGGCTATCCGGGGAACCCCGGCTACCCGGGTGGCGGAGGCGGTGATCTGCAAATCGTCCGCGCGTACTATGGCTTGAATAATCGCACCAACGACGTCACGCAACTCCTGCGCGGCCGCTTACAGAACAGCTCGCTCGTCATTCAAGTCAATAACAGCAACATGGGCGGCGATCCTGCGGTCGGCGGCGACAAGGTGCTGACGGTCATCTATCGCTATCAGGGACGCGAACAGACCTCTACGGTGAAAGAAGGAAACACGCTCAGAATTCCGTGAGCAATCACTGATGCAGGCGGTCGGCTGTTTGGGGAACCTAGCAGGGCGATAAGCTAAAGTAACAAGCAAAGGAGCACGCGAATGATGAGCCTTCTCTGGGAAGCGATCATCGGATTGATCGTCGGAGCCGTAGCCAAACTGTTGATGCCCGGAAAAGACCCTGGTGGCATCTGGATCACCATGGCGCTGGGAATCGCAGGTTCCATTATTGCGACGTGGTTAGGTCAGGCGATCGGCTGGTATCAGGCGGGACAATCAGCCGGCTTCATCATGTCGGTCGTCGGCGCGGTGTTGTTGCTGGTTGTTTATCGGCTGATTCGAAGCAGAGTCGCCAAGACGTGACGCATTCGAGTCGGAGACTCATCAGGATGGGGAAGCAGCCTGCCCCACGTGGATGCCCAGTTGGTACGAACATTGGCGGTTCGTAGGTCTTGCCTGCGGCCAGGCGGCGTTCTTCGCGGCGCGCCATCCATAGCATGAACGGGCCGAGAATATGTGACCTGAGGCGCGCGGACACGCCAAATTCTTTTTCCACTTTTTTGCGCAGCGATTGGATCTGCTCGCTCACACTGGAGTTGATGGAGCGGAACTGGTGTTCCATAGCCCACAGAGCGGCATTGTATCCGCTGCGCAGCTTCACGATTTCCCGTTCGAAGCGTTCCAGTACTCGGGGATCGGGATAGACCCGGTAGCGCTTCCAGCCCTTTAGCATCGTTTCGCACATGCGGTACAGGTTCGGGCCGTTGCGCTCGAAATACCGGCGAGGCTGGAGTCTTAGTGAGCTACGACTCAGGCTAGCACGAAGGAGAACGCAACCTTTGTGACGAATGACCGTGCGGCTGTGACGCCGCCGCAACCCGACTCACTGCGCTGCAAGCACTTTCCGCTGGCGGATGCGCCGCCTTTCGTGCGGCTAATGTGGGCGAACACCCGTAATCTTCAGGTCGATCCGGTAAACGCTGCTGCTTGCCGTAATGAACAGGGACTTGCCGTCATTCCCGCCCCAATTTAGATTTGCGACCACCTCCGGCATGAGTATCGTGGCAATGTGCTTTCCTGTGGGCGAGAAAATCCAAAGACCACCTGGGCCTGAGCCATACAAATTTCCCCGCTCATCGACTTTGATCCCATCGGGAGCTCCCGGACGCTTGTCGGATGTGGCATCGTAGAAAAGTTCTCCGTTGGCGAGGGTGCCGTCGGCGTTCACGCGGTAACGCATCCATGTTTTCTGCGGCTCGGAATTGCTGACGTAGAGAATTTTCTCATCGGGCGAAAAGACGATGCCGTTGGGCCGCGGTAAATCCTTGATCAGGAGCTGCAATTTATCGCGTTGGGACTCCGCACCGGGCTTTTGTTCCGCTGCTCCGGCAAGCCGATAGACGCCATTCATCTTCAATTCCTTTTTAGGGTCCGTGTCTTTTTGTGTGGGCAGGCCGTACGGCGGATCTGTGAAGTAGAGTGAGCCATCGGATTTGTAAACGAGATCGTTGGGACTGTTCAGGCGTTTGCCTTCAAACGTATCCGCCAGAATTGTCGTTTGCCCCGGATTGCTCAGGGATTCGATGCGGTAGACGTCGCGCTGTCCATGTCCGGCCACTGTCAACCGTCCATGCGCGTCCAGCGTCATCCCGTTTGAGCCGGGCTCGCGTCCGCCAAACGGCGCTGATCCCAGATAGCCGCTCGGTTGCAGGAAGATGCTCGCCTCGCCTCCCGGCGGCAATTTGCGAATTGTGTTGCTGGGAATGTCCGCGAAGAGCAGATAACCGTCTCGAGTCCAAATGGGGCCCTCTGTCCATGTGTAGCCAGTGCTCAGCTGCAGCAGTACGGCGCCATCGGGAATGATGTCATTTGCTGCGGGATCGAGCCGCTCAACTTTTGCGGCGTTTTGTTCGGAGGAGTACGAGGCAGCGCTCGAATTGTGTAACAGCAGAATGCACAGGCCCAGAGCCATCAGAAGTGTGAAGGAACTGGCGATTTTTGCTAATGCCAAGGAAGTTCTCCCTTTGTCCCCGATGAAGGTAGTTCTCGCACGCAGACTGTAACTCTGGCCTAACGCAATTGCCACCGTTTATGTGCGGCCCCCGGCCCAACCGCTGCTTGACTTCATTCCGGCCTGCGTCTACCGTAATAGGGTTCTCAAAGGAGAACGCTTTTGCGGATGAATACCATCCTTCATTGACGCATTCGGCTCGCTGAGCCGAATGCGCGCTTGCCTGTACCTGCTGTTCGAGCGGGTGGGGGCTCTGTTCCCTCTCAACCTAAAAAGAAATATAGCGCGCCGGAGTTGTGCGCGTGTCTCGAGGACTTTATGAGCACCTATGCTTTGGAAGTAGAAAACCTGGTGAAGGTGTATGGCGGGCGTCGCAGCCTGTTTGGCCCGAGAAACGAGCCAGTGCGCGCCGTCGATGGATTGAGTTTTCAGGTGCCGCGCGGCGCCATCTTCGGATTGCTGGGCCCCAACGGCGCGGGAAAAACCACCCTGCTAAAAATTCTTTCCACGTTACGGGCGCCAACCAGCGGCCAGGCTCGCATAGAAGGGTTTGACGTCGTGGCCCAGCCCCTCGAGGTGCGTCGGAGCATCTGCATGGTGCTCCAGGAAACGGCCGTGGAGCTGTTTCTCAGCGTCCGCGACAACTTCCTGACCTTCGCCAAATTTCACGGACTGGATGGACAACTGGCCGCCAAGCGCGCCGCAGATGCCATCGCGCTGTTCGATCTGGGCGCGGAAGCCGAGCGCAAAGTGCAGGACCTCAGTGGGGGCTACAAACGCCGCGTGCAAGTGGCCAAGGTCTTCATGGTGGACACGCCGGTGCTCTTCCTCGACGAATTTTCCACCGGCATGGACCCCATTCTGAAGCGCGCGGTGATGGATTCCCTGCGCAAAGAAGCGGCGCGCGGCCGAACTATCGTCTTGACCACGCAGATTCTCAGTGAAGCGGAAGAACTCTGCGACGACATCCTGATCCTCGACAAGGGGAGGCAGATTGCCCGCGGCGATCTGAACGCCCTGAAGCTGCTGACGAAATCCGTCTCCGAAATCGTCATTACCTTTGACGAATTGCCGCAGGGAATCGAACGAGCCATCGCCGCGCTGCAGCCGTGGCAATCGAAAATCGCAGGCAGCACCGTGGAACTGGTTCTGAAGACCGAAGAAGCCCAGGCGCTCGACGCGGTGAGCGCGCTGGCAAAAATGGGTCGCGTGCTGCGCGTGGAAATCGGTGGCGCGAGCCTGGAAGACATCTTTGTGGAATTGACCAAGAAGAGCTAAATCGTAGACCGGAGAACAAGGAGTACATATGTCGGCCATATCCGCAATTCTTTATCGCGAAGGGAAGATCCGCGCCACCAACATGATTTTCGTGTTCTGGGACTTCTTCTACCCGTTGTGTTACCTGCTGGTATTTGGCGTGGGCATGTCGGCCGCGCTGGGAGCGCCCGTTTCGATACCGGGCGTGAACTACAACTCGTTCTTCCTAGCCGGCGTTTTAGGCATGGCCAGCTTTGGGATTGCCTCGAATAGTTCGTGGTCCTTCTTCATGGACCGCGACAATGGCATCTTCTACGAAATGCTCACCTATCCGATGAGCCGCGCCGAATACCTGTTGGGCAAAGTAGCGTTCAACCTGTTCATTGCCGTATCGCAGGCACTGATCACGCTCGGGCTGGGCGCGTGGCTTTTGGGAATCCGCTTGCGCCTGGATTTTCTGCCGCTGCTCTTCGTTACCGTCATCGTCGGAACTGCCGGTTGGTTTTTCTTCTACACAATTTTTGCGCTGCGCATCCGCCGCAACGACGTCTTTAACGGTGTAACCTCCGTGCTGTACTTCGTGTTTCTACTGGCCAGTTCGATGTTTTACCCCATCGATCCGCTGCCGCGAGGCTTGCGCACCGTCGCGCTGTGCAATCCCATCACCTGGGAGGTCGACGTCCTTCGCTACGCCACCATCGGCTACGGTCATCCCACCAAACTGACGCTGGAAGCTGCCGCCTTCACCGTTTTTGCCGCCATCTGCTTCGCTATCGCCGTGCGCAGCCTGCACAAAGAATAAGCGCCTCTCGATCAATTACCAAAACAGCCAAGTTGCAGGTGCGGGCTGGGCATGCGAAAATAATCAATTGTGGGTCAAGCGCGGCTCTGGGCCGTGCCGCTCGCTACATTGGCGATATCGTCTAGGGGTCCAGGACGCCGCCCTCTCACGGCGGAAACCCGGGTTCGAATCCCGGTATCGCTACCAAAGTTCAAAAGGCTGCAAATTTCCCAAGAAAACTGAGAAGTCCGTAGCGGGAGCGGGAATTGTTACCACTCCATGCAAAAAGGCCCGGTTGTTTTTTCTTTCCACTGAGTACTATCTGGAAGGAGAAGCAGTCGTGAACACGATGGCAGTGATGATTCGAGCGCGACTCAACGGGAATTATCCATTCCTGCCTGCAGCCTGGAACAGCAGCGGTCGTCTCAAGCCCAATGTAGCTCTTGTGAATGGCAAGGAGCAGAAAGTCGAATTGATCTCAACTATGGGCTTTACGGTCTCGCCTGCGCCTGTAGCCTCTCGGTGAGGAAAGCACCGATGGCATCTAGCGCCTGAGCTGCCGCCTTCAATCTTCCGATGCTTCCGGGACACTCATGTGGCATCCCCATCCAGACATCAGCTCGGGCATCGACGCCTGCGGCAACTGCACGCTCAACATATCGGAGCGAGCCGTCCAACAGCGCTTCGTCGTCACCGACGTGAATCCGGGTGGAAGGCATGCCAGAGTGCCGACCGTGAAGGGGCGAAGCCAGTGGATGTCTAGCGCCGGCGCTCCCTAAATAGGAATGCAGAAGTTCCGCGACCTGCGGGCGACTAAAAGAGGATCGGCATCCGCGCGCGTCTCGTAGGTCGTGCCCGAAAGGGTTAGGTCGGTAACCGGCGACAACACGGCAACTCCGACAAGAGTCGCGTTGATGGAGGCGACTTCGCCGGTAACGCGCGACGCGAGTACGAGTGCCAGATTGCCTACAGCGGAGTGAACGTGTCGAGATAGCCGAGCGAGGCGAGCATCATCAAGCGGCGCTCGTTGCCCTCGACCGTAACGTGATGCGCAAGGCAGTAGGCTTCCCCCGTGGCCCGCTTGTCGGTTAGCGTGAAAATGGTGCTCTGCTCCCCCATTCGCGTCGCCACTAACTTAACGTTGCAGGATCCCCGCGAACGCCGAACGCACACTCCAAGTCGTGAGAAACCACAAAACCGTAACGACGACAGCCAGCGGCAAACCAGCAGGCGCCATGAAAATGTGAAAGCAAAGTATGTTGAAAATCACGGCCCCCAGAATCGTCAGTGCTAGCGGCACGTACCGATTCGCAAGCAACAGGACCGCAGGCACGATCTGCAGCAGAAAAATCACCACGTAAAACCGGGACACGAAGAGCGCCCCAAAAAACTGCGCTGCAACGCCCGTAGGCGGCGGCATGGGAATAAAGTGAAGGAACCCGTTTAGCCCGAACGTCAAAAAGATCAAACCGAGCAAGTACCGGGCGATTGTAGAAGTGATCTTCATGTTCATCTCCTAGTGGCCGGTGCCGTATGAGGTCCGGCGTCTTAGTACATTGATGCAGTTATATTGATACAGATACATCTGATGGACAACTAATCGCAAGAGGCTCAGCATCAGAGACCTATGGCAAAAGAACTTCAGACCCGGTGCATTGCTGGCTCATTTGGAGGAAAGCCCACGAGGCGGCCTCCGACTACCTGTATAGAGGAATCGCGGAAACGGGCATTTCTGATACAGACTTCCGCGTGCTGGAAGTGCTTCTGCACAAAGGACCTCTGCCTGTGAACACCGTAGGGCCGAAAGTCCACCTTACGCCTGGTTCCATCAGCGTGGCGGTCGACCGCCTGCTCGAAAAGGGGCTAGTGGGCCGGGGCGGGAAGACCCGATGACCGGAGGGTGCGCGTCGTGGCGCTAACAAAGAGCGGTAAAGACCTGAATTGTTCCAATCTTCCGCAAGCATTCCGCGGAAATCGCCAGAGTGTTTGCCGACGCTAACCCCAAAGAGCTGCAAATCCGCGAAAGCGTTCTTAAGAAGGCTGGCAAGCGCGCCAGGGCGCTTGCTGGAAGAGAGAAGCCAGATCATCAATTCATGATCGGTCGGTGCAAAACATCGGAGGCTCTGTGATCGGCTATAGTCGGTGCGTCCGTGGGCTGGCTACTTTCCGTAGGCCTGGGCGATCTGGCCGACGAGTTTAGCCCAAGGCATATCCATGGCCCCGTACACCTCGCCGGCCTCCGGTCGCCCGTTGTCCTTGAGGATTTCCACCATCAACGTCGCGTAGTCCGAGACCATAACGCCCGCCTGTAGCATGCGCAGGAGCCCTACTTGCCGCTCGCTCAGCCGGTTGACTGAGCAATAGTCGGGCGGACGCTTTGGTGGTGCTTTTTTCCTCGGCGATTACCGCAAAGATGATCAAGAGCTTCAAATCGACTTGACGCAGTTTCTCTACACGCATATAGGCTATGACCATTATGCATGAGTCGTATGCTGAATGAAAATCGTCTATTGGAGTGTGGCAACGGTTGTAGGCCGCAGAAACAGGAGAACGCGATGACACAAAAGCAACAAATTGAGAATCACTGGGAGCTTTCAGGGAAACGACTTGTAGTGCTCGGCGGGTCGTCCGGCATCGGGTTAGCAGTGGCGCAGCAGGCTGTGGCTCAAGGGGCAACGGCAATCATTGCGTCTAGCAATGCGGATCGGGTTAAACAAGCGGTCGCAACGATCGACGGAAAAGTGGAAGGTCACGCGCTTGATCTCTCGAATGAGCGAGACATTCAAGAGTTCTTTCAGAAGATCGGTGATTTCGATCACTTGGTCTTTACTGCCGGCGACACGCTGCAATTGAATGAGCTTGCAGCGACGGACCTTACCAAAGCCCGGCATGCATTTGAGTTGCGCTATTGGGCTGCCCTGGCTGCGGTCAAGTACGCAAGCCCGCATATCCGCAAGGACGGCTCGATCGTGCTCACAACCGGAGTCGCTGGCCAACGCCCACACAAAGGATGGACAGTGGTGGCAAGCGTCTGCGGAAGTATCGAAGCTGTGACGCGTGCCTTGGCGGTCGAGTTAGCGCCCATTCGCGTCAACGCGGTATGTCCTGGCGTCGTTCGAACGAACCTCTGGCAAGGCATGAATGCAGACGCTAGGGAGCACCTGTACGAAAGCGTTGGCAAGAGTCTGCTCGTGGGCCGCGTCGGCGAGGCATGCGAGATTGCACGCGCCTATCTTTTCCTCATGCAGGAGGGATATGGCACGGGGCAGACCGTGGTGTTAGATGGCGGAGCGGTACTCGTTTAGGCGCTTTGCCCCAAATGAACAAACGACTCCTCCACCGGAAGGAATGTTAGCGCGCGCAAACTTTTGCGTCTTGGGATCGCATTGCACGATGGTGTTGGGCCTCACGCCGGATTCGCTGTACCACACCATGCCATCCGGAGTGATGGTAATGCCGTAAGGATTGGACTCCCCTCCGCCAGGAGACGCATACAATTTCACGGCGCGCGTGGTGGTATTCAGCGTGCCCAAGTGGCCGCTCTTGAAATCCGTGAAATAGACCGTATCACCCGCTGCAATCGCCAGTCGCCGCGGGCGCACGCCTTCGGGCAATGTGTATTCCGTGATGGCCATGGTCAGGTCAATGGATGCCATCTTGTTGGTGCCAAGTTCGCAGAAAACCGGGACATCTTTGGAATTAATCTGAATGCCATCGGGCAGCGCGCTCTCCGTGCGAACTTCTTTCAGTTCGAATTCCGTTGGCGTGGCTGGAGGGTGATGCCCCGGAAGAGCGATCGCAAGAATCTCCCCGAAGAAAAACAGTCCGATCAGCAGGAAGAAAGTTTTTCACCCGCATACGAGCCTCCTTCGCAACCGCACACGCTCAAGCCCAGCACGGGCACCCACAAGACCTGTTACCATACCGCCTGCGGAGGAGGGCGGGGCGAAGTGGAGTCGACACGCACCATCGTGTTGGGGTTATTTCCGGCAAACGAGCGCGGAAATCTGTCGGTGCTGGGCCTGGCGGAACGGGTCGGATGCTTTACGGACGCAAAAACTCTGCGCACGCGGTTGGACGCGTTTGTCGAGTTATTCAACTGGCTGCGCGTCTCTGACCGACGAATTCCCGAGCCGTTGCCGCGTGATCCGCAAGGCCGCAAACGAAGCGAAGCGCAATGGAAGCGCGAACGTGTATGGCTTTCTGTCCTGGAGGCCTCGCCGGAAGTGCGCGAGCGATATCGTGCCGCGATCGCCACAATCCTGGACGAAACCGACGCCGTGGCACTCTTCGCGGAGTCGGGCTTGCCGAACGATCGCGGCCTGGTTCCCGAAACGATTGATCGCCTGTTCCGCACCGTTCTGCCGGCGCCGCGCGAAGAAACAGATCTGGCGCGTTTGTTCGTGCGGCTGTTTCCCACACAAAAAGAAGTCGACCGCTTTTTTGAGTTGCCTTCGGAAGTCTTCGATCGCATCGTGTTGCTGTCCTCGCCCGAGGAAGGTTCCCCAGCGTGGCACAAGCCGGTTGCTGCACTCCTCGATGCCTTCTGCTTGTTGGGCGCGCGCGTTCAGGGATTGGGACTCTCCGAAAAGCTGCGCACTAGGAGCCAATGTGCGCGCGTGCAGGAGTCCGCGTTCTATCGATTGCCGCGCGCCGGCGACGCCTTAATCGAAGCGCTGCGAAAAAACGAAGACGTGCCGGCAGCCGCGATGGTGTGGAAATCGACGGTGGGAGAATGCCGCGCGGAACTGGCAAACATCGTAGACCACCTGAACACGCGTGGCGTCAACCTGGACATTGTGTACGCGTTGGATGTGATCGAGAAAAGCCTCTCGCGCATGGAAATCATTTCGGGTCTCTTGGTCGCGCAGCCTGGCCAGCCCAAGTTGGTCACCGGACAGCGCTTGATGAAAGAAGTAATTCGCGGACGCGTGGGCGACCGCAGCCTATTGAACCTGGCGCAAAATAGCTTTCGTCTGCTTGCACGCAAGATCATCGAGTGGGCCGGCAAGACCGGCGAGCATTACATCACGTCCAGCCGCGATGAATACGCGCAGATGTGGAAGGCGGCGCTCGGCGGCGGCTTCCTGACGGTGGGAACCGCGGCAATCAAATTGATGGTGACACACCGCGGCTTGCCGCCATTTGTAGAGGGTTTTCTCGCCGGGCTGAACTATGCTGTCAGCTTTGTGCTGATGCAGAACTTTCACCTGGCGCTGGCGACCAAGCAGCCCTCGATGACCGGAGCGACGCTGGCGCGAATTATTCACCACTGCCGCGATGCCTCGAAGAGCGACGAATTGGTGGACTATGTCGCGCGCATCGCCCGATCCCAGCTCGCTGCGGCTCTCGGAAACATCGTGGCGGTCAGCACGGGCGCGATCGTGTTCAGCATGCTCTGGAAGTTGCTGACGGGAGAACCATTTCTTTCCGTGGAAACAGCGGAGTACGCAGTGACCTCGCTGAATCCCTTGCATAGCGGAACAATCTTCTACGCCATGCTCACCGGCGTGATCTTGTGGCTCTCCAGTCTGGCGGGTGGCTGGATTGAAAACTGGGCGGTGTATCACCAGCTTCCGCGGGCAATTGAAGAGCACCGACTGGGCGCCGCCGTCAGTCCGGAGACACTAGCGAAAATTTCGGAATCCTTCTCGCGAAATATTGCCGGCTGGGGAGGCTCGATCGTGCTGGGATTCATGCTGGGGATGACACCGGTGGTGGGACACTTCTTCGGGTTGCCGCTAGATGTTCGCCACGTGACGCTGTCGACGGGCACGCTGGCACTGGGAGTAACGTCACGTTTCCCGGAAGTCTTGGGTCGCGGCGCGTTGGTTTGGGCGGCGCTGGGGATTGCAGTGACGTTCGTGTTGAACCTGGGCGTGAGCTTCTACTTGGCACTAAGGCTGGCGTTGCGCGCTCAGGATGTCTCGCCGCAGGATCATCTGGCAATTCTTCGCACGTTGTGGCGGCGATTCCGCGCATCGCCGGCGGAGTTTTTCTTTCCGCGAACGCAAGACGCAGCGCCCGCAGTTGAGGCGTCGCACCAATAGGACCTCAGGCGACAGGCACTCTCACAGGTCTGAAGGGGAATTCACGCGCGTCGGAACGTTGCCGCTGGGTGGGAACGCCGAATCTCTGGGAAACACGCGGTAGAACTCGATGGTAACACTTTGAATGTCCGAGACCGTGACACCGCTGCCCAAAAGTAGTCCGGTAAAGCGCCTCCAGTTATCAGCGTCGCCTGGGTGGAAATAAAATCGTCGGCTGCCTCGATCTCGATCTTGCCACCAGCGCCACGTTGAGAGGCCATTGTCATCAGCCCGTCGGGACTGCCGGTGCTAACGACAAGGGAGTCGGCACAGGCGGGACCGGTAAGGACCAGGCACACCAACAGGCATAGAAGAACAACGGCTTGATCGCATGTCTATCCGCCATTAAAAAATGAATGGGCTGCGGTTGGGTGGGCAAGAGGAATTTGCGAGCCAAGCGGCATTCGCAATACAGACGGCGGGCTTACGGACAGGTGTGCAACAGATTGGAACAATCCGCAAGTCTTATTCTCAAATTTGACGAAGCTAAGCAAGAGCGTCGAATCTTGCACTGTTCGAGAGCCCCTAGTGGATGCTTCCCTTACGGTACCTTCTCAAACATCATCACCGCTGAAATCATGTTTCCATCGACGTAGCTCTTGTGCGCATCAGCCATCAGGACCAATTTGCGTCCTTCGAGCGTGACCTGTCGGACGATGTCGGTGCCCGTCCATGCTTGATTCCAGGTGACATCCAGATGACTGGTCAGGGTCTTACCATCAAAGGTGTAAGCTCCTCCGTACGCGATCATTGTTTTGAAGAGGTCGGCGCGCTGCTGATCGGTCATTTTTTCCGGTTCCGGCGGGGCTGGCCTTTGGTCCTTAACCACCAGCATCATCATTCGGCCATCGCGCCCAAACTGGATAAAGCCGGATGGTGTTTTGCCAAATGTTTCCATTGCTTCTCCGGTGGCTACAATGGTTCGAGTAAAGCGAACAAGCCGCCAGGTTCCCACGAGTTCTTCGTTTGCAGGTGCTGGGCTCAGCGTTACAGCGCTTGCGCTGACTGTGCTCCTGGAAGGGAGTGTGGCGAAGAGCGCGCCCACCGCGAAGATGCACAACGCGAGAATAGATAGAATGGTTTTCATTTTCCGGCGCCTCCACGTCGAATCATACGCTCCTCTATTATTTTCGGGTAGATGTTAGCCTTGCCGCTTCGGGAGATCAGACATTTATGTCCGACAAGACCGGCTGCCAAAAAACTCCCAATTTCTTTCCTGGTAATTCTTTTTTGCATCGCGCCGAGTTGTTGGAGCCCGGGCTCTTCTCCTAACCGGCGGCTGAGTGCGGTCCGCTGCTTAGTTATGTCGGTGACCCAATTGCGCGCGAGTCCCGGAGGATCGGGCAAATACTCTGGCGGAATAGGCAAACTCTAGAAGCGTAGGCAGATTACACTGCAGATCGTTGATGCTGGCATTTAGTAATCGTCGCTGATAGCCGACACCAGACGATTCGACATTCACGTTCAACACGTTTTAAGGGGAAACAATGAAGAAGCGCAAACTTGGCAAGAGCAATCTGGAAGTATCGGACCTTGGCCTCGGCTGCATGGGCCTGAGCTTCGGCTATGGGCCCGCCGTGGACAAGAAGGACGGAATCGCGCTGATTCGAGCGGCGGTCGAACGCGGCGTCACATTCTTCGATACGGCAGAGGTATATGGCCCGTACAGGAACGAAGAACTCGTGGGCGAAGCCCTCGCTCCATTTCGCGACCAGGTGGTGATCGCCACAAAGTTCGGGTTCAAAATTGATCCAAGTACCGGCAAACAAGCCGGGCTGGACAGTCAACCCGCGCACATCAAGGAGGTCGCTGAGGGTTCGCTCAAGCGGCTCAAGACCGATGTCATCGATCTTTTCTATCAGCACCGTGTTGATCCGAACGTGCCGATTGAAGACGTGGCGGGCGTGGTCAAAGAGCTGATTCAGCAAGGCAAGGTGAAGCACTTCGGGCTTTCGGAAGCAGGAGTGCAGACGATCCGCCGGGCACACAAAGTTCAGCCCGTGACCGCCCTGCAAAGCGAATACTCGCTGTGGTGGAGAGAACCTGAAAAGGAAGTGATACCGACGCTGGAGGAACTCGGGATCGGGTTCGTTCCGTTCAGTCCCCTTGGCAAAGGTTTCCTTACCGGAAAAATCAGCCAAGATACGCAGTTCGACAAAAGCGATTTCCGCAATATCGTCCCGCGGTTTACGCCCGAGAACCGAAAAGCGAATCAGGCGCTGGTGGACCTGCTTGCCGGATTTGCGGAACAGAAGAAAGCGACACCCGCGCAGATCGCACTCGCCTGGTTGCTTGCGCAGAAGCCGTGGATAGTGCCGATCCCCGGCACGACCAAGCGGCATCGACTCGAAGACAACCTCGGAGCCGTTAACACCCAGCTTTTGCCCGACGAACTCCGTGAACTGGAGACCGCAGCTTCCAAGATCGCGGTGCAAGGTGCCCGGTACCCCGAAGAGCTGCAAAAAATGGTGGGCCGCTAAGCAGCAAAGAGAAACGAAAGCCGAAGTAGGGGTGTATGCGAATTGGCATCCTGGGCGCGGGATTGATGGGTGGCAAGCTCGGAACGGTTTTCGCGCGAGCTGGTCATGAAGTGGTATTCCGCTACGCGCGGAACAACGACAAACTCAAAAAACTGGCGCGGGGCGCCAAAGGCGATGCTCGTGCCGGCGCGCCTGGCGAGGCCGCGAAGGAATCGGACGCGCTGTTGCTGGCCGTGCATAGGTCGCGAATCCACTTGCTGCCTGCCGATGGATTCGGGCGACACGCGACTGATCGTTGGAACGACCACGTCGGGAGCCGAAGAACTTGCCAAGAAGGCTCCCAAGGCTCTTGTCGTCTGCGCGTTCAACACCGTGCCCAGTGAAGTGCTGTTCGGTGTTTTCGAGGCAAGACGCAAGAAATCTCGGCCGAGCCTGGTGTACTGCGGCGATGACCAGAGCGCCAAAGATGTGGTGGCCCAGCTAATCGATGACGCTGGTTTTGATGCGGTCGATGTTGGCCCTACGGATGGCCCGGTACACCGAGCCGTTTGTGCTGCTCGTCTGGGAAATCGCCTACAACGGACAAGGTTGCCCGGAAATCGCGTACCGCTTCGAGCGGTTCAATTACTCTGCTGTCCGATGATTGACGAGGAGCCAAATATGAAAAAACTGCTTTCTCTCGGCGTAGTGTGTTTGTTTATCGGTATGGCGGCAATGACGCTGTCCGGCAGCCAGGATCGCGGCGGAAGTGAGGGCACTCGCGACCGGTTTGTCGGAGCGTGGCGGCTGGCGTGGCTCGAAGAGCAAGGGGCAGACGGGAAAGTTCACAAGGCGGATTGTACTGGGCTACTTGTCTACACGCGCGACGGCCATATGTCGGTCCGGGTGTTGTATCGCAACCCGCCGACGGGGACGACCGCGGCGCCGGTGCAATACGCGCAGGGCGGCTACGAAGCGTCTTTTGGCACATATGAGATCGACGAAAGCACTTACACCTTCACTTTCCACGTTGAAGGCGCACTGGTGCGGACCCTTATTGGCAAAGACCTGCCGCGCGCATTCGAGTTATCTGGCAAACAGCTGATCGTGAAGTCGACTCACCCGGAGGAACACTGGAGAGTTGCTTGGGAGCATTACTAGGCCCGCTGCCAAACATTGCACGGAAAGCTTTGTGTACACGAGAGAGGAACAATGCAAAAACGCAAAGAGACGCTTAAGGCGAACAAGGCACTGGTTGACCTGCTCGGCAGCATCGCGCAGCGGAAGAAAGTGACTCCTGCTCAGATCGCACTCGCTTGGCTGCGCGCAAAAGCCTTGGATTGTTCCGATCCCGGGTACGACGAAGATGAGCCGTCTGGAAGAAAACATCGGAGCGGTGTCGATCCAACTGACGCCCGAGAATCTGGGGGAAATCGATGCCGCCGCGTCGAAGATCGAAGATCAAGGTGGAAGGAGATCGGTATCCGGAACGCCTGGAGAAAATGACCTCTTTGTAAGCGATAAGACATGACGGGCACAGGAGGAATGGGCATGAGTCAAGAACCTTCAGCAGCCCAAAAGTTGATTGGGGATTTCGCGCCGAAGCTAGTCGATTTAACGGACCGCGTACTTTTTTTGCGATGTTTGGGAACGCC
>Ga0210392_10000868_pt1 | contig 16813 bp, 12 predicted proteins | sample IncBWC30OmetaG_FD_161057 | JGI IMG/M metagenome (GOLD analysis project Ga0210392, IMG submission 161057) | Forest soil microbial communities from Barre Woods Harvard Forest LTER site, Petersham, Massachusetts, United States - Inc-BW-C-30-O ...
GCACAAGACTCACGATACCGTCGACAATCTTCGGGGCGAAGAACAGGGACCACCCGCCGTAGCCCATGCACCAACGGTACTCAGAAAATGCCGTCAAATAGCCACCCGCGATGTTTCACCGCAGGGCTTTCGTCCACGCCGGGGAATCTCGGAAAATGAGCCAACGGGAAATCCAGCCGTCGGGATTTCCTTAACTTCCGCTCTTATCGATACTGAGGAACGAATATCTGGCCGCAGAGAACCGGATCCCGAGAGCCCAATTCAAAGGCAGGTTGTTGTTATCCGATGCCGAAAAGGCTACGTTGGCTGAGATCGCCCAGCGGCTCGAACAGAATTGGCGGCCCTCGCGAAGCCAGATACACTTCTGGCCTGGTACCGAAAACTCATCGCCAACAAATTCGACGGATCGAGAATTTGCCAACGAGTCGGTCGCCCACGAATTGATGAGGAAGCAGAACGGTTAGTCTTGCAGATGGCGAAAGAAAACCCGCGCTGGGGCTATGATCGCATTGTGGGGCCTTGAAGAATCTCCAGGACACCAGTTGTCGCATCAGACGGTGGGCAACATTCTCCGTCGGAATGGCCTCTCTCCTGCTCCTAACTTCTCCAGGATTTGCCGAAGTTCCGTTTTCATCTCCCTATTCATCCACGATTCTCATCCGGTCGGCGCGCCTTTTGCGGTAAAAGAACAGGCCTTGTCGGAGCCGCGAGCCCATGTCGGGCTACTGCCCTGGTACCGGACATGATCAGGCCACCACAGAACGAGATCGACGTTGTGGCAGCCTGGTTCGAAGGCGGGGAGTAGTCGGTGTCGATCGCCAATGTTACACATCAGTTTGCAGTCAGGACGAACTTCGAAGCCGTCTCATCAACGCTGCCAGGTTGGGACGGTCCTTTTCACTCACCGCTTTGAACTTCAATCCCAGTCCGCCGCCGGGCTTTACGTGCCGCACAACAGCATCGGCTCGAATTTGGCCCTCTTCAACAAGAAAATGAAGATTGGTCGTCGAACCAATGCGCTTTGGTCTGGCGGTCTGAATGAACAATCCTCCCATGCTGAGATCCATCACGCGAGACAGATCACGATCGCCACTGCTCTCCCAATAGACCCATACATCATTCTTTGACTCCACCCGTGAGCTAAACCTTCGGGACGGGTGAACTATTTGTGCCATCTGTTCACTCACTCCTGTTTGAACGCAAGAATTTCGGAAGTGCGGTTACCTGGGGCGGAGCGCAAAATATAGCCGATTCGACGTGCTAAACCAAGTCAAATCGTACGGTAGCGAACAGAGGGCCCGCACCCTGGTCGAATAGAGGACGGTGCGCATGATGTCGCACACGCACGCATATCAGCATGCATATCATAAGGATACGCGCGGCTTCAGCATTACGTCCGGGCGTTTTCTGACGAATTACGCTAGGAGACGCCGCGTAGTGTCCGTTCAATCGAGTCCATTTTCGGAGTGTTTGGCCAAGCTTGGACATTCCATCGATTTTGATCGCGCGAGTCTGCAGAGTTGTGTTTGGAGCTTTTGGAGATTGAGAGATCATTGCGGAGTAGACTTGGCATAAGAAACAACGGGAACTGTGAAGGTCATCCTCGGTCGCTTTAAGAACAAGCTGGTGAACTGCGGCGTTACGGCGTGCGCGCACGCTAATCAGCGATGGTTTCGGATTCCTGAAGAGAAGCGGACGGATGTGAACATCGCCTAATCCATGGTAGATAATGCATGCCAGAACCGATGTGACCACCTCGTTTTGATTAGCGGTGATTCCGATCTCGTGCCCGGCTGTAGCAGTGCTTCGAGAGCGCTTCCCCCAGGAAGAAAGTTACCGTTACGTTCCGTCTCGCAACCCGACAAGGTAGCTGCGGTCGAACTCGATTCCACTGGAGCCTCGCTTCCGGTTCAAGCAAAGTGTGGTTCGATACTCTGGATGGATACGCGAGAAGATCCTCGGTTCGATTGGTCATAACCGTGTGGTGGCTTATTTCTTCGAAGTCCCGCTCCTATCAGGGGCTCGACTCTGACGCTTTTTTGCTACGCTTTAGCACCGTTCACATTAAACCTATATGATACTTGAGCCTTCGGTTAGCAACCGAAGGGTTGGCTGCGCAATCCCGGACCATGTCCGGAGCCCGGCAACTAGTCTGTAGAAGCTACTCTTGAGAAGCAATCACTTTTGATGCGTGTTCAGTTCGTCGAGTTTGCGCTTTAACTGTTCGAGCTTTTGGCCGGCCTCACCGAGCTTGCCTTCTGCGGTTAGCCGCTGGTAGTCGGCGAGGTCTTTGGCCGCTTCCTTGATAAGCGCGTTTTTGTCCGCTGCAGGATTGGTTACGGCCACGGACGCTGCTGCGTTTCGTTCCGGTTCCACGGGAGCAGCTGTGGGACTTAACGAGGAGGTCTCGCCACCGAATAGGGACCTCATCGCCGACTCGAAGGTAGAACCATACGCGAGCCGGTCTTGGAGCGCCAGCACGACCAGGCGCAACTCCGGCATGGGACTGCGCTCGGCTTGTAGATAAATCGGTTCCGCATACAGCAGAGCGTGTCCGCACGGAATGACCAGCAGAGTGCCTCGGCGCACGTGTGAACCCTGCTGATTCCACAGGGTCAACTGACCCGATAGCTGGGCGTTCTGATCGATCCGCGCTTCGATTTGAAGAGGGCCGTCGACGAGTTTGGTTTTGGGAAAATCGTAAACGATCGACGTACCGTATTTTTCGCCATCGCTGCGACCCGCAATCCAACCAATGAGGTTGTTCCGGTTGGCCGGCGTGAACGGAAGAATCGCAGCGAACTCGACGGCAGTTTCGCCGGGCAGTTTCATGAGCACGAAGTTCGGCTCCATCGCCTGCGTCCTCTGCTGACCGGATTCGTCCATGCCTACTTCCGACGCGACAGTCCAAAGGTCCTCGCGGTTATAGAAAACCTGCGGATCAGTCATGTGATAAAGGCCGTAGGTGGCCGCCTGCAGCTTGAGCAACAACTCTGGATAGCGGACGTGCTTGCGCAGGTCTGGCGGCATAGCCGCGGCATCCTTGAACAGAGCAGGAAACATCTGGCGATACGTGGCGATGATGGGGTCCTGCGGGTCAAAGACGTAGAACGTCGTGGTGCCATCGTAAGCGTCGATGACGACCTTCACGCTGTTCCGCATGTAATTGATGGGAGTGCCGCCGAGAGAATAGTGGCTTGAGTACGGGTAGCTGTCGGAGGTGGTGAACGCGTCCAGAATCCACGACAGCCGACCATCATCGCCGACGACGATGTACGGATCCGAATCGTAAGTGAGGTAAGGCGCCAGAGCTACTACGCGATCGCGCACGTTGCGACGCATCAGCAGGCGACTCTGCGGGTTGATGTCATCGCTGAACGGTAGCTTCGTGAGGTCCCGGCGGTCGGCCGCGATGAGGAGCCGGCGAAAAAAACCGCCGAGGAGGATGCCGCCGTTGCCCTCATAGGACGTCAAACTGTTCGTTTGGCCCTGCGGGTAGTTAAATTCCTGTTGACGCGTCTTCACATACACGTCGGTGTTGGTGAGCTCGCCGAAATAAATCTCCGGGCGTTTTACAACGATGCTCGGAACGGTGCTCTGAATGGGCATATTACTGAGAATCAGTGTCGGCAGTCCTTCCGAAGTGAACCCGTTTACGGGATTCATGGTGATGCCGTAGCCGTGGGTGTAGATGAGCTTCTCGTTGATCCAATTGCGGCTGCTTTCCGGGAGCTTCTCGACGTTTAGCTCGCGCGCGGCGAGCATGACTTGACGCATGGTGCCGTTGATTTCATAGCGATCGATATCGATGTCGGGAAAGTCGTAGTAGGTGCGAATTTCCTGAATCTGACGCAGGGTGTCTTGGAGTGCGCGCCAGTCCCAGAGGCGAATGTTCTGTAGGGTAGCCTGATTGTTCGCGGGATCGGCGGCCTCGACGGTGGTCTCCGCTGGAAATTCGCGCCGTGCAAGGCGGTCCAATCCATAGGCCCGCCGAGTCATGTCAATGTTGTGGGCAATGTAGGGTTGTTCGCGAACCAGTTCATTCGGCTTCACGATAAAGCTGTTGACGTACCACCCGGAAATTTGAAGGACGAGATAACAGACGGCGACGGGAACGATTGCGGCCACCAGCCAGCGCGCGCGCGGTGCCACCACGACGTTCATGGTGGTAATCGAAGCGCCGACAACGAGCGCAGCACAGACGGCGAGCATGCCGGGAAGCATGACGTGGGCATCGGTGTAGGACACCCCGCTGAAGATGGTATGTTCCTCGAACAGTCGCTCGAATCGGGCGATGTACGCGTGCATCGCGAGGATCAGCAACAACAAGCCAAACGCAATGGAAAACCCGCGCCACGGCATTGAAATGTATCTGGCTCGGCGTCCCGAGAGCATTCGAGTGCTGCCGGTAAGAAAAATAAAGAATGCAGCGATTACGCACGCAAGCACGGCTAGCGCCAGGAGCCAGACAGTGATGAACTGCCATGCGGGCAGTGTGAATAGATAAAAATTCATGGACTTGCCGAAGATCGGATCCACGGCGCCACCGGTTGTGCGCGGCGCGTACCAATACAGTGCCAACGTCGGCCAGTCCATCATGACGCTGGAGCCGGTAATCACGGCGATCACAAGCGAGACCACGAGGCCGAGGAGGTGCAGAATGCGCGCGACTGGTAGCTTTAGCGGTTGCCCGCCGATGATCATCATGTGATCGCCCGGCAGATCGGGCTGGTAAGCCCGCCTCAGCACCAGGAACCATCCGTACAGAACAAGAAAAGTCACAGCGAAAAATGCCGCAAAGACCGCCCACTGCAGGCTGATGGTCTTGCGGAAAACGTCGCGATAACCGAGAGAGTCGAACCAGAGGGCGTCCACGTAATACGACAACGCCGTCCGACTGCTGAAAAGAATGACGACAAGGATGGCAAGGCCTAGGAAAAACAGGCGGGGGCGCCGCCGCGGGGGCTGCCAGTCGATGATTTCGGGCATGAGTCTAGCCTGCTTTCGGGAGCGCTTCCCCATAGGGTTTCACGTAGATACCATTGTACGCGGTCGAAGCGCGTGGACGGCTCCTGCCGACCTGGCGTCATGGAATGCCGCCGTCGCCCGGGCGTAGGAACTACTCGCGTGTGCTCACGCTTCCATTCGAAGGCCGGGGCAACGCAGCCAGCGCAGTGTTGGCCCTGTGCCAGGCGGCCGCAAGGTTGCGGCGATCGAGCGTGACCAATGCGCTCGCGGTTTCGAGAATCGCGGCCGCTTGATCCGACAGTCCCTGACGGCAAGCCCCCGGAAGTCGCGGTGCTCAGTCGGCGGATCGATTCCAGTTGGCGGATCAGTTTCCTGCTGCGCAGGCCCTCTTGCACGCTGGTCTTTGACTGCGACAGGAAGATCTGCGCGACTTGATTGTCGCGAGCGAATTCCACCACCTCGTTGCTCGTCGTTGGTCCCTCCGTACATCGTCCAATCGGCTCCAGCGGCGACGGCCGGTGTAGGCGGGGATTTCTTACAAGCGCTCAGGAAGAAGACTAGTGAGCCAACAATTAGCAGCGACATGTTGAGGCGCATCTTCGTGAGCTCTCCCGAAAAGCCTCGATTCACTTTTCTTGCTTCGACCTGGCCGAATCGCGCACGCGGGCAAAGAGGAATGCAAGTGATTAGACACCGATATGAGCTGGGTGTGGCTGGCGGATTATTACTTGCCCCTGATTCCTCAGAATTGTGATCACATTTCTGCGATCAATCAACGTAATGTAACAATGCTACGTTACGTTGAAACTTGCTACCGTATCAATCCGCGGCCACGGGAAAACACGCTCGACGCCTGGCTAGACAGTCCGAGTCACATCGAGCGGCGCTGACAGCGGAAGCCTACTCCGGCCGTATATTCTGGTTCACGCGGAAGAAATTCTTCGGATCGTACTTGCGCTTGATCTCGACCAGTCGCTTGTAGTTGTCGCGGTACGCGGCCTGCACGCGCTCCTGGCCTTCGTCCATCATGAAGTTCGTATACGCTCCGCCGGCTGAAAACGGATGCAGCGCGTCGTAGTAATCCTTGCACCACTTGGTGATTAGGGCCGCGTTGGCCGGATCGGGATCCACGCCGACGATCACCTCCGCGAACAGCGCCTCGCGAAAGCTGTACGCCGTATCGTTGCGCCCCACGCGTTGCGGAGCTCCGTTCACCGGATAGAGGTGCATCGTTGACAGCATGGTGGGCAGCTTCGCGCCGTGCTCGACGTGCTTGGCGATGGCTGCCTCGCTCAGCTCGGTGAAGTTGTCCGCGCGCCAATACCATTGCAGCCCGCTGACGTACAGCCCGTCGAAGAGACTCTGCACGACGGGAAACGGAGCCGGTCCGACGGCATCGAGCAGCGGCCTGCCCACCGAGCGCATCTGCCGGGTCGCCGATTCCGTCTCCTGCTCCGAACCGGTGCAGCACCACACGATCGCACAGACCTTCCTCATGTGCAGATTCTCGGGAAACATCGGCACGGGCGGCACGGTCATGAACGCGAAAAATCCGCTCACCGTCTCCGGCGCCTTCGGAATGAAGTCGCGGTACGCGCGCAGCACGGTCGCCGACTCCTCCAGCGGCCAAAACGTCGGTCCGAACTGCACGATCGACACTGGATGCATCCGAAACTCGAGCGACGTCACGACGCCGAAATTTCCGCCGCCTCCACGCAGCGCCCAGAATAGGTCGCTGTTCTCCTTCGCGTTCGCCGTCACGAAGCTGCCGTCCGCCAGCAGCACGTCGGCCGACAGCAGATTGTCGATCGTCAGCCCGTAGCGCCGCGAGATGTGCCCGATCCCTCCGCCCAGCGTCAGCCCGGGCACGCCGGTGGTCGAAATGAAGCCGCACGGCACCGCCACGCCAAACGCGTGCGTCGCGTGATCCACGTCGCCCCACACGCAGCCGGCCTCGACGCGCACGGTCTTCTCAGCGGGGTTCACGCGAATACCTTTCATGCGCGACAGGTCGATCACCAGGCCGCCGTCGCAGCTGCCCAGGCCTCCGCCGTTGTGCCCGCCGGCGCGGATCGCCGTCAGCATGTTGTTCGCGACGCCGAACTGTACCGCCGCAATCACGTCGGCCACGTCCACGCAGTGGGCGATCAGCGCCGGCTTCTTGTCGATCATGCCGTTGTAGAGCTTGCGCGCCGCGTCATAGTTCGCGTCGCCTGGCTGGAGCAGCTCGCCGCGAAAGGCGGCCTTTAGAGGATCGATCGCAGGTGCAGGCATTGCTTCCTCCACGTACGGACTGTAAGAGCGGTCTTGGGTACCGTACCTCGGGTAGCGGGCTGCTGATACAGCCCACCGGGAAAAGGTAGCGGCCCCTGCTTGGAGCGGGGCAAGATGATGATGGCATCGCAGCCCGCACAAACAAACCGGGATTTCCATTCTGGCTTCCCGGGTCGACCGGTAATTTATATCTGGCTGTTTCAGTTTTCAAGCCTCCAGCTAAGTTCTCAACTGTATAGCCTCTTGCGCGGTTACGTGAAAATCTCAAGGCTCAAAGTTGGACTTCTCGAACCTGTCCTTGGCGAATTGATATGGTGGCAGTGAAACGATCGGAGCCGCGAAGCGCGCAGCAATCAAGAACGCAAACACCGGATGATTTACATATTTGGATCACATGTTGTTCTGGACCGCGGCAGATCTTGAAAACAAGCTGCTGGATTTCAGGATCTACTTCAACAACCATCGCACGCATACCTCAGGGGTCGTGGGTAGGTCAGCGGGCAGGACGAGTTTTTTCACCGTACGCCCCGACTTGTTTGTGATTTACAAGACTTCACACCCCGACTTACCTAGCCCGGAACTCAATCGCGTTGTTACTTTTGATGCGCTAGATCCTAAGAGCAAGCATGAATATCCTTGGTACGGCGTGGCCGTTTGGCGGACGAAAGAGCCGCAGACTGGAGGTACGGCGTATTGGTGCATTGCACTGGAGTGCCCGTGGAGTTCTTCAGTTCTTCGATTATCACTTCACGGACGGCGCTATGACCGAAAGAACTGGGAGAAGCCTGTTGCGCCACAATGTCGGAGCAAATAGAAAAGAGCCCTCAAAGTTGCGATTAACGCACTAACCGGTAAAGTCAAATACTTGGAGCCAAGTTACCTGTGTCTGGCGACTTATCGGGAGTTACCCTGCGAAGCTTTCCGAATTTTGCCATCTCGCAATAAACAGCTCGACCCACCCCGCCCTGTATGCAACCATTGTCATTTCCGCTCCACCACTTCGCTGCCAATTCGTTTTCTCGAATGCGCGGTGCTAACATTCCTTCAGCCCAACAAGTCTTTCGCGCCAGGCATTCATCTGCATTCGAGGTGCAATTTGAGAAACCCCTTCGTCGCGCCCACCTACCCACTGCCTAGCCAAGGCTCTCGATCGTCTCATTCTCTCGCTGCATTTCTGCGCGTTTCCCTCGTGCCGCTCTTTTTCCTGTGCCTTTCCGACGCTACCGCGCAAGTTTCCGCCGAAGGCTACACGGCAACAGTAATTCCTGCTGAAGGGTATTCCGGCGGCTCGGCGCGCGTCACAGTTCAAATCACCTCCTACACCTCCGATACCGAACGCGCCAAGCTCACCGAAGCCCTAAAGAAACCCACTCCCGACGAAGCCACTGCCTTAATGCATGCCATGAGCCATGGGCACATCAACATTGAAGGGCAGGCAGGCCGCGATATCTGCGCCGTATTTTCCCGCAAGTCCGCCGACGGCCGCGTCCTTACCCTCATCTTGGAGCATGTTCTCACTCTCTATGAGCAGAACAAGGGTATCAAGGCATCCGACTATCCCTTCACCATAGTTCGCGTTAAGTTTGACTCCCTCGGGCAGCCACTTACCGGTGAAGTGATTCCCGCCGCAAAAATCAGTGTCACGAAAGACGGCCTCTTCGATGTCCAGACTGAATCCCGAAATTCAGCCACGATCATCGACATCAAGCGCGTGAACTAATCCTTACTAGGCAATTTCCCTGAACCTCTCCAAACACATATCAAACCGCATCGATGATTGTTGTCGCCAAAAATGGGCCACCGTAAGTTGTCCCTGGCGAATTGATATTGTGCCAGGCTTGTCGCGCAATGTAGCAATGTTACATTGGTGAAAACCGCTGAATGGGATTTTCGGCTATGCGGGCGCGTGAGCAAATGCGACTTCGACTAGGGATTGCTACCGACTTCACGAGCGCGTCGAGCGACTTTTCGACTTGGTCATGAAGGTCCGGCGGAGCTCCATAAACGATACGCCAAGTTTTCCCCGAGCGATTGAAGAGAAATAGGGTAGGGACGGCCGTAATGTCGCCGAAAGCCTGTGCCGTGGAGGCGTCGGTGATGGCCCAATGCAGATCAGGGCTCAGCCCGCCGGCAGTGGAACGGATCTGATCCTCCGGGGACTCTACCGCCAGCGCGACAATGGCAATCTTATCGCCATACTTGCGTTTCAGTTCGCCGAGCCATTCGAGGGTGGACCTGCAGGGCGGGCACCAGGTAGCCCAGAACTCGACGAGCACAACGCGGCCGCTGAACTGCTCGACGGAGAGTGGATGGCCAGAAAGGTCGGCCAGTTTGAGCTCAGGAAGAGAGGCAAGTTCGTGCGACGTGGTGTCCTTACGGTTGTGCTCGCGGCTGACGAAGTCCTTTTTGCCCGCAAGGATCAAGTCAATCATGTGCCCCAGATCGGATTTGAATTTTGCCTGGCTGGCCTCACTGCGCCATGGTGCATATCGGCCCGACCCTTCGACTTCGCCAAAGTAGCCGAATTCGCGGGGAGCGGCCACGAGAATGTCATCAACGAAAACGGCCGGGTAGCCTTTCACCCCAAAACGCTCAGCAAGCTTGGAAGCGCCAAAATTCTCACTGACAAACGTAACTCTGCCGGGATATCGGGACGCCACTTCCTGGACCAGCAAACTTGCTGGGTCGGAGATATTTCAAGTGTAGGGCCAGCGAACAAGAGTGATCTGAACTGTCTTAATGGAGGTTTGCCGGATAGGACTCAATGGCTTTTTTGTCGCGAAGTAAGCGGGGAGAACTTGCTCGAGGATTATCTGAGCACTTCGCCACTCATCACCGCTCGCCGTCGATCCGTCGGTGTGGACGACCTGAGCCATGGCCCGCTGCAGGTAAAGCTCGGCAATAGAATCGTCTTGTTTGGACGCCGCGAGTTTCTTCTGCGCAGCAACGATGCCGTCTTTTAAGGGAATTTGACTGGCGGCTTCCACAACGGGCGCGTCGAGCATGCTGAAGTGGCGGACGGCTTCAAGGTATTGATATGCGGCTCCGGCATAAAATTTTTGTGCGTCGAGTTCTTGCGCGAGCTTTAGCGTGGAGTTCAGGGCGATAAATCGTTCATGAAGTTGGATGGAACGCGGCGGCTGGAAAGCCGCGTTTGTCTTTTCCTGGAGCCTTTGAAGTTCCGGAAGAATGGACCGCAGTGGGAACGGCGCACCGTTCCTGACTAGCCGCACGGAAGCGGCGAATTGGGCGAAAGTTGCTTCCCCCTGCGCTTGGCCAAGATAGAAAAGTCCTTCGTTGGGTTTCGTGGAAACGGCAAAACCGTACCCACCTTCGAGCAGGGGAGTGGCGCGTCCAATAGCCGTTTCGGAGAGGGCCCGCAGCGCCGCAGGTGCAGTGTCCCATTCTTTCTGTCGTAACTCCTGGTCATACCCAGTAATGGTCTGACTGACTTCTTTCCATTCCGCTTCGAATGCCGGCAAACCGGATTTCACAGCTTCCGTCTTTTCCACCGCTAAACGCGCGCCCTGCAAGAAATCTTCGGCCAGGAGCAGTTTTTCCAAACTCAGATAGATATTGCCGGAGTCCAGTGCTTCGGCAGCTTTTTGAAGGGTTTGGCCGGCCGTGGAACTTAGCGGCGCGTAATCCGGATCGGTGATCGGCTTTTCCCGCAGGGAGTTTGTCAGGCGCTCGATTTCTGCCTTAATCTGCGATTTGGGATCTTGCGCTGCGGAATGGGACGTCAGTGCCACCAGCATGATTAGGGCGAACATTATTACGGGCATTTGGACTTTCATTCGCATCGAGGTGTGCTTGCCTGTTAAGACGTGCAACAGGGCAATAAGTAAGCGGATGGGTATGCCACGCAATCCGAGCTCCCGGCTCAAACGTAATGCTTGCACCTTGAACAAACGTCGGATCCGGTATCCCAATTTCAAGCGTTTCGTTGAGAATCAGAAAGCGCTTGCCCGGCTACTGCTTGAATACCAGCGGAGGTCCGCTTACTTGCTTGCCTTTGAGGTCGATTGTCACCTCGACCCGATCGGCGATCTTAATGAATGGAATCCCACTGTTCATACCGTAGTCCTTGCGGTCGAAGGCCATCGTCTCTTTGACCTCGCCTGCGCCTGCGCCCTTGCCAGTAAGCGTGAACGTCAGCTTCTCGGTTTTGGTCACTCCGCGTATCGTGAAGTCGCCGACGTAATCAAGTGTGTCGGGGCCCCGTCTGTACAATCTTCGTCGAGTGGAACGTGATTAACGGATCGTGCTCGGCGTCGAAAAAGTCTTTGCCCTTCAATTTACCGTCTTTCATACCGCTTCCGGCATTCACACTGGCCGCGCTGGGGAGTACAAGCACTCAATGAGCTGAGGCCGATTAACGCGCTTGTGTTGACGGGGCCCTGGGCGATGGTCGGCTAACCGGAAGCTATCCGGTTTTGACGGCGAAACAGTTTTGTGAAGTCCGCTTCTTGCTACCAATTGCTCAGTCCCCGCTGACCCGTTTAGCGATACCAACCTTCAGGTAGCTCCAAATGGTGCCGCGTCGGTTCCGGCCATAAACTTTGTTGTAGAGACAGCAATTTCCGAATCGGCGGCCTTCCGTCCAGAATCCAGCGTGAGACTAATAAAAGCCGCTGCATCGATAAAATGTTAGCCACGATTACCAGCCCATTTGGCCCATCCGCGTAAGGATAATCGCGCTGTAGTTATTCATGCGCTCGGGTCGTCGCTTCAGGGGAGCCGGCAGAATTGCAGCGAGCCGTGCCGCCTGTTGCCGGCCGATATTCCGGGCTGCGGTTTCGTCGTAGTAACGACACGCTGACTCTGCACCATAAATACCTGGGCCCCATTCGACCACGTTGAGGTATATCTCCAGAATGCGCCGTTTGCCGAGAACGAATTCGGCCACCGGTACCAGCGTGACTTCTGCGCCCTTGCGGAGGATAGAGCGGCTCGTTCCGAAGAATAGGTTTTTTACGAGTTGCTGGGTAATGGTGGAAGCTCCGCGAGTGCGCTCACCTTCCAAATCGTCCTCGGCAGCGATTTGGATCTCGTGCCAATCGAATCCATGGTGCTGGTAGAAGTTTGCGTCCTCTGCGGCGATTACAGCGTGCTGGAGATCGGCCGAGATTTGGCTGAGAGGAATGAATTTGTAACGTTCGCGATACGACGTGTGGTGAATCCAGGCCTGCAAGCGACGCTGGATGTGCACCGCGGTTGTCGGTGGGTCGATCCACCGGGCGGCCACCAGGATCAGCGCGGCAAGCGACCAAAGAAGCGCCACGCCGATGACCAGCCATCGAACAAAGGCGCGGAGGAAGCCCGTCCGAAGCGGGGTCTTGGTGTGTAAATCCGGCGGCGCAGTCACAGTTCAGAATATCAGCTCGATATGTCTCGTCGCTATTGGGACGCTATAGTAACCAAGCGACGGATGCGATCATGGCAGGATTGCTGGAGGGAAGGTAAGGGTGCAACGTAACCATCGATCCCGAAAACAGAAAGGCGAGCAACGATGAGAACGGAATTGCTGCGATTCAACGGCGCTGTCGAGCGGGATCCCGCCATCGATGCGTGGATGAAAGAGCGTGCAGGTGAATTGGGAGCCATCGCACATCAGTGGTTTGAGGTGATGCGAAACTGCGGGGACGAAGTCCGGGAGCTTTTGCATGACGGCTGTCCGGTTGCATGTTTGGGAGATGTGCCCTTCGGCTATGTGAATGTCTTCACCTCGCACGTAAACGTGGGGTTCTTTCACGGCACAGCCCTGCCTGATCCGGCTCGCTTATTGCAAGGCAACGGCAAGTTCATGCGTCATGTGAAGCTGAAACCGGACACGGCCACAAACGCCGCAGCGCTAAGCAGGCTCATCGATACGGCGTACTCGGACATAAAGGCGCGCGTCGAAAACGGCTAGCACTTAGCTACTTCAGGTTGTCGTGTATCGTTCCGATCAAGCCTTCGGCCGCACCCGGTAGAGCGCCCCCCGCGTCACCGCACTATACTAGTGGCAACGGCGCATGAGCGAGCCCGCACCTCGCAAGACACGCGCTAGCGGTGTATAGCATGAATGCAAAAAGATTTCGAACGGCCATGTTTGGTTTTGAGGTGTTACCGTGCTTGTCAAGGCTTTGTGAAGCTGCGAACTGAAAGCTGTTGAACTGACTGTTCATCGAAAGAAGTACTCTTTCGATCGAACCTCGTCTTCCATGACGAGTACCCTACGAGCCATGGTCAGAAAGCGCTCGGACAACGAATCCTGCAACCGCAAGGTTGACACCCGAACTTTGAGGGGATGGTGTAGCGGCTAGCATCAAGGCGGTGCAGTGTCGAAGGCTTCAGAACGATTGCGGAATGGAGCGGACGAGTTGGACGTACCAAGAGTGCCATTAAGCCGGCGAGGATGCGGTCCGACGTGCATAAATTCGATCGTTGCCCTTGAGCGAGCCACGATCAAGAGTTCGTGCTTGAGGATAAGGGACTCCGCAACTATGAAACGGACGCCACCAGATCCGAGCCACCGGGCCATGGTGGCGATCAAGTGGATAAAAAGAACGACCAGATTGCCCTTCGAAGAATGGTAGCAGGACGGGGAATCCCAAGGAATCATGGGCGAAATAACAATTCACCAGCCACAGGTTCCGCTTCCGCTAGCGTGATGCTCGGTTGGTTTTCTTGCGGTCCTTGGACCAGCGGCCGAGACGATATTCGTTGGCCAGCTCTGAGACCGTGTCGCGGATCTTTACTCTTACATCTCCGCTTACATCGCAAGTGTACTCTTCCTGAATCCACTGTTCCTTCGCAGGAGCGCAACGCCGGACCGGTTGATCGGCGAGGCTCGAAGAATCCTGCAGGCTGGGATCGAACGCCACGCGAATCTCATCCCAGTTGTTGATCTCACCCTGGGGCTGGTTGTCGGCACCCAGTTGAGCACATTCCAAGTAGCGAAAATGACCGATGTTGTGCATGGGCCGGTAGGAGCGGACGATTCGCAGAGGGTTCTCACCTCTTTCGGGAAGCTTTGCTCCGCGCGGGAACAAAACATCGAAGGCGACATTGTGGCCGTCATCGGCTTCACGCCACACGCCGAAATTCTTGGTGAATTGGTCGCGGAGGGGGAAATGCTCATGACCTTCCGCCCGAATAGCGAGACCAATCGCGGTGGCCGAACGCATGTAGGCAGAGCGGCGCACTCTACGCCCGAAAGTTTCGCGCAGGACACGGGCAACAGGAGGTAACTCCGACCCGCCGCCGGTCAAGTACAAAGTGTCGATGGCGTGATCCGGATGGGTCGCCAACAGGTCTTCCACGACTTTGCGCGAGCGCTCCACCAATGGCCGGCACTCTTCATAGAAAGGGTCCACGCTGACGGAAACTTCTCTCCAGTGCCTGCGGACACGTTCCAGATCGATGGTGATCTTGCGGCTCTTCGGGTGGAGCGATTCTTTCTTTTCGCGGCACTCGTCAAAGAGCAGGTACCATTCCGCCGGTGTTAGCGAGTCTTCCTGCCGGTCCGGTTTGCTGGCTTCCGCCAGGGCCAGCAGCGCTAGAATCTCGTCGAAGTCGTCGCCGCCCAGATCAGGGATTCCGTCCGATGCGATGACGCAGTGCTCGACTTGACCCAGTGCCACGATCGAGGCGTCGAACGTTCCGCCGCCCAAATCGTAAACAAGCAGGCCCGCTTTCTCGCGATTCTTGCGCTCGCCAACGTTGCGGTACGCAAACTCCACCGCGGCGGCCGACGGTTCGTTCAACAGTCCCAGCACTTCGAAACCCGCCGCTCGGGTTGCCTCTTGCGTGAGGAATCGCTGGTTACTATTGGCATTTGCGGGCACCCCGAGCATCACCTGCAGCCTGTCGTACTTGCCGGCGCCTAGCGTGGATCGATTCATCAGCTCGTGATACAAGGCCGTCATCATTTCCGAAAGGACCTGGACCAAATTGAACCGCTGTCCGGCAATCGCAATCTCGGTGCAAGGGCCGGCGTCCTTGAGCCTGCGCTTGAGCGAACGCACAACGGTCCACTCTTGGCTGCCTTGCTGCTCTAGCGCCTCCCATCCATATACGCGCTTGTCGCCTGAGATCGCCAGGAGAGATGGCCACCAATCCCTTACGCGTCCGTCCGGCGCTTCGAAATTTACAAGTGGGTAGTTGCCGCGATCTGCGCTAGCGACCACCACTCGCGTGGTACCAAAATCGATGCCTATCTTCACGATGCTTTCATTCTAGATTCTCGCGTTCCGCTCGCCAAGTGTTGGATTCTAGATCATGGCCTCGGCAGTCTGTGATGGCGTCGGAGATGGATACCATGCGCCGTAAGAAACGAAGGATTTTTTTACACGGGAGATTTTCGCAAAAAGCTGAAGCCTCTCGCCAGGGACCGCACCTACCCGGCGGATGGCGCGATCTGAAAGAAGGCTATTGCGCTATTATAAAACTGCTACGGACTTATTTGCCAACTTTTTGAAGCTCGCGCTGCATTTCCGGCCTGTTTTCCGTCACGATTCCCGGTCAGTCGCAGAATAATAAGCGTGCGATCGTCGTGGGCTTCCATCGGTCGCCCGCCGAATTCATCTGTTGCGTCGAGTATCGCGGCAGAAATGCTTTCAGCCGAGCTGCCAGGCGCGAGATTCCTAAGCACTCCAGCCAAGCGATCGAATCCAAAGGGTTGATCGTCAGCATTCATCGCTTCCAGGATGCCGTCCGAAGCGAACACGATGATGTCGTCTGGTTCCAAGGCGAGTGTTATAGTCTCGTATTCGATGCCAGGAAACATCCCGACTGGTGTACCCTCAATCTTCACTTCCTGAATCTTTGCGCCGCGCATGAGTACGGGTCGAGGAGCACCGGCATTCGCCACGATCATCTGGCGCAGACTTCGCGAAGAATTCCAACGGTAAGCGACCCATAGAGTGCCGCTGCCGTGCCCTTGCCGGAGACATCTCCGAGAGCTATGCCCAGGCGCCCGCTTCCATAGGGCAAAAAATCGTAAAAGTCCCCGGCGAGCTGGCGTGCGGGAACATAGGCAGAAGCGATGTCCAGGCCGGCCACGGTCCGCTTGTCCTGCGGCAGCAATTGCCGCTGAACTTCGCGGGCGGTGTCTAGATCATGTTGCATCCTCTGCTCACGATCACGCGATTGTTCGTACAAGCGCGAGTTTTCCAACGCGACAGCAATATACGATCCTACTATGCCCAGCATGCGCTCATTTTCCATGGTGAAAGCGCTGAGTTGCGTGCTCTCCAGATCAGGTACGCCGACGAGTCGGTCTTGCAACAACAAGGGGATCACCATTTCCGATCGAACGTTATCACTATGAGGAAATTCGACGTACCGTTGATCTAAGCGGACATCTTCGACGCGGACAGGAAGGCGGCTTCCCGCAGCGTGTTCCGTGATTCCTTTGAAAAGGGGGACAGAGAGCTGCACCGTTATTTCCTCTTCGTAGTGCTTCGCAAAAGCACATTCTAGTCGCTCGCTGCCTTCATTCCAGAGCATGACCATGAATAGGTGATAGTTTAACGAGCTTTTTGACGCGGTCCGACGCAGTAGGCAAAGTCAAGTACTGGGAGCC
>Ga0210392_10000869_pt1 | contig 16809 bp, 13 predicted proteins | sample IncBWC30OmetaG_FD_161057 | JGI IMG/M metagenome (GOLD analysis project Ga0210392, IMG submission 161057) | Forest soil microbial communities from Barre Woods Harvard Forest LTER site, Petersham, Massachusetts, United States - Inc-BW-C-30-O ...
AGGGCGAGCCAGCCGCTGAGTTCCTCGGGCAGCTTAGGCAGCAGCTCGCGGTACCAGCGCATGACGGCGGCCGTGTCGGCCAGGTCGTAGAGCACCGGCCCGGCCACCACGGTGCCGACGTCGTGGCAGCGGAACTGGAACGACGTCACCACGCCGAAGTTGCCACCGCCACCGCGCAGCGCCCAGAACAGGTCCGGATGGGAGTCCTCGCTGGCTGTGACGAACGAGCCGTCGGCCAGCACCACGTCGGCGGCGAGCAGGTTGTCCACGGTGAGCCCGTACCGCCGGGCCAGATAGCCGATGCCGCCGCCCAGGGTCAGCCCGCCCACCCCGGTGGTGGACAGGATCCCGGACGGGGTGGCCAGGCCGAACCCGCCGGTGGCGTGGTCCACGTCCCCCCAGACACATCCGCCTTCGGCGCGCACCGTCTTGTCCGCGGGGTCCACTGTGACGCCGCGCATCGTGGACAGGTCGATGACCAGCGCGTCGTCCCATACTCCCAGGCCGGCCGCGTTGTGCCCGCCGCCGCGCACCGCGACGGTCTGGCCGGTGTCGCCCGCGAACTTGACCGCCGTCATGACGTCGGCTACGTCGGCGCAGCGTGCGATCGCGGCCGGCCTGCGGTCGATCATCGCGTTGTAGACGGCGCGGGCCGCGTCGTAGCCCGCGTCGGCCGGCTGGATCACCGGCCCGCGCATCGCGGCCTGCAGCGTGTCGAACGAGGCCTGTGCTGTCGTGGTCATGGATTACCCCCGCTATCGGGCAGGCCGCCTGATCGGCCTGGTGTTGCGAGGAGCGTAGCCAGCGCCGCGTTCTCGGATCGTTCGTGCTCCGTTCCGCCAGCACCACGTTCGGCCAGGTCACTGGCGGCCCGGTCGGCCAGCATGCGGCTGCCCTGCTGCCCGGCCAGCTGGACGGCGTGGTGCAGCAGCTCGGTCCCGGCCGCGCCGGGGCGCCGCCGGGCGTCCAGCCGGTACAGCTCAGGCAGCCACCACCGGTCCTGATGCACGGCCGCCGCGGTGCGCGCGGCATCCAGCACCACGCCCGCGGCCTCGCCCTGCCCGGCCCGCATCAGGGTCTCCGCCAGCAGCCCTAGATAGTACGGCTGGCGGGCCAGTGCCCCCTGGTCCCGCAGCCGGTCCAGCCCGGCCTGGATCTGCCCGGCGCCGTCCGCGCCACCGGCGCACCAGCCGCTGAGGATGAGCCCCCAGTTGCCGTAGTAGGCGAAGTCGTAACGGGCGCAGATCTCCCGCACCCGGCTGGCGAGCTCCTGGGTCCGCGGCACGTCGCCGCGAAGCTGGTGGGTGATCGCCGCGTAGGACAGCGCGACCGCGAGGCTGTACGGGTGATCCAGCTCGCTGGCCCGGGCGATCGCCCAGTCTGACCAGTGCAGCGCCTCTTCCTCCCGGCCGATCAGCCACAGCGCATGGGCTGACCAGCCCCGCGCGTGCACCTCGATGCGGGTGCCCACCAGAGCGGGCGGCTGGTCCGCACACATCTCGTGGGCCAGCTGGAAGTGCGGCAGCGACTCTTCGTGCTGGCCCAGGGCGGTCGTCGACCCGCCCACCGCGAAGTGCGCCTGCCCGGCGACGTCCGGGTGCTGCGAACTGAGCGCCAGGGCGCGGCAGGCGATGTCGTGCGACTCGCCGATGTGGCCCTGCACGTAACGGACCGCGAACAGGCCGACCAGGCTGAGCAGCTGCACCCTGGTGTCGCCCAGCTGCCCGCCCAGCGCACCAGCACGTTCGAACACGGCCTGCAGCTCGGTGGACGCGTACCCGTGCTGCGCGTTCAGCGGTGCGGCCATCGCGTTGCGGATGGCCAGCTCGGTGGTGTCGCGCCGGCGGCCGGCCGGCACGTGCCGCAGCAGGGCCGCCGCGCGGCGGTAGTGCCGGATGGCCTTCTGGTTGGCGAACACCTGGCTGGCCGTCTCGGCCGCGCGGATGTGGTGCGGCAGCGCCAGGGCCGGGCGTTCGGCCCGCTCGTACTGGTAGGCGATGGCCGCCGCGGCGGCCGGGTCACCGTCGTGCAGCGCTTCGAGCGCCTGCGCCACCCAGCCGTGCAACAGCCGCCGCCGGGCCGGGCTGACCTCGGCGTACGCGGTGTCGCGGAGCAGATCATGGAAGAAGTCGTAGCTGGCCGGGGTCTGCTCACGGATGATCCGGCGCCGCCACAGCTCGTCCACCGCCGCTATCACCGCCTCGCCGTCCAGGTCGCTGGCCTCGGCGAGCAACTCCAGGGTGAAGTCCCGGCCGATCGCCGCGGCCAGTTCGGCGGTTGCCCGGGCCGCCGGGGAGGCCTGCCTGATCCGCCCGGCCAGCACGGAACGGACCTCCGTCGCGGGCCCGTCCGGGGGTCCGGCTGCGGTCCGGGCAGGCATGGCCGGGCCCGGGCGGTCGAGGATGCCGGCCCGCACCGCTTCGATGACGAACAGGGGGTACCCGCCGGTCGCGGCGTAGAGCAGGCCGGCCTCCGGGGCGGTCAGCCGCCGGCCCAGGACCTGGCTGGCCAGTTCCCTGGACCGCGCGGGATCCAGCGGCGTGACGCTGATGTCGGTCACCTGGCCCGCGGAGCGGAGGACCCGGAGCATCTCGCTGAGTTCCGCGTTGGCCGCCACCTCGTCGCGCCTGGTCGCGGCCACCACCAGCAGCGGCTGGCCCTGGCCCAGGTGCAGCAGCAACTGCAGCCAGGCCAGTGTGTCCTCGTCGCACCACTGCACATCGTCGAGGACCAGCAGCGCGGGACGGCCGGTGGATAGCACGGCGCGGGCCAGCCCCTCGAAAAACCGGTGCCGCTGCCAGGCGTCCGCCATCGGCCGCGGCGACGCTGGCCCGGCGCCCCGCGGCGGGACCAGGCGGTCCACTTCGCGCGCCCAGACCGGTTCCAGCCGGGCCCGCGCCGATTGCAGCGGCGGGCTGCGCAGCCACTCGGACACCGGGGCCAGCGCCAGCCGTCCCCGGGCGGCGAAGCAGCGCGCCCGCAGGGCCGGGAACCCGTCTCGCCGCACCGCGGACGACAGCTCGTCGAGCAGCCTGGTCTTCCCGATGCCCGCTTCGCCGGACAGCACCGTGAAGCGGGCCCCCCCGGCCAGCGCTTCCCGCCAGCACTGCTGAAGCAGCTGGAATTCCCGCTCGCGCCCGACCAGCCGCACCGGGTTGACCGCCGGGAGCTCAGCCCGGGCCGGGCCGCCCGCGGGCGGTTCCGGACCGGGCAGTCCGGCCGCGGCTGGTCCCGGGCCGGTCAGCCGCTCGTATTCCGCCGTGGTGGCCGGGTCCGGGCCTACCCCCAGCTCGCGTTCCAGCACCGATACGCACCGGTGATACGTCTGCACCGCCGCCGCCCGGTCCCCGGCCAGCGCCTGCACCTGGAGCAAGGTGCGGTAGCCGACCTCTTCGAGCGGCTCGAGGTCGATCCGCTGCCGGGCCCGCTCGATCGCGTCCTGATGCGCACCAGCCGCCCGGTCCAGCGCGATCAACTGGTCGAGGAGCACTAGGCACATCCGGTGCAGCCGGTCCCGTTCGGCCGCCGCCCAGTCGTCGTACAGCGCGGGCAGCAGCGCACCGCGGTAGCCGCGCACCGCGACGGCCGCGGCCCGCCGGAACGCCGTGTCATCGTCGGCCGCCCGCGCGCTGGCGGCGGTACCGGCCGCGGCCTCGAACTCCGCGACGTCCAGCCGGCAGCCGGAGCCGGACTGCCACAGCAGCGTGCCCCGGTCCGCGGTCAGCCAGCCGGCCACCTGGGGCAGCCCGGTGCGCAGCGCGTGCAGTTCCCGGCGCAGGTTGGTCCGGGCCTGGGCGGTGCTGGAGTCCGGCCAGAACTGGGCGGCGATGTATTCGCGGCGCTGTGGCACGTCGCGGTGCAGCAGCAGGAAACCGAGCAGGGCCATAGCCCGCGGCGACCCCAGGTCTACGACCGAGCCGTCCAGCGTGACACGCTGCTCCCCCAGCAGCGAGATCTCAAGCATGGCGTGACCCCCGCACCGGCCTGCTCCCCCCGGCGGCCAGTGCCAACGAGACGCGGCCATGACGGGGCCCTCGGCCCACGGACACGGCACACTGACCGTCCAATCGGAAAACACATTACCGAGATTTGACCTTAACTGTCTCGGCCCGGGGCGGAAAAAGGCCTGGCGGGTGACCGCCCGGCCCGGTCAGGACCGGGTCACCGCCCGCAACGGCACCACCAGGTAACGGAAGTCCGGGACCGCGCCCGGCGCCTGGTCCGGCGGCCCGTCATCCGCGGCGGCGGGCACCCTGGTGATCAGGGCGGGCTTGGCCGGGCTGGTGAACTCGATGCTGACCAGCCCCGGGTCGGCCGCCTCGGCGTGGTCCGCCGCAGCACCCTCGGCATCGTTCCCAGCACCGGCCGCTGGGTCCGCTGGGGTCGGCACCAGGGCCGCGGCCAGCCCGTCCAGCAGGTAGTGCGGGTTGAACGCGATGACCGGTTCGCCGCCGCGGAACTCGGCGGGCACCGTTTCCACCGCGCGGGCCCGGCCATCGGTCTGCGCCTCGATGAGCACCGAACCCGGGCTGAACCGGAGCCGGACCGGGCTGGCCCGGTCGGCCACCAGCGATACCCGCCGGACCGCGTCGGTGAACAGGGTGCCCGGTACCTCGGCCCGCCCGCCGAACTCAGCCGGGAAGCGCGACCGGTACCGGATGAACTCCCCGCCGATCAGCCGGGTAGTCAGCCGCCGCCCGCCGATGGTGAAACTGATCATTCCTTCGGCGGGGCGGGGCTCGGCATCGCCGCGCGCCCCGGGCGTCCCACCGGCCCCGGCCTCGGGGCCGGTGTCAAACGCGATCTCGACCGGCTCCCCGGGGGTCATGGCCCGGGCCGCGTCGGCCAGCGTGCGCGCCGGCACCAGGGCGGCCGTGCGGAGCTGCGGGCGGACCGGGTGCCACGGCACGGCGCGCACCGCGAGCCGGTACCGGTCAGTCGCGGCCAGCGTGAGAGTGTCCCCGTCAATGTCCAGGCACACCCCGGTCAGCATGGGCAGTGTGTCGTCCCGGCTGGTGGCCGGCCCGACCTGGCTGATGGCCGCGCTGAGCAGCCCACCGTCCACCGCGCCCGCCAGCGGCGGCGCCGCCGGCAGCGCCGGGTACTCGTCCGCGGGCAGCGTGAACAGGGCGAACTCCGCGCTCCCGCAGATCACGTTGACTACGTCATCGTCGGTGCTGAACTCCACGGCTAGCGCGGGCAGGCTGCGGGTGATCTCGGCCAGCAGCCGGCCTGGCACGATCACCGTGCCGGGCTCGGCCACCTCGGCCTCGATATGCGCGGTGGCCGAAACCTCGTAGTCGAAGCAGGACAGGGTCAGCCCGTCGGCGGCCTCCAGCCGCAGCCCGGACAGCACCGGCACCACCGGGCGGGTGGGCAGCGCCCGGGCCACCCAGGCCAGAGCTTCTGCCAGCGCATCCCGGTCAACCTGGAACTTCATGCCACTCCCTCTCCCACGGTCAGACAATCCGATCCTGGCACGGGGCACCGACAATCCGGCCGATCCGGGCGGACCGGCCGGATCGTCCCAGCGGCTCAGGCCAGGCCGGGCGGTGCGGACGCCAGCGTCGACGTGATCGCCTCGGCCAGCGCCCGGGCCGACTCGGCGGTCAGTTCCACCGCCACCCGGCCCGACGGGCCCAGCGCCGGGTCACGGAAGTCGATGTTCAGCGTGTGCTCGGCCGCGGCGTGCACCGGGTGGTCGAAGTAGACGGTGGCCTCGCTGAGCTTGAACCACCCCGCGGCGCCCTTCCCGCTGCCGCTGACGCCGACCGTCTCGGTTAGGTACGTGCACATAAGCAGGTCTCCGTTCAGCTCGAGGCGAGGTACCGGCCGTAGAAGTCCCAGATCCTCTGCCACCCGTCGGTGGCCGCCTCGGGCCGGTAGGACGGCCGGTTCATCGAGAAGAACGCGTGGCCCGCCCCGGGGTAGCTGTGGAACTCGTGCGTCTTGCCCGCCGCGTCGAGCGCCTTGGCCAGCTCGGCCACCTGGTCCGGGGACGGATGCTGATCCTCGTCGCCGAACAGCCCGAGCAGCGGGCAGGACAGGTTGGGCGCCAGGTCCACGATCGGGCCGACCTTCAGCGGCATGCCCTCCGGCGGCTTGCCCACGATGAACGCCCCGTAGCAGTCCACCGCGGCGTCCAGCGGCAGGCTGCACGCGGCCAGGAACGACTGGCGGCCGCCGGAACAGTAGCCGATCACCCCGACCTTGCCGTTGGAGTTCGGCATCGCCCGCAGGAACGCGGCGGCCGCGCCGACCTCCCCGACCAGCCGCTCGTCCGGTACCCCGCCGGCCGCCCGCGCGGTGGCCGCGGCGTCGTCCGGGCTGGCCCCGGGCGCCTCCCGGGAGTACAGGTTGGGGCATACCGCGGTGTACCCGTTGGCCGCGAAGGTCCGGGTGATCTCCTTGGTCTGCGCGTCGTAACCAGGCATGTGGTGGATCACCACGACGCTGCCGAACGGGCCGGGCCCGAGCGGGCGGGCCAGGTATGCCTCGATCTGGTCACCGCCGTGACCAGTCAGGCTGATCGTCTCCGCCATGATCCCGTCATACATACTCTGCTCCTCTATTTCTTTGCGCCTCCGGTGCGCTTGGACCCGCCGACTTCCCTCGTCGCTCGGTCGCTCGTGCCTCGCTTCCTCGCTCCTCAGTCCAGTCGGCGGCGCGCCTTTGGCGCGGGTGCTTAGCCCAGGCAACTATCACATCCTGCCAGCGGCCCTCCATGTGCCGCCGCCCGGGCGGGTAATGAGAGACTCCTGCGCATGACTTACGTTGCCGCCCCTGACCGGTATGAGCAGACCCCCTACCGCCGCTGCGGGCGCAGCGGTATCGAGCTCCCCGAGATCTCTCTCGGCCTGTGGCAGAACTTTGGTGATGACCGGCCCCTGACGATCCAGCGCGCCATCCTGCGGCGGGCCTTCGACCTGGGCGTCACGCACTTCGATCTCGCGAACAACTACGGCGGCCTAGCGCCTGCCGGTTCCCCGCTACTAGGCGAATACGGTTCGCCGTACGGCTCGGCGGAGATCAACTTCGGCCGGCTGCTGCGCGAGGACTTCCGCCCGTACCGCGACGAGCTGATCATCTCGACCAAGGCCGGCTACGACATGTGGCCCGGCCCGTACGGCGACCGGGGCTCCCGCAAGTACTTGCTGGCCAGCCTGGACCAGTCGCTGGCCCGGATGGGCCTGGACTACGTGGACATCTTCTACAGCCACCGGGCCGACCCGGACACGCCGCTGGAGGAGACCATGGGCGCGCTGGCCACCGCGGTCAAATCGGGCCGCGCGCTGTACGCGGGCATCTCGTCGTACTCCGCGCAGCGCACCCGGGAAGCCGCGGCCATCCTGCGTGACCTGGGCACGCCGTGTCTCATCCACCAGCCGTCCTACTCCATGCTGAACCGGTGGATCGAGGAGGACCTGCTGGACGTGCTGGGCGACGAGGGCATCGGCTGCATCGCGTTCTCGCCGCTGGCCCAGGGCCTGCTGACGACCAAGTACCTCAACGGGGTGCCCGCTGACTCGCGGGCGGCCCGTAACGACTCGCTCGGCCAGGATCAGATCACCGAGCGCAACCTCAACCACGTCCGGGCGCTCAACCAGATCGCGGCCGAGCGCGGCCAGACGCTGGCCCAAATGGCGCTGAGCTGGGTGCTCCGCGACAGCCGGGTCACCTCGGCGCTGATCGGGGCGAGCAGCGTGCGGCAACTGGAGGAGAACCTGGCCGCGGCGGGCCGGTCCGACTTCAGCACGGCGGAACTGCAGGCCATCGACGGCCACGCGGTGGACGCCGGGATCAACATCTGGGCCGCCTCCAGCCAGACCTGATCCGGCCCGGCTGAGCTGGTGAGCCCGCTAAGGACAGTAAAACAGTAAACCGGTGGAACAGCCCGCAACGATGCGAGATGCTCTGCCCGGGCGCTTACCCCGAGTGACCGCCCAGGAAGGGGGAGGTCGTGGCGGCGGGGTTAGGCATTGTCGTACTCGTCCTCGGGGGGTTCATCGGCTGGTTCGCCCGCCGGGCGTATGGCATGCACGGCGACATGAAGGTGAACAAGGCCCGGGTGCCCACGTTCCGCGGCAACCGGAACAAGGCCGGGCTCATCGTGATCGGGCTGGTCATCGTAGCCCTGCTGATCATCCGGGCGGCGGCCTGAGCAGCCGGGGTCACCGCGGCCGCCGCCGTCACCCCGGCGGGATGCTCTGTGCGAACTTGAACAGCTGGTGCGGGTCGTAGGCCGTCTTGACCGTGGTTAGCCGGGTGTAGTTGGCCCCGTAGTACGCCGCCTGCCAGTTGGCCAGGTCCGGGTCCTGGTAGTTCACGTACGCCTGGCCGCTCGCGTACGGGTGCAGCGACCCGTAGAACGACGTCAGCCAGTCATGCTGCCGCCCTGACCCGGCCCCGCCCGCGCCCTCGTTCCAGCTGGTCGAGTACTGCGCCAGGAACAGCGAGTTGCGGTGCACGAACGCGGTCGCGGCGGCCGGCACCCGGTTGAGCGCGCCGCCGAACGCATCGAAGGCGATCGCGCCCACCCCGCCGGCCGCGCCGCGCACCCCGCGCATCCGCTCGATGCCGGCCACCATCTTGCTGATGCCGGCCGGCGGGATCTTCTTGGTGAAGAAGTCGGACTTGGCGTAGGACGGCACCCGGGCTAGCTTGCCGTCCTTGGTCTGCGACGGCAGATGGCACTGGGAGAACGAGAAGCTGCCGCAGCCCGCCTCGATCATCATCGCGTTCAGGTACGAGGTCAGGAACACGTTGCCCGGGTTCAGCGGGGCCGACCCGACCCGGCGCTGCAGCTTGCCGAGCAGTGCCTTGCAGCCGGCCACGCTGCCCAGGTAGGTGCCGCCCACCTGGACCACCGGCGTGCCGCCGCCCGCTGCGGCCGACATGTGCAGGTTGGACCACAGCGCGTCCGGTTGGTACGGCGCCCAGTTCTGCCAGCCGGTCATCACCCGGGCCGCGGCCGACCACGGCCATTGCAGGAAGAACAGCACCACCGAGCCGAGCCGCCGGGTACGGAATGTGAACGAGACGGCGATGCCGAAGTTGCCGCCCCCGCCGCCCCGGCTGGCCCAGTACAGGTTGGGATTCGACGCGCCGCTGGCGGTGCGGATCACCCCGTCGGCGGTGACGATCCGCAGCGACTCCAGGTTGTCGCTGCTCAGCCCGAACGCGCGGGACAGTACCCCGACGCCGCCGCCGAGGGTGAGGCCGGCGATGCCCACCGTGGCGCACGACCCGCCAGGCACGGCCAGGCCCCGCGCGGCCAGCCGGTTGTAGAAGTCGATCAGATGGATGCCGGTGCCGACGGTGACCGACCCGGCGCCGACGTTGAAGTAGTTGATCGCGGTGACGTCCACGATCAGGCCGCCGTTGACCGAGGACCAGCCGCCGTAGCTGTGCCCGCCGGAGCGGGCCGCCACCGGCAGGCCGAATTTCCGCACGAAGTTCACGCACGCGCTCACGTCGCGGGCGGTCGCGCAGTACGCGATGCCGGCCGGCCGCTTGGCGTCGAACCGCGGGTCGAACAGTTCCTTGGCCGCCGGGTACATCTTGCCGCCCGGCCGGATCAGCTTGTGCGTGGACAGCGCTCGCCGCAGCGCCGCCCAGTCGGCCACGCCCGGGGCGGCCTGTGGTTCCGCTCTTCCTGCATAACGCCGGCTGATGGCCGGTGCCACCAGGCCCGCCCCCAGCGTCCCGGCCAGCGGGACGGCGCCCGCGGCCAGCCCGGCCATAGCCAGGAACCGGCGCCGGTGCGGCGTGCCCGCCCCACCCGCGTCCTGCTCGCTGCCCCACTCGCTGGTTTCCCGGCCGTCCCCCGGCTGCCGTGCCCCGTCCATCGTGTCTGCCTCCGCTTTTCCTGCCCCACCTGGCTGTTGCGCCGCGAGACCCCGCTCGCTGCTGCCTGTTGAGACGACAGACAAGGCCCCCCGGTTGTGCACTTAATGTGATTCCCTGATGGCTTTGCGTCAAAAGCAGACAGCGGGGTACACGTGCCAAGAATCCATCGGCAAAAAAGAATTTGACCTACTCAACCATCGAGAGTTATGTTTGACCTACTCAACTATTGAGCGGCTCAGGGGTGTAGCCGCCAGACCTACGGGGGAAGGAGGAGGGCCGTGGACCCGCGATCGGCTGAGGATCAGCTCGACATGGACCTGGTGGACGCGGTAGGCGGTCTCTTCGCCCGGCTGCTGGGCGAGGCCGAGCAACTGGCCAAGGAGTACGAGGTGCCGGCGTTCTTCCTGAAGGCGATGCACCTGATCGACGCGCCGCTGGCCATGAAGGAGCTCGGCCAGCGGATGCACTGCGATCCCTCGTTCGTCACCAGCATCGCCGACATGCTGGAGAAGCGCGGGCTGGCCGTCCGGGAGCCCGATCCGGCCGACCGCCGGGTCAAGCGGCTCGTGCTGACCAGCGCCGGCCTGGACATGAAGCAGCAGATGGAGCAGGCGATGCTGGCCCGGATGCCATGGCGCCGGTCGCTCACCCAGGACGAGCGGGTCACCCTGATCACGCTCCTGCACAAAATGACGCCGCCGATGAGCGGCCTCGACGCCGACTGCCCAGCCGAGGAGGTGACCAGCCTTCTGGCAACTGCCACTGCTCCCCAGGTCAGCTGACCGATGCGCTGACCCATGCCGCGGCCGCACTGCGGCGGCTGCCCGGCAGACCGGTGAGTAACGGGGTTCCACGTCGTCATCCCCAATAAAAGCTTCCACGTGCGGCACGACCGCCCGTGGCTCAGTACACCTATGCCCTGACAAGGAGACGCATGAGTACGACACAGCCCGCCACCCGGCGGGCCGCCCCCGGTGCCGCGGCCGGGCGCCATCTCGGGCTCGCCCTGGTGGTCATCGCCACCGCGCAGCTCATGGTGGTGCTGGACGCATCGATCGTGAACGTGGCGCTGCCGCACATCCAGCACGCGCTGGGCTTCTCGGGCACCGGGCTGGAATGGGTGGTCAACGCCTACACGCTCACGTTCGGCGGCCTGCTGCTGCTGGGCGGCCGGGCCGGCGACATCCTCGGGCGGCGCCGGGTCTTCATCGCCGGCATCATCCTGTTTTCGCTGGCCTCGCTGGCCGGCGGCTTCGCCACCTCCGAGACCTGGCTGCTCGCTGCCCGGGCCGTGCAGGGGGCCGGCGCCGCGATCATCGCGCCCACCGCCCTGTCGCTGATCACCACCACGTTCCCGGAAGGACCGCCGCGCAACCGGGCGATGGGCGTCTACGCGGCGATGAGCATCAGCGGCCTGGCCATCGGCCTGATCTCCGGCGGCCTGCTCACCACCTACCTGTCCTGGCGCTGGGTGCTGTTCGTCAACGTGCCGATCGGCATCCTGGTCGCGCTCATCGCACCGCGGGCGCTCAGCGAGTCGCAGCGCCGCCCGGGCCGGTTCGACCTGCCCGGCGCGATCACCAGCACGCTCGGCGTCGCGGCCCTGGTCTACGGCCTGACCAGCGCGGCTACCAGCCCGAACGGGGTCTCGCACTGGGGTGACACCAAGGTCATCGTGTCGCTGGCCGCGTCCGTCGTGCTGCTGGCCACGTTCCTGGTCATCGAGGCGCGCAGCCCGCACGCGCTGATGCCGCTGCGCATCTTCCGCAACCGGGACCGGTCCGCGGCCAACCTGATCATGCTGTGCATCGGCACCGCGATGTTCGGGCTGTTCTTCTTCCTGACCATCTTCGTGCAGACGGTCTGGGGCTACAGTGCGCTGAAGACCGGCGTCGCCTACCTGCCGATGGTCGCCGTCATCATGGCCATGGCCGGGGTCAGCGCCCAACTGGTGGGCCGGATCGGCGCCCGGCCGCTGCTCATTGCCGGGTCGACCATCGCCGCCGGCGGCATGTTCTGGCTGTCCCGGATCAGCGAGCACAGCACCTACACCGGCGGGCTGCTCGGCCCGCTCCTGGTCACCGCGGCCGGGCTCGGCATGCTGTTCATGCCGCTGACCCTGGTGGCGCTGTCCCGGGTGCCGGACAAGGACGCGGGCCTGGCGGCCAGCCTGCCCAACGTCGGCCAGCAGGTCGGCGGCTCGATCGGGCTGGCCCTGCTGGGCACGGTGGCCTGGACCGTGGTGGCCAACACCGTGCACCACTCGGTCACGGCGGCCAAGGCCGCGGCGGCCCACGCGGCCGCGGCCGGCCATCCGGTGCACGTGACCACCGCGCAGGCCAAGACGGCGGCGACAGCGATCTACGACCACGCGCTGTCGGTCGGCTTCTCCCGCGGCTTCGTGGTGTCGGCCGGGATCATGGTGCTCGCGCTGATCATCACGCTCGCCGCGATCCGGGTCACCCGCGCCGACCTGGCCGGTGCGCAGGCCACCATGAACAGCCCGGCCGGCATTGAGGCCAACATGGAACTGGCCGAGGCCGACTAGTCCCGGGCCGGCCGCCCGCGGCGGCCGCTAACCCGGAGCAGAAGCGCCCGGCCACCCGCACGATGGGTGGCCGGGCGCCGTGCTGCCCGAACCCTCGCGGCCGGCCAGCGGGGGTTACGGCCCGCCGGGATTGGGGTTGGCCTGCGGCAGGCCGGAGCAGATGCTGGCTCCTGCGTTCCGGGCCTGCACCGCGGGCTGGTTGCCCGGGCTGGCCCCGCTGGCCGCCTTGCCCTTGTTCTTGGCTCTGCCGGTTTTGGCGGCGTGCCGTGCGGCCGGGGTGACCACCCCGGCCCAGTCGGCCCCCAGGGTGAGCGTCACCGTGCCTGGGGTGCCGGTCTGCGGCGCGGGCTCGGCCAGTGTGTTCTGGGCGGCTGGGGTCGCCTTGAGCTGGGTCATCAGCGTGTAGGCCGGGTCCGCCTGGACGGTGCCCGCGTAGCTCACCGTGGTGGCGCTGGTGACCGGGGCGTTGCCGGTGCCCGTCACGTCGAAGCCGAGCGCGCGTAGCTGCCGGGCGGTCGGCTTGGCCAGCCCCGGCGTGCCGGTGCCGTTCACCACCTGGACCTTGACCTGGCTGGCCGGCATGACCGGCAGCCGGTCACGCCACGGCTGGCCGTCGGCCAGCATCTGGAAGATGACGTCGTCTTCCGGCTCCTCAGGCAGCAGCCGGTTGACGTTGGCCGGGTCGGTGATGGTGGGCATGGTGAGCAGGGTCACGTTCTTGGCGTGCAGCCCGGTCAGGCTCTTGGCCAGGGCGAGCAGCTTGCTGACCGAGTCCATGCCCTGGTCCACGGTGAGCGCCCGGGTGGCCAGGTCGGCGATCTTGACCAGCTGGACCGAATTGGTCAGGATGCCGGTGCTGTTCACCTTCTGGATGACCGAGGACATGAACGCCTGCTGCAATTCGATCCGGGGCAGGTCACCGCCGACGTCACCCTCGGCTTGCACGCCGTGCCGGGTGCGCACGTACGCCAGCGCCTGGTTATAGGTGAGCAGGTGCCTGCCGCCGCTGAGGTTCAGCCCGCTGAACGGGTCGTGGTAGCCGGTGCGCGGCACGCAGACCTCGACGCCGCCGATCGTGTCCACCATGGCCCGGAACGAGTTGAAGTTGAACATGACGAAGTGGTCCAGGGTGACCCCGGTCAGGTCGTCCACCGTCTTGACCGCGCACGACGGGCCGCCGATGTTCATCGCGCCGTCGATGATCGCCTGCTGGTACGGGCCGAAGATGCCGGTGCCGACGCTGCGCCGGGCTTTGCAGCCCGGCTCGTAGACGATGGTGTCCCGCGGGATGGACAGCACGAGCGCGTGGGTGTGCGTGGGATCGAGGTGGACCAGGATCAGGTTGTCCGAGTTGCTAGTGTTCAGGCTGGGATTGGAGCCCAGGTCACCGGGCCGCTGGCCCTGCCTGGTCTGGGAGCCGAGAATCAGGATGTTCTGCGCGCCGTAGACGGACCGGTGGCTCAGCCCGTTGACCTTGACCACGCTGATGTTGCCGTCCAGCCGCCGGTAGATGGCGTAGGCGCCCAGGCTGGCCAGCACGACGGCCACGGCCACCACGGTGCTGGTGATGTACCCGGCCCGGGCCAGCGGGCTGAGCTGCCGCCAGTGCTGCGAGCCCGGCCTGCGACCGCCCGTCGCTGGCCCGGCCGGCCCGCCGGGCCGGACGCTTCGCCGCATATGCCCACCATTCTGGTCATTACCTGGCGGGCCAGCATAGTGAGCGGGCTGCGGGCCGCGGCGGCATATGGCCGCGTCATGACCCAGGCATGAACATACCGATCCCCGGTCAGGCCAGGGGCTTGTTCACGTCGAGCGGGACCGACTGTGGGCTGATTACGCCCAGTGAGGTCGGCTCCGGGGCGGTGAGTACGTTCAGGCCCCAGTCGGTGAGCACCCGCAGCCGGTTCCCGGACATGGCGGACAGATGATAGACGCGCGTCACCGCGTTGGCCGGCGGCCCGGACAGCGGGACGTGCAGCGGGTTGGCCGCGGCGGCCAGGCCGCCCAGGTCGACCAGGAAGCCCAGGTCGTGGTGCCGGTAGGGCTGTGCGGTACCGGTGCCCAGCGAGGCCATGACGTTCCGGGCCACCAGCTTGCCCTGCCGCTGAGCGTGCTGAGCGGTCATGCCGCAGATCTGGCCCGGGCGGGTCAGGTCGGGCACCGCCGCGCAGTCGCCGCAGGCGTAGATGTCCGGGGCGCCTGGGACAGCCATGTACTCATCCACCACCAGCCGTCCCCGGTTGGTGGCCATGTCCAGGTCATCCACGAACGGGTCGGGCCGCACGCCGACGCACCAGATCAGCGACCGGGTGGGCACCTTCTCCCCGGTGCTCAGCTGCACGTAGCCATCGCTCGCCTCGGCGACCGACTGGCCGGTCAGCACCTCGACGCCGCGCCGCCGCAGCACCCGGTCGGCTGTCCGGGACAGCCGCGGATCCAGTTCCGGCAGCAGCCGCGGGGCGGTGTCCAGCAGCAGCCACCGGATCGGCTGGCCGGCCAGGCCGGGCATGGTGCGGGCCAGCCGGGTGGTCAGCAGCTGGCCCTGCGCGGCGACTTCGGTGCCTGTGTAGCCCGCGCCGACCACGACGAACGTGCAGCGCGCCCGGCGCTCCTCGGGATCAGCCGCCACCGCGGCCAGCTCGAGCTGCTGGATGATGTGGTCATACAGGTACAGGGCCTCGGTGATGCTGCGGAACCCGTGCGCGTAGTCAGCGATGCCCGGGATGGGCAGCAGCTTGTTCACGCTGCCCACGGTCAGGATGACCCGGTCGTAGCCGACCTGGCCGGCCGAGCCCTCCGGGCCGGTCCAGTGCACCACCTTCTGCTTCGGGTCGACATCCTGCGCCGTGCCGAGCACGAACCGCATCTTGCGCAGCCGCCGGGCCAGCGAGACCCGGATGTGGGCCGGCTCCACCATCCCGCCTGCCACCTGCGGCATAAGCGGCAGGTACAGGAAATAGTCCGTGGAGTTGATCACTACGATCTCGGTGCTGGCACCGGCCCGCCGGGACAGCTCCCGCGCCGCGTTATAGCCGGCGAAACCAGCCCCGACGATCACCACGCGGTGCTGTTTGCCCGAGTTCGCCATCATTATCGACCTTACTCCGCCCCGCCTCAGGCGCCAGATCGGGTAACCCCGGGGACGGACCAGGAACTCCCCAGGCCCGACGCGGCAGTCTGGGCGCGGCAGCCGCGATCGCCGTCGGCGTCGTCATCGTGGTAGCCGTGCTGACCGTCGCCGGCCGGGTCGGACTGACGGCGTCTGGGTCTCTCAGATGGTGGGTGGTACGAGGCCGGCGTTCCTGACCACCGCCCGCATGTCCTCGAGGACGCCAGTGATCTGCTCGGGCGTCGCGTCCTTGCGGACCGCGACAACCACGGGAAAGCCGTCGGCCAGGGCTTTCTCCATCAGCTGGGCGAAAGCCAGCGCGAGCGAGGGGGGCCAGTCGTCGGGGACCGGGAAATCGAACTTCGGCTCTTGCTCCTCGGCGAAGCTAGACATGATGGCTCCTTACAGGTCCGAGCCCGGGCTACTCGCCTGCCTCCCCAGCTGGCGCGAACGGCCGACGTCCGGGCATACACCCACTGTCGTACCCAGGATGGCGCATCGCGCCCGTAGCATCCCCGGGCCGGTGCCCTAGTCCGTGGCTCCCGCGAGAGTACTCAGCCTCAGGACATCGGAATGGCGTCTCGCAAGACATAGCAGGACCGTGACCCTCCATAGGTTCACGGTGTCCTCGACGTCTTGCGACATCACATGGCTCCCGCGATAGTGTCCAGCCTCAAGACATCGAGGACAGGTGTCTCAAGACATCGAGGACACTTCAGCCGGTGTGGCGGCGGGAGTAGCCGGCCGCTGACCGTGAGGCTCCCGGGATGTCGAAAGCCCGGCTGGTCATCACGGCGGTCACGGTCGAGAAGCGCCCGGTCAGCGAGGTAGCCCGCACATACGGGGTGGCCCGGTCGTCGGCATGGGGGGGCCAGCGCGGACCGGTTGGACCGGTGGCTGTCGATGGCGGTGACGCTGGCGAACCGTTCGGCGCAGCGCGGGCACTTGATCGGGCGTTTGGGCTTGGGCATGCCGGAACCCCTCCGGTGGTCGGTGGGGTCTACGGATGGTGCCTTACAACGATAAAAACTGCTCTGACCTGCTATGTCATAGATCTGGTGCGGTGTGTTGCCGTCGAGCGTGACGCGGGCCCGGTCAGGTACGGTCGGCCGCGGTTCATCTGGCGCCCCTTCAGTTGTGGAGGGCGAACCAGTGCATGATCTGGCTGCCCGCGCCCTCGTTCAGGCCGGAGACGCACTGCCAGTCCGCCCGGATGTGGTTCGGGTCGGTCAGGCTCGCCGACTCCAGCATCCGGGGCTGCTCCAGATCGTACGCCACCAGCCCAATCCGGTGGTCCGCGAGG
>Ga0210392_10000871_pt1 | contig 16773 bp, 14 predicted proteins | sample IncBWC30OmetaG_FD_161057 | JGI IMG/M metagenome (GOLD analysis project Ga0210392, IMG submission 161057) | Forest soil microbial communities from Barre Woods Harvard Forest LTER site, Petersham, Massachusetts, United States - Inc-BW-C-30-O ...
CGTTCTCGGGAGCTGTGCCTCGCAAAAACGGCGTACACCCGCAGAATGAATGACTTGCGAAAAACTGGACTCAGATTTTTCCGCTACAATTCTTGCCATGATTGTGCGAGCATTCTCGCGGATCGACGAATCAGCATGCAATCCCACACCGAAGAATCCTTTTAATGTGTTGCACGACGATTTGGCGAACCACACCCATAACTTCCGTCCTTGCGCACTTAGCCTCTCACGGCTCACACGGTTCAACTTCGCTAGGCCTTTCTTCACTCGTACCGCAACGCCACCAGCGGATCCACCTGCACCGCCCTGCGCGCCGGTAAATAACATGCTGCCACCGCAATCGCACCCAAAAACACAGCTACCACCGCGTACGTCAACGGGTCGGTCGGCTTCACTCCAAACAAAAACGTCGAAATCAGCCGCGTCACTCCCATTGCCAATAGCGCGCCTATTACAATACCCAGGCACGTCAGCTTCAACATCGATTTCCCCACCAATCGCAGAATGTCCTCTTGCTGCGCGCCCAGTGCCAGGCGAATCCCGAATTCGTGCGTCCTTTCGTTCACCGAATACGACATCACTCCATAGATCCCCACGGCCGCCAGCAACACCGCCATCCCTGCGAAAATTCCCACCAATTGCATATACCCTCGCCAATCTCCCAGGGACCGCGACATGACCCCCTCCATCGTCATCACGTCCGTCACCGGTTGGTTCGGATCGATTTCCGCAATCGCACTCTTCACAGTAGCCAGCAGGCTCTGGCGGTTCTCCAACTGCCCCGCTTGTGTGCGCAGCACCAGCGCCTTGTGCAAGTGCGCCCGCGCAGACCCGCCCGGGAATACCGCTGGTTGCTGTTCGAATGGGGCATACACGAACGGCGGTGATTCCTCGCCTAGCCCAAAGTGCTTCACATTCCCTACGACGCCCACGATTTGTCTGGGCCGCGTCTCATCCACGGGATAGGGGTCGTATCGCAGCAGAATCTGCTGCCCGATGGGATCCTCGTTCGGAAAAAATTTCCTCGCCAGCGCCTCGTTCACTACGATCACCCACGGCCCGCTCTCGGCATCATGCTCGTCCAGAGTCCGCCCGCGCCGCAGCGGAATCTTCAGCGTGCTGAATACGTTCGCGCTCACCTCGGCGTAGCCAGCGTGCGGTCGGTTCTCGGGTTGCGGCGCCGGTTTCCCCAGAATGGCAAATGAATAATCCTCCGCGCAGCATCTCATTGGCAGCGCCCCGATCACCGCTGCGGATTCCACCCCCGGCAATTCCCCCGTCTTTTCCACCAGACGCCGGTAAAACTCATTCACCGTTGGCGACGTCTTCTCCATGTCTCCGCCCGGGACGCGTTGCAAATACTTGCCACCTTCCGGTAATTGCAAATCCATCGTCAACAGGTTACTCGTGTCAAATCCCGGGTTCACTCGCCGCAATTGGACCAGCGTATTGATCAACAACCCTGCTCCGGCCAGCAGCACCATCGCCAGCGCCATCTCCCCCCACCACCAATGTATGTCGCGCCAGCAAACTCGCCCCGCTCGTCGTCTTCCGTTCCCCTTCGCGCAACACCGCATTCAGGTCCATCCGCGATGCCTGGATCGAGGGTAGCAATCCCACCAGCACTGCCGTTGCCAGCGAAATGCCTAGTGTAAACAACAGCACGCTGCCATCTACCCGGATGCTCGCCGCGTTCGGAAAATCTCCCACCAGCACCAAAAACAATTTGATTCCCACAAAGGTCAACGCAACTCCCGCCAATCCACCTGCCAGTGCCAACAGTCCGCTCTCCGTCAGCAACTGTTGAATCAACCGCCCTCGCCCCGCTCCTAGCGACACCCGCAGCGCATATTCCTTCCTTCTTGTCTCCGTCCGGAACTGCATCAGGTTCGCCACATTCACGCACCCGATCAACAATACAAACGCTACCGCTCCCAGCAACGGATACAATGCTGGCCCCGCCCACCGGTAGAGGTCCTGGCGCAGTGGGAATACTTTCAGTCCCAGCCCCTTATTCGTCTGCGGGTACTCTTCCTCCATCCGTTTCGCGATAACCTCCATCTCCACTTGCGCCTGTTCGATCGTCACTCCTTTTTTCAACCGCCCCACCGGCATCAGCCAATGATCGATCCTCGTCGAATACCTCGTGTTCGCGGGATTAATCGGCTGCCAAATATCGATCCGCCCTCCATAAAACGGCGCAAATCCCGCCGGCATCACTCCCACCACGGTTGACGAAATCGCCTCGATATCGAAACTCTCCCCCAGCACTCCCGGATCGCTATTGAATTCCCTCTTCCAGAATTCCTCGCTGATCACCACCGTCTGCGTCCAGTCCTGCGCCTCTTGGCCCTCAAACACCCGCCCCAGAATTGGCTTCGCTCCCAGCAGCCCGAAAAAATTTGGCGTCACGTATTGCGTGCGCAGCGTTCGCGGTTCGCCTATGCCTGACACCGCCGCCGCATCCCTTCCACTCGTCAGCGCTATGTCTTCGAATGCGCGATTCTGTTTTTTCCAATCTAGGTTCTCCGCAATTGCTGGACCCTGCCGCGACTCCGGGTGAGCCCGTTCGCTTTGCCAGATCACTGTCAGCCGCTCCGGCTCCGGATACGGCAGCGGCCGGTACAGCACCGCATTCAACACGCTGTAAATCGTGCTGTTCGCCGCGATTCCCAACGCCAGCGAAATCACCACCACCGCCACAAACCCCGGGCTTTTCATCAACCCTCGCCAAGCCACCCGTACGTCTCCCCAGATCGTTTCGAGTAGTCTCTTCATCCCCGGCCTCCGTCCCTTCCTCCGCCACGCCACTCCTGCGCGCCCCTCTTCGCCTCTGCGGTTACGCTACCCCAATCGCTCCTCGTTCCTTCCAACGCTCGCTTCCTCGCCCTTTTCGTTTGCTTCAAAATTGGCGCTGCCGTCGACAACCTTCACAAAAAGCAATACGCTCACGCCATCCAAATGTTCCCACAAGCCCTTCAGCTCCAACCCGATTTTTCCGATGCTCTCGACAATCTCGGCACGGCCGTAGCTCGACTTCGCTCCTGCTTCCGATTACTGATTACTGTCCCCCACCCGAGTATCCCCCATCGCGGACTAACGCGTGTCGAGGGCCCTCTACCTCCACTTTGCAGGAAATGCTCCGCCAGACATCTGTCGCTATCGAAAACTCCGTCCGTTCCTGCAAACGCTCTCGAAAGACCAATGTAACAATGTGACATCGCTGGTCTAATGGTGGTGAGATCGCAGTAGCTATGTTATTGATTTCACGGGGGGCTGGAGTTTTGGCGAACGACAACAAGAAAATCAATCGTCGGTGATGAATATCAGCGAGTCTATCAGAATCTCTTCGGGCTGCCAGGTTTTGCTTGGTCGGAGGATTGGTCCTTCGATGTGTTAAAAGAAAATACTGGAGATACAAGATGACAAGATTGCGAATGCGGCTTCGCCGTCTTCTTTTTTTTCCACTCCAGAAATTCTGCGATTGCTTCCGCGGGCTTTCTCGACTACCTGCCAGAGATGAACGAGCGCGGTCTCGTCCTTCCCAAAATCCACCTGTAGCCGCTTGCCATCGGTGCGATCAATGACTTCACCGGCTCAACACTTGGCGGTTTGAGGAGTAGTGTAGAGAATCCGCAACAACCACTTCCGAATCAACCAGTTTAATCATTATTGGTGGGAGGGGAATTCCTAGCAAGAAATCCGCGATTGCCCTTCATGAAATTCAACTAGCCCTTTTCTGATACAGTTTTTCATCGGGATTCACAGGAAGCCTGCGTCGTGCATCACCGTGGCGAGCGAATCCCCGCGAGAAGGGCACACGACTCATCCGGGCTTCTGTCGAGCCCCTTGTTCTTCTATCATGCGCTAAGCATGCGCCTCACTTATTTTGCAAGCTCGGGAAGAATTTGGGACAAAATGCCGTGGGAAGCACGGTTGCAATTCTTGCAAGCCGTCTTTTTCACGTTTTCCGGCGTCGGATTCTTACTCGAATTGGCCAATCCGAGGCCCGGCCGGATCGCACACATCGTTTTCTTGGTTTTCATGGGTGGCGCGATCGGTGTTGCCTACGGCTTTTGCTTCATGCGGGCGCCTAAGCTTCTACCGGTTCTCGTAGCTTTGCATGTGGTGGTGGCTCTTGTACTTACGCCTCATCTGGGATCGCTCGGCGTGGACTGGGCCCAGGTCGCTAGCACGGCAGCTGGGGTTGATGTAATTGGATGCCTCTTTGCCATCTTACTCGGGTATGTTTTCTTCGTTCGATTCGTCAGAAAGCAAGGTCTGCGCTATTTTCGGGTCCAGACGGAAATTGAGCTTGCCGAACAGATTCACCGCAGCCTGGTACCTGCGATCATTCGGCACGCCTCAGGCGACGAATTCTATGGGATGTCAGCTCCAAGCGGGGAAATGGGTGGCGACCTGGTTGATTTAGTGCAAGATGGCAGCAAATGGATTGGTTATCTGGCAGATGTTTCCGGCCACGGCGTGCCGTCCGGCGTATTGATGGCCATGGTCAAGAGCGCCGTGCGCATGAGGCTCGCCACTTCATCCGAACCGCAGGTGATCCTCGAAGATTTGAACCGCGTCATCTCCGAATTGATTGGGGCGGAGATGTTTGTGACGCTGGCCTTCGTGTCGCTTGGAAAGTCGAATGATCTCCATTTCGCGACTGCAGGTCAGCTGCCCATTCTCCACTTCCGCAGCGCCACTGGATCGGTCTGCGAGCTTTCCACTCCCAATCCACCCATTGGAATCTTCAAAGGGCAGAAATTCGCGAGTTCTCACGTGGAATTCTCAAGCGGTGATATCGCGGTTCTCTTGACGGACGGGCTGACCGAAGCGGCAAATGAGAACGACGAAGAGTACGGGCTCGAAAGAGTCAAACAACAGGTGACGAAGCATTCCAAACAGTCGCTGAAGGTTTTCTGCGAAATGCTGCTCGCGGAGGCGAGGAAGTTCGGAAAACAAATGGATGATCAGAGTGTGTTATTGGTGAGGCGTCTTTGAGCATCTCAATTTGCTTTTCCGTGAATAGATCCGTTTTCGTCGATGACCAGCCATTTTGAACCGCTCTTGGCGAGGCATGTTAGGTTTATCGGCTACGCTTTCCTGACCGGATTGTGGAAGAGTAGCCCGTGATCCGTCAAGAGTCGATGCCAAGCGCTTGTTCTATGGAGATTCCGGCGAAGCTAAACGCCTGTTCCGAAGAAAACCGAACGGCATTCCGGGATGATCCCGATCACCATCGGAGCGTGGCGACGCTGGCTTCTCGATCGTGCTGGAAAGTGTTTGGCTTCGTCATGTGAAACCTGTCCGGAGCGCCCAGGGCTCTAATTTGCACCCGCCAAAAACCCATCAGAACGTGCATCCCCGCATCCCGACTGAAACCGTTGCCTGGGCGGCCTAAATATACCTTGACACGTATATGCGGTGTGGAGTATATGAAGAGCATGGAATCTGTATTCGAAATCATTGCGGAGCCGAACCGCCGCGCGATACTGAGCCTCCTGGTCTCGTCACAACAGTCGGTGGGAGAGATCGAGCGTCAACTTCGTATGCCGCAGCCGACCGTGTCAAAGCACCTGCGAGTGCTGCGCGAGGCCGGTTTCGTGGAGTCCACAGTGGACGCACAGCGCCGTCTGTACCGCCTAAAGCCAGAACCGTTTCAGGAGGTGGATGCCTGGCTGGCTCCGTTCCGTCGGTTCTGGTCCGCTCACGTGGATGCTCTCGAACGCCACCTCGACCGCATGGAGCAATCAACACCAACGAAAAGGAAGACAAGCAGAAAACGACGCGGCCCAAACCGCGAACGTGACAAAGGAGAAAAAAAATGAAAATCAAAGTGACCAGCGTACACGTGGACGACCAGGACAAGGCCCTGCGCTTCTATACGGAGGTACTGGGCTTTGCCAAGAAGACCGATTTCAGTCAGGGCCCCTATCGCTGGCTGACCGTGGCCTCGCCCGAGGAGCCGGACGGCACGGAGCTGCAGCTGGCGCTGAACAACAACCCCGCAGCCAAAGCGTATCAGCAGACGCTATTTCAACAGAGCCAGCCCGCGGCCATGTTCTTCACGGACGACGTCAAGGGCGACTACGAGCGGATCAAGGCGCGCGGCGCCGAGTTCACGATGCCGCCCACCGACGTGACCGGCTCGACCATTGCGATGCTGAAGGACACCTGCGGGAACCTGATTCAGTTGACCCAACTGGCACGCTATTCACGCTAAGGAGAAAAAAGTGGGCGATCGCGAGCAGTACACACCGGGTCCGGCCAGCGGGGCGCAGATACGAAAGGACGGAGAGAAGTGGACGCTCATTCTCGTCAGAGAGCTGCGCCATTCGCCGGGAAAAGTCTGGCAGGCGCTTACCGACCCAGCGCAACTGCGTGAGTGGGCGCCCTTCGACGCCGATGGGAACCTGGGAACGGCTGGAGCCACGGTGAAGCTCACCACGGTGGGTGCGCCCGCGCCGCGTGTTACCGAAACAACGGTGACGCGAGCCGACGCTCCTGAGGTGCTTGAGTACAAGTGGGGTGGCTTCGATATGCGATGGGAACTCGAAGACTTGGGTGGCGGCACGCGCCTGACGCTGTGGACCAACATCGGTCACCGCTTCATCTCCATGGGTGCTGCCGGGTGGCACATTTGTTTCGATGTTCTGGATCGCCTTCTCAGCGGAACTCCTATCGGCAGGATGGTTGGCCCTGAGGCGATGAAGTTCGGAGGCTGGCAGCGGCTGAATGCAGAGTACGCCAAGCAGTTCGGGATTGAACCGCCCAACTGGCCGCCTCAGGCGGCTCAAAAGTAGTGAATCGATGACGCAGTATCACCAATAAAAGGAGGACAAATCAATCATGAAAGAGGCTACCAAACGTTAGATTTTTCGCTGGATTCACATTATCTTTGGCATTCCGATACTCGGTTACATTTATGATTCACCTTCGGACACTCCAAACTACGCTGTACCTCGCCAGAATTAAGAGCGCATTTGAAATCAATGACATACGAAGAAGTCGTGTAACATGTTACATGGATGAAATTAAGCGGGTGCGGAGTTATGGCGAAGGACACCCAGTCCTTAAGGCTTAAGGTGCGTACTGAACCGTCCTGGGTGCTTACAAGGCGAATTTGATTCTCGGGCATGAAGGTTACAGCGATGCGCCCGCCGTCTGGCGAAAGACTACAGTCATAGTCGTCCGATTTCAGTTGGACTCGCGTGATCTCCCGACCGAGGCCCTTGTCCGGGTCCAAGAAAGAAAACACCAGTTTCTCCCCTTTCAATTCCCACGCGACACAGACGTTTGCTGGCAATCGGGAACAAGAATACTGATGACGACCCGTGAGCACGACGGAGGCAGGCCCCCCGTCAATCGGCATGCGCATTAGCCGCGCCGACGGATCGTTATAGTCTCTGCTGGCGCGTGCGGTATAAAAAAGCCATTTTCCGTCGGGGCTGATCTCCGAACCTGAGTAATTCTCCGATCCCGATATAAGCGCATGGGCAGAAGTTTCGTGCAGATTTTGCTTATAGATTCCCCGCTTGCCGTTGCGATCTGAAGAGAAGAGTACGTTCTGACTATCACTCGTCCACTCTCCCAAATAGCTTGGCCAATTATCAGAGCTTAATCGCCTGGAACTGTCTGCCACTTTCTCATTAGGAAGGATTTCTGAGACCTTGACGACAGGACGATAGTGCGTCTTATGAATCACCAGGCGCTTGCCATCTGCAGAGTGACTAAAATTGTTCAAGGAGAATCCTATCCAGTTTGTCACGCGCGATGGTTTACCGAGGGCACGGCCAGTGCTCGGGTCGACCTCGATTGCCCAGATATTGACGTCCTTCTCGTTCGGAGGAGGTTCCGGAAGGCTAAAAAGAACGCGGCCGTCTGCCAACCAGCTCACGCTGTTTGACTTGCCCAGTCGGGGGTCAGAGAGAACTACAGTGCGCTGACCTCCGTCGAGGTTGCACGTTTCTATGTTTAACTCGTGCGGTTTGTCCGTCCCGCCTTTGTCCAACAGATACACGAGTCGCTGTCCAGTTGGAGACCAACTTATATCCCCGTATTCGGTTCCTCGATCGGCTGAAGCGATGCGGCGCGGATCTTCTCCATCAGGTCCCATAGTCCATATCTCAGTCGAAGGGTAGCTATTTGTGTCCGCGATTCGCGTTCCATGCCGGTGAAACGGCTACAGCCCATGCCGCATCGAGTAACTTGCGAGTCGTGCCGTCCCACGTGGACATCTTCAACAGTTCCGTAGAATTGGCTGTAGTAGGGCGCCCCACCAGTAAATGGTTACCGTCCGGCAACCAATCGAGGGGGAAAAGCGAGGCTGTATTGGGGAAAGGCCTCGTCTGCCCTGTATCTATTTGAAGCAATGCCAATCCGTTTGCTCGATCCCCATAGGCCAAGTACTTGCCATCCCGCGAAATTGAGTAGCCAAAAATTGGATTTTCTGGCGGATTGGCTGTGAGTTCGCGCTGGACGGGATCACGCCTCACTTCTCCATGTTTCCACCGAGATGTCACAAATAAGATTCCCGCGAAGATCAAGGCAACGACGATTACCGAAGAAATGACCACCCATCGACGGACATTCTTCGCCGCGGCCTGGGCCGGAAGGAGCACTGCACTTCGCCCGGACTCCGTATCGCGCCGCAACCGTTTGAGATCGGTACGTAACTCCGCGGCGCTCTGGTAACGTAGGTCGCGGTCTTTTTCAAGGGCCTTCTGGATGATCTCTTGAAACTTCGGCGAAACTGCAGGATTAGATTGCGACGCAGGCAAAGGTTGACGCTGCAGGATGGCGTTGAAGATGAGGCCTGACGTCTCGCCGGGGAACGATACGCGGGGCTTGCTGCAACGAGCGCACATCATCGCGAACTGGCCACCTATCCTTATCGGAAAGGAATCCGACAGACATTGGGAAGAGGGCGAAGATTTGAGTTTGCTGGAATTCAAGGCTATCCAATACAAGCGAAAAGGAAATACTGTCGCGGATGACGAGCAACTTGCGCGAATCGCCAGTATTCCCAAACGGGAATTGATGCGCCGTGGGGTTAGTCAACACACACTGGAAAAGATCTGCAGGAACGAACCGGTTCGTGCAGTGAAACTAGCGGAATGCCTGGAGGCGCTGGAAGCATACGAGCGGGAAAATCGGTTAGCTTGAACGCCTTGACGTACTAGAACGAACTTTACCGGTAAGCCGTGCCGGCTCAACCGGTCGCTGCAATACCATGCCTCTTAACCTACAGGCGCTTTCAAAGCGTGCGCCTTTGTGGCGGAAGTTTTCTGCCAATTCACTAGGGAAATCCCGTCTGGTCCCCTATCTCTCGTCCCCTATCTCTCGTCCCCTACCTCTTCTACCTCTAGGGTAAGCCTTAGTATTGCACCACTGTAACTTTTGCCAATGGTTTGCCGGCGAACGGCTCGATAGGATGTGACCTGAAAAAATGAACTCCGTAACCCATTTCGAGATTTACGGGGACGAAACGTCGAGCCTCGCGACCTTCTACTCCAAGGTTTTTGGATGGGAGATCGAGCAAATGCCCGGCATCGCCGATTGGCTTCACAACGCATTGAAAGCGGGTGCGACCTTCGAGGAAGTCATGGAAATTCTGAAGCTATGCGTCGCGCAAGGTGTGCAGGCATGCAATCTTGCTGTACCAGTTCTCGCCGAAGAGCTTGCAAAGAAATAAGCCGTGGCAGCTTCGTCGCCCAACATAGTCGAGTATGAGTCATTCTTTCGGATCAAGCCGCGCGGCTCAGTAAAGGACGTGACATGGCGACGCCAGCTCTGACTCTGAAGCAGAGGATCTATCGCGGCTTCAAGGAATATCTCCTCATTGCCGCCTATCTCTGGCTGATCTTCGCTCTCTTCGACGTCTACCGGTCGGTTCTGGTGGCTCAATATCACATTGATGTTGTCGCGAAGAGCTTTGCCCTGATCAATGCCTTGGCGATGGCAAAAATTGCGCTGGTTGCAAGAGAGCTTAAATTGGATGCCCGTCTGCGCCCCAAGGACAGACCACTTATTTATGCCACTTTGCTGAATGCCTTCGTATTCGCAGTATTGTTGGCAGCCTTCAAGATTCTTGAGGAGGTCGCTGTGGGTATGTATCACGGACAGTCGTTAGCCGCGAGCTTTCTTGGTTGGGGCGGGGGCAGCTTGAAAGCAATTTTTTGCATCGCGGAAATCTTTTTCGTGATGTTGATTCCGTTTTGCGCCTTCAGCGAACTGGGGATTGCCCTGGGCGAAGGTAAGCTCAAGAAGTTGTTTTTTCACTCTCAACAATTTTGATAATTCGCAGGTCACGCGGGCTGTAGTCTGAAGTTTCTTAATCGCAGATGGAGGCGGAATATGGGAAAACATAAACCTGATGACGAGAAGAACAAAAAGAAAAAATGGGGCGCAATCGTTCCAGCAGCCACCAGAACCGCCGCGACCCGCACCCTGCAAGGCAGGGATCATCCGGAGAGAATGCCTTTAACTCCCAGTTGGGTAGGTCGCGTGCCTTATCTCAAGCCGGGCGCTTACGCCGACGGTATGCCGTTGCACCAGGTGCAGTATCTCTGTTGCAAGCTCATTCTTCGGCCCAACAGATTCGTTTCCCGCGAGAGCCTGTTTGAATTTGGCAAGGTGCTGCGCGAACCGGCTAAAGAGCACGGAGTCAAGTTCAGCAAAGAGGGTTTCGAGTCGCAGCCGGTCAAGATTCGTGAAGTGCTTTTCATTGATACGGAAGATTTTCGCCTGTACAACAACGCCTTTATCCTTCGCCGAAGGATTCCCTACAAGGACGGTTTCCCGATTGGCGACCCGGAGATCGTTTTCAAATTCCGGCATCCCGACATTCAGTTGTGCGCGGAAACAGACGTCCGGCCGCACATTCTGGGCGATCACCGCGTCAAGTTCAAGTGCCAGGCCATGCCGCTTAAGGAGAAGCTGGGGGGTGTCCGCCTGTTGTTTTCGCACAATGTTCAATTCTTGCGCTCCGCCATCGGCATGGGCAAAGAGAACGTCGGGGACATGGACCAGATCATCGATTTGCTTCCGGCGCTCGCCAGAGTCAGAAAGGAACCAAAAGAGAAGATTCAACTTGTGAGCAACACCATTATTGAAGAAGTCTTGCAAGACATCGGCACGCTCGATTTTGGCGATTGCGTCGTTTGCAAGGCTAACGTGGCGATTTGGCGTACGCGCGGCGAGCATCGTCCCCTGATTGGCGAGTTTGCCTATCAGTTCAAAGTCAAGGACCGCGACCTACTCAGCAAAGAGGCGATGCGGCGGGCCGAGGCCTTTTTTGTTGATCTTCAATACTCCGCCGAGGACTACATCGCCTTGAATTGCACGAAGACCGCGACGGTGTACCGGCTCCTGGGGAATCCGCCGAAGTCCCACGAGTAAACTTATATTGGCAGGTTCCCATGTCGAACTCGCCCACAGGAATCGAAACGTCCGTACCCAAAATGTCCCTCTACGCTAACGCGAAAGATCGCCTCGACCGGTTCCTCAGAAGCGATTGGGCCGGCCTTCATTTTTCGGCGAACATCTTCATCGCCACCACCCTGCTCTGGATCACTCTCCGCAAATTCGCCGGCCTCAATCCAATCTGGGCGATCAGTTCCATGATTGCTGCCAGCGATCCCGTGGTGAAGGCAGCAATGAAAACCTTTCACGGCCGCATCGTGAATTCCCTACTCGGATGTGCTGTCGGCATGCTCGTCCTCGTCATTGGGGGTTCCAACGAATGGAAACTGCCCATCGCACTTTCGGCCGCGGCGTTCCTGTCGGCCTATGTCGTGCGTGTGCCAGTCATGTTCCGGCAGGCTCCCATCACCGCCGCAATCGTCATTGCGTCTGAACTCGAACGGCATTCCAAAATCGGCGGCATTGAGCTCGGTCTGCGCCGCGTTGCCGAGGTCCTGCTCGGTTGCATTGTTGGCGTGGCCGTCAGCTGGGCCATGTCAAAGCTCTGGCCTCTCCCCAACACCAAACCGCAACTCAAGTCCTCCTAACAGAGTTATAAAACGTTCCGTATGAGTGCGAGACTGGCGATCCCGCAGGGGTCAATCGGGAGTGTTGACCCGTGTTATCCGACTCCGCTTGGTAAAGCGCTCTACGTGATGGCACTGCACCCGAATTACCCGGTTTGCCCGTACGGCCATGTTGAGTCCTGATAAACGCCGGTAAAGTTCGTAGAGGACCACCCTCGCACGATCCAAGCGCACACACCTCGCCAATCCCAGGTGTAGCAATTTCCCCTCAGCGCGTAATACCCCGTCAACGAATCAACTCCCGGGTAGTTCGGCTAACTGGAGGTGATCGTCGGACTCGTTTTGCTTCGCGGTTTTGTCCGAGGCGTCTGAGCGCAAAACTACAATTTTTGTCCTCGAAACTCTGGTTGACAAGTGTGATGGATTGCTGTTTTTCCGCAGCAGCTTTCGCGTGAAGTTTTTTGCTCAGCCCACCCGGAGCGGGGCACGTACCGTCCCATACCCTTGAGTCCTAATTCAGGCCTGGAACACGAAACACGGCTGCGGAGTAGATCAGAGGGTTCTCGAAAATGACTTTGTCGTCGTTACAGGCACAGGCACCGCGCGTGATTTTATCCGGCTTCTCACCGTCGAACTGCACTGAAAAGGCAAAGAGAAGGTCGGTTTGCCAGGTTTGCCAATTAAGGGCCCCGTGAAAATAGCTAAGTGATTGTGGCGCCCCAGCAGATCAAGGCCGACATTCAGTCGATCTACGAGCGGATTCCGGTGAATGAAAGATTGTACGTATGGATTCGCGGCTCGAATCATTTTACGTTCAGCGACGATGGAGCAGTGTTGAAGAGCCATCTCTTGCGTGGCGTGCTGCGCGCTCTGGGCAAGCTCGGAATCGATGGAGACCGCCAAATTGCGGTGACGAGGTATTGCTTGCGCACCTTTTTCGACGCCTATCTCAAGAAATCTTCAAGTTCACCGCCGGAAATGTCATCCCCACTCTATCCCGAGATACAGGTCCTGAAATGACGATGCTTGCGATTCTGGGCGACTCAAGTCCCGGTTAGCATCGACTGCGTCTTCGACGCGTCGCTAGTGCCAGAAACTTGTCTAAAGTTCTCCACTTTGCCTGTCCCTGGCGAATTGTTATTTCGGGCAAAACCACAGGGCATGTAACATTGTTACGTCCGAAACGCCCGGCTGATGCGCCCCTATGTTCATCCTCTCACTGTCGCTGATTTCAAAGGCATTCGCGCCTAACAGCAGTTTCGGTGGTGACAGGATGCTCACCTTGCGCTTCCGACTACTCCTAACGCTTCTATTCCTCTTGGTTCCTTCTTTAACTGTCGAAGCGGAACCAGGCCGTATCTCAGGAAGAATCCTCGATCCTCAAGGTGTCCCCGTAAGCCCCGCCCATGTCAAACTCATGAATTCCGCTGGAGCTTTGATACGCGATGTGACTAGCGATGCGAAAGGAAACTTCATCATCGATGGAGTCGACGCTGGCGAATACCAGTTAATAGGAGAATCCGACGCGTTTGTTTCTGTGATCGTCAATGTTTCCTTGGCTGATGGGCAGCAAAAAGAGGCCAATGTGCAATTTCAGCAGCTTGCATCGGTCCTGCAATCGATTACTGTCGTCGCGTCGGCTCCATCGTCGCTGACGCCAGATCCCGCTCAAACGGTAGTCATTCATGACCAAGTACTCGATGCAAACCCGGGGCGGCCAGGTGCCCCCATTTCCATTCCCGGGTTGCCCATCGAAACGGCATCGGGTGGAATCAAGGCACCGCAGTATTTTGCTCCCGGAGTGGCAGGCGATCATGGCGAGCCCATCGCCCAATTCTTTCAAATCGGCACTTTTCTTTATCCAAACAATCTTCCCGCAAATGCCCATGGAAACGGATATTCCGATCCGAATGTTTTGATTCCTCCGACGATCGAAGGCGTCACGGTGGATGGAGGTGCATTCAACGTTCGCGAAGGAAATCATTCGATTGACCTCGCCGCGACATACATACCAAGGCAGCGCTTTAATGATTTCCTTCAGTTGACTGGAGACTACCGCGATTTTGATTTGATGGCAGGTTGGAGTCCGGAGAATCCGCAGACGAATGCGTGGATTGCTGGAGAATTGTCTTTCGGCAATGGATTCTTGGATCGTTTAGAACATCGTCAACAATACAAATTGAATGGACTACGCCAATTCAGGCTCGGAAATAATAATCAGCTGACGCTGTTTGGCATCGGCTATTACGGATTCTCCTATATCCCGGGGCTGATTCCGATCTTCGCCCCAGTTCCGATCCCGGGCGACACAATCGACAATCGCCAGTCGGATACTACCCACAATATTCTTCTGGTGGCCACGGACAACTGGAGATTAAGTGAGCAAAAGCAATTGTCCTTCTCTGGCTTCTTTCGGAATTATGCTCTTCAGCTCCGCTCGAATTTCGGAGACGGTCTGATTCAGCAAAGCGAGAGACGCAATGTCATAGGTGGCGAGGCACTTTACATTCAAAGCATACGTCCTTGGATATCGCTGCTGGCTGGCATTGACGTGCGGCGGGATGCTCCAAGAAACCTTGATCTAAAACGAATCGACGAAGAAGGCATATTTCAACCCGTGACCAGCAACAACCTGACCCTTTCCTTCGTCGAACCGTTTGTCTCTCTCGACGGTACCGCAAGCAAATATCTCCACTATGACGTAGGCTTCAGGCAGGAAGAAGTGTGGATGAACAATCAGGACCTTTTTAATCCCCTGAATTCTTTCGACAGACTAGCCTCCTTGACTCTTCCAAAGGCGACGATCACCTTTCTGCCTCCTGACCGACCTTTTTTACCGACCGTGGCGTTCAGTTACGGAGAAGCTTTTCATACGGAAGATCCGAGAATTGGCAATGGAACAGGGCAACCAACGCTCCTAGCGCCCTCGCGAGCTTATCAACTCAGACTGTCCAAAGTGATCAAGCAGACGCAACTGAACCTCACATTGAGGCACACGTGGAATTCCCAAGAGTTAGCAAAAATTGATCCCGATACAGGCTTGCAAGTGGACAACGGTCCCTCTACCAATAAAGTGATTGCCGTTTCCGTGCAAAGAAATTTCTCTCACGGAGCGATCTATATTTCATACGCCCAAGCAGATGCCCGAGACTTGGACACTGGCGCTCCAGTGCCGGAGGCACCACGCACGATTGTGGATGCGGTTGCTTCTGAAAATCATCTTCCCCTTGGATTACAGGTGCGTGGTGAGTTTGAATTCGTTAAGGCAAAACCACTTGGTAATGGGTTTGTGGGCGTTCCGGTCTACGAAGTTAGAGGAGCGTTGCTTAGGCCATTTCTGGAAAATCGCATGTCGATAGGTGTGAATTTCTTGATCGCCAGCGGGTACACAGGGCAAACTACCGAAATTCTTCCTGGCCAACCAGCGCCTTGTCCAGTTGAATGCGTGGTAGGAGTGCCGCTGAAGTCCTATGTCAGTCTCAGTTGGACCTATTACTTTAAGAAATGAAGCTGCGCACCGAGGGGCTTGCGCCGATGGAGTGCGACCATGGGAGCCAGACAGGCCTGACAGCTTGCCGGATATCCTGTGTCTGGCGAATTGCCACGCGGGCCGATATTACCGGCAAATCGCGCCGCGAAAGGCAGTTGCCTCTCCCTTTTTGAACGGACTTGGTGACAGTGAAACGATCGGAGCCGCGAAACGCACTGCAACCAAGAGCGCACACACCGCATGATTTCATTCCAGGTTTTTGCAGGCCTGACCGGATACCACAGTGAGCTCGAATATTTGAAAAGTTAGGCAGCCATTGGGGTCTGAAATAAGGATCGACAATGGGGCTGCCATCCAAACGAGCGGAGATTTGCGATTGGTCGTGACGCCGGCGTATCGGGTGTTCGCCCTTCCCGTGAGTTATGCGTGCGATGGTCGTTAAAGTAGGTCCTGAAATCGAGCAGCTTGTTTTCGAGATCTGTCGTTGTCCAGAACAACAGGTTATCCAAATACTCTCGGCGAAGGGTGCCGATTAGCCGTTCCACGAATGGATGGGACCGGGGAACGTAGGGTATGGACTTGATTTCCGTCAACTCCAGTACACGCAGATTGGCTTGCCATTGGTGGAACCGATAGAGTGGATCATTGTCGGAGCTCAGGTACTTCGACATCCAGCGTTGCCCTCGAATGGCACGGTTGAACATCCGACAGAGGGCGACACCATCGACGGATCCCGCATGGACGCCGAAACCAAGAATGCGGCGCGTATATTGATCCATGACGACCAGGACCCAATGGGTTCGCAGCGTTGCCGACTCGCACCGGAACAGATCCATGCTTCAGAGGCTGTCTTTCATGTGGCCCAGGAAAGTCAGCCAGGAAGGACCACCGGAGGGCTGTCCCGGCCGGTAGTGATGGCCGAGAATCCTTCGAACCACGTCCTTGTCGATTTGGATGTGGAACGCCAAGGCGATCTGTTGTGCGATTCGCGGACAGCCCCAGCTGGGATTACGTTTCTTCATTTGGACGACCGCACGGATGAGTTCTGCGCTCGGACCTCGCGGGCCGGGCTGCCGGCGGCGATCCGGGGAGAACAGCATCCGGTACTTTCCTTTGCTCATGGATTTGTGAAGGGCCAGCAGTGTCGAAGGCTTCAGTGCAATTGCGGAACGGAGCAGTCGAGTGGGACGTACCAAGAGTGCCATTAAAGCCGGCGAGGATGCGGTCCGATGTGCATAAATTCGGCGATCGTTGTCGTGAGCGAGTCACGATCAAGAGTTGGTGCTT
>Ga0210392_10000872_pt1 | contig 16765 bp, 13 predicted proteins | sample IncBWC30OmetaG_FD_161057 | JGI IMG/M metagenome (GOLD analysis project Ga0210392, IMG submission 161057) | Forest soil microbial communities from Barre Woods Harvard Forest LTER site, Petersham, Massachusetts, United States - Inc-BW-C-30-O ...
CGGCGATCACCACGTGCTGCTCTTGGACTCGGACACTTGCGGTTTGTGGGAGCTGTATCACGTGTACCCGGACGCGAAGGGCGGCTGGGACATCTACGGTTCCGCCTACTTCGATCTGCATTCGAACGCGCTGCGCCCCGCGGGCTGGACATCAGCGGACGCCGCGGGGTTTCCGATTCTGCCGCTGCTCTTGCGCGCCGACGAAGCCAGCTCCGGAACGATCACGCACGCGCTGCGCTTCACGATCGACAGTGATCACATTCGCCAAGAGTACATTTGGCCGGCCCGCCATTTGACGACGAACGGGACGATGTCGACCGCCCAGCCGCCGATGGGCCAGGCATTCCGGATCAAGTCGAGCTACACGATTCCAGCAAACTTCAACACGCAGTCGCGCGCCATTCTGCAAGCTCTGAAAACATACGGCATGTACATCGCCGACGGCGGTTCAGCCTTTTATATTCAAGGCGAGCCCAGCGCGAATTGGCAAGACGACACCTTCAGCCAGGTGCAATCGGTCGCAAGCGACCAGTTCGAAGCCGTAGATCTGACGTCGATTAGCAAGCGTGCCGGCTTCGATCCGAGCTCAGCGACCGTTCCCTAAAAAGCGCGCAGTCACGATCCGTCGGGGCAAGCGTTGCTCTAAGCATTCCCGCCACAACGCGATGAGCCTCGGTTCGGCCACCAACTTGGCGCCGCAGACATGCTCTGGTACTGCTCCGGTCCTCAAGACGAAACGACGGGCAAGCTTTGCCCGCCCAACCGGAAAACCAGGATACAAAAGCATGAAACGATCTTTCCAGTGCGCGTTCGGCACCGCAGCTTTGCTTTTGAGCTCGAGCGCTTGGGCCCAAGATTTCAGCAGCAAAGGGCAACTCGCAATCAGTGCAGAGCGGCTGTTCGGGTTCTATCACAACAGCGCAACTGTCACGCGGAACAACGTGGACGACACTGTCAAGACAGACTCGTTCACGCTTCTCACGTCACCCGTGACCACGGGCTGGAACTACGGCGCGCCGCGCGTCGCGGGCGACTATTTCATCATCGATCACCTGTCGCTGGGTGCCGCGCTCGGCTACTCGCACGTGTCGGTCGGTACGACCGATCCCAACGGCACGACCACGTCGGTCAGCGGAGACTCCTTTACGTTCGCCCCGCGCGTCGGTTACGCAGTCCTGTTCAACAACATCGTCGGTATTTGGCCGCGCGCCGGGTTCACGTATCACTCGCTGAGCTCAGACCCGGTCAGCGAGCATGTTCTCGCGTTCACCCTGGAGTGTCCCTTCGTATTCACCGTGATTCCGCACGTCGTGTTCTGGGGCGGGCCGACGCTCGACCTCGGACTGAGCGGCTCGCAAGACCAGAAAAACGGCGCGGTCACGACCTCGTTCGACTTCAATTCCACCGAAATCGGTATTCAAACGGGTTTAGTCGCCTACCTCGATCTCTAAGTCGAAGCTCGAAGCCCGGCGCTCGCGCACTCGGCGAGCGCCGCCGCACTCTTCGCTCTTACTTGACGGGCGTGCTCGTCGCGCAAAAGCCGTTGATGCACTCGACTTCAGCACCCGGCACCGGGCAGCAATCTGCAGCCGTCGTGCACTTCTCGAATTCCATCGCGCAGCCCGCGGGCTTGCCGCCGCAAACGAGCTTGCCACTGCCGTCCGGTCGGCAATAGCCGCTGCAGCACTCGTCGCCCGTTTCGCAGGTGCTGCCGTCGGGCTGGCAAGCATCGACCACCCAGAAGCCGCGCATGTTGCCGGCAGCGAGCTCTTGGCCCGGTAAATAGAAAGCCGGGTGGCTCGGATCCATCCCGGGCTTCCACTTGAGATCGACCGCCGCCACCCACAGCTTCTTCGGGATCGGCACGCTGCCGTGCGAGCTATCGTATGGGTCGCCCTGCGCGAGATTGCCGTACATGCGACGGGTCGTGAACACGACCCAAGCGTAGCCCCCCGAGACGATCGGATTCACCGTCGGCTCATAGTTCATGCGATCATCGTCGTCGTGGTTGGTGATGCCGGTTGCCACTGGCAGGACACTCTTGCCGGTGCTGTCGTCACCGTTCAATGCGTACATCGGCACGGGCTCGGGCATCGAGCCGTCTGTCGGCAAGCCCGCAAACCAGATCTGCGTCTTGGCGTTATTCCAAGTAGCAAATGGGGTCTCGCCACTGATGTTGTTCTGAAACACGATGCCCGTCGAATCGGGCAACCACGCGGGCCAGCCCGGAACACCGTTGGGATCCGGCGTGGTGAAGATGCGCCGCAGATTCGAGAAACCGAAGCTCGAGCAACTGGGCGCACCCGCGGCCACGGTCGGCCCCGGGTCGCCGCAGGCGAAATCCATCACGTCCATGGTTTTGCCAGCGCCGCCGCCGGGCGCGAGCGTGCCCGTCCAATAATTGAATGCGACGTGCTTTCCGTCGCGCGAAAACGCCGGCGTGACCGCCTCGGTGATCTGACCGTCGAAGCCCGTCGCAACCACCGCGCCCGCGGTATCACGGCGAAACACCGAGGATTTGTCGTTGTACGACTCTTGCGTGTGGCGCGAGCTCTGCAGCGCGAACGTGCCGTCCTTCCACAAGCCGGACCACAAGAACTTACGGTTGTTGGTGGTCGCGTCGGCCGCCATGCCCGTATAGCTCTGAATCAGCATCCCACCCTTGGTCAGGTCGTACGACGCCCCGTTTCGGTAGTCGTCCACATTGGGCGGCGCGTCGGGGTTCACGGCGATCTGCGCGAACAGCGTCGAGCCATCGTCGGAAACGGTGTGGCAAACGATGCACTGGTCTTTGGCTCCCGGAAGCGCAAGCTCCGGATCGCTCCGCCCAGGCTTGATCGCAAGCACGGCCGCCGGTGACAAGCCGCCCGGAATGGCGTCGGCCAGCGTCGTCGCGTACGAGTTGTAGTAGACAGTGCCCTTCAGCGGACCCGACGCGATCGTCCAATCTTGAGCGACTGGACCGTATACCGTCGTGGCATCGGCGATGCGCACCTCGACATGCAGCGGATCGCCTCCGTTGCCGTTCGTGGCCGCCGCCCAAGCCTTTTGATCGATATGCTCACGCACCACGCTGGTGCCGGCATAGAAGCCTTGAAAGTCGTAATTGGCTTGGGTCAGATGCACGAACACCGCGCTGGTCGGCGTGTGCGACGTCTGCCACTGCAGAAGTGGCGCGAAGATCCCGCGCGGCCAGACCGTACCGTTGTACGGATAGAGCAGCCCGAGCTCGGCGGCCGTCGCGGGCGCCATGGCGGTGCCGAGCAGCCGCGTCTTGGTGGCGTCGTCCACCGGACCGCCCGGCGCTTCGCCGCCCACGCCGCCGATTCCGCCAACTCCGGGTGTGACCGTGGTTGGGTCCCAGGTGCCGCCGTTTTGGGTGATGCTGAGTTTGATCGTGATCTTGGTCGTGGCCACGGCCTTGCCGTAGAGCGCTGACACGGTGCCGACGCCACTGAAGTTACCGTTCGGCACGAATCCACCGCCACTCACATCCAGTGTGCCGAGCTCTCCTCGGTCGATCGACCACTTCGCGGGGACGACCGTGCCAGTCGAGCTGGCTTGAAAGGCGATGGTGCCCTTCGCGTCCGAGCCGCCCGTGATCGACGTGACCATGCCGTTGACGATCGTGACTTGGACCACCGGCTCGGCCGGCATGATGGTGAGGTTGCCGACCGTGCTGCCAGCGTCCGCGTCGATGGTCCCAGCTTCGGGTACGTAGATACCGACGCCCGCGCTTCCCGGCGAAGTAGAACTGCCCGTGCCGGCGGTCCCGTCAGCGCCACCACCCGCCTCGCGGTTGACCTGGCTTGGAGTGACCTTGGTGCTGCAACCGAAGGCGGCGCACGCAACCAGGCAAATTACCGTAGAATGATGGAAAGCGAGCATGACCACTCCGCAAGGGGCAACCGCGAAACGCGCGCTGGGCGACCTTCGGGAGCGCGCGCGACGCTAACTCCTGAGGTGTAGTCCTCAGTGCTCGATCGCGAAAGCAAAATGGCAGGCCGTCCAACAGAGAAGGAGGCTCTTGTAGTTGTCAGTGCGCCCCCTTTGATACACAGCGCACGTGACAGTGATCGAATCAGCGTGCTGGACACATCGGCATTTCTCGTGACCCACAAATCTCGAGCCGATCGGTGCCTTCCAAATAACGAATGATGAATGAGCCGCCCTCGGCGTCCTCGAGCAGCGACACATCGAACTGCGGCACCCCCAAAATTCGAAACGTAGTCTTGATCTTCCGTTCACCCGGCGCCGCCGGCTCCCACTGGTAATGGATGCTCGGGTGCACGTCGTTGCGAATGTGACGATCGATATCGCGGTACTGCTCGCGCACACGGTCGGGTGAGCTGTTGATGCGTAGAGCCGCCGTAACGCGAATCGTGTCTGCCATGGTGATACTTCGCTCGCCTGCGACTACGCCTGAGCCCAATACTCGGATCGACTGGAATCAAGCATGATCGCAAAATTCCGAGTAGATCCGCGAATTTCGCGCGAAAAGGACTAGCACGCGCGCGCAAAATCCAAGCTAAGCTGCGGGGGCAGATTCTGCAGCGCCGCCATGAAATCGAACAATCCTGAGCACGACCGCCAGCTCGACGAGCTCGCGGCCGGCCTCGACGCCGGCTGGGACACCCCAGCTCCCGCACAAACCCAGGCCAGCCCGAGCCAACCTCCGCTCTCCATTCCGCCGAGCAGTGAAGCGCTGGACGCGGACTGGGACGTGGACAGCTCGGACAGCGCGCCCGCGCCAGTGGCCGCAAAGCCTCCTGCCGGCCGCAAACGCCCGAACGCAACACGGCCGAGCCAGCAGCACGCAACCCAGACGCGCCCCAGTGTCGCCCCGCTCAAGGTGACCAAGCAAGAGCGGCGCGAAGCCGAGCGCAAGCGCCAAGCTCACCAAGCCCAGCAGAGGTCGGCCGCCAAGCTCCAGCGCAAGACCGAACGCCAAGAGGAAGCACGTCGCGCGAGCGAAGAGCGGCGCGCCGAGCAGCAGGCGCAAGCAGCGCGCCAGAGCTCGAGCCCGAAACGCGCCAAAGCGAGCAACGGCTCTGGCGCCCCGACCGCGTCGTCCCCCAAGCGCGTCGCCAAGCAAGCGCGCAAACAGAACGCCCGCCTCACGCCGTCCGAAGTACCTGCCAAAGTCGCCGCTCCGGTCGTGCTAGACCGCGGCGCAAAGAAGCTGATCCCGATCGTCGCCATCGCCGTCGTCGTCGGCGCGACGCTGTGTTTCGCGCTGCTCCGCGCGCACTACTAGCGCTTTTCTTCGCGGCATGGGTCGCCGCCGCCGCAAATTTCCGTGACCCGTCGTCGACCCCGCGCAGAGATGACTTTATTTTTGAATTCGCCGGACTACGTAGGCGAAAGCGCCCAGCTCGCGCAGCGTCTGCCCGGGGCCTGGAAGCGGTGATTCGGGACACAGGCGAACTTCTGGGACGACGGGCAGCTCGCGCTGTTCGCCGACGCAGGAGCTGACATATTGCAGCGGCGGGTCGCTGAGCGTCGATACGAGCTCCGCATCAGCGACGATCCCCGAGAAAACAGGCTCGAATCCGACGGCGGCGGTGAAGTAGCTGTTCAGCCGGCTCTCGAAGAAGCGCGACGACGCAACAGGACGCCTCTGAAAGCTCGCTAACCGCTGCTGGAGCCGCGGTTCGGCCAGCTCCGCTGCTGCGCGGAACATGCCCTGCAGCGCTACACGCAAAGCCCCGCTCTGCAGCTGCGTGTACTCGGCCAACGCAGGCCGCAGCGTGTGCGGCAGGTGCGCGAAAACCAGCAGATATTGGCGTAGCGGCTTGGCGAACGCGTGCTTGTGGCGCTCCAAGATCTCCAGCACCAAGCTCAGGTCGGCGCGCGACGCCAAGAACATGTCCTCTGGCCAGCGGGAGGCGCTGGGATCCGAGAAGACGTTCGGGAGCGGAACCAGATCCGCGCGGCTCGAGATCTCGAAGGCCTCGTTCAGCCGGGTCGACATGTCCAGCCAGTGAATGAACGTGCCTCCGGGCCGGAGCACCCGAGCCAGCTCGCGAGCGACCAGCGCGCCGTCGTCCACCACGTCCAACACGCAGGAGCCGATCACGCACCCGATCTCGCTCGCCCCAAATGGTAGCCGCTCGGCCGGGGCCCGGATGATGCGCGCCTGGGGGTGGCGCTTGCGCGCTTCGCGCGCGGCGATCGCCAGTGGCTCGGTGTGGGTCATCCTCGGCAACAGCTGCTCGGGCAACCAATCGCGAAATTGGCCATCGCCCGCGCCGATTTCGACCACGGAGTCATCGCCCTCCGGCACGAAGCGACTGAGCAGGTCCGCAAGCAGACGACGGCCCAGCTCGGCGTACGGTTGGCGGTGCCGCTGCACCTCGCGAAGCTTCTTGACGACAGCTAGGTCGGCCGCCGCGATCTTGGGCTTTTTGCCTAGAGAATCAGCATTCACAGCGCACGCCAATACAGGCAGGAACGTCATTGGCTGGTGCCCGAGGAGCGGTCATTCCATTGCGTGTAGGTGCAAGCTCCGGGGCATTTTCGAGTGAAATATTTCACCATGCCTCTGGACAAAAGGGCAGGACTGCAAATCATCGTGCGAAAAAGCAGCCCTTTTCTCGACCAAAGTTTCGGGTCTGGGCTCATCGAAGTGAGGCGCGAAAGCCCAGCGAGTCGCGCTCGTCGCTCGCGCTCGTCACAGGACGAATGGCGCATCCCGCGAGCTGCATCATCTGCGCTGGCTCGAGCACCACGCGCAAACACCGCTCGTGCACCCGCTTCGCTCGGCTCAGCAGACCAGCAACGACGAGAACGCGAGCGACGCGCCGTCAGCCGGTGAGCGCGAGGTCCGGCGCAGGCAACGCTTGCTCGAGGCCCGGCTTGGCCGCACCCCCCGGCTTGGCCGCGCCGTGCGCGTGCTCATCGGCCGCGTACATCGCCAAACGCCGCTTCTCACCCGCGACGATCTCGGCCACCAAGTCGTGACAGCCGCCGCAACCTGTGGCCGCGCCACATTGCTCACCGACTTCGGCGACGCTACAGGCACCGGTGGTTCGGACAGCACGACGGATATCTCGGTCGGTGAGGGCGTGGCAGTGACACACGAGCATCGGGTTCAAAAAAGCCTAGCTTATTGATAGTGAAATTCAACTTCAAGTTCAGCGAGCTCGCGCGAAACCAGAAATGCCCAATAAAAATAGCGAGTTATAACTGAGCGACCAGCAGAATTCCGGGCCCGGCTGGGTAAAAAACTGTGGTATCGACGAAGCATGCGCTCTGACCCCGAAGTGATCGATTTCCTGAACGAGCTTTTGACGTCCGAGCTGACGGCAATCAATCAGTACTTCATTCACTACAAGATGTGCGCGAACCAGGGCTACGGCGCGCTCGCCCATAAGAAGCGCAGCGAGTCGATTGAAGAGATGAAGCACGCCGACGTGGTCATCGAGCGCATCCTGTTCCTCGATGGCGTGCCCAACATGCAGCGCCTCAGCCCGGTACGTGTGGGAGAGGAGCCGCTCGAGATGAACAAGTTGGACCTTACCCTCGAGCTCGAAGCCGTCGAACGCCTCCACCGCGGCATCAATCTGATGAACGCCAAAAGCGACCACGGCACCCGCGACCTGCTCGAACGCATCCTGAAGGAAGAAGAAGAGTCCGTCGATTGGCTCGAGACGCAAGCCAGCATCGTCAAGGACATCGGGCGTGAGCACTATTTGGCGCAACACTTGAAGACCTCCTGAGGGCGTGAACGCCGCGCTGCTCTCGGTCGTGCGGGGACCACATCGGTGCCTTTGCATCGGCGCCTTCTATGTAAAAGTTTTGCATTCCGAGCGCGCGAAAAGGCGCTGGGCTCCGCTTCGCCATTCGTATTGGGAAGGAGGGCACCTTGACGCGAGCGACGGGTCACATCTTGACGTTCGACCGCGCGAGTCGCAGTAGATAGCGCCGACGACCCCGCTCCCCGAACATTGAGGCAATATGACGCATCTTCAAGAAATCCCCGTGCGCCGCATCGACGGCAGCTCTGCTTCGCTGAAAGACTTCGACGGCAGTGTGCTGTTGGTCGTCAACGTCGCCTCCAAGTGCGGTCTCACCCCACAGTATGAGGGCTTGGAGCAACTGTATAAAAAGTACCGCGGCAAGGGTCTGGTCGTGCTCGGCTTCCCCGCCAACGATTTTGCGGCGCAAGAGCCCGGTACCAACCAAGAGATCGCCGAGTTCTGCCAGGCAAAGTTCGACGTCGATTTTCCGATGTTCGAGAAGATAGCCGTCAAAGGTGACGCGCAGCATCCGCTGTACCAGGAGCTGGTTCTGCAAAAGCCCAGCGCCCAAAGCAACGAAGGCGGCACGCTGCGGAGCAAGCTGGAGGAGCACGGCTTGGCGCCCAAGACGCCCACAGAAGTGATGTGGAACTTCGAGAAGTTCCTGATCGATCGCCACGGCAACGTCGCGGGTCGTTTCGCGCCCGACGTCACGCCGGACAACCCGAGCCTCATACAAGCAGTCGAGCACGAGCTGAGCAAAAGCTAGGAGCCAGTCTTAGCTGGCTCGAGGCGTCGCTCGCGCGACGCGCTCGCCATGTCGGGGCCGGTGCACGGCGAGCTTCGACTACGCCAGCGAGTTTACTTCAGTCGACCATCGAGCGCGACCGCGGCGTTCGCCGTCATGGTGGCCTCGCGCAGCAAGCGCAGCGCTGCCGCTTGATCTTCCGAGGGTGGCGTGTGCTTCAAGAGCACGATCGCAAACGCCTTCGCCGCTGCGTGGATGGCGTCGTAGTGAACGAGCTTGTCGGCAGTCGGCGTGTGGTGCTCGAAGACGTAGTTTGGATCGAAGTCGTATTGGCTCATGCGGTTTCTCCCTAGGCCCCGGATTGTAACTCAATGCGTCACGACGCGCGCCTCATCAGCTCTCGCCGCCCTCCACCTCGCCCTCGAGCAGCGCCGGGACCGGCCGGTGCTCGCGCCTGCCGCGCCCGAGTGCGACCAACGGACGCTCCACTTTGTAGTGGAACGCAACAGCGACCAGCATGCTCGTGGCGTACGCGCTCAGCATGCCTAACAGCGACAGCCAAGGCGTAGCGGGCACGTGGCTCGACCAGAGCGCGTTGACCACTAGGCTGACGGGGAAGTGCACCAGGAACAAGCTGTACGAAATGCCCGCGCACCAGCGCACCAAGCTCGAACGTGGCCACTTGGAGATCCAGCCAAAATAGCGGGCCGCGGTGAGCACGAGGCCCGTTGCCAACGCGACCAACAGGCGTGACCGAAAATCGAGCGCGACGGCCACGACGAGCAAGAATGCATATACCCAGAAGAGCGCGCGGCGCACGGTGCCTGCCTCTGCCCATGCAGTCACGAGACCGAAGCCGTATGCGCCCATGAAGTAGATCGCAACCTTGTCTAGGCTCGGGTAGCGATTGAACCAGAACAACGACAACACACCCAGCACGCCGAGCAAGGCACGGCCCAGCGCCGGCCCGCGCACGGCGCCAGAAATCCGCGCGCCTACCCAAAACAGCAGCGCGACCAACGTGATCAACTGCAGATCGATGGCCAGATACCAAATGCCGGCGCTGAGCGGTTCGTAGCCCACCAGATCGTGAACCAAGAACACGTGCGCGACGAGCTGTCCGAACGTCGGACGAGCGGAGATCGAAGAGTGGGCCATCCAGTGACGAGCCAGCTCGTTGGCGCAGATGGCTAGGAGCATCGCGCCTAGGTACGGCAGGCCAATGCGACGGTAGCGCCCGGTGATCTGCGCAAACAGCTCGCGCAAGCGCGTGGGCTCACGGCGGTGCAAACCGACGGCGCTCAGATAGCCACTGACCACGAAGAAGACCTGCACCGCGAGCCGCGCGTGGTGTGCCAGACCGTCGATCAGCGAGCTTGCCACCTCGTGCGCGGAGTCCGAGAGCGGACCGTAGAACGCGAGGTGATGCCAAACGATCGCCTGCGACGACAGTGCGCGCAGCAGATCGAGAAACGGTAGGCGCGAGTCGACGTCTTTCAAAACCCAACCACCAGGCGAGCGCGTCCTAACACGGGCTCGCGGCGGCGCGATCGATCGAAGTCACGCGCGGCTGGCGTTTCAGGCAGGTTTCATAGAGTCGAGGAGAATTTCCCAGTAGCTACCAATAGATACAGCACGCGCAACGTGCCCTGGTAGTACGGCGCGTCGTCCAAATCGGCGCCCAGCCAGCTACTCATGTAGCCGTCGAACTTTCCTTGCTCATAGCCACCGGCGAGCGCAAACGCCCCGACGAAGGCACTGTTTTGCGCCTGCGCGGCCTTCGGCAAGCCGCCGTTGGCGTCGACCCAGCTCGAGATGTTCTGCATGAAGGTCTCTGCGCGAGTGTCACCCGACCAGCCGTAGTCGACCGCAACGCGCCAGGGCGTGCGGCAGGCATCGTACGAATAGGTCGAGCCATCGTCGCTGCCATCCGGACCGCTCCAGTCGGGAACCAGGTTGGCCATACGCGCTTGGTAGACCGCGTACAGCTGATACGAACCGTCGCCGAGCGCGATCCACGTGGCAGCTTGGTCCGCAAAATAGTGCGCGAACACTTTGTAGTAGCCGGGCGAAAAGTAGGACGGATTGATACGCGGGTCTTGGCCGTCGCTGCAACCGCCGAAGGCATCCCCGGGTCGCAACACGCGCCGACCGCTGCACGTGTCTGATTCGAACTGCGCGACCTTACCGGCCAGCGCTTGCGCTTTGGCTAGATAGCCGCCGTTTGGCCAGCGCGTTGCCGCTTGGACCAGAGCCATCGCCGTATCCAGATCCGCGTCTGTCGCCGCGCTCTGCTTGTTGTCGCCGGGTGCTTCGCACTTGTCGGTCGTCCAATTCATCAGGCCGTTACTATCGAGATGGTCTTGGTAGTACTTCCACAAGCCGTCGAACAACGCCTGATCCGCCATGCCCGCCGCGAGCAGCATGCCGTAACCGACGCCCTCGGAAACTACTTTGCCGTCCTCGTTTACGACGACCCACGAGCCGTTCGTGCAGGACTCGACGTGCGCGGTCTTCCAATTGGTGTACTCGGTCTGCAACTGCTCGTCCGTGAGAGTTGCGGACTTGGCGCTGTTCCAGGTGGCGGGTTTGCTGAGGGCATTCGAGCCGGCGGCGCCGCCCGTGCTGACCGCCAAACCCGCCTTACCCGAGCCGCCATCCCCGGCGCTGTCCGTCGGGCCCGCCGCACCAGTGTCGGGCGCGGGCTTGGCGCCGCTGGACGCCGCGCTCGAACCACCAGCGCTCGAAGTGCCGGACGCGTCGCTGCCCGAGCTGTTCCCGCAGGCGGCGAGAAGGAGCGTGGAGCACAGAGCAAACCGCATACATAAGCGAAGTCTCATCAAAGCTATGACGTTACTCTGGCGCTAGAAGCGCGCGCTGGCCATCCCCAATCGCACGCCCGTTGAGCGCGATGTGGTGAAGAGCGGTACTGTGTCGTACCTCGCCAGGCACTTCGCAGCACCTGCGAGCACGAGAAGTCGAGGCCGGGTGAGCGCAACGAGGCGTGGCCCAGCGCACTTTAGTCGACGAGTCGCGCGGCTTCGAGCGCTGCCGGTAACAAGGAGCTGCCGTTGTTAGCGGCCTTGGACACGATACTCCAAGTACGAAGCTGCGCGTCGCTCGGCAAGTCATGCTCACCCGGGACGCGCCGACGGTACGTACCGTCGGCAGACATTTCGTAGGCGCGCAAGTTGTCGAGCTCGAGAGGCACCAGGCACTCGTTGCGAATGCGCGTCCGGATTGCTTCGCTCTTCACGGGGAATAGCACCTCGACGCGACGGTCGAGGTTGCGCGGCATCCAATCGGCGGAGGACAGGAAGAAGTCCTCTTCCCCCTCCGGACCAAACAGAAAAACGCGCTCGTGCTCCAAAAATCGGCCGAGCAGCGAGCGCACGACGATGCGTTCGGAGACACCGGGCACGCCCGGGCGCAAGCAGCACACGCCGCGCACCACGAGCTCGATCGTCACGCCCGCGCACGACGCTCGATACAGCTCGCGGATCATCTCCGGATCGACCAGCGCGTTCAGCTTGCCGAAGATACGCGCCGGTCGACCCGCGCGCGCTCGGTCGGCTTGTTCGCGAACCCGAGCGAGCAACGTAGAGCGCAACGTCACCGGCGCGACCGCCAGCTTGCGATAGCTGAAGCTCGTGGAAAACCCCGACAGCGAGTTGAACAGCTCCGAGGCGTCCTCGCCGATCTCTGGATCGGTGGTGAAGAGGCCGGTGTCGGTGTAGAAGCGCGCCGTGGTCGCGTTGTAGTTACCCGTCGACAAGTGCACGTAGCGGCGTAGCTCGGCGCCTTCCCGGCGCACCACGAGCAGCACTTTGGCGTGCGTCTTGAGCCCGGCCGCGCCGTAAAACACATGCACACCCGCGCGCTCCAGCGCTCGGGCCCAACCAATGTTGTTTTCCTCGTCGAAACGCGCCTTCAGCTCGATCGAGACGGCGACTTGCTTGCCGTTTTCGGCGGCCCGCATCAGCGCCCGAACCGCTTCCGAGTTGGAGCCCGCGCGGTACAGCGTCATTTTGATCGCCAGCACGTTCGGATCTTCGGCGGCTCGGCGCAGAAATGTCAGCACCGGAGTGAACGCTTCGTACGGGTGATGCAGCAGGATATCGGCTTGGCGAATGGCGTCGAACGGGTCGGCGAGCTCGCTCAGCTCGTGCGGCACACGCGAAGTGAGCGGCGCGTCGTGCAACTCCGCCCGCGGGATCTGCGCCAGCGCCATCAAGCCCGACAGCCCGAGCAGCCCCGCAGTCTCGTACACGTCGTCTTCGTCTATCTCGAGCTTTTGCAGGAACAGCTTGCGGATCCTGTCCGGCACTCCCGGCGACAGCTCGAGCCGCACCGCAGCCCCGAAGCGTCGCTTGCGCAGCTCGCGATCGATCGTGGCCAGCAAGTCGGCTGCCTCGTCTTCGAGAATATCCAGATCCATGTCGCGGGTTACGCGAAACGGGTAGCAGCCGACGACGTCCACGCCGGGGAACAGATCATGCAAATTCCCGGCAATCAACTGCTCGATCGCGACGTAGTCTGCCGCGCCGGACGATCCTTGTCCATCACTGGGGGTCTCGATCAGTACGAAGCGAGGCAAGCTCTCGGGCACTTTGATGCGCGCGAAGCGGCGCTCGGCGGTCAGCGGATTCTCCGCCTCGACGGCCAGCGACAACGATAGATTCGACAGAAACGGAAACGGGTGCAGCGGATCGACCGCGAGCGGCGTCAGCACGGGAAAGACGGCTCGCCGGAAATACGCGCGCGCCCACACTTTTTGTTCTGGCGAGAGCTCGGCATACGGTCGAACTCGAATCTCATTCTTGGCCAGCTCGGGCAGCAGCTCGCGCAGCCAGAGCGCGACGGCCTCCTCGGTCAGTCGCGACACCAGCAAACGAATGCGCGTGAGTTGCTCGACCGCCGTGAGACCATCCGGCGCCGTGCTCAGCGCGCGCGACTCCAGCTGCTCGTGCAGGCCGGACACGCGAATCATGAAGAACTCGTCCAGATTCGAGCCGAAGATAGCCAGGAATTTGAGCCGTTCGAGCAGCGGCCAGCTCGCGTCCTTGGCCTGATCGAGCACGCGCTCGTTGAATGCAAGCCAGGCGAGTTCGCGGTTGACGTACAGCTCGGGGTTGCGGAATTCGCCGTCGGCCAGGCTCTGTTCGGGAGACATCGGTTTACTCGGGGAGCAAGTGGTGGAAAAGGACGAACAGTGTCGCTCGCGCATGAGACATTCACGTCACGAGCGCGCGGCGCGCGAAGAAATCCCAAGCCGCATCCCTAGGCTCCCCCCGAAGTCGTGTCACCCTTTCGTCACCGAATGGACACCGTCCAACCCCGTACGAGGCGCTTGGCGCTGCTGGCGGTGCTGCTAGCACCAGCGGCACGCGCCAACGGCGCCTTCCCCGAGGTCAGCCAACTCGTCGCGGATCCAAGTGACTCAGCACACCTCGTGCTGCGCTCGAACTTCGGTCTACTCACCACGCGCGACAGAGGCACGAGCTGGGACTTGGTCTGTGAAGGCGGCGTGGGCTACCAAAACGTGGAGCCGCCGATCGCCGTTTTGGACGACGGCGCGACGATCGCGGCGCTATCCAGCGGCATCGCGTTCAGCGCTGCGCCCGAGTGCGACTTCGCCGTCGGAGCGGGCGTTACGAGTTACGTCGCGGACGTCTCGCGAGTACCCGGCTCACCGAGCCAAGCGGTAGGGGTAAGCGTCGACATCGATCGCAACGTGTCCACGATTTGGCGATCCGCAGATGGTGGAAAGAGCTGGCAAACGCTGGGCAACCCGCTCGGCGATCTGAACGCAGCCACGCTCGATGTCGCCGCCGACGTCACAGGTACTTTGTTCGTGAGTGGAGCCGCCGACGCGAGCGGCATCTTGGCGCGCACGTCCGACGCAGGCTCGCACTGGGCTCGCTACGAAGTCCCGGGGGCGAGCAAAGTGAGCGCGCCATACATCGCCGCGGTCGCCGACGCCGACACGGTATACGTGCGACTGAGCGGCGCCCCTGGGCATTTACTAGTCACGCGTGACGGCGGACAGCATTTCGAAAGAGTCTTGGATTTCCAAGGCTCCCTCGACGGCTTCGCGCTCTCACCGGACGGCAAGCTGGCGCTCGCCAGCGGTCGTGCCGACGGAGTGTGGCGCGCGCCCACGACCAGCCTAGCCTTCGAACGACTCTCATGCGCAAAGCTCCGCTGCTTGAGCTGGAGCGCGGCAGGTCTGTTTGCTTGCGCGGACGAGTTCGAAGCGGGCTTCCTGGTTGGAGAGTCCAAAGACAGCGGGCTCAGCTTCGAAGCCCGTCTACACTTGCCGTGCGTGCGTGGACCTCTCGCTTGCGCGAGCAGCAGCTCGGTTGGTGCGGTATGTCCCGCTGCCTGGCCAGCGATCTCCGAGCAGTTGGGCACAGATTGCGCCAACGCCGGTTCTTTCACGCCAAGCGCTGCATGCCAGGAAGAATCGGACGGCGGCCCAGCGAGCAGCGGCGGCGCGGGCGATGAAAGCGCGGGCGCCACAGGTAGCGCGGGTCTCGGCGCCGTAAGTGGACAAATAGGCGTTCGGCCCCGCGGGGGCTGTTCACTCAGTACCGAACCAGGCTCGCGAGGCGTTTGGCTGTGGGGGCTGGCGCCGTTATTCGTGCTCTTTCGCCGCCGCGCAGTGAGCACTCGTGAACTGGCCGGACGGCGGTGCTAGACTGTTCCCGGCCGTGATCAAACGTTCTGCGAACAATGAAGCTACGGCGAGACCGACCGCCGCACGCCGTTGGTTCGCGTCTTGCTGAGCAACGTTCGAAGCGCGCACGGCTTCGCTCCGAGACGCCGATTTCCAAAGGGAATCGCAGACTTGGGGTGGGGGTAATTTCGCCCCGCGTAGAATTGTGCCCCGACCTATTTTTGGTACTGTGCACGCTCGGCGGCGTACGCCATGACAAGTTCACGCCGCTGCCGTACGTCGCTGCCAATGGCACGACGCGTGCCTAGGGAAGGCTCCGATGCTCGAGCGACTGCTTGATTTCTCTCTTTCTCATCGTATCGCCACTTTCGTTCTTGCTGCCGTGCTCCTGGGCTGCGGGCTGTTCGCGTTCAAGAACCTGACCATCGAGGCGTTTCCTGATCCCACCGACACCCAAGTTCAGATCATCACGCTGTTCTCCGGACAACCGACCGAAGAGGTCGAGCGTCGTGTCTCGTTGCCGCTCGAACGCGCGCTCAATGGCACGCCAGGGCTGACTCGGCTGCGCAGCATCTCGCTGTTCGGGCTCTCGTTCGTGACGATGACGTTCGACGACGCGACTGACCCGATGCGCGCACGTCAACAGGTTACCGAACGCATGGCGGACGCCTCGCTACCAGACGAAGCGCACCCCACTCTAGGTCCATACGCGACGCCAATCGGTGAGATTTACCGCTACACGCTGGAAAGCACGAAGTCCGACCCGATGACCCTGCGCACGCTGCAGGATTGGGTGGTTTCGCCGCGCCTGCTGCAAGTTCCTGGCGTCGCCGATGTCGTCTCCTATGGCGGCCTAGTGCGCGAGGTGCACGTCGAGCCCGACGTCAGCAAAATGGTCGATTTAGGCGTCAACTTGAATGATGTCTTCGACGCGCTGAAAAAAGCGAGCGCCAACGCCACCGGCGGCTACGTCGAACGCGGCGCGGAAATGTTCGTGATCCGTAGCCTCGGTATTTTCAGCAGCATCGACGATCTCCAGCACGTTCGCGTTGGCTTCAACAAGACTCGCCCAGTCGAGCTAAGAGACGTCGCCAAGATCCAGGAAGGCTACGCGCCTCGGCAAGGCGTCGTGACCCGTGACTCGAACCAAGACGCGGTCGAGGGCATCGTGCTGATGCGCCGCGGAGAGAACCCCAGCGTGGTGCTCGACGCACTCCGAGAGCGCATCACCAAGCTCGGCAAAACCCTGCCGCCCGACGTCAAGATCAAGCCCTTCTACGATCGCACGGATCTGGTCAACACCACGCTCAAGACGGTGTTCGAGAACTTGGCCGAAGGCGCGACCCTGGTTTCCTTGGTCCTGTTCGCGTTCATGCTGTCTTTGCGCGCGTCGTTGATCGCGGCAGCCGTGATCCCGCTCGCGCTAGCGGCATCCTTCGCCTACCTCTACTCGCGCGGCATGTCGGCGAACCTGCTGTCGATGGGCGCCGTCGACTTCGGCATCATCGTCGACGGCGCGGTGATCCTGGTCGAGCACTTGTTCCACAAGCTGTCGCCCAGCACGCACGGCCCCGCGCCGAGCGACCCTTCGAAGCC
>Ga0210392_10000873_pt1 | contig 16756 bp, 14 predicted proteins | sample IncBWC30OmetaG_FD_161057 | JGI IMG/M metagenome (GOLD analysis project Ga0210392, IMG submission 161057) | Forest soil microbial communities from Barre Woods Harvard Forest LTER site, Petersham, Massachusetts, United States - Inc-BW-C-30-O ...
AACGATTCGGGCGGACCTGACCACTCACCTCTATTTGATCCGGCCTTTGAGAGGTGAGTGTCGCCAGGCACGCTGCTGGGTGGTACTCCTCCGCCCTAACCAAAAGGAGAGGGCGCACTATCCATCAGGTTAGCCCAGGCGCGTAGTCTCTGCGATTCGCACCCTTGCTGTCTTCTGGCCTGGCGCCTAATTCCCATCGAATCCGGAACTTCGCTCTCCTGGTTTTCCCTTTCTGCCGTCCAAACGAGTCTGGCCCTCCGCCTGCACTCCTTATCGATGTCGGCGGTTGGAAAGTCAAACACGAGTCAGGTCTTCGCTTCCGACACAAAGGAGATTTTATGAAAAACCTACGCTCTGTCCTTCTCGCTTTGACTGTCCTGTTGCTGGCTACGGCCGCTCAGGCTCAGACGACCAACGTAAAGGCTAGCATCCCCTTCGACTTTGTCGTCGGCGACCACGCCTACACTGCTGGTGAATACACCGTCAAATCCATGAGCGAAAGCAGCTCCGCCATTCGCATCGACAACGCCGACGAGTCAGAGAAAGGCATTACCCTCTCTAATGAATGCCAGAAGGGTCAGCCCGCTACGCGAACAACCCTTGTATTCCAGCGCTTGGGCAACAACTATTTCCTCTATCAGATTTGGACGGAGGGCAATTCTCTTGGCCGCCAGTTCCGTGTGAGCAAAAAGGAAGCCCAGCTTGCCAAGAACTATAGCAAGCCCGAACTTGTGATCGTTGCTGCAAACATCTCCCACTAACCCCAAAACGCCCCGCCATGTTCATTGCGAAAGAAAGAGGGAACGTAACCAGCCGTTCCCTCTTTTTATTTGGGGCTATTCAGATTTCAGGGCATCAAGCCGTAAGCATCTGATGGGATGACGAATCTCACACCAAGCCGTTCAGGCTGTAGTGAATACTGTCTGCTGGCGAACGGGAAGTCTTGAATCTGGTTCCTTGGGAATACCGGTCAGCGTTACCTTGAGCGCGTGGAAATGCCCGTACATTTTTTCATTCTGCGGGGAAAAGCCCAGCACGTGAGAGATTTCCGGCACAATCCCCAGCTGCCTGTCCCGCCACTTGAGCAGGTTGCGCATATGGCTGCTAGCTGTCTCCGAATAAATCCGCTGTGTACAGTCCGCGCGCGTCAATCGTGTTCATCACGATATTGGACCGGTTCGCATGGTCTACGAACGCCGACGATTCGCTGGTCAAGCTGCGACCGGGAATCCCCCCGACGCTAGCAGTAAGATTCGTTCGCCGGGTTTGCTGGACAGAGGCGAAGCACGCTCTCGAGTTCTCTATAGACATTCCGGTTCTCCGCTTCTCCTTCGTCGAACACTGCCTCTACCTCAGAAGTCACGAGAAGCCCAACCGCCTTAGGGGTGAGCCCAGGCGCTCACGCAAGCGTTTGTTCATAAAGAATCATAAAGGCCGCGGAGACCGAGAGGTCAGGTGCTCCCGACGTGCTGATCATGTTCCCTCCTTTTTGAACCTCGACACATCGCTAGTCAGTAGATGGGCGTCGTCGAAAGTCAACGCAATGAAGCGCTCAGGTACTGTCACTAGAACCTGCGCATTGGTTTCCCCGTTATCTAGGCGAGTTTTTGCCGGCGCTTCCGTGCGTTCCCGGCTGGATTCAGCATCTTCGATAGCAAATGTCGTGATCGCTCGTAATTTGTTCTTGTCACACAACTAAAAATCTTCCTTGTGCAGATTCTCGACCGGTTTGCCCGCAGAGTCCCGCACAATCACATGCACCTGCACAAGGTTCACGCGGAGTTTGAAGGTACTTACCGTATCCTCGGTGGACACTTGGGGCTTCGGCTCCGTTTCAGATTTTTGCGGCTGAGTTGTGGTGACGTCGGTCGAACGGGTAGGTGACGCGGTTGCTGTTGTGAAAAAGATCGCTTCTCAACAGGGGGGCCGGACGGAGTGTGCGACGTTCCGGATGCCACAAAAATAACGCCACGGTTAATCCCAAGCCAATACGCACGAATGTTCGTCCTACTTCTTAGCCATGCGAACAACACGCAGCAAAACTAAAACGTCGAGCTTCGGCTTCGTTCAGAACTGACTTGCTATTATGACGTGATGATCATCCTAAATAGGTACGAAAACGCAAGGCTCTAGTATCAACTGATTTGCGTCGCGGGTACCGGAAAAGTTGCTCATAGTACCGATTTGCATGGACGCGGGTCATTTACCAAGACTACCTTTCCTGAGCCGACCTCCGCTAGGCTCCGGGTGTACTTTCGGAACAGCGATCGACTCATCATCGGTCATCTTCTCCAACTGCTCTCAGAGTTGTCTTCAATCCAATACTGGGAACTACAAATAGCGTTTGCGGTGAACCCTGTATTGGCCCGCTCTCGTTTGTGCGTCATTATGCGGCGCGACGCTCGAAGTAGACTAAACAGGAGTTGCCGTTATGAATAAAACTATTATGACGGGGTTGATCGCAGTGATGTTCCTTGGATTGAATACGGCGGCGCAAGATTGGTATCACGACCGCGACACCCGCTACAACGGGGATCATTGGCGGTCTCATGTGTTCTCAGAGGTAAGGACAGATTTGGACCATGTCTGGAGCGAGAAGCACGCGTCCGACAAAGAACGTGAACGTCTTGAGAGAACCAAGCAAGAGTTGACGGATTTGCAAGAGAAGCTCGACCACGGTGAGTGGGACAACGGCCATGTGAACGATGTCATTGACTCTCTCCGAAAGTCAGCCAATGACAATCGCTTATCGGAGCGCGACCGGGCCCTGTTGAACGACGACGTGACCCGGATCAAGGACCTTCAGAACGAACACAACTCGAGGCATTAAGGTCGGCTCTTAGCCGCGACGCGTCAAGTCCCGATAAGCCTAACCCGACATCTTGCTGCTAGCACTCGATTCGTGTTCTGAGTCGGCAGGTTCAAATCCCCGAAATTGGGTCGCGCTTCAACTGCTTGAACACAAAAATGCCCCACTCGGTGACGAGCCGGGTGGGCCTTTGTGTTTCTAAACGACGAGCGATCTTCTTCAAGTGTTGCCGTATAACACTGTCCGCGTATTCCTGCTCCGCCCGGCTTCAACGCGCCACAGGCACGTCCGCTAGATTGATAACTGGGCAGTAACACAAGAAGTTCGGACGGCGAGGGTGGGGCATCGCACTACCGGGTGCTCCGCCCTCTGTTTGCCGCGTCACCCATCGTTCAATGAGCATCAAGGCCCCATTGGACGGTCAATTCGATGTGACGGGGGTCACAGCCGATTGTGCCAACTGTCACAGGCACGGTTACATTTGTCGGTTATCCTGCCCACAGTTGTAGGAGCCTTCAATGACAAAAGCTATGGCCATCGTGGACGGGAACGAAGCTGCGGCTTCGGTGGCATACCGCCTCAGCGAAGTGATTGCGATTTACCCGATCACACCTTCCTCCCCGATGGGCGAACTGGCCGATCAGTGGATGGTCGAAGGCCGTAAGAATATCTGGGGCGCCGTGCCGCAAGTCGTGGAAATGCAAAGCGAAGGCGGCGCCGCTGGCGCGCTCCATGGCGCCCTCCAGGCCGGATCGCTGGGCACGACCTTCACCGCGTCCCAGGGACTGCTGTTGATGATCCCCAATATGTACAAGATCGCGGGCGAACTTACTGCCGCCGTGATTCACGTTGCCGCTCGCTCCGTTGCCACGCACGCACTCTCTATTTTTGGCGATCACAGCGACGTGATGGCTGCTCGCCAGACGGGCTTTGCGCTGCTTGCCTCTGGCTCCGTACAGGAAGCTCACGACATGGCGGCCATCGCTCACGCCGCCACACTGGAAGCGAGGATTCCTTTCCTGCACTTTTTCGACGGGTTTCGTACTTCGCACGAACTGAACAACCTCTCTCTGCTCTCGGACGACGATCTTCGTGCCATGATTAACAGCCAGGGCGTTCGACGGCACCGGGAACGCGCTCTGCGCCCCGACCAGCCTGTGCTCCGAGGTACCGCACAGAATCCAGACGTTTTCTTCCAAGCTCGCGAAGCATGCAACGCGTTTTACCTCGCCTGCCCTGCGATTGTGCAAGTCGTCATGGATGGCTTTGCCAGCCAGACGGGCCGAAATTATCGCTTGTTCGATTACGTCGGAGCGCCGGATGCTGAGCGCGTCATGATCGCTATGGGATCCGCGGTGGGTACCGCCGAGGAAACCGTCGAATGGCTCAACGCGCACGGCGAAAAAGTTGGATTGCTAAAGGTACGGTTATTCCGCCCCTTTGCGGTGCAGGCGTTCTTGGAAGCACTGCCCCCTACCACTCGGGCGGTTGCCGTCCTGGATCGCACCAAGGAGCCAGGGAGTATTGGCGAGCCACTCTATCTCGACGTTGTGGCCTCCCTTGCGGAGGCGGGCCGCAACCTGCGGGTCATTGGCGGGCGTTACGGACTTTCTTCCAAGGAGTTCACTCCGGCAATGGCCAAGGCCATTTTCGACGAGCTCAAGAGTCAAGCGCCGCGCAATCACTTCACGATTGGCATTCAAGACGACGTCACTCATACCAGCTTCAAATACGATGCCAGTTTTTCCACGGAACGCCCTGACACCGTGCGCGCGATTTTCTACGGACTCGGCTCTGACGGTACAGTAGGAGCAAACAAGAATTCCATCAAGATTATCGGAAAGCAGACCGGGAATTACGCGCAAGGCTACTTCGTCTATGACTCGAAGAAAGCGGGCTCCGTGACGGTCTCGCATTTGCGGTTCGGCCCGCAGCGGATTCGCTCTTCTTATTTAATTGATAAGGCGAACTTCATCGGCTGTCACCAGTTCTCGTTTATTGAGCATGCGGACGTACTGTCGAGGGCCGCTCCTGGGGCGACGGTGCTATTGAATGCACCGTTTGAGTCTGCCGAACTGTGGAATCACCTGCCCCGCAAATTCCAACAGCAAGTCATCGATAAACATCTTCGTGTATTCGTCATCGACGCTTACGCCCTAGCCCGCGATACCGGCATGGCCCGCCGTATCAACACGATTATGCAAACCTGCTTCTTCGCCATCAGCGGCGTCCTTCCTGCTGCTGACGCCATCGCCGCCATCAAGAGGGCGATTGAACAAACCTATGGCAACCGCGGCGAGGCCATCCTCAAAAAGAATTTTGATGCGGTCGACAAGACGCTGGCACATCTGTTTGAAGTAAAGGTCCCGGATCGGGTAACGACGGGGTTTGACATTCTTCCGCCGGTGTCACCGAGAGCCTCCGACTTTGTTCGCAATGTGCTTGGCGAAATTGTAGCGGGTCGCGGCGATGATCTGCCTGTCAGCGCCCTTCCGCCTGACGGCACTTTCCCTACCGGCACCGCCAGATGGGAAAAGCGAAACATCGCACAGGAAATCCCGGTTTGGGACGAACAGTTGTGCATCCAATGCGGCAAATGCGTGCTGGTCTGTCCGCATGCGGTGATTCGCGCGAAAATTTACGACTCCTCGCTACTTGCGAATGCTCCACAAACCTTCAAGAGCGAGAAACCGCGCTGGCGGGAATTTCAGGATCTGCGATACACCCTGCAGGTTTCGCCAGAAGACTGCACAGGTTGTGCTCTCTGCGTTGAGATGTGTCCGGCGAAGAACAAGAGCGAGGCCAAGCGCAAAGCCATCAACATGGCCGCGCAAGCTCCTCTTCGCGAGCCCGAAAGCCAAAACTGGGAGTTTTTTCTGTCCATCCCGGAATTTGACCGTAACCGCCTATCCCATTCGCAAGTCAAAGACGTGCAGTTGCTCGAGCCGCTGATGGAGTTCTCCGGTGCGTGCGCGGGCTGTGGCGAGACTCCGTACATCAAGCTCCTTACGCAGCTCTTCGGCGATCGACTGCTGATCGCCAATGCCACGGGCTGCTCCTCGATCTACGGCGGCAATCTGCCAACCACACCCTATACGACCAACGCCAGTGGCTGCGGGCCGGCGTGGTCCAATTCGCTGTTCGAAGACAACGCCGAGTTCGGCCTCGGCATGCGACTCTCCGTCGATCAACAGGCCGCGTACGCGCGCCATCTGGTCGGCAAGCTTGCTGATTCCATCGGAGGCGAGTTGACCAGCGCCATTTTGGGAACCGATCAGTCAAAAGAGAGCGGCATCACAGCTCAGCGTGAGCGAGTCGCCGAACTGAAACGGCGGCTCGCAACTGTGGACGCGAACGATGCCCGGGATCTCTTAGCGGTTGCTGACAGTCTTGTTCGCAAGAGCGTGTGGATCGTTGGCGGCGACGGCTGGGCGTACGACATTGGCTTTGGAGGACTCGATCACGTCCTCGGCACCGGCGCTAACGTCAATGTGCTCGTGCTTGACACCGAGGTGTACTCCAACACCGGCGGACAAATGTCCAAGGCCACTCCACGCGGTGCGGTGGCGAAGTTCGCCATGGGCGGCAAGCGCACGGTCAAGAAAGACCTCGCAATGGAGGCGATCAGCTACGGCAACGTTTATGTCGCCTGCGTGGCCATGGGCGGCGGTGACACTCACACGGTCAAGACCTTCCTCGAAGCCGAAGCCTACGACGGCCCGTCGCTGATCATTGCTTATAGCCACTGCATTGCACATGGTTATGACATGGTCTTCGGCATGAACCAGCAGAAAGCCGCGGTGCTCTCCGGATATTGGCCGTTGATGCGTTATAACCCCGCGCTGAACCTTGAGGGTAAGAGCCCTTTCCAGCTCGATTCCAAAGCTCCGAGCATCCCCCTCAAAGACTATGTCTATCAGGAAGCGCGGTACACGATCCTTGCCCGCAGTAATCCCGAAGTTGCCGCGGAACTCCTTCACGAGGCCCAGGAAGACGTTCAGCGCCGTTGGAGCATCTACGACAGTCGCGCCTCCATACCCGCGAGCGCTGCGGGCAACGGCAAACGTGCCGAAGAAGATTCTCAAAAGCCCGACTTGGTTACGGCCGAAGCGCCGGAAGGAGGCGCCAAGTGATCGACCTCAGCACACAGTACATGGGCCTGGCGCTCAAGAATCCGCTAGTCGCATCTGCCTCTCCGCTCAACGAATCCATGGACAATCTGCGCCGAATGGAAGACTCCGGCATCGCTGCCTTCGTCTTGCCCTCACTTTTTGAAGAGCAGCTCACGCTTGAGAGCGTCCTAATCGATCAAGACCTCTCTCGCGGCGCGGATGAATTCGCAGAAGCCATCACCTATCTCCCCAACCTAGAGTCCTACAATACTGGGCCAGAAGGCTATTTGGAGCTGATTCGCCGTGCAAAACAGGCTGTCGCGATTCCCGTTATCGCCAGCTTGAACGGTACGACGCTCGGCGGATGGGTTCGCTATGCCCGCGAAATGGAAAAGGCCGGGGCTGACGCCGTCGAGCTTAACCTCTACTCGATGGAAACCGACCCACACAAAAGCAGCGAGGCTGTCGAGGACCGCTATTGCGAACTCGTGCGCCAGGTAAAGGCCAGCTTGCAGATTCCAGTTGCCGTCAAGTTGTCCCCATTCTTCAGTTCCATGACCTATATGGCCAAGCGTCTCGACGACGCTGGCGCCGACGCCCTCGTACTGTTCAACCGCTTTTACCAGGCCGATTTCGATATTGAAAGTCTTGAGCCCGAGCCGCGTCTAGTCCTCAGTGACCCTTGCGAGCTCCCCCTGCGCCTGCACTGGGTTGCGATTCTCTACGGTGCCATACGGCCAAGTTTGGCAATCACAGGCGGCGTCCACAGTGCCAAGGATGTTGTAAAGTGCATGATGGCCGGGGCGCAAGTTGCGATGATGACTTCGGCGCTGATTCAAAACGGTGTCCGGTACCCACGTCGCATCCTGGACGACCTCACCGACTGGACGACCGAGCACGAGTACGAATCGATTCAACAGATGCGCGGAAGCATGAGCTATCGCGCGGCGCCCAATCCCGGAGCCTTTGAGCGCAGCAATTACATGAAGATGCTCAGCTCTTACGCCTTGCGCGCGCGCTAAAGCTGAGGGTGCGACCGCTTTTGAACCATGGGAAAAAGCAAAGGAAACTACAAGTCTAATTGGATCCGGAAGCAAGTTGCGTCAGAAGTTTGCGTGACGGTAGCCCCACCATGCTTGGCGAGGTGCCGGATGGCGCTGTTTTCCGAGTGAAAGTCGGCAACAATCCGCTTTATCTTTTCGATTCGAGCAATATCAATGAGCTTCTTGATTAGCTCCGCTCCCAGGCCTTGGTGTTGAAATTTGTCAGCCACGATAACGCCTATTTCCGCTTCTTCGGCCGATGGCGCGCGTGATAGACGGGCCACACCGCCGATGCAAGAGTTCCCAGTGTCAGGGTCCGCTAACTCGGCAACCAGCGCCATTTCCCGGTCATAGTCAATAAAACACTTGCGAATGAGCCGCTCGTGGGCAACCCGTGTGCTTAGTTGTGCCCTGTGGAAATACCGTAGGTAGACCGATTCTTCGGAGAGCGACTTGTGAAACCCCACCATCCATGGCTCGTCCTCGGGCCGGATCGGACGGATGACAACTCGCGATCCGTCCTTCCTCTTCCAACGGGAAACATATTGGGAGGGATACGGCCGAATTGCAGAATGCGGCAGGTCTGCATCCCTGATTTTGGGATCAGCGAGAACCACACGCGCATCCAGTGCCAGCAGCTTGTCCGAGGAGACGACCAGGGGGTTGATGTCAATTTCTGCGATGCGCGGCAATTCGACTACAAGTTCGCTGAACGCAACTAACGCTCCTTTGAGTGCTTCCATGTCCACGGCTTTGCGGCCGCGAACCCCTTCCAGTGCCCCGTAAATCCGGGTAAGTTCCATGAGTCGCAGCGCCAGCGTGGTGTTCAATGGTGGCAAAGCCAAAGCGCGGTCGCGATACACTTCGACGAGCTGGCCGCCTGAACCAAACAAAATCACCGGACCAAATACTGGGTCCACGTTGCTACCCAGAATCAGCTCATAGCCGTCCAGCCGCGCCATCGGCTGAACGGTCACGCCCTCAAATGCCTTTTTGCCAACTTTCGCGGTCACAGTCGACTGAATGGATCGAAATGCTTTTCGAACGGAAGCCGCGTTCGGAAGATCGAGCTGTACGCCGCCTACATCCGTTTTGTGCGTGATGGTCGTCGAATAGACTTTGAGAACGATTGGGTAGCCAAATTTGTCCGCGTAGGCCACGGCCTCGTCTGCTGTTCGCGCCACGCGCGTCGGGACAGAGGGGATTCCGTATAACGACAGAAGCTCCTTGGACTCGACTTCGGTCAGGAGCGTGCGCCCGGTTGCTAACGGCCGGTCGATGAGCTTCTTCGCTTTCCGGAGCCGGGCTCCCGAAGCGGTGCCCGAGGATGTCAGTGCAGGAGTTTCATACAAGGCGCGAAGATGAGACGAGTAGCTCCACATGTAATCAAAAGCGCGCGCCGCAGTATCGGGATACGCGAATGTCGGAATTCCGGCGGCATTCAGGATCGCCTCGCCTTCTGCAACGGTTTGCCCTCCCATCCAGCTTGCCAGCACCGGCTTGCCCTGGCCTTGTGCGTAAGGCGACAAGCGCCGGGCTACCTCTGGGGGATTCGTCATTCCTTGGGGAGCGAGGACCACCAGAAGGCCGTCGGTCAAAGGGTCCGCAATGGCAATCTTGACGGCTTTTTCGTAGAGCTCCGGGTCAGCATCTCCCAGGATGTCGATGGGATTCGCATGGCTCCAGTGAGACGGGAGGAACCCGTTCAAGGCGCTCAGCGACTCTTGCGATAAGGGTGTCAGTTCCCCGCCATTCGGGATCAACGCGTCAGTTGCCAGCACGCCCGGACCGCCGGCATTGGTCACGATGGTGAGCCGTGGGCCTCGCGGACGCGGCTGCTTACTCAAAACTTCCGCCATGTAAAACAAGTCAGAGATGCTTTGCACTCGAAGCACACCGCACCGGCGAAGCGCGGCATCGAACACATCATCGCTGCCAGTCATGGCGCCCGTGTGCGATGAAGCGGCCTTCGAGGCGGCTTCAGTCCGGCCGGCTTTGATCACGATAATTGGCTTGCTCAACGCAACTTCGCGTGCGGCGGAAAGAAAGGAGCGTGCGTCTGCAACCGATTCGATGTAAAGAAGAATGCTTTTCGTCTGCGGGTCCTCGCCTAAGAAGGAAATCAGATCGCCCCAATCCACATCGAGCATGGAACCCGTGGAAACAATGGCGCTGAAACCCACCTGTTCACGCAAGCTCCAATCCAGAACCGCGGTCAGCAGCGCGCCACTCTGACTCAGAAAAGCGACATTCCCGGAACGCGCAAGATCGTGAGCAAATGTCGCATTGAGCCCGATGGAAGGATTCATCATGCCGAGGCAATTCGGACCAACCAGTCTCATCGAACCGCGGCGCAGCTGCGTCTTAATCAGACGCTCAAGCTCCACGCCTTCTGCGCCGCGCTCCTTGAAGCCGGCCGAAATCACAATGGCCGAGCGTGTGCCTGCATCCACGCACTCACGAACAACACCGGGAACGGTCGCCGCAGGGGTCACAATGACGGCGAGATCGACGGGTTCGGGCAATGCCGCTACACTGGAATAACACTTAATTCCCAGCAACTCGGAATGTTTTGGATTCACGGCGAAGGCACGACCGCGATAACTGCTGCGGACAAGATTCTCGAGAATTGTCCGGCCCACGCTTCCTTCACGTTCCGTCGCGCCGATCACGGCAACAGACGCCGGCTTGAAGAAACTTTCAAGAGCTGAGCGTGTGCGACTGGAAGAACTGACCACGACGGATGACGCCATAATTTATCCCTACCCCAGTGAAGTTTTCCCTGTTCGCTTACAGTTCATCAGACTACACCAAGTGATTAACGGCGCCGTAGGACGAAACGCGACACCCGTCGCTCTGAGTTGCCAATCCTAACTTTTTCAGCCCCGAACGGTCAGAACCGGGCACGGGGCGTGTGCCACTACCTTGTGGGCCGTAGTCCGTTCGAGATGCGTTGCTGCACTGAGGTGCCCGGAAGCGCCTCGAACTCCCAACACAATCAGATCGGCTTCAAGTTCCACAGCGGCTTCGAGAATTCGCTCTGCGGGATTTCCGAAACGCACGGTTGCCTTGGGGCGGCACCACAGCTCCGCCTCCTCAGGAACCAATTCGTAGAGCTGATGCATCACGTTGGCCACCGAGTCTTGTGATGTCCTCCTGTTCGACTTTGTGTCTGGGTCACGCATCACGTGCAGAAGGAGGAGTCTTGCTTGATTCTCCTCTGCCAAGGAGATGGCGTATGGCGCCGCGGCTTGCGCTTCCAGTGTGAAATCCGTCGCAAAGAGCACACGGCGAAACTGGCCGCCGCTATGAAGGCCTTTTTTCACCGACGGACCAATCGTAAGCACCGGAACCATGGCCCGCCTGAAGATTTCTTCTGCCACTGAGCCAAGCAAAAGTTTCATGGTGCCTGTTCGTCCGTGCGCACCCAGAATCACCAATTCAATCTCATACTCGCCTAATGCTTTCTCGACTGGCGGCCAAACCGACTCCCCTCGGACGAGCATCACGTCGTGAGGCACTCCGACAAGCACCGCATCGAGTCGTTGCATGCCTGCTTGCGCGCCCTCCTCAAATCCTTCGATTGCAGCCGCGACCGACTCCGGGCTCGCGTAGGCCAATGGGACGGGAGTTAGCACGTGCATTGCGTACACCTTGGACTCATACTCGCGGGCAATGGCGGTCGCGAAAGGAACTGCCAGTTCAGACGGCTCTGAAAAATCCGTCAAGAGAAGGATGTTCTTAAGGGTAAGCCGTACTCCAGTTTCGATGGCACTCATGGTCCACCTCGCTAGCTCACAGAGTACGGCAAGGTCAGAGTGACATACCGTGATTCAGGTCACCTTAATATGTGACGGCGGTCACAGGACTGTTTCGCTGACGGAGGAAGCATCTGAATTAGGTTTCGCTACTCAACAAGCTGCAGGTTCAAGGCGATGCGCACGCGACTGACGAGGATGATGCTCTGATCGGAAAAGAAAATAGGGACCTAAGAGCTCACGACGCTTTCGAGCCCTGCCCTATTTTTGATGATAACCGTCGAACCTTTTACTTGCAGGAGCTGTTTCTTCTTGAAATCGGCGAACAGCCGCGTCACGGTCTCTCGGGAGGCCCCGATCATCTGAGCGATTTCTTCGTGTGTAAGGGTGAGCGTGAGCCTGACCTCGCCCTTTCCTTCTTCATGGTCTGCGGAAAGATCAAGCAGGAAGCGAGCTAACTTTTCAGCTGCGGAATGAGACAGGCCAATGGTTCGCATTTCCGCGATCGCGGAATGGTACGTTTCACCGAGTTGTTGCGCCACGCGCAATGCTGCCTCGCCGTGTTCGCGCAAGAAAAGCAAGAAATCCTCGCGAGAAACGAAATTGGCCTGAGCAGGTTCAAGTACATCGGCCGTTAGCTCATAAGGTTTCCCTGTGACCGTTGCGGGCAAGCCCAAGACTTCTCCGGCTTCCGAGACCCTAAGAATGAGACTTCTCCCGTCGGCGGAAGAGGTCGACAGTTTGACCTTGCCACTGCATAAAATGAAGACTCCACGCGGTGACTGCCCTTCCACGAAGAGAGTTGCCCCCTTCGGATAGGCCGCTGCCGAAGTGATGGCGGCAAGCCTCTGCACCGCAGGGGGAGGTAGATTGCAAAAGAGCCGATCCTCGCGGTGGGGGCAGGACATGCAGCTCTCAATAATTTCTAGGCCGTAGGGGGCACGCATGAGTTCACCGCCTCGCAGTATACCTCCCTGCCTACGCGACACAAAACGAAACCCGCTTGGCATACGCAGCCGTCCAGTAGATGAGGCCCGATTCGCTAGCCTATCTTAACTAATGGAATCGAAGAGTTCCTGGCTGTGATGGCTGTCACACTGCCACGTGACGAGGGTTACAGCAACTCCTTTCGGCTAAGTGCATATTTTGAGTTGCGAGGTGCAAAATGCAAAAGGATGAACGCGACCTCTTGGATGTTCTGAAATTCGAACTTCAATTCCTCGAAGATGGAGGCTATGGGCGTTCGGCCAGGACTCCTTGGAGGCCTCAGTATATTTTCGAAGATTCTGTCACTTGCATGAACTACGATTCCAAAGACAATCCCGGTCCGTGCAGTAATTGTGTATTGGCGCAACTGGTGCCACCCAAGCACCGGTCTGAAAAGATACCCTGCCGCCACATTCCGTTCAACCTATCCGGTGAGACACTGGATTCACTCTATCGGTACAGCAATCGAAACGAGATCGAAGAAACGGTCGGAAACTGGCTGCGAGTCACAATTCAGCGCCTGGAAGCAGAACGGGCAGCGGGTCGACTGGCTCACAGCAAACAGCCGCCCCCCGGCGGCGGAACGGTGAGAGGAACACCTCTGTACCAGAAGCAGCATCCGAAGTGTGCAAACCCGGCGTGTCCGACTGCATTTCATTGGACCGGCGGCGGCAAGTTCTTCCGATTTAGGCCCGATTCGGTTGCAGCAGATGGGAATAATCCAACAACTAGTTCGCCAGCCGGAATCCATGGCCTAAGACATTATTGGCTGTGTGAACTGTGCTCACATGTTTTCACTCTAGCGTACGAGGAAGGATACGGCGTCATGCTCAAGGTGCTCTGGAAGGAATTACCCGTCGCGGAAGCGCACAAGGAGTTGCCGGCAGCCTAGCGGGTCCGGCGCTTTGGGACTGGCCGGTGCCGTGTGAACCGGCACTCCACTTGAGCGCGACCTCCTGGAGGCTCTGATATTTGAGGAGATCGAAGAAACAGTCGGAACTTGGCTGCGGGCGATTATTCAGCGTTTGGAAAGAGAGCAGACGGCGATTCGAACGGATCACCGTGAGCAGCGAACCCCTGGCGGCGAAAAGTTGAAAGGAACGCTGCTCTACCAGAGGCGCCATCCAAACTCTGCAAAGCCGGCGTGGCCGACTGCGTTGGACCGGCGGCAAGTTCTTCCGATTTCTGGCCGTTCCGGTTTTGGCAAACTCGTGTGAGGGTGGCACTCCACTCCCTGCCCTAATCCCACGCATTCTGCTCGCTCAAAGCTCAACACCTGGGCCATCATCTAGTTGTAATGGCCCGATCAAGTTCGTGGGGACGTCCAGGGTGCGGAACCTGCAGGGAGCACAATTGGCGTCAAGGTTGCGTCCTGCGTTCACGCCTCTCGTCCAACTGCAAAATGCGCGAAGGTTGGATCCCTCAGCCTTGGTCTGCATGCCTCGTTCGAGGTCTCCGCGTTTCCCAGATATCGGGCGAGCCGTGCAGACCGCTCATTTCCTCGATCTGAATGCAGTAGAACACCAGGACCGGGTGCTTGTCCCTCCGGCGAATCTGGGATGCTGTATATCCGCTCTGCCACCATAACGATCTCTTTTGTAGGAGCGAGCGGACATGCTCACGGCTCTTCGCATATTCGCGCGTATTCGGAATTTCCACGTATTGTCCAAAGACAACGACGCTCGCCCAATCGTCGTGGCCTCGAACTTCGTCGACCTCTACGCAGACCAGAGGATTCTCCCGCATCCATTCAATTTTCCGCCCCAGCGTAGAAAAGCAATACAAGCGGTCGGCGTCATAGGCAAAGTAAATGGGAACGATATAAGGCCTATTGTTACAGGCGCAAGCAAGTCTGCCGTAGCCAAGATTCATCAGCATCTCGCGACATTCCCTGCTGCGCATCCTCGTGATTAGCATTGGTTATTGTGCTGACGTTATGGATTTCCGAGAATCAATGCACTCCGGTTCGCCCCTGCTGCTGCGGAGTCTCGCGCTCTAACGCCCGGGGACGAAAGAATCTGTGGGATAGGTTAGCAGTTAACTCTGCTGAACGAGCTGAATTCCCATTACCACTCGTCACGGCTTGATTGCCCCTTCAGCCTGCCACCGCTGGGTTGTTCGGGCTCAGCCCCGATCGGCGTCTTCTGGATTTGCCCATCAGGGCCATACCCTTGCCACCACCCTGTGGCTGACGTCCAGATGAGCTCCAAGCTAGCGCGTGCACCAGTCCGTTGCTCCACCGGTCGGTGCACGCCGTGTCGCCTCCAGAATCCGGCCTTCCAGTTCCGGGGTGAGCACGGTGGCAACTTGTCCTAAGTGCCGGCTGTAGAGTCCCGCGATGCGCTGCTCGGAAAATCGTTTGCTCCAGCTGGCCAAGCAAAAAGCCCGCTCCAAAAACGACAGCGTAATAGAGCACTGCAGCTTCCAGAATCCACATTCCGGTTCGCCCCCTCCTAGGGTGAAGTTACGCACTCATGCGCCAAAGAAGCCCGTTACGGTTTGATCGCGACCTTGATCACACCCTCTCGCCGCTCGCCAAAGAGCTGGTATGCCTCGGTGATTTTGTCCAGATAAAGCGTGTGAGTGAAAAGGGGTGCGTTACGACACTCTTCCGGGGGCAAAGAGCGAATGCGCAGGCTGAGGAGCTCGTCCTATTAGCGAGTGGACAAATCCCACATTCCTATTTTTATCCCGCGGCCTTCGCCCTCACCCAATTACGGCCCGCTAGCTCTTTTCAAAACGCGAATCGCACCGACAGCGTGAAGGTGTTACCCCGGAAATTTCTCGGAACAAACAAGTCCTGGTACGAACCGTTGGAATCCTCATGGTATCCGTAATAATTCCACAAAGCTTTTCCTGTCCAGTTCTTCGCGAAATGGTAGGCAATCGAACCATACGGCTCGTACCACGACGAGTTCAGTGCGCCCGTTGGCGCTGTGGGGATGGCGCTCTGCGGATTAAGATTGTTGCGCCCGCAACGTTAGCGCCAATGCGCCGGTCAGAATCAGGGCCGCAAGCACGAATCGAGAAGATTTCACGATCTCTAAATTTACAAGGTCGTGTCGGGCCCTTGCGTCGGGCGACACCCTTGATTCTACAAACAGATCCGCGACCACACGAATTCACAAAAAACCCTGCTTGGTCAAGCTTCACAAATCGATGACGACATCGCGGACCGGTTGCGAGCAGCAAATGAGAAGGTTGCCGGTGGCCGGCTTTTCGAGTGGCTCGGGTCCGTAGACGACTGTCCCGGAAACCAAACCGCTCTCACAGTTGTGACAAACGCCGGTGCGGCAGGACCAAAGGGCGGGGACGTCGCACGCTTCGGCCAACTCCAAAATGCTTTGATATTTTGAGGCGTTCCAATGTGCGGCGATGCCGCTGCGGGCGAACGACACGAGAGGGCCGGTGTTCTCTTCGTCCGTCGGCAGATGGGGAGCCTTGTGCGTGGCGCGGATACCTCCAGGGGTCTTGGAATTGTCGCCGCTGAAAATTTCGGCGTGAATTCGCTGCGGTTCGACACCGAACGCCGCGAGGGTTTCTTTCATGTCCGACATGAAGTGGGATGGGCCACAGAGATACGCGTCGGCGTCTCGCGGGATGCCGATTTCGTCAAAGACGGAGCGAGACAGGCGACCGGCACAGTCGAAATGCTCTCCCATTCTGTCGTCCGCGCCTGGTCTGCTGTAGCAGACATGCGCGCGAGCATTCGGGAGCTTGCCTATCAGACTGCGGGCTTCGCTGGCGAACGGATGATGCTGGCGATCGCGAGCCGAATGGAGCCAGAAGATTTGGCGTTTTGAGCGATTGGCCGCCAGAGCGTGCAACATGGCCAAGACCGGAGTCGCGCCGATTCCGGCGCTGAGCAGCACGGCCGGCTGATCTCCCGGTTGCAGAATGAAGGTCCCGCGGGGCGAACTGCCAACTCTTCGGAACGCAACCGCCGCCAAGAATTGCGAGATCGAGGCCCGCTCTGGTGCTCACGATGTGAGCCTATTGATTTTGCGACGTCTGTGCCGGTCTTAGAGCAGCGGCTCCGAAATTCAC
>Ga0210392_10000874_pt1 | contig 16754 bp, 11 predicted proteins | sample IncBWC30OmetaG_FD_161057 | JGI IMG/M metagenome (GOLD analysis project Ga0210392, IMG submission 161057) | Forest soil microbial communities from Barre Woods Harvard Forest LTER site, Petersham, Massachusetts, United States - Inc-BW-C-30-O ...
CGCGACTTTGAACGCGAGCGGAGTGCTGGCGACGGACGCGGAGGGGGTGCCGGTGATGGCACCTATAGAAGCATTCAGGGTCAGGCCAGCCGGAAGGGAGCCGCTGGTCAGCGACCAAGTGTACGGCGAGACGCCTCCGGTCGCTGTGAGGGTGGCGCTATAGGCAGTACCGATTTGACCGTTCGGCAGAGAAGAGGTGGAGATCGTGATTTGAGATGGGGGGTCCTGCTTGCCGTTGGTCATACCGCTTCCGCAACTGTTGACGAGCGCAGCAACGCACGCAAGAAGTAGGGTGAGAAGTAAGTTCAGCCTGCGAACAACGGAGCATTGCACGTTCAAAAAAGCCCTCTCGACGCAAATAAATACGAAACATGAAACACTCCGGGCACGAAAAATCTAGCATTGGTACAGTACCCCGTCAAATACCGGGAATTACTGAGTAGCTCGTAGGTCACATAACCAGAATTTAAATTAATCAGTTTTCACGCTTGAACGCGGAAAACTCCGAGTGCACATTAACGGTTCGACTCGCTCCACTCCCAGAACTGCAGTCGGTGTCCGCGACCCTCAGCGGCCAATGCCCCGACGAATCCTGCTGTTGGGTCTATGGAGTACAAGCTCCATCGTTCTTCGTCCGAGCTTTGTAAGACCGCCGGTTTGCCCGGCGTCAAAGAGACGCTGAAACTTTCCAGCGGGACCTTCAAACCTTCGCCCCTCGCCTTCACATAGGCTTCTTGCGTGTCCAGCAAAGAAAGAAACCCTCTGGGCGAAGGTCCTCGGGAAGTGTCTCGAGTTCTGTGCGTTCCTTGGGTGAGAAGTAGCGGCTTTCGATGCCTTCGAAGGTAACTTGCGGTTTGATTTTCTCTATGTCGATCCCTAGTTTATGCCCGAGACAAAAAGCAGACAGAGCGAATTCGTGCGAGTGGGAAAGGTTGAAACGCAAGCCGGCAATCCTGGCAGGCGCAGAGAGAATTGGCTTTCCATGAGGGAGGGTTCCGAGAACCACATTCTGGGGCGGCTCACCAAGATACCCGCCGAGGAGTTGACGGAGGATGGCCCGAGCTACCGTGTAACGGTTGCGGTCCCTGGCGAAAGCAAAACGAGCCGCGCTCCTGCTCCGCCGTGGAAAAAACGGCTGAAAGTCGCTCCCGAACAGTCGAATCAACATCTAAAGAAGCGCGCCAGATGTGTACTTCGGTTGACCCCAGCTGAAGTTCTGCAGCAGCCGGAAGCCAGATAGTGTTCTCTGTCATAGGTGAAGATACAATTGCGAGCAGAACCACGGTGTTCTCCATAGTCACGCAATATCCAAGTGGAGAATGCCAGGACCGATCCATCCTGTCCGACCTCACTCAAACGACAGAGGAGCGGTGCGTGGAAAAAATGTGAATCAAGTGTTCGAGACTACGCCAATCATTCCATCTTCGAGTCTTCCGCAGGCAATCACGAATCAGGTCGGGTTCATCCCAGGGAATATCATGATAGGCCGAACTGAGAAATGTGCTTTGCGGGTTTCTCAGCCACTCCTGTGGAAAGAGAGCGATTGTGGGATTTTCTGTGACTGTCCGGGTTTCTGGAATTGGTTGTCCCATAACTGCTGCGCTCAAAGCAACGGGAAGATCACGGCCCGGTCCCAGAGCCAAGTGCCCGACTTGAGTTGCTCTAGGATTCATTTCGATCAAATACGCTTTTTCAGTGTCGTTCTCCAACAAGAAATCAAAACCATGTAACCCGGAGAGCTTGAGTCGCCGGACTAAGCGCTCTGTGGCGGAGCTGATTTCCTTGTTTTCAATCAGGCGCAGTACGCTGGAGGGACCGCGTTCATACTGCTTGTTGATGACCACAAAATGGAGTGCCGCCAGCACCTCACCCTTCCAGCAAGCAGCCAAGCTCGTAGCATCCCGGCCGGCTATGAATTCCTGTGCGTTCACGACTGAGCCACCGCGCTCCAATGCGGGGCGAATCCATCGCAGGTCTCGATTTATGAGTGCTCGCTTGGCAACCCGGATCAATTGCGGGGGAGATTGCAACGCCCGAAGAGCCCGTTTAGCTTCGAAAGACGCGTTAACAATCTTTACGCCTTCACCGCTCGAACTTCCATCCGCCTTGAGAACCAAGGGAAAACCTGAATGTGAGATCCATGTCTCGAGATCACTAACGTCCCTAAGCACAGCGGTTTTCGGCACCCGAATGCGCTCTTGGCTAGCGATATCCATAAAAGAAGCTCTGGCATTGGCGACCGGGAAACTGTCGGGTGGACCGATGGAGCACACAATCAAATCACAAACTTTTTGACCTTCTTCGCCATTCCTCTTTTCTCGAAAATAGAGATCGTGAAGATGCTTGCCGGCCAGATCGTCACCCGGAACGATTAGATCCGGTTTAGAAGCGCGGATCGCATGGAGAAATGACTCAAGTGGGGAGAGGGCCTGATAAGTGTGGGCGCGGCGAACTGCCTTGGTCTTGCGTAGGGCGTTGTTAACGGGACAGATGGCGTCAACATTACACCCCACCTTGGCGAAGGCTATAGCCAGACGAGCAGTGGTAAACCATCTGGAAGTCGTGGCGATCAGAATTGTCGGTGTCATTGGCTGCGGAGCCCCTCGGAAACGCCCGACCTGGAGCGAAACGGCTCACTTAGGCTGGGTACCCTCTGTGATTCGCAATACCTGAGCCAAACTGTCTAGTTCAAGAGGAACGATTGAGCCCATAAGGATTTTGATTGCTTTGGTTTACGCGCCCCATCGAGTTTCTTCCATGAGCACGCGATCCGAACGAGAGAATTGCTGCTGATATATGGTAAATCCATTCTCAATGGCTAACCCATTAGCGAAAATTGATCCCCCATTTTCCGTGGTTCGATTCAGCGATTGGAGACTGCCAAGCAATCCGCGAGCGCTCAGATAGGGTACGTCTTCCTCGGAAATATCCACCCGAGTGACACAAAGTGGGAAAAGTATTTCCCATATCGCGGTGCAGTGTCGTCGTAAGTTATTTAAAATAAGTAACTTAGCTAGATAAGGGAAGGTCACCCAATTGCCCTTGATGTGGAGTCCGAGGAACCCGGATTAGAGTCTAGGTTCCAAACACCGAGTTCCTCCGTGGAATCTCCCGGTGGCGTCAAGCTGTTCCTGTAACTATACCCAGCGTAAAGGAGCTTGATTCACTCGCCTATGTTAGAAACTGCCATTGTTGGTACAGGCCCTTATGGCCTTTCAATCGCTGCGCATTTCCGTCGTCTGGGCATCCCCTATCGCATTTTCGGTCGCACGATGGACAGTTGGCTCTCGCATATGCCGAAAGGTATGATGCTGAAGTCCGACGGTTTTGCTTCAAACATCTACGATCCCGACGCGCAATTTACTCTAAAACAATTCTGTGCGGAACGTGGCATTACCTATGCCGACATGGGATCTCCAGTGCGACTGGAGACCTTCTCTGATTACGGACTGGCCTTCCGGGACAGGATGGTGCCTGACTTGGAGGAAAAGCTTGTAACGAGCGTCGACTCTGGACCGGAAGGTTATTTGCTCGGGCTCGACACCGGCGAAACCGTGACCGCTAAGCGGGTAATCCTCGCCGTGGGAATCACACACTTCGGGCACATCCCCGCGAATTTGCAACATTTGCCTTGCGAGTTCTTATCGCACAGTTTCCAACACTCGGATCCCCAATCATTTCGTGGACGCAGTGTGGCAATTATCGGCGCTGGCTCTTCCGCGATCGACCTGGCTGGGTTGTTGCACGAAGCGGGTGCAGAGGTGCAACTCGTTGCCCGGGACACGACATTGAAATTTCACGAGAAAATGCCGATGGACAAGCCCCGATCGCTTTGGCAGCAGGTTCGTTCCCCACTTTCGGGTCTCGGTCCCGGGTTGAGCTCTCGTTTCTTCGCCAATTTTCCCAATCTCTTTCACTATCTCCCGGAAGGCTACCGACTAGAGACCGTTCGAACATTCCTTGGTCCGGCTGGTGGGTGGTTTGCGAAGGAGAAGGTTGTCGGAAAAGTACCTCTGGCGCTAGGATTCTCTGCCACTAATGCTGAGATTTTAGACAAACGGGTGTGTTTGCATCTGCGTGCAGAAGACGGTAGAGAACGGAAAATCAACGTCGAACACGTGATTGCAGCGACCGGCTATAAAGTCGATTTGAAGCAATTGACGTTTCTAAGTTCGGGGCTTCGAACGAAGGTCAGATCGGCGGGAGGATCCCCGGTGCTTTCCTCAAGTTTCGAATCATCTGTACCTGGCCTATACTTCACCGGATTAGCGGCGGCGAATAGCTTTGGTCCTGTCATGCGTTTCGCATTTGGCGCCGGTTATACCGCGGGTCACCTAACGGAAGAGATCGCAAAGTCAACCTTACGTGGTCGGGCATGGAGTACGGTTTCTGAAGTCCATCCCGTCAAGGGTAGCTGATGGTGATGAAACGACGTCGTTGTCCACGCCTCTTGAGGTCCGCTCGACCATGAGAAGAGAGACGATCGCTATTCATGTGGGATACGATGGCGACCCTACCACCAAGGCAGTAGCCGTACCTATCTATCAGACCATCGCCTTCGAATTTGATAGCGCTGAGCACGGCGCAGCGCTTTTCAATCTTGAAGTACAAGGGAATATTTACACCCGCATCGGAAACCCCACAAACACGGTCCTGGAAAAGCGGGTTGCTGCACTGGAAGGCGGAGTAGAGGCCCTGAGTGTAAGTTCAGGGATGGCCGCCATTCATTACGCACTAGCGAATATTACGGAGATGGGCAACAACATCGTTTCCGTTCCGCAGCTCTACGGAGCTACCTATACGCTCCTGGCCCACATCTTTTCCAAACAAGGAGTTACGACTAAATTTGCGGAGAGTGATCATCCTGACGCCGTCGAAAAGTTGATTGATGAAAATACGCGTGCGGTCTTTTGCGAAAGCATTGGAAACCCGGATGGGAACGTAGCCGACATCGAAGGATTGGCCCAGGTTGCCCACAAACACGGCGTTCCTCTGGTTGTTGACAATACAGTAGCCACTCCCATCTTGTTACGGCCTATTGAATATGGGGCCGACGTTGTCGTTCATGCCATGACCAAATTTATGGGTGGCCACGGTACCACATTGGGCGGAATGATTGTGGATAGTGGAAAGTTTCCATGGCTTCAGTATGCAGACCGTTTCTACATGCTGACGCGCCCGGAAATTGCGTATCACGGCGTGGTCTATACCGAACATTACGGAGCAGCTGCGTTTGTTGCTCGTTGCCGGACGGTTTGTCAGCGCAATACTGGGTCGACACTGTCGCCGTTCAACAGTTTTCTCTTGCTGCAAGGCGTTGAGACGCTAGCTCTCCGCATGGAGCGACACGTGGAAAACGCCAGAAAAGTGGCGGAGTTCCTGCGTGACCATAAACAGGTGGAGTGGGTGAATTACGCAGGATTTCCCGACAATCCTCGATACACCATCGCTCAAAAATATATGGGCTCAAATCGCTCCTCGCTTTTGACGTTCGGCGTAAAAGGCGGCCTGACAGCCGGAACCAAGTGCTTCAATGCGTTCCGGCTTTTCAAGCGCATGGTCAATATGGGCGATGCAAAATCGCTGACTTGTCATCCGGCTTCGACGACCCATCGACAATTAACTCCTGAAGAACAGTTGCGAGTAGGTGTTACACCGGAGATGATTCGGCTGAGCGTCGGGATTGAGCATATTGACGACATTCTGGAGGATCTTTCACAAGCTCTCGATAAAACGCGGAATTGAAATCGCAGTAATTCATCAGGTGACGTATTCGGAGGTAGGGCATGCCACTCGTTCTAGAGAGAGGTGAAAGCCTCTTTAGTTGGTCCAGCGACAAACATCAGTGGACTCCATGTTCTTTTGACAGTGCCGACGAACGTTCGGACTGGTTGAAGCTTGCTCTTGTGAACAACATGCCGGATGCAGCCATTGAAGACACTGAGGAACAATTCTGCAAGCTACTCGCCGCTGCCGCCGACGGCATCTCCGTCTATCTCAAACTATGTTCCTTACCTAACATCCCGCGAGGTCAGCGCGCTCAGGACCATCTCGCAACATTCTACAAGAGCACAACGGAGCTTCTGAATCAGAGGGTCGACGGTGTGATCGTTACCGGAACAGAACCTCGCCAAAAAAATCTTCGCGATGAGCCTTACTGGGAAGTTCTTGTCGACCTTTTCGACTGGGCTGAACAGAACACTACCTCTGCCGTTTTATCCTGTCTAGCGGCGCACGCGGCCGTCCTTCATAGTCACGGCATTGCTCGCAATCCTTTGAAGGACAAGTGCTTCGGGGTGTTCGAGCACAGGCGAGTAACGGACCATCCTTTGACAAGCGGATCCGATGGCGCATGGCATATCCCTCATTCTCGCTGGAACGAATTGCGATCTGGCGAGCTCACGGCGTGCGGTTATCGCATACTCTCAGAAGCTACAGGTGCCGGCGTGGACTTGTTCGTAAAGCAAAACAAAAAGAGCTTGTTCGTTCATTTTCAGGGTCATCCAGAGTACTTGGTCGACACTCTATTTAAAGAATACAGAAGGGATGTTAAGAGGTTTCTGCGGGGAGAAAGAGATAGCTATCCACTTCTCCCCGAGGGTTATTTTAGTGACAGTAGTCAGGCACTGTTTGCCGCCTTTCGTGAGAAAGCGCTCTTGGAGAGGCGTGATGACCTCATGAAGATGTTTCCTGCCCCCGCAGTAATGGACAGTTTGGAGAAGTCTTGGGGAGCTTCGTCGGTGAGAATCTATCGTAATTGGTTGGAATATCTTGCCTGCCACAGCGAGATTGGCACGGGTTTAAGACCCATGACTAGTGCCAGTCACGGTTAGAGACTGAAATACTTGACAGACGAATGTTCGAATCGGTTTTTCTCGATCAGGCAATTTCCGTGATACGGAGGAAGGGGCCCGACTATCTTTCTGACAAAAGCCCAAGTTGACGAAATTCTGGCGGCCCTGCCCACGAGGGTGTCTGACCTGGTCAGACCTTCGGCAGAGCGTTATCCGAATCAGCCGGCACTAGCCGAGGCTGCCGGGACCTGGACCTACAAGCAGCTGGATTCTGTTGTTGCAGTGGCGCGGGATTGGCTCATCGATTCCGGCGTGCGACCGGGTGATCGTGTCATGCTCGTCGGTGAGAACTCGCGAGCTTTCGTGGCTGTATTCTTGGCGCTGACGGGAATCGATGCTTGGCCCGTTTTGGTGAATGCACGACTTTCCGAGCGAGAAATTGATGACATCGAGCACCATTGTGGGTCTCGCAGGGTGATCTACACGACGAGCGTGTCGCAACACGCAACGGAACACGCGAGGCGGCGTGGTGCTGTAATTCGAGAAATCGGAGAACTAGGTCCAATCGGTCTAGGTCCTCTCAGCGAGAATGTAGAACCGGAACCCGTCGACAAAGATTCTCCGGAGGGCGTCGCAGCCCTGATCTACACATCGGGCACTACGGGCATTCCTAAGGGAGTTATGTTAACTCACCGGAATTTGCTGTTTCTCGCGGCAATCTCCGCGAAACTCCGCTCTATTAACCACGATGACCGTCTCCTAGGTGTTTTGCCGATGTCCCATGCTGTAGGTCTTTCGGTGGTCCTGCTCGGGACCTTGTTTAGTGGTGGGATGCTCTATCTGTTGCCATATTTTGATTCCATGACCGTACGCGAGATTCTCCAGCGCGAACGGTTGACGGTATTGCTGGGTGTACCTGCCATGTTCACCCAGTTCCTGGAATACGCGAAACTGCGCAGAATAAAGTCACTTCAATTTCCTGAGCTAAGGATCATCTCCTCTTCTGGGGCTCCGTTGCATGCGGCAATCAAATCGGCAACGGAAGAGCTGTTCGGCTTGACGCTTCACAATGGTTATGGTGTGACAGAGTGCTCTCCTACGATCGCGCTAACTCGGGTCGAATCGCCGCGAGCCGATACGACTGTTGGTCCAGCCTTTCCGGGTATTGAAATAAGAATAGTTGGTACGAACAAAAAATCGGTCGGGGAAGGGGAAGTGGGTGAGCTTTGGGTGCGCGGTCCCAATGTTATGAAAGGTTATTATCGCGCTCCTCAGGAAACCTCGGCCGTGATAGATGGGGACGGCTGGTTCAATACGCGCGATCTGGCCAGAATGCAGGAAGGAAATCTATTTATCGTCGGACGAACCAAGGAACTGATCGTTCATCTGGGCTTTAATGTTTACCCAGTGGAGGTGGAGGCCGTGCTCACTGCATATCCTGGGGTCGTGCGGGCTGCCGTGATTGGCCGCTCGGTGGACGGAAGTGGAGAGGAACTGGTCATCGCCTTCGTTCAATTGCAACCAGAGTCACCCACCACAGTTGCCGAATTGACGAAGCATGCTGCGCAGCGTCTTGCCCCCTATAAAGTGCCTTCGCAAATCCATTTCATGTCGGAGATGCCATTGACACCCACGGGGAAGGTTATGAAGGAGGAGCTTGGTCGGAGACTGGTCAACCAGAGATAGCCTGTTAGAAAAAATCGAATGGTATCTACCCTAAATGCGCACTTCAATCAGCTTAGGGCCAGAACTGTCGAAACTTTTCCGCAAGATGCGAGAGAACTCATCAAGTGAAATAACGCGCTCGGCAGGAACTCCCATGCCTTTCGCGAGAGAAACCCAATCGAGATCGGGACGGCCGATATCAAAGAGACTCGAGGCTTTTGTACCTGGCTCACCAATGCCTAGATTTGAAAACTCCCGCTTTAGAACCGAATAGGCTCGATTGGCGAAAATTACCGTGGTGATGTTCAGGCCCTCGCGCGCCATAGTCCACAACGCTTGCAGCGTATACATCCCACTACCATCAGCGGAGAGGCATAAGACGGGCCGCGTGTTGCACGCGACCGCGGCCCCAACCGCCATCGGTAGGGCAATTCCGATAGATCCTCCGGTATTTGCTAACCAGTCGTGCGGCGGCGCGCCTCTCGCCGCAGACATAATGCCGCGACCCGAGGTCATCGATTCATCCACAACAATTGCGTTTTCAGGGAGGAGCGCGGCGATTCCTGCCGCTATACCCTCCTGAGTTATCTCACCGCTTGGCAGGGGTGGCCTGGAGAACTTCTCTATGAACACTTGGGACGGAGGCAAATTCCAGTTCGACAGTAGTGCCTCCAAAGCACCTGCACCATCTTCTTCCGGCCTTGTAAGGGTATGGATCTCGCAGTTGGGTGCTGTCAGAACCGAATTCCGTCCCGGGGACGCAAAATACGCGAGAGGCTCGGCCGATCCTACCAGTATTAACTGACGGAATTCCTTCAGTAATTCAATGGCTTGTTGAGGGACATAAGGTAGCCGATCAACAACCGGGCGCCCGGCGCCCCGCTCGAGGCGCGGGAAAGGATAGGGAACAAGCAGCTTCGCGTTTGTAGCAGCCGCGACGCGCCCAGCAGCGTCCAGACCACGACCGTATAGTGCATTGCCAGAGATTAGAATAGCCGTGCGCAATCCCGACCGTAGCATGATTGCCGCGAGGTCGATATTTTCTTGCGGAGGGAGCGGCGCAGTTGGCAGGCGAGGAATCGCAGCGATCTCACCGCCAACCTCCCACGCCACGTTTGCCGGGATGATGAGCGTGGCGATCTGTCCAGGCGGCGTGCGGGAAGCAACGAGTGCGTCAGCGGCATCGCGGCCTATTTCAGAAACAGTCTGGGATGTTCGGAACCAATTTGCATAGGGTCCCGCAATTGCCTCGATGTCAGAATTGAGGGGGGTGTCTTTTGCCAGATGAGAGATTGCATGCTGCCCAACTAGATTGACAATCGGAACGCGGGCTCGCCGGGCATTATGAAGGTTGGCGAGGCCATTTGCGAGGCCTGGGCCGAGATGAAGCAGGGTGCAGGCCGGTTTTCCAACCATTCGCGCGTAACCGTCCGCCGCCGCAGTGACGACTCCTTCAAACAATCCCAACACGCAGCGGATTTGCTTCTGCCCATCGAGAGCAGCAACCAGGTGCATTTCGGACGTTCCGGGATTCGCGAAGCAGACCTCCATCCCTCCTGCAATCAGCGTTTCGACGAGGCTCTCCGCTCCGTTCATTGGTCTGATGATCCTGTAAGGCGCTCAACCGAAAGTTCACGTAAATAACGAGAGATCACTCTAGCTAGACTCTCATACTGTGTTGTAAGGATTTCATGATGATTTCCGGGCACCGTCTCCACTTCCAAATGATCCGTGAACTTTGCCCATACTTTCTCGGGATCATCCGGAAAACGCAACGGGGTCGCAGCCCTGACGAACCGAATTCTGCCGTGGTAAAAACGAGGTTTGTAGTTCCGCAAAGCCCGAACTGCTGCTTCCTGAACACACCGCATTGCAGGAGTAAAGGCTATTCCGACTGACGTACGAACTGGCACGAGTCCAGCGGGACCTTCGAGCGTGTCCAACCGTCCTGAGCGAGGATTAGCGTCGGCAATCGTTTTGCTTCCCGACGCCCGTAGTATGCGTGACGCGTAATGCTTGGCCGTTCGCGAAACTACACCCAGACGCTGCGCGAGCGGGGCATAACGCAGGCTGGGATAGGAATCGATCATCACGAGCAGCGCAATGCTTTCACCAGTCTCAGCAAGATGACGGGCCATCTCGAGTGCTACCAGTCCACCGAGTGAATAGCCAATAAGGATATAGGGACTTTGGGGTTGCAGTGTTTTGATCCCTTCGAGGTGAAAATGCGCCATTTCATCGATGCTGAAACAAGGTTTTTCCAGGCCGTCGGTGCCACGCGCCTGCAGACCGTAGAGAGTGTGCGGGGCTTGCAGATGATGAACAAAGTCAAAGAATTCCAGTATGTTTCCCCCCATCCCGTGGGTGAGGAAAACTGGCGGCTCAAGACTACCATCCTTCAACCGCACGCATTTTGCAAGAGCTGGGGACGAGGGAGCCTCTAGGAGAGTTGCAAGGGAGGCAATCGTGGGTGCCTGGTAAATCACGAGCGGAGGTAAGTTCCGGCCAAACACTTTCTCAATATCAAGGAAGAGTTCAATGGCCAGCCAAGGGTCGCCACCGAGGTCGAAAAAACTCTCATCGACCCCAATGTGTTCTTTCCTGAACACGCGTTGCCAAATTCTTGAGAGTGCAGCCGTCTTGGCGGTACTAAGTTTGTTCTCCACTGGCATACCTGAGAAAGTTGACGGCATCTCCAAATCTGACGATTCCGCGAGGCTGTCCAATGTCTAGGCCGACATTCGAAAACGGTCCTGAAGGACGCATGCACTCAAAACCATCATCAAAATTTGTTCATTCGTCACGCGTGAGAATTGATCCACCGAGGGCAATTGATCTAGCATTCGAACGACCCTTTGCTGATCCAGAAATGGTATGGAGCGAAGAATTGGTCCGCGAAGCATGTCTTGCATGAGGACGTGGAAACGCCCTTGGGGGTTGAGTGACGCGGGCGGGCTCCAAAAGGGCTGTTTGGGCCTGCGAAAAACGGTCGGTGTGATGAGGCCGCGCATCGCGTGTCTCAACACGTACTTGTGAGTCGCACCGCGGATCTTCTGGGTCACTGGTAAAGAGCGTGTTAGTTCGACAAGAGGATGATCCAAGAATGGTAGACGGCCTTCAACGGAATGGGCCATTTCCATCCGGTCACCAAGCACCGTCAGAAGGTAATTCGATAGTCGCGTCTTTGACCAGAGATAGAGCGATTGATGGAGCGGGTGTCTCCCTGCAAGCTGTCCGGGAACGTCGAGATCATTAAAAAAGCTCCGAAATCCCTCGTGACCCTTGTTCTCAGCAAGGAACCGATCAGCCAGCAATGAATGCATGCCTGCTGAAATGTCAAATGCGATTTCCATCCAATTTGGGACAAAACCGAGAAGCCTTCGGACCCCCGCAAGGGTGTGTTGCTTGTCATTCGGAAGGGAGGCATAGTCCGCGGCTGTCTTGAGTCCTTGGTTTTTCGGCGGGAAACCCCCGTATCCATTCACTGGGTCTTCGCCTACTTTCCCGCACGGCATATCCCGGCGGAAGTGCGTATAACCACCAAGGATTTCATCCGATCCTTCTCCTGTCAGGACCACCTTGAATCCAGCTTCCCTCACGGCTCGGCTGAGCAGGTACTTTGCAACTCCGTGGGCATTTACCGAGAGCGTCTCTGCCTGCGCAATAGCGTCAGAAAAATGATCGGCAAAATCGTCCGACCGAACAAGAACCGGGCAGAATTCGGCTCCCGCCCGCAGAGCCATTTCTCTGGCGACATGTTCTTCGTTGAACTCTGCATGATCAAACGTTATGGTAAACGCTCGCAATGGGCCCTGGTGGTGTCGCGCTGCCAATCCGAGAACCGCGCAGGAATCGATGCCCCCGCTCAAGTAGCAAGCAACTGGAACGTCTGCGCGCAAGCGAAGCTTTACAGCCTCTTCGATAGCTTGACCAAACTCCTCTTCGCATTCCTGGTCACTCGGTTGCGGCCCGCCTGCGACCTCCTGGGGATAGTCAAAATCCCAGTAGCGGTTCAATTGCATGTGTTTTTCACTAGCCACCATGAAGTGGCCTGGCGGGATTTGGAAGATGCCATCGAATAACGTTCTCATCTGTTGCCCGCCGATGCCGCCGGAGTTATAGACAGACTCGCAATCCCACCGGGCCGGCACGCCTGCCGCAAACAGTGCCTTCACTTCCGACGCAAGGTACAGGGTGTTGTCCACTTGTGCGAAGAACAGAGGTTTGATCCCGAAGCGATCTCGAGCAGCAAAAATGGTTCTATTTACACTGTCCCAGAGTACGAGTGCGAATTCGCCGCGCAAACGATGCACACACTGGGTGCCGAGATCCTCATAGAGGTGGAGAGCGATCTCACTGTCGGAACGAGTCCGCAACCTGTGACCTTCCTGCTCGAGCTCTTTCTGTATCTTTTCGTAACCGTAGAATTCACCGTTGACCACAATTCTTAAGCTTTCGTCCTCATTGGCGATCGGCTGATCACCGGTCGTCAGGTCAATAATGCTAAGACGCGCATGTCCAAGACCGACTCGGCCGTCTGAGGAAATCCAGCGACGCTGACCGTCGGGCCCCCTATGCCGAAGAGCATGAGTTGCTCGTTCGAGCACCCTTTCATTAATCGGAGCAGATCGCGAGAACATGGCAACAATTCCACACATCGGGCAGCCTTTCCTCTCTTCTATCGGTTGTGATAATTACAATTGAACAGCGACAGCTATTTATCTCCGCCAACATCTTCCCTTCACAATTAATCATTTAAGTTAAATGACCTGACTTCCTGCGCATCAGGAATGGGCAAATGCCCAATAAAGTTCTCGAGCTTTCGTGTAGAAAGGGCCCATCGGGAGCGGGCGATTGTCGATCCGGGTGACTGGTACGACTTTAGAATAGTTTCCGGTTGAAAAGATTTCATCAGCCCCTTGGAACTCTGAGTAGACGAGGCTTTTTTCCACCACGGTGACACCATTCTGACGCAACAGGCCAATCACTCGCTGGCGCGTAATTCCCGCGAGGAAAGTGCCATTGATTGCGGGGGTGTACACTACTCCATCCTTCGCCAAAAAGATGTTGGAGGTTGCGAGTTCCGCTACGTTTCCCAACATGTCGCACATCACAGCATTGTCAAAACCGCGTGACCGCGCTTCAAAAATGGCTCGCGCATTGTTTGGATAAAGACAGCCGGCTTTCGCATCCACAGGCATGCACTCGATCGTGGGACGGCGAAACTGAGAGAGCGTGATTGAAAAACCCGTTGGCTTTCGCATAGGGGCCTCGAAAATCACAAGACACCACCTCGTGGATTCCGGATCAGGTTCTTGGATCCACGGCCCACCACGCTCTGCCCAATACATCGGCCGGATGTAAAGAGACGCATCCTTTTCGAATCGGGCGATACCCTCCTTTGCGAGTTTCACCCATTCTTCGACGGACACTACGGGTATTAAAGAAAGCTTTTGCGCTGAGTCATTCACTCTTGCGCAATGCAACTCCAGGTCCGGCGTCACACCCTCGAAGGCACGAGCACCGTCAAATACGACCGAACAGAGCCACGCAGCGTGCGTGCGAACCCCCATGATCGGAGCATTACCGTCGTGCCAAAGACCCTCAAAATACGTACAAGTCTTCGACCAACTTTTTTCGTCCGTCACCAAATTCCTCCGATCTCGCAGAGTACTCTTCGCCGTAATGGAATCTTACGGAGTGGAACTGATCTACCAAGCGCGACCTGCGAGGGGATCTCATCGATTTACCAGTCACAATCTCAGCACGTGGCAGACTTCAGAGCCAACAACTAAGTGAGACCTCACGGTCGCTTGCACGCCGGAATGCGGGCCATCCATGCGAACTGAAAAGGAAGCAAAGCAAGCCAAAAAAACAATTACGGACAAAGTTTGGCTTAACAAGACGTGCCCAGAAATCGAAGCACACAAGAAAAATCTCGACTACGTCATATCTAGGGCAATTTGTCTGCCATTCGGGACCCAACAGCGCGCGGGTGCCTACAACTATCCCACTGAAAACTAAGAAGTTATTGGTGGACCTCGAGACTTCTGCCGCGGCCGTTTACGCTCCCTGGAAAAACCTTTGAATATATGGGAAGAGCTTTTGCTTACAAGCCGATTACCGCTGACACGGATTCAGGTCTGGACAGGCTTCTCACGTGTTAGGCTTACATCTCAGTGGGGAACCTGGATTCTCGTTTCCTTGCGACTCTCCATTGCCGACGGAGATTCTAGATGAGGCTTAGGTCCGTCGTGGACCCTATTGCTCTCAACGATACCGACCACGCTATTGCGATCCTTTTTCGCTGAGGGCGAGCACGGCAAATGCCGTCGCTGCGTCGGTCATGAAACGGCCAATGTTTGAAGAAGGATCGCGTTTCCTGTTCAGCGAAGAGGCGGTCCAGAACCCTTCCGTCTGATCTTGATTTCGCATCAGCCAAACGAGCGCCCTGTTCAGTTGAGCGTTTTCACGCAGCACGCCCGCCTGTTCCAAAACAAACGCAATATAACCTGTGGCCAATCCATCACTTTTCGTCTCTTGCGGGGTCCAATCGTTCCGTCGCCGCGTGGTCAGCAGCGATGGGATCCCCAAGTATTTGGATGACCACGTCAATGAGGACAGACTCCAACCTCCGTCGCTCTGCTGCTTTTCGTAAATTTCTCCAATGATCGATTTTTGCTGTTTAGGGGTTAGCAGTCCAGGCCACTTTGTCGACGCCCACAGAAGGCCGATTCGGTTCAGTAGTGGTTGCTCGGAATATTCTCGATCCAGATATTTCTGTAGCGAAGCGAGATTGCCTTGAATGTCCGCGCTGGAGCGATAATTCCCAGGCGCTATGCCAACAGCAAGAGCCGCCAGAGTAGCGCCGAAGTAGGGCGAATCGCGTGATTCCCAAGGGCCCAAGCGGAATTTTTGCCACAGCCACGCCCCCTGATCGCTTCCTGCGGTCTGTTGCAAGGCCCACATGTTATGAAACGCCTCGCGCGCGTCGTCACCCAGTTCGCCCGTTTGCGAGTCATGAAAGGCAAGTACCACTGCATTAACGACAGCCTCGGTGGCCCTCGACCCGGGACCGTTGCCGTCGGCATTTTCCTTGTTCTCATAGTACGATTCGACTGAATCCCATAGCCGCACTCGCTTCTTCACATTAGCAATAATCTTGCGCTCGTTATCGAACGTATCTATTTCGGTCGGCAGTTCACGAAGGGCTGTCTGAGCAAAGACAAAGGTAAGATTCGTGTGACAAGAAATGCAAAAGGTACCCTGATCCCGTTTGGCGTCTTGCCATTTCATCCACCATGTTTCGCGTTGATTTAGGTAGCTCGCGGCGGCGGCTTTGTTCCACGTCGAGACTGCGCGCTGCTCATTGTGATCCGAGTAAACCGCCGCGGGTTCCTGGTCCTGAGCATACTCAACATGCTCACCCTTCTCCCTGGAACAAGAGCAAGCAATCACCGCTATCGCCAGGAAGGGGGCCATCCGGACTAATTTTCGCCCGACGGAAATCATCATGAAGAATCCTATCCCCCCGCTTCCCCGGTGCGTTCAAAGTCAGAACTTTGCCACAAGCTCAGAAAATGCGCAATCGCGCACCCCGCGCCATCATCGATTCCCGGCACGTTTGATAATGGCGTAAAATATATACTCGATTCCTGCTATGGAATCTATCATGCCCGCTAACTTCGCATTCTTGACGGCCACCGTCATTGGATTCTACATCGTTTTAGGGTATCCCCTATTACTCGCTCTGTTGGTCCGGGTGAGCCGGAAACCAGTACTCAAGCAGACACAACGGAAATCTGTATCGATTTTGATCGCGGTGCACAACGGAGAACTTTTTATTGCGGACAAGCTCGAGTCCATTTGTAGGCTGAATTATTCATCCGAATTGCTGGAAGTCATTGTCGTATCGGACGGATCGACCGACCGGACTGTTTCTATCGTGCAACAATTTGCCTCAGAGAAACTGCGCTTGATCGAGATGCCCAGGGGTGGCAAGTGTGCGGCTCTTAATGAAGCTATTTCCCGTGCCCATAACGAGATACTCCTCCTAACCGACGTACGTCAGACGCTTGCCGCAGACAGCCTCCAGTTTCTTGTCGACTGCTTTGCTGATCCTTCCGTTGGGGTTGTAAGCGGCGAGTTGAAGATTCGCGCGGGACGAAATTCCGGCGAGGCCAGCACGGGACTGTACTGGCGCTATGAAAGCTGGATTCGTCAACAACTGAGCAATATAGACTCCATGTTTAGCGCGACTGGCCCTTTCTATGCGATGCGGCGTGAATTGGCGGT
>Ga0210392_10000876_pt1 | contig 16729 bp, 14 predicted proteins | sample IncBWC30OmetaG_FD_161057 | JGI IMG/M metagenome (GOLD analysis project Ga0210392, IMG submission 161057) | Forest soil microbial communities from Barre Woods Harvard Forest LTER site, Petersham, Massachusetts, United States - Inc-BW-C-30-O ...
TGTCGTGGTCGACGGGGTGGACAGCTCACCGCAGGCGCGGCTGCTGGGTGCGGTGCCGCGCTCCATTCTGGCGCAGCTGCACATGTTCTTCAACACGAACAAGGCGTTTCTGCTCCCGAGTGTGTTTCCGAGCATTCAGAAGCTGCGCGACTTGTACGCCCAGAACGCGCCGGGCCAACTGCTCGTGGTGGGTCACGCTGACACTAAAGGCGCGCCGGAATACAACGACAAGCTCTCGCTCGAGCGTGCCAAAGCCACCGTCGCGTTCTTGAAAGACGACGTTGACGGTTGGCTCGAGTTCTACGGCGCGGACATCGAGTCGCAAAAGCGGTGGGGTAAAGTCGAAGATCACCTGATGTGCACCGCGATGCCGGATTTCGTCTCCAAGGGCTCGCAGGAAAACGCCATTAAGTGGTACCAGCGCACCCGCGGTCTGACCGTCGACGGGACCGCTGGCCCCGAGACGCGCCGGGCGCTGATCGAGGAATATATGTCGCTCGACGGCACCTCGCTCGAGGCCGTTGAGGAGATGACCGTGATCGCGCACGGCTGCGGCGAAAATTTCCCGCTCGACGACAGCGGCGAAAATCTGGACCCAGCTCCGAAAGACGATAAGCGCAACCCGCTCGACCGCCGTGTGGAGCTCTTCTTCTTCGACAACGAGTTCGGGATCACCCCTCCGCCACCCGGAGAGAATTCAGTGGCCGGGAGCAAAGAGTATCTGACCTGGCGTCAGCGCGTCGCTCAAGTCGTGTCGCTCCGAGCAGACGATGTGGACGGCCCCCAAGTTATCTTCGTCGAGCTTGCGGACGTCCATTTTCGCACCAATAGCGCGGTCGTCCTACCGGAGGGGCAGAACCCCGTCGCGGCGGGCGAGCAGCAAACGTTCACTTCGGTGGGAGTGATCGCGAGCGCGCTACGCTTCAACGAAGGTCACCCGGGTAGAAGCCTGCTGGTCGCGGGGCACACCGATACGACCGCCGATGTCGAGTTCAACCAGAAGCTCAGCGAGGAACGCGCGAATGTCGCGTTGGCCCTGCTCAAGGGCGGAGACGACTCGCGTGACCAGTTCGGGAAGCTATGCAACGGCCGGCATACCGTCAGCGACATCAAGCAGATCTTGTCTTGGATTTCGACCGCGTTCAGTAGCGTCCCCTTCAGCTGCGATCCAGGAGTCGTCGACGACAATGGCGCGACCCTCAGCGAGCCTGTGCGCCGTTTCCAAAGTGATTTCAACAGCAACAAGCAAGCGCTTGGCTCGAGCGCGGCCGACCTTCAGATCGATGGCAGCGTCGGCGAACTGACCTGGGGTGCGTTCTTCGACTGCTACGAATTTTCTTTGCAGCAAGAGCTCGGAGAGACCGCGAACGGCGTCGCCACTCTGCGGGCGAGGCTCGAATTCACGGATCCCGACCACGAGGCGCTCGGTTTCAGCGAGTACTTTCCAATCGAGGAGCTCGGCGTCGACGACTTTCGCAGCCAGGCCAATCGAAGGGTCGAGTTCCTCTTCTTTGAACCCGACGAAGTGCCCAATATCGATCATGCCGCGGACGACCCGGAGACCAGCGAGCTTTACCTGCCCGGGTACTACGAACGCTTGCCTCTCCCGCCGCTGCCAGACGTCAAGACGCACACCTTCAACTTCCGCGTGCACGACGTTTCACGCAAGTTCATGCCCGGCGCAGCGTGCACGCTGACGGTTCTGGATCAAGTGAGCAGCTTGACCGCTGACAGCCAAGGTATCGTGTCGTTCACGCTCCCACCAGTTTGCCCCGAGAGCGTCCTGCTCACCTGGACCGATGGCACGAACAACTTCAGTCAAAAGCTATTCGTAGAATGCACCGACGGCCCGATCGAATCGGTGGCGCCCGCGCGACTCGAAAATCTAGGCTATCCGGCATTCGCGGATCTCGAATTGGCGGTCGCTATCTTCCAGCGCGACTACGGCTTACTACCGCCCGAACCTCTGGGGCCGAATCAAGAGTTGCCGCAAGGCGTGCTGCAAGAGCTGCAATCCATTTGGGACGTTCGCTTGTGTGACGCGGGTTTGCCGCCGGCCGCAAGTGGCGGAGAGTAAAGTGGCAATACAACAAACCGCTGCTGTACCCAAGAAGCCTCTCGTTGGCTTGAATTATCCCGTGCCTTGGAACGCTTATGGGATCTACTTTGGCGGAGGTAACCCGCCTGCGTCCTTCCCAGCGCTGGATGCTTGGACCGTCAATCTCAAGCAGAACCTGATTCAGTTACGCGACACGTTGAATATCCGCGTGGTGCGAATCTTCTTGCTAGGGAACGCATCCAACTACGGCGCATCTGTGGGCGGCGTGTTCACGCCTCCGACGGCGCTCCATCCAAAGTTCATCGACCATCTGCAGAAGATGTTCCTCGCATTTAGGGACACCAGTATGTTGGTTATCCCGTCCTTAATCGACTTCAAGGCGTTCGGACACAGCGTGGTGCTGACCCCTGCAGTATTGGCGCAGCCTGCGGTGATGCAAGAAGGGAGCATCATTACCCCGGCCGTCAAAGCCAAGGGTGTCGTAACGAACGGCTGCAACGATATGCAAGCCATTGTCCGTGACTCCACGATCCGCGATCTGTTCTTCAAACAAACGCTCGAACCGTTCCTGCAAGCGTCGATCCCATTTCAAACCTCGATCTACGCATGGGAGGTACAAAACGAGCCCTATTGGAACGTGCAGAACATAGTAAATCGATTCGCTCCGCTGAAGATCGCCGGCGGCTTCACGGTGGAGGCGAGTGAATCGAGTACTTTCCTACAACAAGGCGTGGACCTCATCGCCGATACGCACAAGTTCCCGTCGACAGTGGGGCACCGTTTCTCTGACGATCTGGACAACTTTCCGACGGGAACTCGGCGTCAGTTCCATTTTTACCCGCTCCTCCACGGCCTCCCGCTTACCCAGAGGCAGGTGATCATTGCTGATAGACATTTGCCGCATTTCAACGACACCAAGGCCTTCATCGGAGAGTTCGGCATACAAGACCCGAGCGACGGTCACGGCGCTCTCTGGGACGATCTGAACGGCGCGGACGCTCCCAACACTCGAGTACGCGTGCTCGAGCGGCTCAAACTGATTCGCGCGCAAGAGTACCCCCTGGCGCTCATATGGCCCGATGGAATGGATGGCCACGGTAGCGTGTCGTCTGCAATTCCAGGTCCAGATCCCATTCAGCTCTCGCCAGCCGCGATACAGGGGATTCAAGACTTTATGAAGCTGCCATGACCGTCACGCGCAGAAGGACGAGTCGAGAAGCTGTTTTGCTCGCGACGTTCGCGAGCGGGGCCGTGGCGGTTGTCGAGCTTGCTTTCTGGCTGCTCACGCATGGGCCGGAGAATACTCGGAGCTCGACACTGACTGAAGCCGGGTTCGTCGTGGCGACGTGGATCGCCGTGTTTCTAAGGTTTCCGCTGCTCAGCATACTTGCACTGATCGTGTATGTGCGCGTGCCGAGTCTCCGGATCGAGGCCGGCAAGGGCGCCGTTCTAATGACCCATACTTTACTTGTAAGGACGCGTTTCTTCGAGCAGTCGGCGGGTTGCGCGAGTAGGGCAGCGGCAACTGTGAGCGGCTGGCTGGTGCCCTGGGCGATCCTGCTCGCCTTAGGCGTGAGCGATCATCGTGGGGTCGGTTTGCGAGACGTCGTCGCGCCCGTACTCACACTGCTTACGGGGACCGCGTTTGGCGCCTTGGCGATCACCAAGGGAAAGCAAGAGAGAGCGAAGTCTGAAACGGGCCGCACGGCTCGCAGCGGCTTTTTGCTCGCACCTTTCGGTACTGGGCTCGGCACCGCAATTGGCGGGCTCCTGGTCTACTTTGCCGTATCCCTGATGATTGAGCCGCCGGAGTCCGTTGGCGGTTCTGCCACAAGGACCGTCGTCGCGCCTGTTCCAGGATCCCCCGTCGGCGTGTCGTCGTCGCCCTTGCCATGAGTGGGCACTCCTCTAAGGCTCGGAGCTCAATCAATTGCGTCGCGTTTTTGTCCAAGAGAACGGACCCGAACAGCGAACAGCGTTTGGGCAGCGCAGACGCCAAGCGAATCGGCGCCGCCAGCGAGGCGCGTCAGTGCTGCTCGTTCGGCGCGCTCGATGCTGCTGAAGGTTGTACAAGTACCGGCTTGCAGTGCTGCTCGTTCGGCGCGCTCGATGCTGAAGGTTGTACAAGTACCGGCTTGGATTGCCAGGCGCCGCGCCGGGATGAGCCAGAGTTACCGATGTCAGGGAGGCTCATGATAAACAACGGTCACGGGGATCTCTGGCCGCAACTGAACGGAGCCGACGCGGGGACCACTGATACCCGCGTCCTCGCGCGGCTCAACTTCATCCGTGCGCAGGGGTACCCTCTCGCGCTCATCTGGCCGGATGGACTCGATGAGCACAGCAAGTCGTCGCCGGCTCCCGCCTGGCAATCGAAACCGCAACTGCAACCGCAACCGTCCGCCGAACCTCGGCAATGACGCGAGCAGCCGTCACTACCAGGCCTTCATAGCGTCGTCGTGAGTAAGCATTCTTCCAAGGCTCCTGCATCCATCGATTGGGTCGCGCTTCAGTCGGGCGCGATCGCTGGGTTCTCAGCGGCAGCAATCGCCGGTTTCGTCCACGTCGATGTCGCTCAACGCGGACATGACGGATCCCCGTGGCTGGGCCTCGCGGAGATCGCGATCTTAGCTGCTCTGACCTGGGTCGCGGTACGCCTCCGCTTCCCGTTTCTGATTGTAGTCGCCGTGATCGCCGTCGGTTACCCCAGCGTACGACAGTTCGCCACAGTCAGCGTTATCGTTTGCAGTCATAGTCTCCTTGCGCGCACGCGTTTTTTTGAACGCCGCAACGGCGAGTGGAGCAAGGGATTTGCTGGCGCCGCAAGTGGCTGGCTGGCTGCATTGTCTCTTTGCCTGTTCCGGGGCGCTCACGTAAATCGCCAGCACGGTCTTCAGGCATGGGTCATCCCGCTTGCAGCCTTCGGTGCCGCGATCTGCTTTGCAATCATAGCTGGGTTCAAGGCGCGGCGAGAGGCGGAAACGACCGCCAGGCGAATGCCCGCATGGGGGAGGGTTGTTGTATCGCTATTTGTGGGCGCTGCGGCTTTTGTGCTTGGGCTTGCGGTCACCTTACTCACTCAACTCGACGGCGTCGGCAACTCCGGATCCTCGGCGCCTGGCGCCTGGCAATCGAAACCGCAACTGCAACAGCAGCCGTCAACTGAGCCTCGGCAATGATGCAAGCAGCCGTCACTACCAGGCCGTCATGGCATCGTCGTGAACGAGCATTCTTCCGAGGTTCCTGCCTCAGTCGATTGGGTCGCGTTTTTATCCAGCGCGATCGTTGCGTTCTCTGCAACTGCAATAACCCTCGTTGAAAATTTCGAGGTCGCGCTTACGCGGCCCAGCGCGACCGTCCCCGGATCGACTGTCGTCGAGACCGCGATCTTAGCGACTCTAACGTGGATCGCAGTGTTGCTCCGCTTCCCTTTCCTTCGCTATAAAGTGAGGCACGAAAGACCGCAATTCACTGAAATGGCGCGGCCCAGCCTTGGCCCTGGTAGGCCCAGGCTATCCAAGTGGTGCCGGAGTCGTCGGTGCCGAGGACCGGGTAGGCTGTGCCAGACGAGTTCGAAGGCGCGAATGGATACGCCGACGACCAGCCGAGGCTCGACGAAAGCTCATTTGAGCCACGGTAGCGTGCTTCCGAAGTAAAAAACAGACCGCGCCTTTCAAGTGAACGAGCGACTACTGCCAAGGCACGAAACAGTCAGCGCCCGTGCATCCATATGCTGCCAAGTGCATGGTGCAAGTGTTGTCGCAAACGCTGTCGAACGAGGTGAGATTTGCGGCTTGTCCGCGTACACAGACCGTCCCGTAAACGTTTTCGGGGCCCTGCCATCCGCAGCCAGCCAGGTAGAACGTTCTCATGCAAACGTGGAATTGGGTGTTCTTCTGTTCGTCAGTCCAATCCGCGCCAACGTAGCGTGGGGCTGTCATGATGTTGCCGCCGTCTGGTCCCTTGATCGGCCAAGTAGAGATCTCTTCGAGCGTTGGCATGCGCCAATCGTCGAATCCACCTTGGGTCAGGTCTTGGCAGTACTGATTTTCGTCGGCCCACATGAGAGCCGTAGCGTGAACGGTCTTTTGCCACGTCAGGCAGGTGTGGTTGTCGAGCACCGTGTCGCCATCGATGTCTGTTGTTCCAGTGCCCGGCGTGCACGACACGGCTCCGGCAGAGCCACCGTTACTAGTTCCACTAACTCCTGTGGCGCCGCCCGCACCGGGGGCACCAGACGCGCCGCCCGCCGCTGCGCCGCCCATGCCATTCCCGCCCGCGCCGCCCGTCGCCGTGGCGCTCCCGGCTACGCCACCGCTCGCCGTACTACCGCCTGTCGCCGGTGTCCCAGAACCCCCGCCTGTCGCCGTGCCGCCGCTTCCGCCACTACTTATTCGTTGCGTCGTCCCGCTGCCGCCCGCGTTGCCGCAGGCCACGCCCACCAGCAAGCACAAAGCCGAGAGGCCGAAGCCTGGGGCGAGGCGCAAACGCAAACTATCGAACATCGTCAACGTTTGGCGCGAGCGCTTGGGCTTGTCAATTCGACACGCGAATCGAACAACAGAAGGAGCAAGAATCGCAACACTCGGCGCTACAATCTTTCGCGGTGCGACGGTCAGCAATTCCCGGTCCCTAAGGCCGACAGAGGCTCCGCCGTCACTGCGACATAAAGCTCACCAACAGCCCTGTCCCACAGTGCAGTGCCATGCCGCCGTGATTGCTCCCGCGACTGAGTGCTTTCGACGAGAGGGGGATGCAACTCAGCTGATATTCGTCTCCAGTCAGCGTGGCTGTGGCTAACACGGACGGCGGCAACAGCGCTTTCGCATCCGTGGCGCGCAAGCTCTCCGGGGGTTCGTTCGTCTCCGGGAACAGGTGACCTTGTTCACTCCAGAAGCGGGGTGACGTTTCCAAGTACGCGATCAGGATCGTATCGGTAGGGCCAGGAACCATGCGCGACCCTTCCCCGCGCAGCGGCCTGACCAGCCAACGCGCGGAGGTTACATCGGACGGTACGAACACCAGCGTTCGCAGCAAGCCGAGGTCCGTGCTCACCTTGGGTTCCACCGGACCTGCCGGTACCGTCGATTTGTCGCATCCGGTGGGCACCGTCGCGAACAAAGCCAACGCCAACAACGCTCTGAACAAACCACCTCGCTGCGATGAGTGACGCGTCATTGTCGGTTTGGGGCGCTCACGATTTGGCCGGGGGGCACCGCACGCAGCTGTGTCGGACCAGTAGGCAAAGTGAAGCTGATTGTTCGTGTCAGTGTGGCCAGAGTGGTGAACTCCTGGCCTAGCCCGGTGAGCTCGAACCGACCATTCTCCGCGTCCGCGACACCAGTCGCGATGTCCTCATTGCCAGGGTTGAAGTTGTAACGATCCTCCGCGTGCATCGTCATCTTGATCACGAATGTTTGCCCGCCGACCTTGCGGTCGACGCCAGTCGTTACGTCTGCCTCGATCCAGACGACATGAGCCCCGATGGCTTTTTGCCAGTTTTCGGTGCCGGGATAGCCGTAGCGAGGGTTCAGTAGCTTTCCCTTCTTGTCCACAGCGCCGGCAGGGATGGCATCGCTCTGGATCACGTAGTGGTTCCCTCCGCGAGGATCATTCAATTCTATCGCGGCGGATCGAACGTCGTCAATCGCAGATTCTACTATATGCGCGCCCGTGCGATCTTGCTTGGCGAACCGCTCGTAGCTAAAGACAAAGTCCGTCCCGTCCGCGTCCAGGAAGTGCTCGTAGGCATCGGTCGCGTCTTTCAGGTCGTCTCTTAGGAGCTGCGCGCCACTGAGTATCAAGACCCATTTGGCTTTGCTCGCGAAGTCGCCGGCGGTGGGGCTGACGCGCTTCGACTCGTCGATACCGCCATTGCCGTCGTCCAAAAACCCGTGGTCGAGCGAGAACGGTGGGCGTGTGGCCGCTGACACGACGTGGAACGGGATGAAGTTGCCGCCTGGATTCGTCTCCGGGCTCGTATCCTGATTACGCTTTTGGTTTTGAGCTTTGACTTTGTCGCGGATGGACCCCGGCCCAGGTACGAAGCTAGGATCGTTCGACGCGAGCAAGATCGGTCCCGGGGGGGGCCCGACGTCCGCGAGGGCATCCTTCTTTTGAACTGGCACGGGGAAGTCGAAGGCTGGCCGCAGCGGCACGTCCAAGATGTCGTTCGACTCACGCGGGGCCTCGAGTTGGCCTGCTACGGTCAGCTCGGCGAGCACCTCCAGATGTGAAAGGTTGTTCGGGTTGGGCGGCAGGAGCAGGCGTGGTGGGTCTGCCAGCGGATCGAGACCTGTGAAATCCGGGCTCTCCAATTGCAAGCCCAAGGACCGTGTCGGCGGGGGGCGCTGCTGCCTCGAATCGTCTACAGCCTTGACGAAATCGTCGCTCATCTTGGCTAGTGTGGCCGGGTCGCAAACGAAGACCACACGGCCGTTCTGCAACGACAGCTGACCCTGCACGCTACCGATTGACGTGCCGGTTCCGGCTTGAGTCTGGCGACCCGAATCGACGAAGCGACTGAACAGCTCGATTTTCGCGGGTTGCGGCGAATTCTTCAGCGCCGCTGAGCTGGGCGAGCCACGGGTCCGAAACCGAATACTGACTCGCGCCACGAGCGCCTCCTCGTCGCCGGCGCCTGCCGTCCCCGATCTGGCGTCGAGCAGTAGCCGAATCTGACTAGCCACGGACCAGCTGTAACGTGATTCACAAGTGTCTGCAATCGAGGAAGGCCCCGGTTCCCGCACACCGAGCCAAGTCGGCTGAGGCGCTTACTCCAGCGCGAAAAAGTCGCGAATCGCGTGCAAGATGCGCGTGTGCTCGGTGGAGAGCCGCGCACGCTTGGCGTCGGCGTCGAGGCCTTCGCGCACCGCGAGTAGCTCGACGCGTCGCTTGGCTAGTACCACGGAGATCTCGGAGGCGATCTCGGGGCGATTCTTGATGATGGTCTCGAGGTCTTTGCGATCGACGCGCAGGCACTCTACGTCGCACTCGGCAATCACCGTCGCCTCACGGGGCTGGCCGGTCATCAGTGCCATCTCCCCGAAGAAGCTGGGGGCTTGCAAGAGCGCGACTTGGCGATCTTCGCCGTCGCTCGTGGCTACGCGCACGGTCGCACTGCCTTTGACCAGAACGTATAGCCAGTGAGCAGTGGCGCCTTGACGAGTGATCACTTCGTGCGGGCTGAACGGCGCCAGGCGCGCCGAGGAGGCGAGAATGCGCTGCTCATCCTCCGACAGGTTCACGAACAGGTCAATCGCTGCCAGAGCCGCGATCCGCGATTCCAGCTCCCGCGTGCGTTTGCGATCGCGGTGCTCCATGTCGTCTGGAGACACGAACACTGTCTTGGCCGGAATGGCCAACGGGATCTGGGCGCGCTTCAGCGCCGCGTAGATGCGTTCTCGGACCAGTGAGCTGGTCGGGTCGTCGCGCGCGATATCGGTCAGCCAATAGCGAACTGCGTAGTAACAAAAGCTGTCACGGGTGTCGCGCGCCAGATCATAGCAAATGCAGTGTGGCTGGGGCTCCTTGGCCACGCCAACAATCGGCGCGCCCTGCAACGAGTCGTTGACGGCGTGCATGACCTCGGCGGGCGCATAGCGGAAGTCCACGTTGAAGTAGACCCACATCCGGTGCTGGAGCGCCTGTCCTTCGCGCTTGCCGAGCACCTTGATGGCTTGGGTCATCAGCTGGCCGTTGGGTACGATCAGCGTGTCCCAGTCCCGCGTCTCGATCACCGTGTGACGCCAGCGGATCTTCTTGACCTGACCTTGGGTCTTGTTCTCCAGCTCAATCCAGTCGCCCTCGTTGACCGAGTCGTCGAGCTGCAGCGAAATGCCGCCCACGACGTTGCCGAGCGTGGCTTGCAACGACAGGCCGATCACGGCAGTGACTACGGCAGAGGTCGCGACGATGCTCGTCACGTCGACGCCGACATGGTGCATCACGAAGCCGAAGGCGACGAGATACGCCGCTCCAACCACGACATCGTGCAAGATGTCCGGGTAGTCCACCCGGCAAACACGCAGCAGCACGTCGAAGATCGCGATCGCCAGCAGATTGATCACGAGCAGCAACTGCAGAAGCTCGACGGCAATCAGCAGCCCCGTCGACAGCGTGGGCGCGTGCGTCCAACGCAGCGCGACAGTCAGCACCAGGGCTCCCGCGTAGAAGCCGAGCAGAATGACGGAGCGGCGCAGGCGTCGCCTGGGTGCCAGCGGCAGCAAGCGCAGGAACGCTGCAACCACCACGACTGCTACGACGAAGCTAGCGAAGATGAGCCACGTATCTGTCACGAGCCCGTTACCATTCCACCATGAGGCCGGTCAGGGCAAGTCTCGCCGCGACCTCGACGTCTGCGGGATCCTCCCAAAAACTCCGAAGAATCGCGGGCTCAGGCCGATAGTATACTGGCCAGATGAGGAGCATGTTCGAGATTGGCTCGTCCCGGTCGCTGCTCCTCGGCATCGCCGGCGGCACCGGCAGCGGCAAGACCACCCTAGCCGCCAAGATCGGCGAAGCGTTGGGCGAGGGGTCGACGCTGATTTCACACGATTGGTATTATCTGGACCGAACCGGCTGCACGCCGGAAGAACGCGAGGCGATCAATTACGACGAGCCGGCCGCGCTCGACAACGCGCTGCTCGCGCGCCACTTGGACGAGTTGCGCTCGAGCCGGTCGGTGGAGTGCCCACAGTATGACTTTGCGACACACACGCGCCGAACGCAGACCGTTCCGGCGCCAGCGCGCCACGTGATCGTAGTTGAGGGCATCCTGCTATTCGCGGTGCCCGAGCTGCGCGACCGCTTCGACCTACGACTGTTCGTCGATACGGACGACGACATTCGGCTGATGCGCCGCATTCGGCGTGACGTCGTGGACCGCGGTCGCGATCTGCGCTCGGTCGAGGAGCAGTATTACAAGAGCGTGCGGCCCATGCACCTTTTGCACGTTGCGCCGAGCAAGCAACATGCTCATCTTGTAGTGCCGGAAGGCGGGCAAAACGCGCAGGCGCTAGACGTGATCGTCGGCCGCTTGCGTCACCTGCTCGACGGAGTCTGAGCGAGCGTGCCATGGCCAAGCGCCCACCGAAACGAAGCGAACGAACCGTACGCCGCGAGCAAGCTCGCGCGCTCACCCGGCTGCAGTCGGACCGAGAGCGGCTGTTCAAGCTGGAGCCCGGAGGTGAGCCCGAACGACCGCTCAACGCCAGCGCCGCGGCCGTGATCGAGGCTCACGCCACCGGTGTGCCGTGCCCGCTGTGCGGCAGCAGTCAGGAGGTCGTAGAGCACACGGCGCTCGTTCACAACGGAGTACGGCTGCGCGAGGTCAAGCTGCGCTGCCGTCAATGCGGCAGCAAGCGCTCGCTTTGGTTCAAGATCGTGGGCGCGAGCTTGAACTGAACGGAGCGCTCAGCGCGCCGTGGCTGCTGCAGCGGCAAGCTCCCGTACTTTGCGCACGAGCTCCAGCGGAACGAACGGCTTCTGCAAAAAGACGAAGCCGCGCGGGGCGACGGCTTGGTGCACCAGCGCGTTGTTCGTATAGCCCGACATGTACAAAACCTTCAGCCCGGGCTTGAGGGGCAACAGCTCTTCGACCATGGCCGGACCGCTCATGCCCGGCATCACCACGTCACTGACGACCACTTCGAAGTCTTCCGGGTGCTCTCGGAAAATCGCCAAGGCTTTCTCGGGACTCTCGGCCTCTACCACGCGCATGCCGTGCTTCTCGAGCACGCGTCGCGCGACCGAGCGCACCATTTCCTCGTCCTCGACGAGCAACACGCTGATCGCGCAGGGTCCCGGAAGCTCTGGCTCCGCGCTCGGAAGTTGCACGCTGGGCTCCTCGCGCGTGACCGGCAAGTAGACCTTGAACGTGGAGCCGAAGCCGGGCTCGCTGCTCACCGAGATGGTCCCGCCGCTCTGCTGCACGATGCCGTACACCGTGGCCAGCCCGAGCCCCGTGCCGCGACCGCGCTCCTTGGTGGTGAAGAAGGGCTCGAAAATCCGAGCGCGCGTTTCTTCGTCCATGCCCTGCCCGGTGTCCCTGACCGACAACATGACGCTCGCGCGCGATGCGACGCGCCCGGGCTCGCTCACCTCGACGTGCGACGATTCGACCGCGATCTGCCCGCCGCCCTCCATGGCGTCGCGTGCATTGACCACGAGATTCAAGATCACTTGTTCGATCTGCCCGGGGTCGGCTTTGATCAACGCAGGGCGCGCTGACAGGCGGACCTGCAGCTGGATGTCCTCACCGATCAGACGCCGCAACATTTTCCCGAGATCCGAGATGATCAGATTCAGGTCGAGCACCTCGGGCTTCAACACTTGCCGGCGACTGAACGCGAGCAACTGCCGGGTGAGCGTGGCGGCCTGCTCTGCGGCTTTGCTGATCTGCGACAGGTCGTCTTTCATGGCCGCTGGCGTAGTGCTGTCGCCGAGCAACGTGGTGACATAGCCCGCAATGACGGTGAGCAGATTGTTGAAATCGTGGGCCACGCCGCCCGCCAGTAGACCCACGGCTTCCATCTTGTGCGCTTGACGCAGTTGGTCCTGACTCTTGCGCAAGGCTTCCTCGGCGAGCCTGCGCTCGGCAACTTCCTGCGATAGCTCGTCGTTCAGGCGCGAGAGCTCGGCGGTGCGTGTGGCGACCCGTTGCTCGAGCTCCTCGCGAGTGCGCAAGAGCTCCTCCGAGATCTGCTTGTTCTCCGTGATGTCTTCGGAGATCCCGAGCAAGAAGCGCGGCACGCCGCCAGCGTCCAAGAGCGGGATCTTCTTCGTGCGCAGCCAGCGCAGTCCGCGAGCGGTCTGAATCGGCTCTTCGTCGATCTCGACGAGCTTGCCCCCGGCCAACGTCTCGCGGTCCTTGCGCACGAAGTGCTCGGACTGATCCGGTGGCCAAAGATCGTGGTCCGTTTTGCCGAGCAACGCGCTGCGCGGCAGCCCGAGCAGCTCCTCGCCGGCACGGTTGAAGCGGCTGAAGGCGAGCCGCTCGGCGTCCTTGACGAAAATCATGTGCGGAATGTTCTCGAAGATGGCGTCGAGAAATGCCTCGGCTTGAGACAAGCCATCGGCCTCGACCGACGGCGCGCGGACGTCCGCAGTATGCGCGGGCGTTCCCCCAGGCGGCACAGACTTTTGGTCGTCCACTCCGCACAGAATACGCGCCATCGGCTATTTTGAGAAGCGATGCGGAGGCTGAGCTATGCTTTGTGCATGGCACTACGCCACGGTTCGTCGCCCGAAGATGCCCGCTAGCCCGAGCGCGCGACGCGGCTCGCGTCTACGCCTGGCCGTACTCCTCGGCTTGCTCACCGTCACCGTACTTTGGGCGCTGTACGACATTCACTCACGGCACGCTCGAACCGACTGGGAGCGCCCCGTCGAGGTCGCCGTGGCTCTGGTCGAGCTCGGGGCGGTGGACCCAGCGGCCATGAGCACGCTTCGCGCGCGCTTCCCCGCGCTCGAAACGCGCCTCGCACAAGAATACCACCGCTACGGCGGGCACCTGGCGCGTCCGATCAAGTTCACGCTCTTCGGCCCCGTGATGGTCGATCGCGCGCCGCCCCCGGATCCGGACTCGACGCTGTCGAGCCTCGCCCAGCACGCTTACGAACAATGGCGCTGGACGCGCGCGGTCGATCAAGGCAGCGAGCTGAAGCCGCGCCACTTCGACTCGAGAATTTACTTGGTGGCGCGCGCGCCGCGGGACATTTCCCGCAATTGGGTGGAGGGGTCGAGCGAGGAAGGCGGGCGCATCGGCGTGGCGCGCGTCGACCTCGACTCTTCGGTCGTCGACCTCGCGCTGTTCGTGGTAACTCACGAGTTTTTTCATACGCTCGGCGCGAGCGACAAATACGACCCGGCCGGCCGCGCGCTGATCCCCGACGGGCTCGTCGAACCCAAGCGCGTGCCTCTCTATCCGCAACGCTACGCCGAAGTGATGACCCGCAATCTGGTGATTGCCCCAGGCACCGAGCGTCCGCCAGAGTCACTAGCCGAACTGGGGGTCGGTGCCGGAACGGCCGGCGAGATCGGTTGGTCGAGCAGCGAACCGCCAAAATAACAGTGTAGCGGTCTGCACGAGCGCCTCAGCACAACGCGAGACTGGCAATGGGCGTTGCCGCGACGAGCGCCGTGCGTGGTACGCTCGGGTATGGGCCATCCGCGGCGTTTCTCGGCAAAGGCCGGCTTTTTTCTGGGCTTCACGGGGCTTGCGGTGTGCTTCGCGTGCTCCTCCAGCTTCAGCAGCTCCGGGGACACGGGCGGCGCGAGCGGTAAGTCTGCAGAAGCCGGCAGCGAAGACGACGACGCCGGCGCGCCCAATGAAGCCGGCGCACCGTCGGGTGGTGCGTACTCGGCCGGCGCAGACTCCGGCGGCGCTGGCGCGGGCGGCGCCAGCGCGGGCGGCCTCAATATCGGCGGATCGGGTGGCGTCGTCGGCATTAGCGGCGGCGGCCATGGCGGCATCGTCGGGACGGCCGGCATGAGCGCGGGTGGCAAGGGTGGCACGACTGGCAGCGCAGGTTCGACCGGATACGGTGGCCAGGGTAGCACTTGCCATCCCGAGTGCATTGTCGCGGTACAATGCGTCGATCATTGCGGCGGCACCGTCCTGTACACCGGCTGCTGTTGCATGCCTCCGTTGATCGACAAAAGAACCTGCCCAGTCCCCTCCTGATTCCTCACCCAGACGCATGACCGCAGTCCCGGACCTGCTCTATGCGGAGCCGCAGCGTCGGCTCGACGCGCGTGCTCTGCGCGAAGCGTTGACCTTCGCCTTCGCGACAGGCGGCACGGCCGAAACCTTCAGCAAGATCTGGGAACGAGCCGAGCTCGGCCCCAGCGATTTTTCGAGCGATTGCTTCGCGCGCGAGCTGTTCCTGGGCGATTTCGTGACGCGCTGTCTGTCGTTCACCGTGGGCGGCCAGAAATACGTGCCCGAACGCGGGCACTTATTGCGCTTGCTGTCGCAGCCGCCGCAGGACCCCCAAGTCACCCGCTTTCGACAACAGATCCTCGCAGAGCTGGTCGAACACCCAGAACGCGCCCTGGAGCTCGGTCGCCTGGCCGCAAAGATCCGGGGGCTCGTGCTCAAGCTGGAGGCACCCGATCGCGGCAAGCGCTATGACGCAATCGGCCGCCGCGTCGATATTCTGCGCAGCGTGCGCGAGCTGCTGGACGAGCTCGCTTCGGCGTTCACCGGCTCGAGCTCCGGCTTGTCGCGAGTCCGAGAGTTCGCCGCGGAGCAACGCAGGATCCCCGCCTACGAAACCCTCGTCAATCTGCTCGATCACGAGAACGACCGCGCCACCATCGAGCTGCGCGTCAAAGTCGGCTACGATGGCGAGCTGCGCAGCTTTCAGATCGTGCGCGCCGGTGAGAACCAAGAAAACCCGTTCTACCGCACACGCTTCGGGCGCTTTCTGACCAAGCTCACGCTCTGGCTGCAAGGCTACGGCTTCCGTGAAGCCGAGCTGATCGGCCGGCTCACCAACGCCGCGTTCGACGGCGTGCAAGACTGCGTGCTATCGTTGTTTCAATTGCTAGTAGACATGGAGTTCTACTTGGCCAGCCTTTCGCTCAAACAGCTCGCGGAGAACAACGGCCTCGAGATGTGCCTGCCCGAGCTGCACGGCGAGGCCGACGCGCGCACGGAGCTCGAAGCGCTGTTCAACCCGTTCTTGCTGCTCGAGGAACGCCCCCCGAAGACCTGCGATCTGTCCGCCGCCGAGCGCGCCCTGGTCGTGATCACCGGGCCCAATTCGGGTGGGAAAACCCGGCTCTTGCAGGCGCTCGCGCTCGCGCAATTGCTCGGCCAGTCGGGTTCGTTCGTACCGGCGCGCCGCGCAGTGTTGAAAGCGCGCTCGGGTCTGTTCGTGTCGCTATCGCACGAGGCGAGCTCCGACCAACGCGAAGGGCGCCTGGGCACCGAGCTGCTGCGCATCCGGCGCATGTTCGAGCAGCTCTCGTTCGGCAGCTTGGTCATCTTGGACGAGCTGTGCTCCGGCACGAACCCGTCCGAGGGCGAGGACATCTTCGAGCTCGTGGTTTCGCTGCTCGCCGAGCTCGAGCCGCAAGCCTTCATCACCACGCATTTCTTGCAGTTTGCCTCACGGCTCGAAAGCGAGCGCCCCGTCGCGCGCTTGGAGTTCTTGCAAGTCGAGCTCGATGCCCAAGAAAATCCGACGTACGGCTTCGTGCCGGGCGTCGCCACGACCTCTCTGGCCGAGCGCACGGCCCAGCGGCTAGGGGTCACACGCGAAGCGCTGCGCGAGTTGGTCGACCGAGCGCGGCTACGCGCACCAGCAGGGGCAAGTCATGGATAGGGTGGATTTTTGGGCACTTCAGCGCTCCATCCAAGAGCGCTTCGTGGCGTCGACCGAGAGCGCGGCCGCGCCCGCACCGCTGGCGATTCGCCCGCTAGCCCACGACTCCCGACAAATCGGCTGGCTCTTGCTCGGCATCGCGGGCCTGCTCGGAGCCGTCGTCTCGCTGCGCTTCGGCTTTGGTGACCTCGGCAGTCGCTACGCGCTGACACCGCTGTGGTTTGGCGCGGTGCACGCCGGGTTCTTCGCGCTCTCGGCGCTCGGCTTCCTGCGCGTCGCAGCGCGCCACGTGGCGGCTCACGCGGTGCCCTATCGCCCAGCCCTGTACCTCTTTCCG